>Ga0209347_1001257_pt1 | contig 43924 bp, 51 predicted proteins | sample AutmiccommuBRH23_FD_187382 | JGI IMG/M metagenome (GOLD analysis project Ga0209347, IMG submission 187382) | Deep subsurface microbial communities from Mt. Terri, Switzerland - Autotrophic microbial communities BRH/23 (SPAdes) (version 2) | ecosystem: Environmental > Aquatic > Deep subsurface >... | reverse complement strand
TGCGCTGACCAGACACGAATTTTTTTGTCTAAGAAGGAAATTTACAAATTACCCCGAAAAGACATAAAGATAGTTCGGATACCAGGAGTGGATAATGGATACCAAAGAATATTACATTTTATTAAGTTCGGTTGAGGGGCTTGGAGCCCGATGGATAATGCTTTTGGATCGAACCTTCGGCGGCCCTGAGAGGGCCTGGAATGCTTCTGAGGCTGAGCTTAAATCTGTGCCTAGAATCCCTCGTAAGGTCATTGACGGCCTCTTGACCAAGAGAGAACGGATTGACCCGGAAAAGGAACTCAACAGCTTAAGGGAAAAAGGGATCGAAACTGTTTTTATAGATGATCCGGTATATCCCCAGCATCTCAGGCATATCTATGACCCACCCAAAATTTTGTATGTGCGGGGAAATATTGATGTTCTACAGCTGCAGATGTTTGCCGTGGTTGGGGCAAGGAAAGCCTCTCCTTACGGATTATCTGTTGCCCAGTCAGTATCCCGTGACTTGGCTGAAGCCGGATTATGTGTTGTCTCCGGGATGGCCCGGGGCATCGACACTGCCGCCCACCGCGGGGCTTTGGGTGTCGACAAGCCTACAGTTGCTGTTTTAGGCTGCGGGGTTGACGTAGTTTACCCCCGTGAGAATAAAAAAGTTATGGAGGAAATAATTGATAAAGGAGCGGTAATTAGTGAATTCCCACCCGGTACTGCGCCTATGGCCGGAAATTTTCCGGTGCGGAACAGGATTATAAGCGGCCTGTCCCGAGGAATATTAGTAGTGGAAGCAGCTGACAAGAGCGGCTCCCTTATCACGGCGGACTTAGCTCTTGAACAGGGCAGGGACGTGTTTGCCGTACCCGGTCAGGTTACCAACAGCGTAAACAGGGGAGCGCACCGGCTGATTAAACAGGGAGCCAAACTGGTTGAAGACGCAGGCGATATCCTTGAAGATTTTGGTTATTCTTTTTTCGCTAAGCCGGCAACTGGGGAAAAACAAGCTGATTTGACTGGGGACGAAAAGAAGATATATAATATTATTTCAGATGACCCCGTAAGCAGTGAAACTATCATCGTCAAAACCGGTTTTAATACATCACAGGTTTTGGCGATTCTCCTGGAGCTGGAGCTCAGGGGATTGGTCAGTCAGCTGCCCGGACAGCGTTATATACGCAGCGTGAGATAGAGGTGATAAATTTTGTCCAAGTTTTTAGTAATTGTTGAGTCACCCGCTAAAGCAAAAACCATCGGTAAGTTTCTTGGCAAGAGATATACTGTTAAAGCATCTATGGGCCACCTGAGGGATCTGCCCCGCAGCCAGCTGGGGGTTGATGTCGAACAGGACTTCAAGCCGAAGTATATTAATATCAGGGGTAAAGGCGACCTGATTAAGGAACTTAAAACAGCGGCTAAAAAAGCCGATAAAATTCTTCTGGCCCCTGACCCTGACCGGGAAGGGGAAGCAATTGCCTGGCATCTGCAGAATCTGCTGGGCGTAGGGCAAGGCGAAACCTGTCGTGTTGAGTTTAATGAAATTACCAAGGATGCCGTGCAGAAAGCCATGCAGCATCCCCGAAATATTGATTTGCCAAGGGTAAATGCTCAACAGGCCCGTCGTATCCTTGACAGGCTCGTGGGGTATCAGTTGAGCCCATTACTGTGGCGGAAGGTTAAAAAGGGACTTAGTGCAGGGCGGGTTCAGTCCGTGGCCGTAAGGTTGGTATGTGACCGGGAGCAGGAGATAAATGCTTTTGTGCCTGAGGAGTACTGGTCTTTGACCGGTATGTTCAGGAAGCAAAATAATGACACCGATATAGAAGCCAAACTGTCTCTTTATAAAAAGGGAAAAATCAACATAACCGACGAAGCTGGCATGAACAAGATTCTGACTGACCTTGAAGGAGCCAGTTATGTCGTTAAGGAAATCAAGAAAAAAGAGAAACTGAGGAATCCTTCGCCACCTTTCACAACCAGTACCATGCAGCAGGAAGCCTATCGCAAGCTGAACTTCCCTGCCCGGAAAACCATGCAGGTTGCCCAGCAGCTTTACGAGGGACTTGATATTGGTCCGGAAGGGACCGTTGGATTGGTCACCTATATCAGGACAGATTCGACACGTGTATCTGAGGTAGCACAGCAGGAAGCAGCCGATTACATCATGGAAAAATTCGGGGCTCAATATCGCCCTGCCAGTCCTAAGCAGTATCAGAACAAGGGTAAATCCCAAAATGCCCATGAGGCTATCAGGCCTACTTCGGTCGGATATGAACCGTCTAAGGTTAAACAATTCCTGTCACGGGACCAGTTCAAGCTTTATAAGCTCGTTTGGGATAGGTTTTTAGCCAGCCAGATGAATCCGGCTATACTTGATACCACCAAGATAGATATTGCCGCCCAGGACTACATTTTTAGGGCCACTGGTTCGATTATAAAATTCCCCGGGTTCATGAAAATATATATTGAAGGAAAAGATAACGGTGAGAATGAGGAAGAGCGTTCACTGCCTGACTTGGAAGTGGGATTGGCTCTAAAGCTCAACGTTCTTACCCCGAAACAGCATTTTACCCAGCCACCCCCTAGGTTTACTGATGCCACATTGATTAAGGAGCTGGAGGAAAACGGAATTGGTCGGCCGAGCACATATGCCCCTATTGTTGAAACCATTCAGAAAAGAGGATATGTGGTCAAAGCGGAGAAACAGTTTCACCCTACCGAACTCGGGATTGTAGTGGTAGACCTGTTGAAGGAGAATTTTCCGGATATTATAGATGTCCAGTTTACCGCGGCATTGGAAGAGAAACTTGACCAGATTGAGGAAAATGAAGAAGACTGGGTAAAGACTCTGGATAACTTTTATGGGCCTTTCAAGCGCACCCTGGAGAAAGCTGAGAAAGAAATCGGCGTTGTGGAAATAGAAGATGAGGTCAGCGAAGAGGTATGCGAACAATGCGGCCGTAACCTGGTGGTTAAAATGGGAAGGTTTGGGAAGTTCCTGGCCTGCCCGGGTTTCCCGGATTGTCGTTTTACAAAACCTATTCTGGAGGAGACCGGGGTCGCCTGTCCGGATTGTGGCGGGAAGATTGTCCTTAAGAGAAGTAAGAAAGGAAGAAAGTTTTACGGCTGCAGCAACTATCCACAATGCAGCTTCGTTAGTTGGGACCTGCCCACTGACAAAAGGTGCCCTGACTGCAACAGAGTACTTGTACGAAAGGGAACAGGCAATAAGGCTGTACTAAAGTGCTCTGGGGATAAATGCATGTACAAAGAGGCTGCAGTAGGGGAACAATAAAAGTGGAGACACCACTTACCACTCATCACTGTATGCAAAAGGAGTCTTAGTTTACCATGAATCAAGTGAATGTTGTAGGAGCCGGTTTGGCAGGGTCTGAGGCGGCGTGGCAGCTGGCTGTCAGAGGCTTAAAGGTAAAGCTTTATGAAATGAGGCCGGCTCAAAAATCACCTGCCCACCATACTGATTTATTTGCCGAATTGGTCTGCAGCAATTCCCTGCGGGGTAATTCGCTGGAGAACGGGGTCGGCCTGCTGAAGGAGGAAATGCGCCGTCTGGGCTCAGTGATCATGAAAGCCGCCGAGAAGACCTCGGTACCGGCTGGAGGAGCACTGGCAGTGGACAGAACGGCTTTTGCCAGGCTGGTCACCGATATTGTTTGTTCTCACCCCAACATAGAATTAACAAGAGCAGAAGTTTCTGCTATTGATACTGAAAACCCTGTGGTTATTGCCACAGGGCCTTTGACATCCGAGGCTATGGCAGAGACGATCAAATCCATTACAGGAGAGCAATATCTTTATTTTTATGATGCTGCCGCTCCAATCGTTACACTTGAATCCCTTAACCGGGATAAGGTTTTCCGGGCCTCGAGGTATGACAAGGGCGAAGCGGCTTATCTTAACTGTCCCATGAATAAGGAGCAATATGACAGGTTTTATGAAGAACTGGTTGCGGCAGAGAGAGTGCCGTTACGGGCGTTCGAGAAAGAGATTTTTTTCGAAGGCTGTATGCCGGTGGAAGAACTAGCTTCCAGGGGCTACAAAACTCTTTTGTTTGGCCCATTAAAACCTGTCGGCTTAACCGATCCTCAAACCGGCGGCAGGCCTTATGCTGTGGTTCAACTCAGGCAGGACAACAGTGACGGGACCCTGTTTAATATAGTTGGCTTTCAGACTCACCTTAGGTGGGATGACCAAAAAAGGGTTTTTAGTTTAATTCCGGGGCTGGAAAACGCTGAGTTTGTGAGGTTTGGTGTAATGCACCGGAACACCTACATAAATTCACCGCGGGTGTTAAGACCAACCCTGCAGTTCGTCGGGAATGACAATTTGTTTTTCGCCGGACAGTTAACCGGCGTTGAAGGCTATGTCGAGTCAGCAGCCATGGGCCTGGTGGCCGGCATAAATGCTGCCCGGCAGGCAGAGGCTCTGAAGCCCCTGGTATTCCCGCCGGAGACAGCTCACGGTTCTTTATGCAGATATATCACCACGGCGGATGCTAAGCACTTCCAGCCGATGAACATAAACTTCGGTTTGCTGCCGCCGTTGGATGAGAAGATTAAAGATAAAAAGCTTAAATACAGGACGTTATCTGAGCGGGCGCTGAAGAAACTTGAAGAGTTTAAACCTCATGTTTGCAGCGAGTCGCCGGTCGCCGGCGGCAGGTGAACAAAAAATAAATAAAGCCGCGGATGCACGCGGATCAAAAGAAGCAAAAAATTATTGAGGAAATGAGGACTATAAAGACCACTAAGTTTATTAAAGGAAAGACAACAAAGGGTCGATGGTATCCAAACTTTCGGTGTTCTGGCGAAAATCAGTTTTACTAAAGTCGAAAACATTGTAAAACAAAAAGTACAAGAGTATGGTGATAAGTCAAACTTTGGCTTTCTACCAATATTAACATTGATTTATTAATTATTTAATGTACTAATAAACTCAATTACTAATGGTAGAAGGCCCTTTACGTTCTCTAACGTTAGCCGCTAACTGGGGGGATTCTGATGTATACATTCCTGGATAACTTCATAATTTATCTTAAGGTAGAAAAAAATGCATCCCCCAGGACGATTGAAAGTTACCAGAATGATATCTGGCAGTTTATAGATTTTTTAGTCAGTGAATTTAAGAAACCGGCCCAACACATTTCCCCCAGGGATGTGAACCACCTGGTAGTAAGGAAACACCTGGGGTTACTGCAGAGAAACGGTTTAAAGAGAACGTCTGTGGCTAGGAAGATGGCCAGCCTGAGATCCTTTTTCCGTTATCTGACCCGTGAAGAAGTATTGAGTGTTAACCCGTTAGATCATGTTTCCACACCAAAGGCGGAAAAGAGGCTTCCTGAGGTGCTCTCCCAGGATGGTGCTTGGGCACTGGTCCAGGCTCCAGATACCGGCTCTCCGGCCGGCCTTCGTGACAGGGCGATTCTTGAGGTTCTTTATTCCAGCGGGCTGCGGGTAAGCGAGTTGGTTGGGCTTGATACAGGTGATATAGATATGGCTGTCGGATATGTCAGAGTAATGGGTAAGGGCGCCAAGGAGAGGATTGTCCCAGTGGGATCGTACGCAATTAAGGCCCTGCAGCAGTATCTGGCAGAGGGCAGACCTCATCTGCCTAAAAAAGATCAGGGAACACCACTGTTTCTTAACAAAAACGGCGGCAGGCTGTCGGCCAGGAGTGTACGCAATATCGTCGACAAATATGTGCGGCAGGTTAGTATTCGGTACAAGATAAGTCCCCATACCTTAAGGCACTCTTTTGCCACACACCTGCTTGACGGCGGCGCGGACCTGCGTTCGGTGCAGGAACTGCTGGGCCACGTAACCATGTCGACTACACAGATTTATACCCATATATCCAGGGAGAAACTCCTCTCGGTATACGAAAAAACTCATCCGAGAGCATAGGAGGTAATATATATGTTTCAAGGAACAACTATTGTTGCCGTGAGACTTAACGGGAAAGTTGCAGTAGCCGGCGATGGACAGGTCACTTTTGGTGGAAATATGATATTAAAACACCAGGCGAAAAAAGTGCGCCGGCTGCATAACGGAGAAGTCATTGCCGGTTTTGCCGGTTCGGTAGCAGATGCCTTTACTCTCTTTGAGCTGTTCGAAAAAAAGCTGGAGGAGTACAGGGGTAATCTCCCAAGAGCGGCAGTCGAACTGGCCAAGGAATGGAGAATGGATAAACTTTTAAGGAGACTTGAGGCTTTACTTATAGTGGCCGATGCTGAACACCTGCTGATTATTTCGGGCAATGGAGAAGTAATTGAACCTGATGATAACGTAACGGCCATTGGTTCAGGCGGGTCTTACGCTTTAGCGGCAGCCCGGGCGCTTGTCAAGCATGCCAGCATGGGAGCGGCGGAAGTTGCCAGGGAAGCTCTCGAAATTGCCGCGGCCATATGTGTTTTCACAAATACTCATATTACGGTGGAAGAGCTGTAAAAGCAATTGACAATGGACAATTGACAATTGACAATTGACAATGGGAAATTGAGTGATAAAGAGGGGGAATCGGAATATGCAGGACTTGACCCCAAGGCAGATCGTTGAGGAACTGGATAAATACATAATCGGTCAGCTTAAAGCCAAGAGGTCGGTGGCTGTGGCACTGCGCAACAGATACCGCAGAAAGAAGCTGCCCCTGGAGCTGAGGGACGAGATTGTCCCGAAAAATATTATTATGATTGGGCCTACCGGTGTGGGGAAAACCGAGATTGCCAGGCGTCTGGCCAAGCTGGTCAACGCTCCTTTTGTGAAGGTGGAAGCCACCAAATTTACCGAGGTAGGCTATGTGGGCAGAGATGTTGAGTCTATGATCAGGGACCTGGTGGAAACATCTATCCGGATGGTAAAAAGCGAACAGATATCTGAAGTTGAAGGAAAAGCCCGGGAACTTGCTGAGCAGCGTATGATTGAATTGCTTGCGCCTTTTCCAGATAAGGAATCAGCTATGCGGAGCCCTCTTGAGATGATATTTGGCGGAACCCAGCCTGCTCCCGAAGGAAATGAGGAATATGAACAAAAAGTTAAACGGCTGCAGTCTGAAAGGGACCACCTGAAAGATAAGCTGGCTAGTGGAGAACTGGAGGAGGAGTATGTAGAACTAGAGGTGGAAGATACTGCGACACCGATGGTTGAGGTCTTTTCAGGGGCTGGGGTCGAGGAGATGGGTATCAACCTGCAGGATATGTTGGGAGGGATGTTCCCCAAAAAGAAAAAAATGCGCAAACTTACCGTCGGTGAGGCTCGCAAGATTATCATCCAGCAGGAAGCCCAAAAACTCATTGATATGGATGAAGTAGTTACGACCGCTGTTTCAAGGGCCGAACAGTCAGGGATTATATTCTTGGACGAGATTGACAAAATCGCAGCCAAAGATACCGGGTCCGGTCCGGATGTTTCGAGGGGCGGGGTCCAGAGAGATATTCTTCCGATCGTGGAGGGGTCGACGGTAATGACCAAGTACGGGCCTGTAAAGACTGATTTTATCCTATTTATCGCAGCCGGCGCTTTTCATATTTCCAAACCATCTGACCTGATTCCGGAGCTTCAGGGACGTTTCCCGATTCGTGTCGAATTGGAGAGCCTGACTGAGAAAGACTTTAAACAGATTCTTACAGAACCCCAAAACGCCCTGATTAAGCAGTATACAGCTTTGCTTGAAACAGAGGGAATATTTATGAAGTTTACAGAAAATTCTCTTGATGAAATTGCCAAAATAGCTTATACTGTTAATGAACAGACAGAAAACATCGGGGCTCGACGTTTACATACAATTTTAGAGAAATTATTGGAAGATATTGCTTTTGATGCACCTGATCTTGGCAGCAAGGAATTGGTTATCGATGAGAATTATGTACGCGAAAAGCTGCAAAACGTTGTGAAAAACCAGGACCTTAGCCGTTACATTTTATAGTTATCTGCAGGGGAGGAAAGTTATGGAGAATTTGCTTGATAAAACCAGAGCGATTAATAAACTCCTTCAGAAGGCCGCTGGGCATCCTGTCGATTTTCAGGAAATGGCTGATGTTCTGACCGAAAATATAGGAGCTAATACATACATTGTCGGACGACGCGGCAAGATTCTTGGCCATTCTTTTGTGGACAAGTTTAACTGTAATGTAATCAAAGATATCATTGAACATGCCGAGCGTTTTCCCGAGGAATATAACGAAGGGCTCCTGAGGGTTGTCGAAACCAGAGCCAACTTCAATCAAAAATCGAATAACTGCGTTTTTGATATGGATGAAGAATGTGTTTTCCGGGGCAAGATTATGACAATTGTCCCTATTGTTGGTGGTGGCGAACGGCTCGGGACTCTGGTTCTGGCTAAGTTTAATCAACAATTCACCAATGAAGATCTGGTTCTAGCCGAATACGGGGCTACTGTAGTCGGCATGGAAATATTGAGAATAAAGGCAGAACGGGTAGAGGAAGAAGCCAGAAAGAAAGCTGCCGTACAAATAGCTTTGGGTACGCTCTCTTACTCGGAACTCGAAGCCATTGAGCATATCTTTGAAGAACTTGACGGTGATGAAGGTCTGCTGGTAGCCAGCAAAATAGCAGACCGAGTGGGAATCACCCGGTCCGTTATCGTTAACGCCCTACGCAAGTTTGAAAGCGCTGGGGTCATAGAATCCAAGTCTCTGGGCATGAAAGGGACTTATATCCGGATTCTCAATGAGCGCTTGCTCGACGAACTGCAAAAACTTAAAAAATAAATGAAATAATTTTGACCACAGAGAAATCTGTGGTTTTTTACTTTCTAGAAATTAAGTCCCCTAATTCAATTTATAATTATCGAAAGATTATGTGGGACAGCTAAAAGAAAATTTCTGGAAATTATAAACACAAAAAAGCGAGACGACGAGTATGAGAAAAATGTCGAACAAACCAATATTTTCTAAGAAAATAGGTTAGCAAAAAAAGGATTTTACTTGTGAATGGCGAAATAACTAATCATAACCAACAATAAGCTAGATTTTATGTTATATTAGCGAATAAATATAAAAATACGTCGGATAGAGTAGGAATTTAAAAAACTATGCCGAAATATAGCACTAAAGCTTTGTAAACTTATCCTGTATTTCATAATTATTCCTTAAAACACCAAACGCTTTGACAAGGGCAAATTTATCGAAAGGTAAAGGCGCAAAGCCGCGGACCTGCAGATCCGAGATGTTTATTTACTTCTGGGATTATGGTTGCCGGGCTACCGAAGTGGGGTATTTTGGATTTCTATGCCAAACTGCGGTAACCGTGGTTTGGATTTTTATTTTACTGAGGAGGGGTCTTCTTGATTGCAAATCTCCTGTTTACCAGGTCCATGGGACTGTTGGAAAAAGGAATTGATGCATCTTCAAAACGGAACAATGTATTGGCCAACAACCTCGCTAACGTTGATACTCCAGCCTTTAAAAGGTCTGAGGTGGTATTTGAGTACGAACTGCAGAAGGCGCTTCAGCAAAACGGGATTAGTGGTGTAATGACTCACGCCAAACACATTCCCATTGGCAGGCACCCCGTAAATGAAATAACACCTGAAGTTGTCCTGGATAAAAGCACCACCATGAGAAATGACGGCAACAATGTGGATATTGACAGGGAGATGGCTGCCCTGGCCAAAAACACAATTATGTTCTCAGCCATGGCGCAGGAGATGAACGGTGAATTTCAGAAATTAAGGACGGCAATTACAGAAGGGAGAAGATAATCCATGGGTTTATTTAATGCCATAGATGTAAGCTCATCGGGCCTCACGGCGCAGAGGCTCCGCATGGATACTATCTCGGAGAATATCGCCAATGTTAATACGACCAGGACTTCTGCCGGCGGACCCTATAGAAGGAAAGTAGCAGTCTTTGAATCCAGGGAAAAGGCTAATCCATTTTCCGGCATTTTTCAACAGGCCCTTGGTCAGAAAGATACCGGTAACGGTGTTAGGGTGGCGAAAATCGCCGAGGATAACAGCCCTTTTAAAATCGTCTATGATCCCAATCATCCTGATGCTAATGCAGAAGGATATGTATCTATGCCAAATGTAAACATTGTATCAGAAATGGTTAATATGATTTCGGCAACAAGGTCCTATGAGGCTAATGTTACCGCTGTCAAGGCATCAAAGGATATTGCTTTAAAGGCTCTGGAAATTGGACGATAAAGGGAGGCTGGACTAAGTGAAGGTACTTGCAAATCGGCTTGAAATAGTGCAACCGAGTATCAAGGTTGGGGGTAATCCGGGACCGGAAACTGAGGGCAGCCTTGGTTTTGGTGAACTTCTGAAAAGTGCTATTAATGAAGTAAACGGTCTTGACCAGCAATCATCAGATCTGAAGGCAAAGCTGGTTACGGGAGAAATCGAGGATATTCATCAGGTGATGATTGGGGCTGAGAAAGCCAACTTGGCGTTTCAGCTTACAGTGCAAATCAGGAACAAGGTTATCGAAGCGTACCAGGAAATATTGAGGATGCAGGTATAATTTTTCCCATATCAGTGAGTTGAGGTGACCGGATTTAATGAAAGACCAACTGTTGCAACTGAAAATGCAGGTTATCGAGTTGTGGCAAAAAATGACCAGAATTCAAAAGATAATTATCGCTTGTTCGGCGGTCTTGCTTTTTGGCACCCTGGTTTTGCTGGCCAAAGGTGCGACCAAACCGGATTATGGTGCCTTATTCACTCAATTAGACGATCAGCAGGCCGGGCAGATAGTCGAGAAACTAAAAGAGAAAAAAATTCCTTACACCCTCTCGGGAAGTGGAAGTATTGACGGTGGGACTGCTATTCTGGTCCCAGCCAAAGATATCGATCAGACCCGTGTTGAGCTAGCCAGTGAGGGCTTTCCTACCGGAGGGGTTGTCGGGTTCGAGAATTTTGAAAATACTAAGTTCGGGGAGACGGACACTGACCGCCGGGCCAGATACCTTCGCGCCCTTCAGGGTGAATTGACTCGTACTATTGAAGGTTTGGCTGAGGTAGATAAGGCCAGAGTACATATTGTCCAACCCGAACCTTCTCTTTTTATAGACACTCAAAAGGTTGCTACAGCTGCAATCATGTTGAAACTTAACCCCAATAAAAATCTGGAACCTGAACAGGTAAAAGGCGTGGTTATGTTGGTAACCAACAGCGTCGAAGGGTTAAAGCCCGATAATGTCACAGTGGTTGATATGGCCGGCAACATCCTCTCCGAGGATATAGGCACTGACCAGGATTCGCGGTCCCAAAAACTGACCGGAGACCAGGTGGACATTCAGAAACAGTACCAAAAAGAAGTCCAGAACTCAGTGCAGAGCATGTTGGAACGTATCGTAGGGGTAGGGAAAGCCGTAGTCCGTGTACAGTTGGCCCTTGATTTTGATAAAATCCAATCGAAGAAGCAGGAGTTTGGTGAGAAAGTGCCCCGCAGTTCCCAAACTGTTGAGGACACCAGTAGATCAACTAATGCAGACACTCCGGGTGCTCCTGGAACGGACAGCAATATTCCCGGTTATGAGGCTGTAGCCCAAACCGGAACCAGCGAGACTACTCATGAAGAAAAAATTGTCAATAATGAAATCAACACATACGAAGAGGTGAAAGAGCAGGCCCCCGGAGGTATTAAGAGACTCTCAGTGGCAGTTGTTGTTGATAAACAAATCGACAGTAAACAGCAGGCCCAAATCGAGGAAATTGTTAAGAGTGCGACGGGGTTTGATGAGGATAGAGGCGACCAGATATCTGTAGCAGGAATGCCGTTTAATACTGAGTATCAGGATAAAATAGAATCTGAGATGGCCCAGGCAGAAAAACAGCAGCAGATGTTTGTCTATGGTGGTCTGGCGGCCCTAGCCCTGTTGACTATCGGCGGAGTGACTGCCGGAGTGGCAATGAAAAGACGGCGGGTTAAAGAGGTAGCTTTGGAAGGCGAAATTATACCTTTCCCAATAAGCGAGTTGGAAGAAATGCCGCCTCAGGAAAGGGTACTTTCCCCGGAAGAAAAAGATCACAAGTTCAGGAAAGACCAGGTCGAAAAGGTTGCCAAGGAACACCCGGACGATATTGCTCAGTTACTAAGAACATGGCTGGCCGAAGAATAGAGGTGAAAAATAAATGTCCAGAGGCTTAACGGGAAAACAAAAGGCTGCAATTCTTCTCATTTCCCTGGGCCCAGAAGTTTCAGCACAGATATTCAAACATTTCAAGGATGATGAAATTGAGCAGCTAACTTTGGAAATTGCGAATATCCGTAAGGTGAACAATGATGATAAGGATGGCATAATTACAGAATTTCACGATTTGCTTGTGGCCAAAGAGTACATTTCCTCTGGTGGTATTGATTATGCCAAGGAGGTCCTGGAAAAGGCTCTGGGCAACCAAAAAGCCCTGGATATTATACAGAGGCTTACAGCTACTTTACAGGTCAAGCCTTTCGATTTTGTCCGCAAGACCGATCCATCACAACTGCTTAACTTTATTCAATCTGAGCATCCTCAGACTATTGCCCTGATTATTGCTTACCTCTCTCCAGAACAGGCGGCTCAGATACTTTCTGCACTGCCGCCCGAACGCCAGGCAGATGTAGCCAGAAGGATAGCGATAATGGACAGAACTTCACCGGAGGTAATCAGGGAAATTGAAAGGCTTTTGGAGCGCAAATTATCTTCTGTCGTTTCTGAAGATTTCACCAGCGCTGGCGGTGTGGGGGCTATTGTAGAAATATTAAACAGGGTAGACCGGACCACTGAGAAAACCATTATGGAAAGCCTGGAGATTCAGGATCCTGAAATGGCTGAGGAAATCAAAAGACGGATGTTCGTCTTTGAAGATATTGTTCAGCTGGACGACCGGGCAATTCAGCAAATCCTCAGAGAGGTTGACGGGAAGGACTTGGCGCTTGCCCTTAAGGGCGCCAGTGAAGAAGTTTCTGCCAAAATACAGCGCAACATGTCCAAGAGGGCTGCCGATATGCTCAAAGAGGACATGGAATTCATGGGGCCGGTGAGGCTGCGTGATGTTGAAGATTCTCAGCAGCGGATAGTCAACATAATTAGGAAACTGGAAGAAGCTGGCGAAATTATAGTGGCTCGCGGTGGAGGAGATGAGATCATTGTCTAAAGTGATTAAATCTACCTCTGTCCAAATTAGTTCCCCAAAGGTGGTCGGTAGTGAAGATGTATTGGTGCCCAACCTTGCTGGGGAGGACTTTAACGGTTATGATTTTTCACCGAGTTGTGAAACCAACTGTATCCCTGATGCCGCTGAATTTTCGGCAGTAAGTATCGACCTTGCTAACGTTCGGGATGTTGAAACATTAAAGGCCCAAACCAGTGAAATACTGCGGGAAACAGAGCAGATGGTTAAGGAACTGCTGGAGACAGCCCGGCGGGAAGCGGAAAAAATAATTAAAAACGCCAATAATGGAGCTGAGAATGTTATCTCCGAAGGCCGGGTTAGGTTGAAGGATATAGAGGATGAGGCTTACCAGCGAGGGTGGCAGGCTGGCAGTCAAGACGGTAGGAATCACGCCGAGGAAGAATACCAGATCAGGCTTCAGGAAGCCCAAAACCTGCTGGATAAGGCTGCTGAAGAACGCCACTCCATTATTGCTGGTTCCGAGGATGAAATAGTGCAGTTGGCTGTAACCGTGGCTCGCAAGATAATAAGCCATGAGCTGGCAGTTAACCCTGATACCATTGTTGACATAGTAAAACGGGCTATTGACAAGACCAGTGACAGGGAAGAACTCACCGTCTGGGTCAATCCCGAAAACCTTGAAAGCACAATCAGCGCACAGGAAGATATCTCCTTGAGTTCAAAAGGGATAAGAAAGCTGAAGATACTAGCTGATGCCACGGTTGCTCCCGGTGGATGTGTGGTAGAAACCCAGAACGGGACTGTAGATGCCAGAGTGGAAAGACAACTGAGTGAGATTGAACAGGCGTTGATGGAAGTGGGGCCAAATGCTTAAATTTGAAAAGTACTACCAGGCAATTGAAAGAACAGAACCGATAAAGACTAACGGAAAAGTTACCCAAGTTATCGGGCTGATCATTGAATCACAGGGGCCTGGGGCTAACCTGGGAGAATTGTGTTACGTATTCCCTAAATCCGGTATGACCCGTATCCAGGCCGAGGTTGTTGGGTTCAGGGATAATAAGCTGCTGCTTATGCCGTTGGGTGACTTAAACGGCATAGGTCCTGGTTGTGAGGTTATCTCTACAGGGGATAGTTTTCGTGTCGGGGTGGGACCTAAACTGCTGGGTCGGGTTATTGACGGTCTTGGTAATCCTCTTGATGGATTGGGCCCATTGGATGTTGTGGATGAACGCCCGGTAAACGGGAACCCGCTAAACCCCCTGGACCGGAAGCGGATTGTTGATCCGCTGTCCATCGGGGTTAAGGCCATAGATGGAATGCTTACTATTGGCAAAGGCCAAAGGATTGGCATTTTTTCCGGGAGTGGGGTCGGAAAGAGTACCCTGCTTGGAATGGTAGCCCGTAACACTTCTGCCGATGTGAACGTGATAGCTCTTGTGGGTGAACGAGGCAGAGAGGTCAGGGAATTCCTGGAGAAGGATTTGGGGGAAGATGGGTTGAAACGTTCGGTTGTTATTGTAGCAACTTCAGATCAGCCCGCCCTGGTCAGGCTCAAGGGTGCTCTGGTGGCCACCAGCATTGCCGAGCATTTCAGAGATCAGGGCCTTGATGTAATGCTTATGATGGACTCGGTTACAAGGTTTGCCATGGCCCAGAGAGAAGTGGGGCTGGCAGTGGGAGAGCCCCCTGCTACCCGTGGCTATACTCCATCGGTGTTTGCTCTCTTACCAAAACTTCTTGAAAGGTCGGGGACCTCTAAAAACGGTACAATTACAGGCTTGTATACGGTGCTGGTGGAAGGTGACGATACAAACGAACCGATTGCTGATACCGTTAGGGGGATATTGGATGGTCATGTCGTCCTTTCCAGGGATCTGGCCATGCAGAACCACTACCCCGCTGTAGACATACTGGCCAGTGTAAGCCGGGTGATGACCGACATAGTGGGTCAAGATCATCTGAAGGCGGCTGATGAGGCCAGAAGTATTCTTGCCACATATCGGGATGCCAAGGATCTGATAGATATCGGTGCTTACACCCAAGGCAGTAACCCTAAGATAGACCACGCTATCTCGAAGATAGATTATGTACAGGAATTCCTGAAACAGGGTATAGTGGAAAATATTAGTTTTGAAAACAGTGTGGGCCTGTTGAAGTCTCTTACCGGCGAAAAACTCACAGCTTAAAGGGAGTTGATTTGTGATGAAACCCTTTGCTTTTAAGCTGCAGACGGCTTTGGATATCAAGATGAAGGAAGAGGCCATGCAGAAAGAGGAATTATTCAAGGCCACTCAGATATATAGGCAGAACGTTGAGTTTCTTAAAAGTTTAGAGTTAAGGCTGGTTGAGGTATATGACATTGTAAGGGGAAACCTGACCCGGACAGTAGATGTGGTAGAGATGCAGAACTGCAATGACTATCTTCCGGTGCTTAAAAGGCGAATTGAGCAGCAGATAACTTCCACCGAAAATGCCCGTCAGGAGATGGAGCAGGTAAGGTACAAGCTGATTGAGATGATGAGGGACCGAAAGGTGTTAGAAAAACTTAAGGGCAAGCAATATCAAGAGTATATAAAAGAATGTCTTCGGGAGGAACAGAACCGAATTGATGAAATGGCTACGATAGGATTTATCCGTAGGGATTCTGCGGTATAACAGGAGGTTAGCAGTTGATGCGGGTGACAAGGGTATTGCCCTCAATTCTAATAATTGTATTCAGTCTGAGTTTAATCGCCGGGACTGTATGGGTACTGGATTTTTTCGCCGTGATCAATGTAAAAAAAATGGCCCAAAGTATACCTGTGGTCAATAAGCTGGTTCCCCCTCCGAAAAGTGAGAATCAGCAAAACCCGTTGGAAAAAAATCCGCTGTATAAGGAGAATCTCAGCCTGAAGGATCAAAACAGGAAGCTGGCTGCCGAAGAAGACCGTTTAAACAAAGAGATGGGCGAACTGCAAAAGAAGATTGAGGTTGCCGGTAAGGAAAAACAAACCTTGCTTGAGGCCAAAAACAATTTGCAGGCTGCCCTGGATTCTCTTGAGGCGGCCAACGAAGAGGTTGCGGCAGGTGAAGCTAATTACGACGAGTTGGCTAAGTATTACAGCGAAATGAAACCGGTTGCAGCAGTAAAGATTATGGAAAACCTTAATGATGAAGTCAACATTGGCATCCTACAGAAACTGGAAGATGAACAGGTGGCCAAAATACTAAGTGCTATGGATCCTGAGAGGGCCGCGGAACTGGTTAATAAGATGAATCAATAAACCAATTGACAATGGACAATGGACAATTGACAATGAAAAAACAATTTAAGGAGGTGATGTGGAGAAGGGAAAGATAAAAAAATCGAATAGGAAAGGAGGTGAAAAAAGTGCAGGCGAATGTGTGTGCAATAATGGCAAACAGGCCTGTGGAACCTGCTAATCGGGTTAACGTTCAGCATGGTGCCAAATCGTTGAAGCAAAGTTTTTCGGAAACTCTAGGCAGGGCGGCCAAAGAATTGACCGATGAAGATCATGCGGCAGCGGCAGCGGCAGCGGCAGCGGCAGAAGCAGAAGCAGAAGTAGAAGTAGAAGTAGAAGTAGAAGTAGAAGTAGAAGTAGAAGTAGAAGTAGAAGTAGAAGTAGAAGTAGAAGCAGCACCTAGGCCGACTGAGACTATGGACAACTGCCAGGATACCACATGTGTTGACAATCCTGTGACCGGAGGTGCTGAGAAAGGGCCTGACGGGTTGGTAATGAAAGAAGAGAACAATCATGCTGACAGCCTTGTCGATCCGTCTCAAACTGATAACATGCTGCAGCCGTTGATGGAAATCCTTCAGATGCTGGGATTGCCAGTTACAGATCCCCAGGGAACAAAGGCTGCTTTAGGCGAAGTTCAATCTGACGCCGGACAGAATCCAGGCAGACAGATAATCAGCATGCACTCTCTTGAACGTTTATTGTCAGCAACAGGTGACACAGGCATTACAGGAATCCAGTTAAAACAGGCCCTACAGCAGTTAATCAGGCTGTCGAACAAAAGCGGCGAGACGGGGCCTGAGATGGATGAACTTAAGAGTCTTGTCGAGTCCCAGTTGGTGGAAACTACCGCCATACCTGCTAAAGATTTTCTGTCCAAACTTGTGGCAACAGTAAACAAATTAGCTGAGAAAATACCTATTGAAGCAGTTACCGGGAGAGACGTAAGACATGATGTTATAGGCCAGGTGGTATCAGAAGATAAAACTGGTACAGGCAGATTAATTGAACCCTCAGGAACAAGGACGGTTGAGCCGAACCTCGTTACAGTTGTCAATGAAGGTGCATCGAAAACCGGTAATCCTGGGGACAAGCCGACAGAAGACGGCGGTTTGGGGATTAAGGAGCCTCGAACAGAGGTGGTGCCAGATAAAAAACTCGCTCCGGAGCCGTTCAATCGGCAGGAACAGACCACATCAGTAGAACCAGGGAAAGAGCAGAGAACTGCAGGTGAATCAGTACACATCCAGAGGCCCCAGGTTTCTGAAGCACAAGCGCCTCTGGAGCTGGCCAGACCTTCTCAGACAGTACAAACACCGCGTTTGACCCAGACGGTATTTGGCCAGATTGTGCAAAAGGCAAAACTTCTGGTTACCCCGGATATGTCGGAAGTCAGAATCCAACTGAAACCGGATTTCCTGGGAAAACTGAATCTCACCGTAACTTCGGAAAACGGCACGTTAACAGCCAAGTTTAATGCTGAGAATTACCGGGTTAAAGAGATAATTGAGGCCAATTTGAACACTTTGAAGGATGCTCTGGCCGAACAGGGACTGAAGGTGGACCAACTGTTGGTTAATGTTGGTACAGAACGGGATTACTCGGGACTGCATGGGAACAAAGATGGGTATTACAATTTAAACTTCACCAAAGGGGCCAGAACCAATCTGGGCCAGGAAGAACTTGACAGCCGCTTCTTATCCAATGCGGAAGATGTTGTAACCCGGCAGTATTACGGAAGTACAGTTGACTTTAAGGCATAGGAGGTGAAAAAATGTCGACAGTAACAAATGTCAGCGGCAATCAGCAGCAGAGCTTTTCTGAACCGGTCAAAAAGATTCTCGGTAAAGATGATTTTCTCAAACTCATGATTACTCAGCTAAAATATCAGGACCCACTTGAGCCCACAGATAACAAGGAATTTATCGCGCAGATGGCCCAGTTCAGTTCCCTGGAACAGATGACCAACATGGGTAAAGGTCTTGAGAACCTGGCATCAATGCAGGAATCGGTCCTCAGGGAATCAGCAGTTGCCCAGGCCATCAACATCATTGGACATAATGTGACGGCTGTACTGCCTGATGGGAATGATTTGAGTGGGTTGGCTACCGGGATGAAAGTTGTCGATGGGATACCTAACATCATTGTCAACGGAAGTGAAATTCCACTAAGCTATGTGGAGCAGGTTAACCGGGTTGAGCAGGCAGCTCAAAGCCAAGAAGAAACATCGCAGCAAGGAGGTGCGGTATAAATGGTTGACAAGATATTTTATCCCCAACCAATTATACCGGTGGGTCCTGCCAAGGAAGGCGGAAAAACACAGCGACCCGGACAGGCAGGCCAGGTTTCATTTAAGGAACTGCTGGACCAGCAGGTGGCAGCAGGCGGCCTGAAGTTTTCGGCCCATGCCCAGCAGAGGCTGGCAGCCAGAAATATACAGCTTACCGGCGAAGACCTGGCTAAAATCAACAGCGCAGTTGACAAGGCAGCCAGCAAAGGGGCCCGCGATTCACTGATAATGATGGATAGACTAGCCTTTGTGGTTAGTGTTAAAAACAAAACAGTGGTTACTGCGATGGATGATACCAATATGAAGGAGCATGTATTTACCAATATCGACAGCGCATTGATTGTCTAGAGATACAAAGTTTACCAAGGGGCCGGACCTCAATGAGGGAGCCCCGGGGCCATGGAATGAGAGATATGGCCTGATAACCAATTCCTGATAGGAGGTCGATTTTTATGATGCGTTCAATGTTCAGCGGTGTTTCCGGTCTTAGGAACCACCAGATCCGCATGGATGTAATTGGAAATAACATAGCTAACGTGAATACCGTCGGCTACAAGAAGAACAGGGTAACCTTCCAGGACATGTTGAGCCAGAATATCCGCGGCGCTTCATCGCCCCAGGGCGGCAGAGGGGGTTCTAACCCGCAGCAGGTAGGTTTGGGTATGACTGTCAACAGCATCGATACCATCCACACCCAGGGCAGCTCCGAAACCACCGGCAAAGTCACTGACATGATGGTTGACGGTGATGGATTCTTCGTAGTTGGTGATGGGACAAATAATTATTACACCAGAGCGGGTAACTTCGATTTTGACTCTGTGGGGAGCCTGATTACCCCAGGCGGGCTAAAGGTTCAAGGATGGGTTGCCGATTCGGCAGGGAATATTGATACCTCCCAGACAATTAGTGACATTACCATTCCCAAAGGCCAGTCAATTCAGCCGCAAGCGACAAGCCAAGCGACTTACGTTAACAATCTGGACGCAAGTACTGCAGTAGCCGGAACTGTTCCCGTTATGTTAGAGGCTTACGATTCCCTGGGCAATTCCTACAGCATTCCGGCTCTGTTCACCAAGACCGGGGCCAACGCCTGGAGTTACAGTATTCCGGCAGCATCTCTGCCAGCCAACATTACGGCTGCAGTAGTTGCCAACCCGGCCATTACCTTCAATGCTAACGGTACCTATGCAACTCCCGTTGTTCCGAATACAACCGTCACATTGACTCTTAACGCGGCGGTGGGAGCTACTACACCACAGGTGCTTAACGTTGATTTTACCGGGATGACTCAGTATAGCAGTGAGTCCAATGCTTTACTTGACAGTCAGGATGGTTATTCATCCGGGGTCCTCAACGGCTATGCAATTGACAAGTCTGGGAGTATTACCGGACGATTTTCCAACGGCCTGACTAAACAGTTGGCGCAAGTCAGTTTGGCTAATTTCAATAACCCGGGTGGTCTTTCGAAGAGCGGGGAGAATCTGTACACCTCTTCAAACAACTCAGGCCAACCTCAAATCGGCACTGCCGGTTCCGGAGGACGAGGTGACATTTCACCAAACAAACTGGAGATGTCTAATGTAGACCTTTCTCAGGAGTTCACCGATATGATTATTACCCAGAGAGGCTTCCAGGCTAATTCCAGGATTATTACGGTATCTGACGAGATGCTCCAGGAACTGGTCAACCTCAAACGGTAATCCGCCTAAACTCAGGTAGATAGGGAGACGGGGCGGGGCTGACCCCTCCCCCCTCCATAACTGAAAGAAGGGGTAACATGATTAACGTTACGCGGATGAACGGTGCCCAACTGGTAATTAATGCGGAACTGATAGAGTTCCTTGAAGCCACTCCCGATACGGTCCTGACCCTGTCGACGGGTACGAAACTTGTCCTCAGGGATTCGGTACAGGAAGTGGTGGCCAAGGTGATCGAATACCGCCGGGCTATTGGGATGAAGATTATCAACCAGGCTCTCCCGGAACAATCCGGTATAGGCCCGGAATCCAGCTGAAAAAGGGGGTAACCATCAATGGCAGACGAAAATGTTGAAGTTCTCCAGACCGGTAACAGGTCTGCATCAGGCGCCAGCACTATTAAGTTAATCATTGCCGGAATTGTGATCATTATCCTGGCCGCCGGGATATCCTTCGGGGTTGCAATGTTTGCCACCAATTCCGTGTCCAAGGATACTGAACCAAAAGGTGACGGTTACGGGAAAGTAATAAGCGAAACTTTAGGTACCACGTATGATGCCGGTGAGTATATAACGAACCTGTCCGATAATGGTGGCAGCCGGTTCATAAAGGTGAGGATAGTGTTTGCTTTTCCTGATAATAAAGTGCAGGAAGAGATTGTTAACAAGGCTCCTCAGATTCAACATACCATTAATAACACGCTAAGGGAGCAGAAGGCGGAAAGCCTGGGCCAGCCCAAGGCTATGGAAAATTTGTCCGGCGCATTGCGGAAGAATGTCAATGCTTTACTGGTAAAAGGAAATATAACAAATGTATATTTCACAAGTTTTGTAGTTCAGTAGCGGGTTGACGGAGGTGAGTGACACTTGAGTGAGATCCTTTCCCAGGAGGAAATAGATGCCCTTCTGTCGGCTCTGACCACAGGAGAGCCCAAAACCGAACAGGCCAAAAAAGCCGATGAGTCACATAAGAAGATCCGGGTTTACGACTTTAAGCGGCCAAATAAGTTTTCCAAGGAACAAATCCATACGATCCAGGCCATTCACGAAAACTTTGCTCGCCTCCTGGCCACTTCTTTTTCGGCCCAACTACGCACGGTTGTGCAGATAAATGTTCATTCGGTTGAGCAGCTCACCTATGAGGAGTTTATCCATTCGCTGCCTAACCCGACAATCCTGAACATTTTTCAGATGACTCCCCTTGAGGGAAACGCCGTGCTGGAAATTAACCCGTCTATAACATTTACCATCATTGACAGGTTATTTGGCGGGCCCGGACAGGCTCCGGAGAAAATCAGAGACCTGACCGATATTGAGCGGATTGTGGTGGAGCGGGTTGTTTACCGTAGTCTCGATATTTTGCGGGAGGCCTGGGATAATATAATCCAGTTTAAACCAAAACTCGACGTCATAGAAACCAACCCGCTGTTTACGCAAATTGTCTCTCCCGCTGAAATGGTTGTTCTTGTTTCCTTCAGAACTCAATTTGGGGATAACGAAGGACTAATCAACCTATGTATTCCCTTCCTGGTGCTGGAACCAATTATCAGCAAACTATCTGCTCACTTCTGGTTTGCAGGCACAGCCAGAGAGAATACACAGGAAAGTATTCAGCGGATAAAAAACCGGATTGAAAAGGCTGGCGTGAATTTTTCAGTGGTGTTGGGGAACACAAGTATCACAGTCAGAGAATTGTTGGAACTCCAGGCAGGGGACGTAATCATGCTTGACAGCAGGGTTACAGAGCCATTGAATGTCCTGGTCGGTTCAAGAACCAAGTTCCTTGGCCGGCCTGGGGTTGTCGGCAGCAAATCAGCGGTTCAGATTGTTTCTGTCCTTAAGGAAGGAGATGAAAACAATGAGTGATGGTGTACTGTCTCAGGAAGAAATAGATGCCCTGTTGCATTCTGACGGTTTTTCCGCAGATGTCCAACCTAAAGAGTCTAAATCGGTGGGTGGTGTAAACCACGTCGAATCTGCAGGAGCAGCAGATGAGTATCTCAACTTCATGGAAAAAGATGCCCTGGGTGAAGTGGCCAATATTGTTATGGGTTCGGCAGCTACTGCTCTGTCTACCTTGCTCGGTAGAAAAGTGGAGATTACCACCCCGGTCGTCGAGATAACTGATCCTGAATCATTTAGGCATGATTACCCGTTGCCATACTTGTTGGTAAATGTGGAATACATCGAAGGACTTTCCGGCTCTCATGTGCTGATTATCAGGGAGGGCGATGCGGGGGTAATGGTTGATCTCATTATGGGTGGTGACGGGCAGTCTCCTCCTCCGGCTCTCGAAGATATGCATCTAAGCGCTATCAGCGAGGCTATGAACCAAATGATGGGCGCTGCCTCAACTGCTATGGCCACAATGATTAATGAACGGGTTGACATAACCCCGCCATCAGTTGATATGGTTAACTTTGCCACCGAGGAACTTAAAGGCAGTGTCGGGATTAAGGAGCAGATTCTGGTCAAGGTTTCCTTTAGAATGACTATCGAGGGGCTGGTAGATAGTGAAATGATTCAGCTTGTCCCCCTCGAATTGGCCAAAAATATGGTGAAAAACCTGATGGATGAGATGGACTCCGCCAACCCCGTTGAAGAGGTCGCTGATATGACGATGTCTGAACTGGATGGGATTCTTGGCGAACAGGAACGTGTATTTGAGCGACCGGCCCAGGCAGCAGCACCGGTTAAAACTATACCCGTACAAATGCCTGAGCCTCAGGTCTACGCTACGCCCCCTCAAGCCCCAAGAGCTCCGGTTCAACCAGCGGCTGCTTCCCCGGTACAGGTCCAACCAGTCCAGTTTGCCCCACTGCAGCCTAATTACCAGCCCAAGGAAATAGGCAATATGGACCTTATCATGGATGTACCGCTGCAGATTACTGTGGAACTAGGTAAATCAAGGAAGACCATCCGTGAGATTCTGAACTTGGGTCCGGGTTCCGTGGTTGAATTAGATAAACTGGCCGGTGAACCTGTAGACCTGCTTGTTAACGGTAAACTGCTGGCCAAGGGCGAAGTGGTGGTAATTGACGAGAACTTTGGAATTAGGATTACCGATATCATTTCTCCAATTGAGCGGGTTTCGAATTTACAATAATGAGTGAGGAGGACGGTTATGGGTGCACGTATCCTGATAGTCGATGACGCCGCCTTTATGCGCATGATGATTAAGGACATATTGACCAAAAATGGTTATGAGATTGCCGGTGAAGCAGAAAATGGAGCTGTTGCTGTTGAAAAGTACCAGGAACTTAGTCCGGACCTTACAACTATGGATATAACCATGCCGGTGAAGGACGGGATTACAGCCGTAAAGGAAATAGTAAAATTCGATTCACAGGCCAATATTATCATGTGCAGCGCCATGGGGCAGCAGGCTATGGTTGTCGACGCCATCCAGGCGGGAGCCAAGGATTTTATTGTTAAACCTTTTCAACCCGATCGTGTCCTGGAAGCTGTCCGTAAGGCCTTGTCCTGATGCGGAGTCGAAAGGGGTCTATTTGATGATCAAACAGGTGGGCAGGTTTATATCTGTCGCGGCTGCGGTGTTATGCTGGTACGTGATTCTTCCGGTACAGAGTGTCTTGGCAGCCGGCAGGGAATTGAACCTGGATCTTACTGAAGATGCCCAAACTGTCCCGCCGCCGAGTATGTTAGGACTGTTTTTTAGGCTGATGGTAAGCCTTGTGATTATTGTCGGCCTTGCCTACCTGGTTATGCGGCTGATGCGTAAAAACATGAGGGTGCTGTCCAGAGCCGAGAACATTAAGGTTCTTGACCATCACTCCTTCAGCCTGAACAAAGGTGTTTACATTACGCAGATTGCCGGACAGGTATATGTTTTGGGCATTACTGACCATAACATTAACCTGATTACAGAAATAACCGACAGTGAGACCATAGAGCGGTTAGTAATACAGGCGAGGGAGAAAGATGAAGAACCGATAATTCCGCCCAGTATTTTAGAGCACATCATGCCAAGGCTGCGTAAGACTGTTTCCGGGAAAAGTTCTTTTAATGTACACATCCAGAAGCAGATTGAGAAACTTCAGACGATGGTTGGCCCCCACGGAAACTCCCGAGAGGATGACAGGGATGAGTAGGAAAAACAGAAACCTAATTTTTACAGCCTCAGTTATAGTGTTTTTTGCCGGGGCGTGTATCTTGTTTGCCAAATCCGCTTTTGCTGCCCCCGTTGTCCCGATACCCAACATAAGTATAGGGGTTGGGGATGCCAACAGCCCTAAAGGCATGGCGGCAAGCCTGCAGATATTATTTCTCCTTACAATTCTCTCACTCGCTCCTTCCATCCTTGTAATGATGACTTCCTTTACCAGGGTAGTGGTGGTACTTTCGTTTATGCGCAGCGCCCTGGCAACCCAACAGACGCCGCCCAACCAGGTAATAATAGGCTTGGCTCTTTTCCTCACCGTATTTATAATGGCTCCCACTTGGTCTCAGGTAAACCAAAATGCCCTGCAGCCTTACATGGAATCAAAGATAACGCAGGAACAGGCTTATGATAAGGCTATTGAGCCAATGAGAGAGTTTATGATCAAACAGACAAGGGAAAAAGACCTGGCGCTTTTTGTCAAACTCTCAAATGTAGAGCGGCCTAAGACTTATGATGATGTTCCGACCTATGTCATGATTCCGGCTTTTATAATAAGTGAGCTGAAGACAGCTTTTCAAATTGGATTTGTCCTGTTTATTCCCTTTATTGTGATTGACATGATTGTGGCAAGTTCGCTGATGTCGATGGGTATGCTCATGCTTCCCCCGATGATGATATCTCTGCCGTTTAAAATACTCCTTTTTGTAATGGTTGACGGGTGGCACTTGTTGGTGCGGTCGTTAATAACCAGTTATCACTGAGAGGGGAAAAAGAATGAATTCTGATACTGTAGTTTATCTGGCCCGGGAAGCAATGTTTACGGTACTGTTGGTCTCAGCACCAATTCTTATCAGCACCTTGGTGATAGGACTTCTGATTAGTTTCTTTCAGGCAGTTACCCATCTTCAGGAACAAACTCTGACATTTGTGCCCAAGATTGTGGGAGTACTGGCGGTTATAGTTCTATTTGGCTCCTGGATGTTAAATGTCATGCTTTCCTATATGTCAGGGCTTTTTATAAATATTAACCGGTATATTCAATAACTTCGAAAGTAGGGCAAGTTTGTGGATATTATTGGTCAGATTGCCTTGAAAATAGATGTCTATCTATTGATTGTAGCGAGGGTCGGAGGAATATTTGCAGTAGGCCCTGTTTTGAGCAATAAGGCCATACCACGCCAGGTGAAGGTTTTCCTCACTTTAATGCTCTCAATCGTGATGTTTACCGGCCTGCAATTGAAGACTCCCGTCATTCCCACAAAGCTTGGGGCGTTTACCCTTTACTTGGCCAGTGAAATGATTATCGGTTTGATTATCGGCTTTGTGGCTCAGTTTACCTTCGCTGCAATCCAGTTTGCCGGCCAGACTATAGACATGCAGATAGGTTTTGGCGTGGTAAACGTCATTGACCCGGTTTATGGAACCCAGGCTCCTCTTGTGGGATCATTTCAAAACCTTATTGCGCTTCTCCTCTTCCTGGCAACTAACAGCCACCACTTTATGATAGCAGCTCTTTACCAAAGCTACGAAAAAATACCGGTGTTTGGTTTAACAGGCGGTAAAGCGGCATCACAGATGATGATAGACATGTTTGGCGCTATGCTTGTCACGGGGTTAAAGCTGGCTATTCCGGTTGTCGGCGCCCTCTTCGTGGCGGAAGTGGCTTTAGGGCTTGTAGCCAGGACAATGCCCCAGATGCAGGTGTTCTTTGTGGGTATCCCGGCTAAGATTTTTTTGGGAATTGTGCTTCTCCTTATAATAATGCCTGTTTACACTGTTACAGTTCAGTACCTTTTTGAGGGAAATTATCAAGATACATTACGAATTCTCAGGATGCTGGGTTGAGAGGGACAGAGATGGAAGAGCACCGGTCCAACAGGCTGAAGGTTAATCTACAGTTATTTGGTGAAAAGACAGAAAAGCCAACACCTAAGAAGAAGCAGAAAGCAGCCCAAAAGGGGCAGTTGGCCATGAGCCCGGAAATTAACTCTGTCGTTGTCCTATTAGCTGTATTCCTGGCGGTCAGGGCTTTTACTCCTTATATCATTAAGGAATGGACTGATTTAACTTCCAACTTATATAAGATGTCTGCTGTACCTCAGTTTAATATCGATTATTATTCGCTGCAGACCATGTTTTTGATGGTTACTTTCTCTTCAACAAAAATGCTGGCCCCGATAATCGGGGTAGCGATGGTCGGGGGGCTGGCTGCCACATATCTGCAGGTGGGGCTGCGGTTTGACCCTTCCGCGGTAAAGTTTAACCTGGAAAACATAGATCCTGTGGCCGGGACAAAAAAGCTTTTTTCTTCCCAGGCGCTGGCAGAGATGGTCAAATCAATCCTCAAAATGATTATTATAGGTTATGTTGCTTATGCGGAATACAAAAAGGATTTTATGGGTTTTACCAGGCTGACCGATATGAACCTGCAGGCATCATCTGCTTTTGTCGGTCAGGTAACCATGAATGTGGTATTTAAGGTTGTTTTATGGCTTATTATGCTCGCTATCGCGGATTATATCTTCCAAAAATGGCGAACACAGAAAGAGTTGAAGATGTCCAAGGAGGAAATAAAACAAGAGCACAAAGAAGGGGAAGGGGACCCGCAGCTTAAGGCCAAAATAAGGCAAAAGCAGAGACAGATGTCCATGAGCCGAATGATGCAGGCTGTACCCAAAGCCGATGTGGTAATCACCAACCCAACCCATTTTGCAGTAGCACTGAAGTATGACGCCCAATCCATGAACGCACCGGTAATAATCGCCAAAGGTCAAGACCGGATTGCCCTGAGAATCAAAGAACTGGCCGGTGAACACAAAATTGTCATAGTGGAGAATAAGCCTTTGGCCCAGTCCCTGTTTTTTAGCACGGAAATTGGTGATGCGGTCCCGGAGGATCTCTTCCAGGCAGTAGCCGAAGTACTGGCGTTTGTTTATAAGCTGAAAGGGAAGATATAAATGGAAGCACAAGCTACAATGAAATGGTATAAACAATCGGATATAATTGTGGCCTCCGCTGTTTTGGGGATGGTTGTGATGATGATTATTCCCGTCCCCACATTCCTGCTGGATTTTCTGTTAACGGTAAATATCACATTTTCACTGATTGTATTACTTGTCAGCATGTACAACAACGAACCTTTGCAATTTTCTTCGTTTCCTTCGCTGCTTTTGATTATGACGATTTTCAGGTTGTCTCTTAATGTCAGTTCTACCAGGCTCATTCTCCTTAATGGCTTTGCCGGACAGATTATTGAGAAATTCGGTATGTTCGTTCTTGGTGGCAACGCCGCTGTAGGTTTTGTCATATTTCTTATCCTGGTTGTGATACAGTTCATAGTAATTACCAAAGGTGCCGAGCGGGTTGCTGAAGTTGCCGCAAGGTTTACCCTTGATGCTATGCCTGGTAAGCAGATGAGCATTGATGCTGACCTCAATGCCGGTTTAATTACTGATAAGGAAGCTATTGAAAGGCGCAGCAGGGTGCAAAGGGAAGCGGATTTTTATGGGGCTATGGACGGTGCTTCGAAATTCATCAAGGGTGATGCCATAGCCGCAATTGTAATAGTTCTAATCAACATTATCGGTGGTTTTGCCATCGGTGTCCTGCAAAGAAAGCTGTCACTGCTTGAAGCGCTGAACACCTATACTATCCTTACTGTTGGAGAAGGTTTAGTGGCCCAAATTCCCGCCCTCTTAGTATCAACTGCCACCGGTATCACGGTGACCAGGGCCGCTTCATCTGACGTTAACCTTGGCCAGGAAATTTCATCTCAGTTGATGAACCGTCCCAGGGCTTTAGCTATTGCCTCAGGTGCACTTGCCGTGTTGGCGCTCTTGGGGATGCCCCCAGTGCCGTTTTTAACGTTGTCTGGAATTTTGGGTATTTCCGCATACACTCTGAAGAAAGGCCAGGATAAGCAGGCCTTAAAGGCACAGGAACGGGAAAAGGACGAAGAGGTTGAGGAAATTAGAAAGCCTGAAAATGTTATTTCCCTGCTCCAGGTCGATGTCCTTGAGTTGGAGATGGGATATTCCCTGATTCCGTTAGTTGATGTCAATCAGGGTGGGGACCTTCTGGACAGGGTTGTTATGATCCGGCGACAATGCGCGCTTGAGCTGGGTATTGTGCTGCCCCCCATTAGAATGAGGGATAATATGCAGCTAAAACCCAACAGTTACAGTATAAAAATTAAGGGTGTTGAAGTGGCCGGAGGTGAACTTATGCTTGACCGTTACCTGGCCATGAGTTCAGGTTTAACGGAAAACGGTGTTGATGGAATTGAGACGGTTGAACCTGCCTTTGGCCTTCCGGCTAAGTGGATTTTGGGTAACATCCGGGAGGAGGCCGAAATGGCCGGATACACGGTGGTTGACCCATCTTCCGTAGTGGCGACCCACCTTACAGAAGTGATAAAAAGCCATGCCCATGAAGTCATAGGCAGGCAGGACGTCCAGAACCTGCTGGACCATGTCAGGAAGACCCATCCCGCGGTGGTGGAGGAGTTGGTACCGGGACTGCTGTCTGTGGGCGAAGTGCAGAAGGTTATGGCCGGACTCCTGCGAGAGCGGGTCCCCATCAGGGACTTGATTACCATACTGGAGACTCTTGCTGATAACGCCAAAATAACCAAGGACGCAGATATGCTGATTGAATATGTAAGACAGAGCCTGGCCCGAAATATTATCAAACAGTATGTTGACCCTAATGATAACCTGTTTGTAATTACTCTTGACCCAACGGTCGATCAGGCCGTAAGGGAGTCTGTCCAGTATACTGATCACGGCTCCTATGTGGCGCTTGAGCCGGAAAGGGCTCAGGCGCTGATGAGCAGTTTGTCCGGTGTTGTGGATCAGGTGGCCCAAAGAGGACACCAGCCGATAGTGTTATGTGCCCCGGTAGTCAGAATTTATTTTAAGAAGCTAACAGAAAAGATAATACCGGGTTTGGTGGTGCTGTCTTATAACGAGCTTGAAGGGCGGGTTAATGTCCAATCTCTAGGGGTGGTGAATATTTAGTGCGTGTAAAGAGGTATGTTGGAGAAACCCTGCAGGATGCCATGATCAAGGTGAAAATGGATATGGGTAAGGATGCCGTTATCCTGCACACACGGAAGTTTAAAGAGGGAGGGTTTTTCGGATTTTTCGGCAGAAAAATGTTTGAGGTTACTGCTGCTGTTGAAGACCAGGTTCAACCCGTATCCCATGTTCCTATCCCAGAAACAGCAGCACAGGTTGCTGCAGCTGCGGCGGCTGAAGTTTGTGTGGTCCAGCCCCAGTCATTAGCCGCGGTAAACGATGGTGAAGATTTCGATGAAAAGGTTGATCTGCATGATGAAATCCAGGAAATGAAGTCAATGCTCAATGAAATGATCAATCAGATGGATGCCGACCAGGATGTTAAGGCTCTGCCAAGGCCGTTTCAGAAGTTCCATCAGGTTCTGATGGAAAATGATGTGGAGGATAAACTGGCTAAAAAGATTTTAAAAGATATCTTCCGGCAGATTCCTAAAGAGGACACCGTGGATTGGGAGGCAGTCGGGAATGCGGTAGAGCAGCAGGTTCTGAAAGTGCTGAAAAAGCCAAGGCCGATTTCCTTCAAGAAAAATGGCCTGAACCAGCAGTCCATTGCCCTTGTAGGCCCTACCGGAGTTGGTAAAACCACTACCATTGCCAAGTTGGCGGCTACGTTCTCCATTGTTGATAAGAAGAAAGTGGCTCTGATAACAGCTGATACGTACAGGGTAGCCGCTGTGGAGCAGCTTAAGACTTATGGTGAAATCATTGGTATTCCGGTGGATGTGGTATATTCTCCCCAGGAACTGCAGGAAGCAATAGCCGGCCACACGGACAAAGAACTTGTTTTAATTGATACGGCCGGAAGAAGCCACAAAAATGCCGAGCAAATGATAGAACTAAAGAGTTTTCTTGATGTGGCCGAACCCTCCGATATCTTCCTGGTACTGAGTGCAACAACCCGCTATTCTGACCTGCTTGAAATTGTCAACAGTTACTCAGACATCCCCATAACCAGATTGGTGTTCACAAAACTTGATGAGACTTCATCCTATGGTGCTATACTGAACGTTATTTCCAAGACTCAAAAGTGTCTCTCCTACGTTACTGTGGGACAGAACGTGCCTGACGATATTGAGATAGCTGACCCCGTAAAAATCGCCAAAATGATTGCGAGGGAGAGTAGCCATGCGTGATCAAGCAGAAAAACTTCGCGTGTTGGCCAGAACCCTTAAGCACCAGGTTGAATGCGAAATCAGGGGGACACAAAAAAAGACTAGAATTATAGCCGTGACCAGTGGGAAAGGCGGGGTTGGCAAGACCAACTTTACCGTTAATTTCGCACTAGCCCTGATGTCCTTCGGACAAAAAGTTATTATCCTGGACGCTGACTTAGGCCTGGCAAATATCGATGTTGTACTGGGCATTAACCCCACTTACAATCTTTACCATGTTCTCAAGGGAGAAAAGAACATACAGGACATCATTGTTAAAGGGCCACAGGGACTTCAGGTTATTGCAGGTGGCTCGGGAATTCAGGAAATGGCTAACCTGAGACGCTGGCAGGTTGAACAATTTATCGCTAAGCTTGAAGAACTCGAGGGTATGGCCGATATTCTGATAATTGATACCGCGGCCGGGCTGTCCAGAAACGTGATGAGTTTTGTTTTGGCTGCGGACGAGGTGATTGTGATAACAATTCCAGAACCGACAGCAATCACTGACGCTTATGGACTGGTCAAAGCTACGACTACCAAGAAGAAAAACGGTGTTATCCACCTTGTGGTTAACAGGGTTGAAAGTGCCCAGGAGGCCGATTTAACGGCCAGTAAACTGTCAATCGTGGCTGAAAAATTCCTAAAACTGAATATAGGACACCTTGGTTTCATATACGATGACCCGGCCGTTTCAAAAGCGGTCAAAAGTCAGGAACCGTTCCTTCTAAAGTATCCCAAGTCACAGGCTACCGAATGTATTCAACGCCTTGCAGCCCAGATGATGGATCAGGCGTTCTATCCGGAACCCAGTGGTGTTAAGGCATTTTTCGGCAAACTGGCAAAACTTTTTGGATAGCACTGTGTTCAGTTCTGAAAGGAGTGGAAGTTATGGGCTCATTTAATCCATTAAGGGAGAATCGGCCCGTTGAGCTAGAGATAGCAGGCGATGAAAACAACCGTTACCGGAGCAGGGTGGAGGCTGTCTTAGACCACGAACTTCATGTGGCCGCCCCAATAAAAGGGGGGGCGCTTGTTCCGGTACAGCTCGGCACGGTGATTAAAATCACATATGTAGACACGGTTGCTATATACACTTATTTGTGTGAAGTTATCGCCAGAAACGGAGATGTCCCGCCAACTCTCACACTGGGCAAGCCTTTTGATTTCAAAAAGATTCAGAGGCGTAATTTTATCCGGATGTGGGTAAATGTGCCGGTTAATTTACACAAACTGAACCAGGATTACACTTCGACTGGTGAGCTTTTTACCTCGAGCACTGTGGACCTGAGCGGAGGCGGGATGTTGTTCACGACAAATTACGACTTAAAATCCGAAGACCTCTTGGAGGGTACTATTAAACTGACAGTCAAAGATAACATTAAAGTTACCGGGCGCGTGGTAAGGATTATTGAAAACCCTCCTAAATCGGAAGATAGGTTGTCAGCTGGATTTGAATTTATTTCTATTGATGAGACAGACCGAGATAAAATTATGAAATATATTTTTAATCAGCAGAGAGAATTGAGGAAAAAAGGGCTTTTGTAAGAGTCGCAGAGACTGGCTGTTGGAGGTGTTACCGTGGACTTGTCGCAATACCTGAACATGTTCCTGGAAGAAGCCAGCGAACATTTACAAAAACTGAATGAGTTGCTTCTGTCTCTGGAAAGTTCACCCGACAGCAGAGATATACTTGATGATATATTCCGTTCGGCTCACACTCTTAAAGGTATGTCAGCGACCATGGGGTTTACCCGGGTCGCAGAGCTAACCCACGAGATGGAGAACGTCCTGCACAAACTCAGAAACGGTGACATACTCACAACGCCTAATATTCTGGATGTGCTGTTCCAATGTGTTGACTCCCTTGAAAATATGGTTGGCGATATTGCGGGGGGTGGAACCGGAGAAAGGTCTATCGATCATCTGGTATATACACTTAGGTCCTGCCATAGTCAAGTCGATGAAAGGACCACTCTGCCGGCTTCATCAGAGGAGGAAAAAGGTTCAGAAAAAGACGTTTTCAGTCAGTCTGACATAAAGATTCAGGCAGAAAACCAGTTTACCCATCTCAGCTTTAATGAGTACGAGAAGAACCTGATAAAGCAGGCAATTGGCCAGGGCTTTAATTGTTATCACCTGGTTATACATATAGACCCGTCCTGTGTAATGAAATCGGCGAGGGCTTTTATGATCTTTAAAAACCTTGAGGCCATCGGTGAAATTTTTAAAACAAATCCGTCTACCAATGATATTGAAGAAGAGAGGTTTGAGACCAGTTTTGAGCTTTTCCTGATCACTTCGGAAACGGAATCAGTGGTAAGCAAAAAGGTAACCGGCATAACTGAAGTGGAGGAGCCAGATATCTGGCCTATACAGGAACTGAACCTGACGGCGGCAGAAACATCGTTTCCAATGGCCGTTATTTCACACGATAATGGGGCAGCGGCTAACTCCAGGCTGAAGTCAAGCCAAACTATACGAGTAGACGCCGTCAGACTTGACAGTTTAATGAATCTGGTGGGGGAATTGGTTATAAATAAAACCCGCCTCGAACAAATCGGACGTGTGGCTCAGTTAACAGAACTCAATGAGACACTGGAACAAATAGACAAAATTACATCAGATCTGCAAAACGTGGTAATGAAAGTGCGCATGGTTCCCATCGACAATGTTTTCAGCCGTTTTCCCAGGATGGTGCGGGATTTGGCTAAGGACTTGGGTAAAGAAGTTGAACTGATTATTGAGGGTAAAGAGACAGAATTGGACCGAACGGTGATAGACGAAATCGGAGATCCCCTGGTTCATTTGCTTAGGAATTCGGTAGACCATGGTCTTGAAGAACCGACCCAAAGGTTGGCTGACGGTAAAAGTGAATACGGTCGGGTGGTTCTTTCTGCTCGTCATGAAGGAAATAACGTAATTATCGAGGTGCAGGACGATGGCCGGGGATTATGTGCCGAAACGATAAAAAATAAAGCTGTTGAAAAGGGATTGGTAAAGGCTGAGGAGGCCGCAGTCCTTGATGAAAATTCACTATACCGGCTCATTGTTTTGCCGGGATTTAGCACGGCAAAGGAAGTAACTGATATTTCCGGCCGTGGAGTTGGGCTTGATGTCGTAAAAAACAAAATCGAATCTTTAAACGGCACTTTACATATTGAGAGTACTCTGGGACAGGGGACCCGCTTTAAAATCAGGCTGCCCCTGACCATTGCCATAATTCAGGCTTTACTTGTATCACTAGAGAATGAAGTATATGCAATTCCTTTAAGTTTTATTGCCGAAACAACAAGTTTAATGCCAGATGAACTAAAGAAAATTCATGAACAGCAAGTTGCCCTTTTAAGGGGTGAGGTCCTTCCTCTGATCAAGCTTCACGAAGTCCTGCAAGTTCCCCCTGCTGAAATCCCGAAAGAACAAGAAATAAACATTGTAGTTGTCCGGAAGGGTGATAAGAAGGTTGGTCTTATTGTTGATACTTTGATAGGCCAGCAGGAAATAGTCATCAAACCTCTGGGAAAGTTGATGGGCAGCATTCCTTACGTTGCCGGGGCCACAATACTGGGGAACGGTCAGGTTTCTTTAATCATTGATGTAGCCAGTCTGTTCTAAAGGGGAGAAAGGGATGGAAAATGTTGTCCAATTAGTTGCATGTTCCCTTGATGGAGAGGAATATGCCATTGATATCAGAAGTGTACAGGAAATTATAAGGGTGCTGGAAATTACCCGGGTGCCCCATGCGGCTTCCTGCATGTCCGGTGTTATTAACCTGAGGGGTATGGTGATACCGGTCATAGATATCAGGAAAAGGTTCGGCTTGCCCCTGAAGGCCCCGGGTGAATCATCCAGGATTGTTATTGTAAACTGGGAAGGGTTGCTTGTAGGAATACTGGTAGACAGTGTATCAGAGGTCATGAGCCTCTCCGGGGAAAACATAGAAGACCCTCCGTCGTCCGGTTCCAATATCGATATCCGGTACTTTACGGGTATCGGCAAACTGGATGGGCGCCTGCTTTTAATGTTGGACTTGGAAAAAGTTCTTGACATAAGTGCGGACGCCTAGAGGATTTCGGGAAAGGAGTTATCGGATGGCAGCATATGAGAATATTTCAGAACATAAGCTGGACGCTTTCCGTGAAATTGGCACCATTGGTGCAGGAAACGGAGCTACGGCGCTGTCACAGATGATGAACAGGAAGATCGGTATGACCGTGCCGGCGATCAGGGTCCTACCTTTTGCGCAAGTCCCTGACGTGGTTGGCGGGCCGGAACGGTTAGTTGCCGGAGTGATTACCTCAGTGGAAGGCCATGCCCCCTGCAACCTCCTGTTTATGTTTCCCATAGAAAGCGCCAGGATGCTTGCCGGTGTTCTTATTGAATGTAACTACGGTGACGGGGAGATTGATGATATCGGTCGTTCTGCCCTAGTAGAGGCTGTTAACGTTATTACGGGTGCTTTTCTAAATGCACTGGGCGATTTTGCCCAATTGGTGATGATGCCTACTGTACCGGCATTGGCAATAGACATGGCCGGGGCAATACTTGATGTGGTCCTGGCCCAAATCGGAATTATTGGTGATCAGGTAATCCTGATGGAGACCGTATTTACTGAGATTGAAGAAAATGTAACCGGACACTTCTTTCTTTTACCGGAAGCAGGCTCCCTGGAAAAAATCATGGAGGCAATAGGGGTGAAAGATTAGTGGCAAAAATCGTTAGGATAGGAATGGCAGATCTCAATGTTGCTCAACACCCAGATATCCTCCAAACCTGCGGGCTGGGTTCATGTGTGGGAGCGTGTTTGTGGGACCCGGTGACCAAGATTGGGGGTATGGCTCATGTCATGCTGCCATCTAGCACTCTGGCCAAAGGGGGAAACGAGGCAAAGTTTGCTGATACAGCTGTGCCGATTCTGATTAATGAGATGGTCAGGCTCGGAGCCGACAAGTCCCGTTTGGTGGCCAAAATTGCGGGTGGAGCACAGATGTTCGCCTTCTATAGCGCCAATGACATTATGAAAATTGGCGACCGCAACACTGAAGCTGTGAAAGCTGTTTTGCAGCAGGCTAAAATCCGCCTGTTGGCCCAGGATACAGGCGGCAACTATGGACGCACAATCGAATTCTATACTACAGATAATCGTCTTTATGTGCGGACAATTAATCTGGGAGAGAAGTACATTTAAGGAGGTCCTTAGGTGGCTGTGGGCAACACACGCATTTACATAACAGTGTTTCTGGGAGTATTCATATTTATGTTAATAATCGGAGTTTCATCGGAGGTTTCACTGTCGGCCGGATTGGGACGTGCCGTGATAGCGGCAGCTATCTTTACAGCACTTTTACTGTTGGTTGTACATGTCATTACCAGATATTTGTTTCAGGATAATTCTGTTGAGCCGGCCGCGCATAGTGCGAACGTCACAGTAGGAAGGAACCTCGATATTTCCGCTGACCAATCAGTTTCCTATCCACTGCCTACCGCTGTACCGGGTCAAGCCCGACCAAATGAGACTTTATCGGAACCTATCGGTTCCCCGCCGGACTTTGTCCCGCTTGCGGCGAAACAGATTGATCCCCAGGTAAGCAAAATAATCAACAGCGATCCGAACAAATTGGCTGAGATTGTGAGAAAGATGGGTTTGGAAGAAAATTAACTTTGGAGCTAGGGAGGTATTTATGGCTGTTTCTCTGGCAAAAAACGATTGTACAGAGTATTGGGAACGGTACAAAGTGCATAAGGACATGCAGGCACGGGAGACTTTAATCCTGGAATATGCCGGGCTGGTAAAATATGTGGCCGGCAGGACAGCTATCTCCTTGCCGCCTAACGTAGCTCAGGATGATTTAATTAGTTATGGTATTTTTGGGCTGATTGACGCCATTGAAAAATTCGAGCCCGAGAGAAATATCAAGTTTGAGACTTATGCTATTGCCAGAATTCGCGGCGCTATCTGGGACGGTTTGCGCTCTATGGACTGGGTGCCTTACTCTGTAAGACAGAAAGCCAAGGAACTGGAACAGACTTACGCCAGGCTTGAACACCAGTTGGGCAGGGCCGCCACTGACGACGAAGTTTGCAGTTCACTAAATATTAGCAGGCAGCAGTTTTCCCACCTGCTTGTGGAAACTAGTTTTACGTCCTGTGTCTCGCTGGATGATTTGTGGAGCCTTGACAAAGACGGTGGTAATTCAGTCCGGGTTATCGATACCATCAAGGACCGAAGCGTCCCGGACCCTGTGAACATGGTAATGTTTGAGGAGCAGAAAAGGATACTGACTGATGCCATTAACAAACTTCCGGAGAGGGAAAAGCTGGTAATCGCTCTTTATTATTATGAAGGTTTGACTCTGAAGGAAATAGGAAAGGTACTTGGTGTTTCAGAATCCCGCATTTCCCAGATGCATACAAAAGCTGTTCTAAGGTTACGGGGTCGTTTGAGTCGGATTAAGAAGAAAATTATTGATGGATAACAAGGGGGGTTTTTTATGGGAATCGGCAGAAACCTTGACATTGACGACCTGTTAAAATGGGCAGATGAACTGTCCACGGACCGCTCTCCCGATGGAATAAAACTGGAGATTAGGGAGGACGGTGTCTTTCTAACAGTCTTTCCCCCTGAAAAAGGAGGGGTAACCTGGGATCCGGAACAATTAGTTAGGGATATAACTGCGCGGAATATCCAAGATATCGAATTTACCAAAGTTCGCCAGGCAGCCCGTGATGCCAGGGGAATACCTGTGTGTGTCGCTCCTCCGCAAGCCCAAGCAAAAGATGACGGGTCTGTGAGGGCTGAAATCAGCAAAAATAAAATGGAAGCATACCTTACTGTGGATCCTGGCAAAGGCGGAAGGCCGGTTACCAGGGAAGATATCGAAAACACTCTCAAGGGTATGAGCATCATTTATGGAATCAAGGAAGGGGCTATAGAACGGGCGTTGATCCTGCCCCAGTCTGAAACGCTGACCGTCGCTCAGGGCTCAAATCCGATAGACGGAGAAAATGCTGTTGTTGAGTTTAAATATGAGGCAGACGTAATGCGTGGGAAGCCGACAGAAACGCTTGACGGTAGGGCAGACTTCTATAATCTCAACCTTATTCAGAATGTTGAGCCTGGACAAGTACTTGCCGTAAAAATACCGGCCAAGCCCGGGACTCCAGGTTATACCGTTACGGGAGAGGAAATACCTGCTAAGCCTGGCAAGGATGTACAAATTGCGATCGGCAAAAACGTTGTACTGAAGGAAAATAACACTGTTGCAGTTTCTGCTGTTAGAGGGCACATCATTGTTGTGGCGAATAAGATCAGCGTTTCTAATGTTTATGAAGTACCTGGAGATGTCGATTTTAACACCGGAAATATTGAGTTCAACGGGAGTGTGGTGGTTAAAGGCAGCATCCGGGAAGGTTTCCGGGTAACCGCAGAAGGCGATGTGGATGTAATGAATACTATCGCTGATGGGATTGTTGAGTGCACCGGGCAGGTTAGGGTAAAAAATGGAATTGTGGGGAAGAAATCAAAAATAAAGGCTGGTGGCAGCGTGTTCACTAGATTTATCGAGAACGCGGTTGTGGAGTCGGGCGGTGAGATTGCTGTGGGTGAGGCGATCATGCACAGCCGGGTAAGCGCTGCCAAGTCAGTAATCGTTGGCGGTAAGGGAGTAATTGTCGGGGGCTTGATACGTGCCGGAGAAGATATAAACTGTAAAGTGGTGGGCTCACCGTTGGCTACTGTTACGGAAGTCGAAGCCGGGATTAACCCTGAACTGCGTCGTGAACTTAATCGGTTGGCTGAGGAGAAAAAGACAAAAACAGCTGATTATGAAAAAGCTGAAAAGGCTGTAAAGCTGTTAAATTATATGCAGCAGACACAGGGAGAGTTACCTGCGGAAAAGCAGGCCGTTTTGGCCAGGGTTGGCAGGCTGTTGGCTCAGTTGAAATATGAGCTTGAACAGTTGGATGAAAATATACAGAGTATAGGATTCCAGATTGAACAATCCGAACGCGGACGCCTTCTGGTGCAGGGAGTAATCCACTCCGGCGTGAAGGTAACTATTGGGTCGGCATACCTGCAAATTCAGGATGATTATACTTTTGCCTGCCTGAAAAAAGTCGGGGAGGATATTAAGATATCTTCTTACAGTTAAAGTGCGGCAACTGAACATGATTAAGGGAAAAAGGTGGTGAAACCAATGTCTCTGCGTTCTGTTGATATGCAGGTGCTGCTTCCGAAAGTGTCGGAGGTTAACCGCAACCAACCTATCCAGAACCAGCAGGACCAGACACAACAACAGCAATTTGCTGCTCAGATGCAAAAGCAGACGGAACAGCAGCGCCAACAAGTTCAAGATTCGAATAAATCCGAGGGGGCTAAGATAGGCCAACAAGCCAAAGAAAAAGACAGGAGTCCTGACCCTGAAGCCGGTAAAAAGAAAAAAGATCAACCTAGCGAGGAAACTAATGTAAAGGACCCTGGGAAAGGTAAGCTTCTTGATATTAAAATTTGATTGGAGGGTATGAAGAATTGACGAACCTATTACTGGTTTTGGGAATTGCTTTTTTGGGGTTGGCTCTCTGGAAAGGAAGGGTTAATTCTGCAGAAGAGCAAAAAGAGTTAAACGAATACAGGCAGCTACGTAACGAACTTTTGGAAGCCAAGAAAGAAGTAGGTTCACTGTTGGGTCAATTGGAACAAGTCTCCGAAAGAGTAGTGGAAGAAATCACGTCAAAAGTAAGAGAGTATAAAAGCCTGGAGGTATTGGATAATTACCGCCGGAACGAAACGCCACCAATTTTATCAGGGAAGACCGAGAGCAGTGAAACAGAGATCTTAATGCTGAACGATGACGATGAGGAATATGAAGATGAAAATGATGACGCTCAGGTTTGTTTGGCAGAAGAAGTAGTCCGCCATTCCGTTGAACGGATGAGAGAAACAACACGTTCCCGCAGCGCTGTGAAAGGGAAAACGATTATTTTCCCGCGGGCCAAGGGTACAGCCGATGTAAAAAATGATGCTGCCACCGGGAAAAAAGAATCAGCCAGCGAAACGCCGCCGAAACATCAAATGGTCTATGCTATGTCCAAATTAGGTTATTCTGAAGAGGAAATTGCCAAACAGATGAAAATAGGCAAGGGTGAGGTTAACCTCATGCTGCAGTTGAAGCGTAAGGGTGAAGAGGCCAATGGGTAAGTTTATGAATAAGGATTTCCTCCTGGGTATAGGCGCAGGTTTTATTTTGAGCGCCATTTTTGTGTTATTTGTTGGATTACCACAGATTAGTGATGAGCAGATTATTAGCAGGGCGAAGAAGCTGGGCCTGGTCGAACAACAGCAGATAACCAGAGCCTCAACACAATCAAGTGCCCCGGCATCCAGCAAAAGCACCGGCGCTGCCCAGCCCGAAAAGGATTCTGCCGTCGTCAAGGATACAGCCGGCTCCAAACCACCCACCGTAAAATCTGTCACTATAACTGTTACGACTGGGATGGGTTCCGAAGAAATAGCTAAGATGCTGGTGAAAAAGGGAGCCATCCAAGACCAGGCCGAATTCTTGCGGATAGTGACAAAACTAAATGCCCATACCCGTTTTCAGAATGGTACTTTTGTTATTCCGGCAGGGGAACAACCTGAGAAAATTGTAACACTGCTGACAGTGAAACGTTAGGAGGTCCCGGTGATATGGATGAGAACCAAGAAACCCGCTTTGGCGGTTTTTTTTGCGGTTTTAACTGAACTTTGAATTGTAAAACTGTTTCATGGGCACCTTAAACCCAGAACCAATCGAAAACCGGTGGTATCAATTGCATCGATAAATGTACTCAAACCGCACAAAAGATCAGGATGATTGCCAATGATGTGGTAGATCATAGGGCCAGATATGCCCTGGCTGAGGCCGACCGCCACATTGAAATGTGTATCCACGGCTGCTTTGACGCTAAAACAATTAGTAAATAATAATCTGAAAGGAGTGGGTAAATTGGCAACTATGACCGCCCCACAACAAGTTCAGCAGCTCGATCAATGCATCAATGAGTGCAAAAATATCGTAAGTGAGCTGCAAAATCTTACCCAGAGAGTTAATAATACAGAACTACAGTCAACACTCAAAGAATCGATTCACCATTTAGAAATGTGCATGCATGAATGCCAATACGCGACTAAAGCAACATCATAAATGAAAAAACAACCGGGTCTAAAACCCCGGTTTTTTTGTGTGGAAATATTTGTTGCGTGAATGAGACAGTATAGTAGATAATATATATCATAGAACTAAGTATTAGGGGTGCAGAATCATGACAGACGCTGCTCTTATCAGGAAACTGTTGATTAAACCAGGATATAGAAGTATAGTATTAAATCCTCCGGACGGCTATTTGACCAGACTGGATTCAATACCGTGGAAAAGGACCTGGAGGGAACATTTGATTTTGTCCATTTGTTTATCAAAAGTAAGGATGAAGTTGACTCGATGGGGCCTCAAGCCGTTAAAGCAGTGAAACCGGAAGGTGTGCTGTGGATTTCGTATCCTAAGGGCAGTTCCAAAATAAAAACTGATATTAACCGGGATAAGGGATGGGACAGTGTTAAAGCCTTGGGATTCGAAGGGGTATCCATGATCTCCATTGATGAAACCTGGTCGGCGATAAGGTTCAGGCCAAGTGGCTTGACTAAGAGAAGGGGCTAGTCCAACCGCAGTGGACGCAGAGGCGTATAGGCTTACTGCCATAACCGCGTTACAAAAATCGCCCACAAAGTTGGGCTTTTTTATTTGCTAAGGAAATTTTGGTGATAATTGTGGCGATGAGAGTTATAATTTAGGTGTTGGAAATTATTTGCCAATAGAAATAATTTGACTGGTGAATATGTGAGGTGAAATCGATATGAAATATCTATATGAAATTCGCAGCAATCTGCGAGCTGACTGCAAAAACTGTTTTGGTTTGTGCTGTGTCGCACTGTGCTTTTCAGCTTCGGAAGGCTTCCCAATCGGCAAAGACGCTGGTCAGCCTTGCCTCAATCTGCAACCAGACTTTCGCTGTTGTGTTCACAAAAGCCTCAGGGAACGGGGCCTTAAAGGCTGCACTGCTTTTGAATGCTTTGGCGCAGGGCAAAAGGTTTCCCAAGTCAGCTTCGGTGGACACGACTGGCGGAAAGTCCCAGAATCCGAGAAGGAAATGTTCAAGGTGTTCCTAATTATGCGGCAGCTCCATGAGTTACTCTGGTATCTGACAGAAGCGCTAACGTTACAACCAGCCTGTCCAGTTCATGGTGCGCTCAGCTCCATGCTCGAGGAAACAGAACGTCTCACTTATCTCAGCCCTGAATCTCTCTTGGAACTGGACGTGGCAGTACATAGAGCAGATGTTAATAATCTGCTCCTAAAGACCAGTGAACTTGTCCGAGCCGAAGTCAGTCGCGGGCAAAAGTCTCCTTTAAGGTATCAAAAGACTCTAGGCCGAGGATTAGACCTTATTGGCGCAGACCTCAGAAGAACCGATATGAGAGGAGAAAATTTGAGAGGAGCCTACCTTATTGCGGCTGATCTCAGAGGCGTCGATTTGAGTGAGGCTGATCTCATTGGGGCTGATTTACGGGATGCTGACCTCAGAGGAGCAGACCTTTCCAAGAGTTTCTTCCTCACCCATTTTCAAGTCAACGCAGCGAAAGGTGATTCCAGCACAAAATTACCCCCGACACTCACCCGCCCAACGCACTGGGGAACCGCAGAGGATGCAGAGAGAGGTTAGTGGTGACGAAACGATTGGTTGTTTAATTGAGTTGGAAGCTTCGTAAAGTTTGTTGGGTAGAGGGCCTATTTCGGCTTGCTACCCGAATTTTCGTGTGAGGGAAGTATAATGTTGGCTGAGGAAGCAAAAAAACAGTTTACCTATATACCGGAAGTACCTGAGCTTTATGATATGTTGACAGTATGGGAACATCTGCGATTTATTGGCTATGCTTACGGCGTGGCAAACTTTGAAATGAAAGCAAAACAGCTGCTTGAGCGTTATGACCTGTGGGATAAAAAAGATAAATGGCAAAAGAACTGTCTAACCCCAAATCAATCAGGGAAACAAAATTAATTTTTAAAAAGTTAAGTGAACAACAAAAGACATTCTTAATAAGTACTCACTTGCTTGACAGTATTGAAAATCTATGCCATCGTGTTCTGGTGATGAAACAAGGTAAGATTATCGTAGATATGTCTATGGATGAAATGAAGAGAAAAATGGGGAACAGTCAGAACGATACTCTTGAAGAAATATTCTTAGAGGTGACCAAGGATGAATGAATTTAAACTCCTGGCTAAAAGAGACGGCTGGATAGTGTTTAATCATTTCTTGGAAATTCGGCACAATCCCAAGCGGCTGGGTATATATCTTTTTTACCTGTTTTGGATAGGGACCATTGTGTTTAATGCGGTACAAAGATACCGGAATCCTGGTCAAATACCAGTGCAGTTAGGACATCAAATACTGGGAGCCGCATTTGTAGGGTTGGGTACGGTAATCCTAATATATTTTTTGTATCGCGGGGCTTTTTCAAGTCCTTGTTTACGTTTCCTCCGAAGGCTTCTCTTTTCGGTGGCTGCTAGGGTATCTTCATAATAGTCATCGGCTAAATAGTATGAAAAGGCTATACAACAGCCTAAAAATAATAGCTGGAGTACAAACGCAACTACACTGAAAGTACTGTACCCGGTAAAAGCTGTCATAAATACAACCTTACTCCATCCAATCACGGGAAGATAGTCAATAAATGAAGCTCGTACATGAAATTGGTACACTTAATAAAACGGTTACCAGAATGGGAGATGAGCTTGGTACACTTAATACAACAGTTACCAGAATGCGAGACGAGCATGGTAAGAAGTTAGATGAGCATGGCAGGAGATTGGAAAACTTGGAAGTATCAGTATCAGAGCATGGCAAGAGATTAGAGAACCTGGAAGTATCAGTGTCGGGAATGAAAGACGAGCACGGTCTTATGCTGCGGGCTATTTTGGAAAGCAAAGATGTACAGCGCGGCGAAATAGATAATTTGCAGCACCAGTCAGCTTTATTGACAGGCACTCTGAAACGGGCAGCGAATCAGATTGTTGAGGACTTAAAAGAGGCAAAATAACATCAATGAACAGCCGGGTTTGCCGGCTTTTTTTATTTTAGGCCGGGAATTGAGGGAAGGGATACGGACCACAGAGAAAGCAGAGCGACACAGAGGTCCACAGAGAGTGTGCAGCAG
>Ga0209347_1001256_pt1 | contig 43939 bp, 47 predicted proteins | sample AutmiccommuBRH23_FD_187382 | JGI IMG/M metagenome (GOLD analysis project Ga0209347, IMG submission 187382) | Deep subsurface microbial communities from Mt. Terri, Switzerland - Autotrophic microbial communities BRH/23 (SPAdes) (version 2) | ecosystem: Environmental > Aquatic > Deep subsurface >... | reverse complement strand
GGGCCTTGGACGCAAGATCGGGGCGGAACACGTTCCGGCGCGGGTCGAGCGGACCGCTCTGGCGCCGCTCCGGCTGGACGATATCGCCCGTGTCCCCGCTCATCGAGCACACTCCTTCTGCAAGACGGCGAACACCGCGCGCGCCGCCTGCGGCTCGCCGCCCTTCGGTCCCAGCGGCGACGACGACGGCCGCCAGCCGAATATGTCGAAATGCGAATACCGCTGCGCGCGCTTTGCGAACCGCTTCAGGAACAGCGCCGCCGTGATCGCACCTGCGAACGGCATGTCTCCCGTGTTGGAGATGTCGGCCACCTGATTGTCGATCTTGCCGTCGTATCCCGGCCAGAATGGCATCCGCCAGACCGGATCGCCGACGCTGTCGGAGGTGGCGACGACGTCGGCGGCAAACGCATCATCGGTGGTGAAGAACGCCGGCAGATCGGGCCCGAGTGCAACGCGCGCCGCCCCCGTCAGCGTCGCAAACGTCATCAGGCTCTGCGGTGCGGTCTCATCGGCGAGCGCCAACGCATCGGCCAGCACGAGCCGCCCTTCCGCATCGGTGTTGCCGACCTCGATGGTGATGCCGGCGCGGCTCGTCAGCACGTCGCCGGGACGGAACGCATTGCCGGAGATGCTGTTCTCGGCCGCCGGAATGAGAATGCGCAAACGCACGTCGAGCTTCGCGCTCATGATCATGCTGCCGAGCGTCAACACCGCAGCCGAGCCGCCCATGTCCTTCTTCATCAGGAGCATGCCGGCCGCGGGCTTGATGTCGAGGCCGCCGGTATCGAAGCAGATGCCCTTGCCGACCAGCGTCAGCGTCGGCGCATCCGCACGCCCCCAGCTCATGTCGATCAGGCGCGGCGCCCGCGTGCTCGCACGCCCCACGGCGTGGATCAACGGAAAGTTCCGCTCCAGGAGATCGTCGCCGATGATAACGGAGATATCCGCGCCGTGCGCCTGGGCAACCGTGCGTGCCGCCGCCTCCAGCTCGACGGGGCCCATATCGGACGACGGCGTGTTGATGAGATCGCGACCGGTCCACACCGCCGCAACCGTGTTGCGCACCATCTGCGCATCGACGCCGTCCGGCACGCGCAGCAGCACCTGCTTGGCATTGTTGCCGCTCTTGTAGCGGGAGAATCGATAGGCACCGAGCCCCCACGCCGTCGCCGCCAGCTCCGGCGCGCGCAGCGTCTGGGCAAAACGATAGGTCCCCGCCGGCAACGCCTGCGCGAGCTGGCCGACAAGCAGCTCGGCCGGACCGCTGGGATCGCCCTGCTGCCCGGTACCGCCCAAGCCGAACGCCACGCCGGCAAGCTGACCATCGCTGCCTGGGATCAGCCCGACCTGCTTTGCTGCACCCTTGAAGCCCGTCGCGGCAAGCCACGCCTGCTGCGCCTCGCTCAGCCCCGTCTCCGCAAGCGACGCCCCACTCTCTACAAGCCAGACGGGAATGTCGGCCGCGCCGGCCTCACCGGCCAGAAGCAGGTCCTTGGGAGCAATCGCGTTGGTCATAGGGGCGTTTCCGGGGCTTGGAGTGAAATGCGCGATCGGCCCCTACCACGGATATGCTAGAGGTCGCGCGCGCGGGCACAGAACAGGATCCCGGAAGGCAAGGCAAGAGCATGGCCGCTAGGTATCGTCTCGTCATCGGCAACAAGAACTGGTCGAGCTGGAGCCTGAGGCCCTGGATCGCCATGCGCCGGGCCGGCCTGGACTTCGAGGAGACCAACGTCCGCCTGCGCCGGCCCGATTCGAAGGCCCAAATCGAGAAGCACTCGCCCTCGGGACTGGTGCCGACGCTGATCGATGGCGATCTGGTGATCTGGGACAGCCTGTCGATCCTGGAATACCTGGCCGAGCAACACCCCGACAAGCAGCTCTGGCCCGCAGAGCGCGACGCGCGCGCCAGGGCGCGCTCTGTCGCAGCCGAGATGCACTCGGGCTTCCAGCCTTTGCGCCAGCACTGCCCGATGGAAGTCCTGGCCCGCAATCCGATGAGCGAGGTCGCCCCCGAGGTTGGCGCCAACGCGCAGCGCATCGTGGCGCTCTGGAAGGATTGCCGCGACCAATTCGGCAGCAAGGGTCCATTCCTTTTCTCTCACTTCACGGTTGCTGATGCCATGTATGCGCCCGTGGCGTCGCGGTTTCGCACCTACTTCCCCGACCTTGCCCCCTTCGGCGACGACGGAACGGCGCAAACCTACGTCGACACCATTTTCGCCATGCCGGAGATGGCCGCCTGGGAAGCCGGCGCCCGCGAGGAGATGGCCCGCACCGACTAGCGCCGGCCGCTAAGGTTTACGGAGCTTAACACCAGTTAATCGTTTGTTGATGAGTGTCTCACAAGCTGACGGACAAGGACAGATTCGCGTCCGCAGTCCGCCACAGGGAGATCACGATGGCGCTCGTCACGCTTGCCAAGTCTTATCGGCTCGAGAGGTCGCGCAGCCTTGCGGCCCTTGCCGCCTCCCTCATGCTCGCAGGCTGCGGCGGCCAGGTCCCCGGCGGCGCCACGGCGCTCATCTCGCAAACCAATGCCCCCGAGGTCCGCGACGGCAACGACGCTACGGCAACGCGCTCCGATCTGGAGAAGGCCACCGAATACTGGGGCAAGGAGTATTCGAAGGCTCCGCGCAAGCTGGAGCCGGCGTTGAACTACGCCCGCAATCTCAAGGCGATGGGAGAGAAACGCCGCGCCATGGCCGTCCTGCAGAACGCCGCGCTGCTGCATTCCAACAGCCGCGAGCTCGCCAGCGAGTATGGTCGCCTTGCGCTCGATCTCGATCAGGTGCAGGTCGCCGAGAAGCTGCTGGGCTACGCCGATGACCCGGCCAATCCCGACTGGCGCGTCGTCTCAGCCCGCGGCACCGTCCTTGCCAAGCAGGGCAAGTACAATGATGCCATTCCCTTCTACGAGCGCGCGCTTTCCCTCAAGCACGACCATCCCTCGCTGTTGAGCAACCTGGCGCTCGCCCATGCAATGAACGGCGATGCGCGCCGTGCCGAGACACTCCTGAGGCGTGCAACGCTTGCCGATCCGCAGTCGCCGAAGATCCGCCAGAACCTCGCGCTGGTGCTAGGACTGGAGGGCAAATACGACGAGGCGAAGATGCTCGCCTCGCGTGATCTCTCCTCCGACAAGGCCGCCGAGAACACCGAGTACCTGCGCCGCATCGTCAAGCTCGAGCCCAAGCCGGCACCTGTCATGACGCCCCCGGCGAGCGACCCCATGGCGACCAACCCCATTCCGCAGCCGCAACTGCCCGACAGCTACACCGAGCCGCCGCAGCAGGCGCCGGCCAGCACCGCGCCGATGCAAGTCTCCAACGCCGCCGCGCAGGCGGCCCAGTGGAGCGTGGTGCTGGAGCGACCGGAAGAGGCAGCGGTTCCCGCTACGGCGCATGCCGGTCCCAGCCCGGCCGCGGCGAAGAAGGTCTCCCAGGTCGCCCCCGCGGCGACCGAACAGGGTTGGGGCGGTACGACCGCCTCCATTGATCGCGGCGTCGGCGCTACCTGGGCCTCGAAGGTCGCGCTCACGCCATCAGGTCGTTAAGGCGACCGCGCATCCGGCAAGCCTTCGCCGGTCCGCAAATCCCCCCCGCGGATGTGGCGAAGGCTTGCCTTGTTGCCACCTATATTGCAGCGTTGTGAGATACGTCAGTTGAACTCCCAGAACCGGATGGCCGCCGGTCCGAGGATCACGACGAACAGCACCGGCAGGAAGAACAGGATCATCGGCACCGTCAGTTTCGGCGGCAGCGCCGCGGCCTTTTTCTCCGCTTCGGCCTGACGGATGTCCCGGTTCTCCTTCGACATCACGCGCAGCGCCTGACCGACGGGCGTACCGTAGCGCTCGGCCTGAATGAGCGCCGTCGCCACCGCCTTCACGCCGGGAAGGCCGGTGCGCTTGCCGAAGTTTTCGAAAGCCTGGCGCCGGTCCTGCAGGTAGGACAGCTCGGCGGTGGTGAGGCTGAGCTCCTCGGCCAGCTCCAGCGACTGGCTGGAGACTTCCTTCGCGACACGGCCGAACGCCGCTTCCACCGACATGCCCGACTGCACGCAAATCAAGAGCATGTCGAGGGCATCGGGAAAGGACAGCCTAATCGCCTGCTGGCGTTTCTGGGCCAAGTTCTCGACAAAGAGATTGGGCAGATACGAACCGACGAAGGCCGCGCCCACGGCGATCAAGAACTTCACTGCCGGGGGATAGCTCATCGCGCCCATGACGAAGAGGTAGAAGATCGCCACAGCGAAGACGATCAGCGGCGCCGCCACGCGGAAGAACATGTAGGTCGTGACCGGCGCCTGGCCGCGCAATCCGGCCCTGCGCAACCGCTTGCGGATGTCCTCGCTGTCGAACAGTTGGCGCAGGTTGAACTGATCGACCACCTCCTGCATGAAGCCCTTCGACGTATGCCGCAGACGGCCGATCTGGCGCTCGTTACCCATCTCCGCCAGCCGGGCCGCGCGCATCTGCTCGCGCTCGATCGCCATGACGCGCATGCGGTGGTTCATCCGGTCGCGCTCGATGATCGGCATGGCGATCGTCAGAACTGTCGCGAACGCGCAGACCGCACCCAGAATTGTCACGATGAAGGTGACGTTCGAGAACGATTCGATCAGATCCATTGCAGCACTACCGTCAATTGCAGTCCGATTGGCGCGAAGGGGGCCTCAGAACTTGAAGTTGATCATCTTGCGCATCACGAGCACGCCCATCAGCATCCAGACGGCGCTCAAGATGAGCATCAGGTTGCCTGTCCGCGTCTCGAACAGCGGCACGATGTAGTCGGGCGTCGACCCGTAGGCCATGAACATCACGATCGGCGGCAGCGAGCCAAGCACGATGGCAGACGCCTTCGCCTCGGCGCTCAGCGCCTTCACCCTCATCTTGAGCCGGAACCGGTCGCGCACCACGCTGGAAAGATTGCTGAGCGCCTCCGACAGGTTACCGCCGGCCTGCTGCTGAATCGTAATCACGATCATGAGAAAGCGAACCTCGGGCAGAGGCACGCGCGTCGTCATGCGCTCGAGCCCTTCCGGTAGCGGCACACCGACCCGCTGATGCTCGACGACCTCGCGGAACTCGGTCGCAATCGGCTCTGGGCTTTCAGTGGCGATCGTGTTGAAGCACTCATGCAAGGGCAGGCCCGACTTCACGCCGCGCACCACAATGTCGACGGCATTGGGAAGCTCGGCGAGAAACTTCGACTGGCGCCGCGCGGTGAGCTTGGCAAGTATCCAGCGCGGGAGCCCGAACGTGCCGACGAGACCGCCAATGCCGACGATGAACTGCTTGGAGCCCGAGTCCGGCAGCATCCAGCTGATCGCCGCGGCGACCGCGAGGCCACAAACGGCGCTGAACAGCCAGAATACCTTTGTGGTGAACCGGAGGCCGGCTCGATCGAGCCGCAGCCGAAGCGTCAACTTCTCTGCCGCCTTCTGCCTGCGCTCCAGCTCCTTCAAGGTGTCGGCCACCGCCTTGCGCCGGTGGGCCGCCTGCTCACCCGCCGCCTGCTTGGCGAGCACGCGCGCGCGATCCTCTGTCAGCGCGCGCGTACGCTTCTCCTTCTGACGATCGCCGGAGAAATAAGGGTAAGCCACCACGAAGACGATGGCACCCACAGCACAGGCTGCCAGCATCGCGACGGCGAATACGGATAGATTACCCTCAAGCATGGACGTCTCCCAATGGGACGCCGTTGGCGTCGACCACCTCCGCCTCGCCCAGCGCATTGGTCAGGCGCCGCTCCTCACCGTAGTACTTTGCGCGCTCCCAGAAGCGCGGACGCGCGATGCCGGTCGAGCGCTGACGTCCGATGATCCTTCCGTTGGCGTCCTCGCCAGTGATCTCGAAGACCACGAGGTTCTGCAGTGTGACGACGTCACCCTCCATGCCCAGGACCTCGGTGATGTGCGTCACCTTACGAGAGCCATCGCGCAGACGCGCGACCTGCACGATGACGTCGACCGAGCCGGTGATCATTTCGCGGATCGTGTGCACGGGAAGCTGATAGCCGCCCATCATGATCATCGATTCCAGACGGCTGATGGCCTCGCGTGGGCTGTTGCAGTGAAGCGTGCCCATGGAGCCGTCGTGGCCCGTGTTCATCGCCTGCAGCAAGTCGAACGCCTCCGGGCCGCGAACCTCGCCCACGATGATGCGCTCCGGTCGCATACGCAGACAGTTCCTGACTAGATCGCGCATCTTGATCTCGCCCTCACCCTCGAGGTTGGGCGGACGCGTCTCCAGGCGCACCACGTGCGGCTGCTGCAATTGAAGCTCGGCGGAATCTTCGCAGGTGATGATGCGCTCGTCGTGGTCGATGGAGCCGGTCAGGCAGTTGAGCAGCGTCGTCTTGCCCGAGCCCGTGCCCCCTGAGATCAGCACGTTGCAGCGGACGCGGCCGATGATCTGCAGAATGGTTCTGATGGCCGGCGTGACCGTTCCGTAGTCGACCAGCTGATCGAGCTTCAGACGGTCCTTGCGGAACTTTCGAATGGTCAGAACGGGTCCGTCGATCGCCAGCGGCGGCGCGATGACGTTGACGCGCGATCCGTCAGGCAGGCGCGCGTCGCAGATGGGGCTCGATTCATCGACACGCCGACCTACCTGGCTGACGATACGCTGACAGATATTCATCAGCTGCATGTTGTCAGCAAAGCGCACGTTGGTGCGCTGCACCTTGCCCGCGACCTCGATGTAGGTCGTGTCCGAGCCGTTGACCATGATGTCGGCGATCTCGTCGCGGGCGAGCAACGGCTCCAGCGGACCGTAGCCCAGCACGTCGTTGCAGATGTCCTCGAGCAGCTCCTCCTGCTCGGCGATCGACATCACGACGTTCTTGATCTGGATGATCTCGCTGACGATGTCGCGAATTTCCTCGCGCGCGGCGGCGACATCCAGCTTGGCGAGCTGCGTCAGGTCGATGGTGTCGATCAGCGCATTGAACACCGTCGTCTTGACGTCGTAGTACTCCTCCGAGTGCCGGCGGCCATCCTGCTGCGGCGCCCGCGCACTCGCGGGTGCATTGGCCTCGGCCTGTTGCGCCTCCGGCTTCGACTTGGACTTGGGCTTGGGAGCGGACTCGGCCGGCTTCTGCGCAGACGGCGCCTGGCGGGTCGTGTCTAGACTGACGCTGGAACGCTTACCAAACATGACAAACCCTTAGAGCCTGATCTTCAGCTTCTCGAGCAGAGGCGCGAGTGCCGACGTTTTCTTTCCTTGCTGTATGTCTCGCCGATGCGTCATGGCGAGCGCGATGTCGTGGAAGGCGGCGGCCGACTTCGCCCGGCTGCTGAGCTCCTCGATCATCTGACCGTTGTTGGCCGCCTGGCCGAAGGTCTCGGCGTCGAATTCGATGACGCTCATGACCTTTAGATCGAGCGCACTTTCGAACTCCTTGACGCTGATCTCCGGCCGTTTGGGCATGTTCACCATGTTCATGACCAGCCGCGGCCGGCTGTCGTTGCGCCGTGCGTTCTGCAGCAAGTCTATGATGTTCTTGGCGTTGCGCAGGTTGGCGAGATCCGGCGCCGCGGTGATGATGACCTCGTCGGCCTGGAACAGGACGCTCTTGGTCCAGGACGTCCATGTATGCGGCAGATCGACCACTACGTACGGCACGTTTTGACGCACGACGTCGATAACCTGATCGCATCCCGCCACCGAGATGTCGTAGTCGCGATCGAGGACCACCGGTGCCGCGAAGATCGACAGATGCTCTGAGCACTTGGTCAGCAACCGGTCGAGCAGCACCTCGTCGAGACGCTCCGGGCTCGAAAGCGCGTCCGCGATGCCCTGCACGGGATCCTGATTGAAGTCGAGCCCCGTGGTGCCGAAGGCGAGATCGAGATCGGCGATGACGACGTTGGATTTCAGCGTCTCGGAGAGCGCCCACGCCGCGTTGTGGCACACGGTCGACGAGCCCACGCCGCCCTTCGCGCCGATGAAGGCATAGACATGCCCGACAGGCTCGGTCTCCGGATTGTTGTAAAGGCCCGAGATGGCCTCCATCAACTGCAGAGGCGCAACCGGCTCGATCAGATACTCGCTGACGCCGCGCCGCAGAAGATCGCGGTAGAGCACGATGTCGTTGACGTGCCCGACGACGATCACCTTGGTGCCGGCGTCGCAGCTCTCGGCCAGGCGGTCGAGCTCGGCGATGACGTGATCGCGCGGCAGGCTGCTCTCGACGATGATCAGATTGGGCGTCGGGTTCTGCTGATAGTGCGCGACGGCCGCCTCGATGCCGCCCATGTGCACGCTGACGTGCGCCTTGGCCAGCCGGCGATCCTCCGAAGCGATCTGCACGATCTCCGCCATCGCCGCGTTCTCGCAGAAGGCCTGGATCGAGATGCGCGGAATGGGTCGCGCACGCGCGCCCATGTCCTCGGCAGGGCCGGCCTCGTGCGCAGGATGCGCGAGATCAAGGTGCCCCTCATCTCCGGAGCCTGGAACGGGAACGGCCTGGTTAGACATGACTTTCGCTGACCTTGCTAGACGAGCCTCAGTTCGATGATGTGTTCACAGCGTCCTGCAGCGTCCGCTGGGCGCCGGTGGCCTTGCCTTTGACATAGCGCTCCCAAACCTGATCCCTGCGCTCGCTTGAGCGCGCAGTCATGCTCCGCGGCCCCAGGAGATCGGCGGGATTTGCGACTTGCGCACCGAAGTTGTGCTGGTTCGCGCAGCCGAAGTTCGGATACGGCAGGTTCATCGGCTCGTAGGCGAGGTTGGTCGACCAGTCGCCGCACTTGGGCGGCTGGGCGACATAGCGCAGGTAGGAGACGCGGATCGGCGGATCGGCCTGGCCCTCTGCGTCGTAGGCCTCGACCGAGATGTTGTCCTCCGCAAAGCCGGAATCGCGCAGCAGGTCTCTGATCTGCCCGACCGCGTACATCGCGCCGACCTCGTTGGAGGCGCCGCTCGGCACCGTAACCACCAGGCGGCTGTTGCCGGCGTCGGTAGCCCGGTAGTAGTCGGTGAAGTTGATCAGTTGCGCCCGCTGCGAGGCGGTAAGCCCGTGCGATCCGCGCCCGATGCGGATGATGTGGGTCGACGGCTCCTGCGACACCAGGATCGGGTGGCGTTGGGACGCATCGACCAGCGTCCATCCCGCGACCCGCGTCGGATCGTCCGTCGTCTTGCAGCCCGAGAGCGCAACGGCGGCGACAGCGACCATCAAGAGCCTCGTGCCGGCCGGCCTGAGTACGGCTTTGGCGGGAGCTCTCTTCGCTTTCGAGGTCATGTTCGTTCTCCCATCCGTCCGCTATTCGACGATGAACCCATAGTCGCCCTTGAGATCACCCACGGGCGCAGGGGCACCGCCGCCGTAGACGCGGTTGATGTGACCGAGGAAGTTCGCCTTGCGGTCGCTCGGCTCACCCAACCCGTCCAGGGGACGAGCCAGATCCTGGCGAGCGACGGGGCGCACGGTGTACGGAGTGACGATGATGACCAGCTCCGTTTCCTGCTTGATGTAGTCGCGGCTGCGGAAGAGCGTGCCGAGGATCGGAACGTCCTTGAGACCGGGGAAGCCGTCGATGTTCTGGCGGGTGTCCTCCGACAAGAGACCTGCGATCGCCAGCGAGCCGCCCGACGGCAGCTCGACCGTCGACTTGGCATTGCGCTTGCGCAGGGCCGGGATCTGGATCGAGTTGAGGGTCACCGCACCCTGGCTCGACAGCTCGGATACCTCCGTCTCCATCTTCAGGCTGATGCGGCCCTCGGAGAGCACGACCGGCGTGAAGGCCAGGCCGATACCGAACTCCTTGAAGATGACCGACACCTGGCCCAGAGAATCGACGACGGGGACCGGGAACTCGCCGCCCGCGAGGAACTTCGCGGGCTCTCCGGACACGGCCGTCAGGTTCGGCTCGGCCAGCAGCTTGACGAGACCGTCGCGCTCCAGGGCGCGCAGCGCACCAGTCACTGCCTGATTCCCCGAGCTCCACGCCGACGTGACACCGGAGTTGCCGAACGGGTTTGCGAGCGCGTTGGTGGGGCCGGAATTGTAAAGCCCCAGCATGCCCGCCGCCGCACCCGTCGTCGCGATGCCCGCCGTCGGCAGCGTGCCAAGGTCCGCGCCTGTGAGCGGCAGCGCATTGCTGGTGAGGATGGACGTCGTGAAGTTGCCGGAATTGACCAGCGCACCAACGTTGATGCCGAACTGCTTCAACGCCTCGCGCTGAACCTCGGCGACGACCACGCGGAGCATCACCTGCTCCTCGCCTTCGACGGAGAGGAGATTGATGATCGTCTTTTCGGCGTAAGGATCGTCGGAGCCGCCTCCGCCGCTGCCGCCGGAATCCTGACCCTGGGGCGGCTGATAGGAGATGGTCGCCGGGCTTCCGAGATTGGAGGTAACGGTCGTCGTCGAGCTGGCGCTGGAGCCCGCCGGCTGGACCGTTCCCAGCGCGCCCTTGTTGACGTGTGCAAACTGCGCAGCGATCTGCGCGGCGCGATCGGAATCGACCGGCGTGCGCACCGAGCCCGTCAGGATCAGCGCGTTGCCGGCAATCTCGCTGCGGATGGTGGAGCCGGGAATGAGGCGGTGCAGCAAATCATCGAGCGCAGACAGATCCGCGCCGACTGCGACCTCCAGCGTCAAAACCTGCTGGCCGTACTCGTCGAAGAAGAACGCGTTCGTCTGACCCGGCTTCTTGGCGATGAGGAACACGCGATCCGACGACTGCACCACCGCATCCATCAACCCCGGATCGGAGACCAGCACGTCTTTCAGGGGCGTGGGAAATTGCACGATGATCGAGCGGCCCACGCCGAGCGCGATCCGCTTGTTCAGCGGGAAGGCCGCGTTCGGCGGAATGCGCAGCACGGAATCACGGCTCAACTCGGGCCCGGAGGGCCCTTGCAAGTCCGCTTTGCCAGCGTAGCCCGTCGCCGCCCACCCCACGAGAAACACCGCAGCCATACCCGCGCGAGCCCACTTTAGGGTCGTTCGCATGTTCGATAACCTTTTCGACAGCCGAAACTGAATCACTTCACTCAGTTCACGCCGTACGCACGCGAAGGAACACCGTACCGGAGAACACGTACGGCGCTTCCGCGCTCATTCGAATTGCTGAAGGGGTCGGTCCCACGCCCCGGCCCACTCGGGTCCGCATCTGCGATACTGCGCAGAGACAAACTGATCTCGCCCATGGAATTGGCGAGCGCCAACATCTCAGCCTGACGTGGCGTCAGCTCCAGCGTCGCCGTGTTGGCCGCCTTCGCCGTCTTCTTGTCACCATCCGTCTCGATCTGCTGACCGATCGCCAACACGCGCACATTCCTGAAGAGAGTGTCGCTGACGTATTGGTCGTTTGCGCGACGGTCCGTAAGCCGCCGGGTCAGAATGACGTCCACATGATCGTTGGGAAGAATGAGGCGCCCGGCGGACGTCTCTTCCTTGATGCGAGTGGAGATCGCGCGCATGCCACGCGGCAGGATGGCAGCCAGAACGCCGCCGTCGCCTGCCTTGACGAGCTTGCTCTTGTTGATCGGCTCGCCGACGGTGATCGGCGCGCGCGCCACGGCCCCGGTGACCGAGGTCAACGCCTTGGGGCCGGACTTCTTCGTGATGAACGAGGGCGCGATCGCGTCGGCCGGCCATGTCTGCCAGCGGAAATCGCCTTCGCTGGTGACCGCTCCGAGGGGAATATCCTTGCGCGCGACGAGAACCTCGGTCGAATCGACCGGGACGGCGATCTGCGTGGGCTTGGAGGGCGTGCTCATGATCGAGCGCATGAGCATGAACGCCAATAGTCCGGCGCCGCCGGCTATCGAGAGCCCGATCAACTGTGCCCGTTTCATCGTTCGACGTGTCCTCTAAGCCCGAAGATCATGCCTTCGGATCCTCCGAGACAGTGCAGGACAAACGTCAATGCGAAGTTAACCGGCGTCGCAGATTGACCCTCCGAGGCCTTTTGGAAACACTTTAGTTGCGTGGGCAATCTAGCTCGCGAAAGCCGCATACCACGCCGTTGTCGGATAGACCGCCAACGCTCCTGCAGCGATTGCGAGCCCATAGGGCATGCCGCCGCCTTTGACGTGTAGCCGCAACGCCCATTCCGGAAGCGGAAAGGCTCCAGCCGGCGTGTTGCGATAGGCGAGGATGGCGACGGCGAGCACTCCGCCCAGTATCGTGACGTAGGCGAGGAACGTCGGCATCGGCTCCAGCCCGAGCCACAAGGCCGCAGCCGCCAGCAGCTTCGCGTCGCCACCGCCGAACCAGCCCAGCGAGAACAGCACGACGCCGGCAATCAGCATGGCCGAGCCGGCCGCCAGATGGGTGAGGAAGTCGTGCCACGACAGCCCCGCGAACGGCGCCACCACGAAGAATGCTGCCGCCAGGCCCACGGTCAGCCAGTTCGGGATCTTCATGGTCAACAGATCCAGCGCACCGGCGAATGCCAACGCAAATGGAAAGATGAAGATCAGCGGATTTTCGAGCACGCGCGAGGTCCACTAAAGGTCAGTTGAATCTTCTGCAAATGTCGCGCACCGGCGTTAAGCGAGGCTGAATCCTCACGACCACACCTTCGCCTCTCGGCCCTTACGGGCGTTCAAGGTTAAGTAATGACGATCAGACGCGCGCACCGGTGCTGCGGGCGGGCTACTTCTTCATGTAGCCGGCGACGTTCGTGAAGATGCCGTTGAGGTCATCGCGGATCACGCTCAGACCGACCACGATGCCCATGCCGATGACCGCGACGATCACGCCATATTCGACGGCGGTCGCGCCCGACTGATCTTCGAGAAAGCGCCCAATGATCGATTTCATAGAGATACTCTCCCGGTCGCGTTGTTCTTATGTGAGACCGGAGACGGCGCGCCCGGCCTCGCGGCAAGTCTTTGTCCACATCGATTAAGATTGGGTGCAACCGCGTTCCTGCTGCACCCCGCAAGACCAGGTCTCGCGCGCGGTTTTCCTCAACGTCAGCCCTGCGGTGCTCCAATTCGGAAACGCGTTTGCCCTTCCTTCACCATTTGCTGAAGTAATGCCGAGTGAGAGAGCCAAGCAAAGAGTTCGTTCGAAGTTAGTCCATGGCCCAGAGAAACACGACACGCGGCAGCGCCCAGACGGTTCGCGCCGCCATCACCGCCAGCATCTGTCTCGCCGCTGCCTATTGCCTTTCTGCACCGGCGGCTTGGGCCGGCGATCTTCTCGTCCGCTATGATCAGTCGCAGCTCATCCGGCTGCCGCGCCCTGCCTCGGAGATCATCGTCGGCAATCCTTCAATCGCGGACGTCTCCATCCAGGGCGGCAATCTGATCGCCGTCACCGGAAAGTCCTTCGGCGTCACCAACATCATTGCGCTCGACGCTCAGCGCAACATCATCCAGGACCAGCGCGTGATCGTTCAGCGCGACGAGCAGCGCATGGTGGTCGTCTACCGCGGCCCCTCGCGCGAGTCCTACACCTGCACGCCCTACTGCACGCCCACCGTCACCGTCGGCGACGAGCCCAAGTTTTTCGACAGCGTAGCAAAGAGCGCGCAGACCAAAGCGACCATGTCGAGCGGTGTCGCCGGCCCCGCTCGCACCCCCGAGGCCCAGTAAGCGGACCGGATTTGAGTTGCCTGCTTCGCCTGTCGGCTGCGCGCGGCTCAGCCGCTGTGCGATCGGTTTAAGACCTCGTTTACCTACAAAACGTGAATGCGCAGGATGCAATACATAATTTATTCGCATCCTCCTATTTTCACTGCGGCCGTTTCCCTCGTATCGCATTCGAGACGTCGCAGATGCTTCTCTTCGAACACCTCAGAAGCCGCCTGGCATCGCCGTTGAGCCGCCGCGCGCCGCGCTGGCTGCGCGACAATCGCGGCGCCGCGGCCGTCGAGTTCGCCATCGTCGCTCTGCCTTTTCTGATGTTCGTGATGGGCATCATCGGCATCAGCTTCTACTTCTTCACCGCCAACGCACTCGAGCACGGCGTTGAGGCGGCCGCACGCCAGATCCGAACGGGCCAGGCCCAGAAGAACGATTTGACCGTCGGGCAATTCCGCGAGCTCGTGTGCGATGCAGCAGGCTCCTACATCGACTGCGAGAAAGTTCGCATCGTCATTCGGCACCACGAGGAATGGAGCGGCGTCACTCCGGCTCCGTGTCAGGACGCGGATGGCAATCTCGTCCCCTCGATCGGGAGCGCCGGCGACGACGTCGCCGACTACTCCGGCGAAGCCAGCCAGGCCGTACTCATAACGCTCTGCTATCCGTGGGATCTGGCCGAGTTCTTCGGCTTCCTGCATCTGGGCAGCGGCGCCGATGGCACCGGCCCCGCGATTATCCAAGCCACCACAGCATTCCGCACCGAGCCCTATTCGTGATGTCGCACCACGCACCTTCGCTTACCCGCAATGTCGCCGCAGCCGCTGTCTCGCGCGGTGCCCGACCGCAACGTTTCTGGCTCGACGCCAACGGCGCTGCCGCTGTCGAGTTCGCCTACCTGGCGCCGTTCCTGCTGCTGCTGCTGCTGGGCACCATCGAACTCGGCCGAGCCATCAACATGGATCGTCACTTCACCATGGCGACCGCCATGACCGGCGATCTCGTCGCGCGCGAGGAATGGCTCGGCACATCCGAAACCAATGCAGATACCAATCTGGAAAAGATGATGGGTGCCGTCCAGCACGTCATGCACCCCTATGATGCCTCCACGCTCAAGCTCGGGATTTTCTCGGTGCGGGCGTCGACGACCGATGCCAAGGACACCAAGGTGGAGTGGCGCTACGTCTTCAACGAAAAGGCCGACGTCCCCGCGAAGTGCTCCCACTACACCCTGCCCGATGGCCTCATCGACAAGGGCGGCAGCGTCATCGTCGTGGAATCGAGCTACGACTTTAAGCCTCTCTTCGCCGACTTCGTCCCCGGCATCTCCGGCGACTTGACGTGGACGGATAGGTCCATACATAGCCCCCGCAATAGTTGCGTCGACTTCGTCAAGGGCGACAATTGCAGCTCCTCGGACTGCAACTGACACCGCTTGCCCCCCTCCACCCGGGCGGGGCCAGAACCGCCCGCGGCAACCGCGGATAAGCCCCTTTCCGACCGTTGCATCGCCCACGGTGCGCAGATTCTCGGGGCCTGGCGCTTCAGAACACTTGCCAGACTTATTACGACAAATTATTCAGTCATCAAACAACATGCGGCAAGCACGGCAGGCTTATGGGTCGGCGCTCAATCCACACACCAGAAGAACTGCGGGAGCTAATCCTCCAAGCAGCCACTGACATCGTTTCCCAAAACGGCCTGGAAGGCTTGTCTGCGCGCGAGCTCGCCAAGCGCATCGGCTATTCGCCGGGCACGCTCTATAACGTCTTCGACAACCTCGATGACCTCCTTCTGACGATCGAGGCGCGCCTCCTGGACGACCTCGCCGAGCGCCTTGCGCAGGCGGACACGTCGGGCACACCGAAGGAGCGCGTGCAGAAGCTGGCGGAGACCTACTACGCCTTCACGCAGGAGTGCCCCAATCTCTGGAACCTGCTGCAGCAGCACCGGCTGCCGGCCGACTATCCAATCCCCGAGTGGTACAAGTCGAAGCTGGAAAGTCTTCTCGTTCCGATCCAGGCCGCACTCGAGCCCATGCTCGCGAACGCCGATGCGAACTGCAAGCGTCGCGCCGCTCGCACCTTCTGGGCGACGCTGCACGGCGTCACCTCGCTCTCGACCACCAACAAGCTCTCGCCGATCACCGGCTCCGAGCATGGTGTGCTCGTCAACGAGCTGGTCGATATCTATCTCGCCGGAATGGGGAAGCTGCACCCAGCCACGGTGGGCACCAAGGCACCCGCCCGCTAGTGAACCGATACAGCTACGGCGCAGTTGCCGGAGCCGGCGCGCCACCCGTTGCCTCGGGAATGGCGCCCGTCATAAGTTGATCGTCCTCCGTGGGTGAATTGGCGAGTTTGCGCTGCTCGGCGAGCTTCTGGAACCAGCCGTCATCGGGCAACATGCGCTGCTGCAGCCCCGCCCACATGCTGCGCGAGGAGATGCCGTCGGCGAAGGTCATGATCGACGGAGCCACGAGCACCATCAGCACGCCCGCCACGACCATCGCGCTCGTTGCCGCGGGCCGCTTGACGTCGATGAGCTTCAAAGCCGTGCCGAACGACTTCTTGATGTAGGTGCCCATCACGTCGACGGAATAGATCTCGTCGAGCGTCAGATGCGTCAGATAGCCGATCAACAGGAACCCACCGCCGAGCCAGGCGACGCCGTCCGGGCGGCTCAGCGCATAATAAAAGATGAGAACGGTCGCAAGCCCGCACACGAGGCCCGCAATAATCGAGTGCCAGATGCCGCGATGCACCGCGTACCGGTGGAAGAGATTGTGCAAGCCGTAACGCACGAACAGGAACGTACCGAGCCAGAGCAGCCACATCTCCACGATCGACAGCCGGGGCGCGAAGTGAAACAGCGCGATAAACGAGAAGAACAGCGCAAGCCCTGAGAACAGCGCGCGGCTCGGGCGCGAATCCTTCAGGTCGATATCGGGCAGCACCGAGCCCAGCACGCCGGCCATGGTGACCGCCACGAGATTTTCCGGCGCGATGACGTCGGCTGCGAGCGTCAGCGTGGCGAGGCTTCCCGACACGATCGTCCCCGTCACGATATGGGTCGTGAAATTGGCCATAGCGCTTGCCCTCCGGCTCTGCATCGGGTACGCGCATCGCCACGGAGCAGCGCACCTACTGCTTCCCCATCAGATTCGCGCCTGGAAGGGGAGCCGTCGCCGCCCAGTGCTGTGTGGAAAACACCGCGCCGCGGCGGGCTATCGCCTGTTCCACGAGCTTATGCTCGAACCCCTCAATTGAGCGCCAAGATCGCCCCCATGCTCCAGCTCACCCCCCATTTGAGCAAACATCAGCGGGTCGCCATCGCCAGCATCGTCGTGGCGCTGGCCGTGATGGGCATCAAGTACGTGGCCTATGTGATCACGGGCAGCGTCGCACTCTTTTCCGACGCGATGGAGAGCATCGTCAACGTGCTCACCGCCATCGCCGCGCTCATCGCCATTCGCGTCGGCGCCCAGCCGCCCGATCGTCAGCACCCCTTCGGCCACCACAAGGCCGAGTACTTCTCAGCCGTGCTCGAAGGCGCGCTCATCATCGTCGCGGCGCTCCTGATCTTCCACGAGGCCTATCGGGCATTGCGCGAGCCGCGCGCGCTCACCGACCCGGGGCTCGGTCTTTTCGTCAACGGGCTTGCAACGGCCATGAACGCCGGCTGGGCCTGGGTCCTCATCAATCGCGGCACGATCTGGAAGTCGCCCGCGCTCAACGGCGACGGCTGGCATCTCTTCAGCGACGTCGTCACCTCGGTCGGCGTGCTTGTCGGATTGATCCTGGCCACGCTGACGGGCTGGTCGATCCTCGATCCTTTGCTCGCCGGCGCCGTCGCAATCAACATCCTGCGCATCGGTTATCGTCTCGCGGCCCAGTCGATGAGCTCGCTGTTGGATGAGGCTGCCTCGCCCGAGATCCAGGAGCGGATCCGCGAGCAGATCCGCGACAACGCCGACGGCGCGCTACAGGCCCACGACATCCGCACCCGCATCGCGGGCCCGACCACCTTCATCGAGTTCCACCTCGTCGTCCCCGGCAGCATGACGGTCGAGGACGCGCACGAGATCTGCGATCGCCTCGAAGTCGCGATCGAGAAGCGCATCGAGGGCGCCGAGGTCGTTATCCATGTTGAGCCCGAGCACAAGATCAAGTCCAAGGGCGGCGTCAATCTCTAGGCCGTGCCCTGTCATCGCCAAAGTCGGGTGGCCTTATGCTCGCGATGACCAAGCGTATCCGTACCCACCCGCTCACCGGCCTCACCTGCCTTCTCGCCACCGGCTTTTCCCCTCTTCTCGTTAACCATGCCGCCTGCGCCCAGGAGGCCGACGACGAGGTCACGATCGTCCTCGTCGGCGACGTCGGCCTCAACCGCAACGGCCAGCCGGTCGAGGCCGGCGGCGTGCGCCGCGACGGCTTCTACGCGTGGGACGAGACGACCGCACTGATCGCTGGCGACATCAACGGCGACTTGAACTTCATGAACGCCGAGACGGTCATCACCGATCGCAACGACCTTCCCCGCGACACCAAGGGCCAAAGCGGTCCTTACAATTTCCGCAGCCATCCCGACGGCATCCGCCATCTCGTCGCGCGCGGCTTCAACCTCATGTCGCTCGCCAACAACCACTCGATGGACTACGGCGTGCCCGGCCTCAAGGACACGCTCAAGTACGTCGGCAGGCTGGAGAAGCGGAACCTCGTCACCGCAGCGGGGCTCGGCATGAACCGTGAGGAAGCCGGCCGCCCGCAAGAGATCGACGTCAAGGGATCGAAGATCGCCTTCGGTGCCATCGGCATCGTCACCAACAACCTCGAGCGCCATCGCGCCGGGCCCGACAAGCCCGGGCAGATCGCCTATCGCTTCGACGACGATTTCGCCGAGGTGAGAAAGCGCATGACCGCCGTGCCCGCCGACTATCGCATCCTCTCCATCCACTACGGGGTCGAGGGCCAGGTGCGCACCGACGCCAAGCAGGTCGCCGAGTGGCGCCGCAAGGCCGCGCTCAAGGACGGCATCGATCTCATCGTCGGGCATCACGCGCACGTGGTGCGCGGCGTAGAGCGCGTGGGCAACTCGCTCATCTTCTACGGTCTCGGCAACTTCCTGCATCCCGGCACCGCCGACATGACGCGCCGGGGCATCTGCCGCGACTATGGCCTGATGGCACGCGTGCACCTGAAGAGGTCGAGCGAAGGCAAGCTTCGGGTGCGGGCCGTCGCGGCGATTCCTGTTACCGACACGCACATTCGCCCCCGCCGTCTGACGGGAGAACAGGGGCAGGCGCACATTCACGCCCTGAACTATCTGGCCGGCATGCTCGATGATCCCGCCGACGATGCGCGCGGCGTGCGCTTCACGCCGCAGCGCGACGGCAGCGGGCTTTATTGCGAGCCCGGCGCGAAACGCGACGGCGGCAGCATCGGCGCGCTATGTCGCAACTACGCACCCGCCCCGCCGGTCCCGCGACATTTGAGGCAATCCATCGCTGCCTCCTGCAGCAAATAGGTCGGGCAATTCGTCCTGTTCCGGCAGGAACAGCGCGATTTGCCCTCATCGTCCATAAGCCCAATTCGCCGGCGTCTTTGAGTAGACCCTTGAGCTTCGATCGGCACCTTCTGCCGATGAAGCGCGCCCGGCAGGAGAAGCAGTGCCGTGCATATCACGATCGACGAGCGGGCCAGGCTCGTGCATGTCTCGCAAGAGGGCATGCTGCTGACCCTGGAGCTGTCGCCGACCCTGACCGACATCGAGCTGGAGACGGCCGCAGAGGGCCTGCGAATTGCGCTGAGGAACGCGCGCGGGCTCGTCCTCAACGGCGAGCCGGTTCAGCTCGAATCCTCGCACGGCCGTCGCGCGCACCGTCCCAGTCAGTGACGCTGGCCGAGCCCCTCCAACCCCTCGAGCTCGAACACCGGCTCCTCGTCGATATTGCTCGTCGCCTGACGCCAATCTCCCGGCGCCACCGACGCGGTGTGCCCGTTGTGGTGGTGCGTCACCTGATGCTCATGCGGCATGTAGGAGGGTAGCTCCTCCTGCTCGGCAGGCGGCGCCAGAGGCGGGCGGAACATCCCGATCCCGGAAGCCAGCCCCTGCAGCTCACCCAAGATCTGCTCGCGACGCGCCTCGTGCTCGGACGCGATCGTGCGCACGTCCCGCAGCAGCGCCTCGTCGAGCCGGTTCAAGGCATCCCCCAGCGCCTTGACGAGCGCCTCCTCGTCGTGGGCAACCTCGTCCAGGCGAGCGCGCATCTCTTCGATGTGTTGGCGGAGTTTGGACATGTCATTATCCCCCATTCCGGCATGATCCGAATCACGAAACGAGATGAGGCCATTGATTCCGGAGGAAAATATGGTGCTGAGACGGCGAACTTTTTCTGCCTCTCTTGTGCTCAGGACCACGCTAATTGTGAAACGTGACGAGGAGACCTCATGGACCCCTTCATGACCGCGGCGATCGAGGAGGCCCGCAAAGGTCTCGCCGAGGGCGGGATCCCGATCGGCTCTGTCCTGGTGATCGACGGAAAGATCGCGGGGCACGGGCATAACCGCCGCGTCCAGAAGGGCAGCGCGATCCTGCACGCCGAGATGGACGCAATCGAGAACGCAGGCCGCCTGACCGCCTCCGACTATCAGCGCGCGACCCTCTATTCGACCCTGTCACCGTGCGACATGTGCTCAGGCACGGCACTGCTCTACAAGGTTCCAAAGATCGTGATCGGCGACAACCGCACGTTCAAGGGACCGGAGGATTATCTTCGCACCCGCGGCGTGGAGCTCGTCGTTCTCGACAATCGCGAATGCATAGAGCTGATGCGCGACTTCATCGCCGCCAGACCTGAGCTCTGGAACGAGGACATTGGAGAGTGAACGATCATGACTGAGGCAACCGGCGCCGGCCCCATCCCCAGCGGCAATGACGGCCCGAGCTGGGCGAACAGACTGCTGATCGTCGCCGCGGCAATCGAGCTGCTCGGCAGCCTCGCCGCCGTGCCGCTGCTGTTCCTCGACGTGCCCCAGCTTCCCGGCCCGCCGCTGACCGGCACCCTGATCACCATCCGCCTGCTGGCGCAGCCGGTGCTGGCGCTGGCCGCGCTGGTCTTCGCCATTCAGTATCGCACCGCCTATGCCATCTATGCGATGGCGGGCCTCATCATCGTGATGTGGACGAGCTTCCTGCCGACCTTCGTCGAGCATGGCCTGCAGTTCGACGGCTACATGGCCATTCATACGCTCTACGAGCTGATCGCCATGCCGCTTCTTGCCGGCGTCGCCGCAGCGCTTGCCACCGCGCGCCAGAAGATCGCCGCGTTGTTGGTGACTTTGCCGACGCTACTCGATCTCTTAAGCGTCATCGCGTTCGCGATCAGCTCTGCCGTCTTCGGCGACTAGCCTCGGTCGGCCTGCCTCATCAGCACGGTGAGGCTCTGCGGCACGATCTCATAACGCAACGGCGTCTCGAACACATGCACCTCGCCGTCATTGGAGAGCGTGCGCCGACGCGTCTTGGACTGGATGACGAACTGCGACCCCGTCAGCTTGGACATGTCCGGGTCGCCGTGCCAAAGCCCAACCGAGGCGCGCGCCAGCGCCTTCACCATGCCCCAGCCGTTGCGATGCTCCGACACGTACAGCGTCAGTTTTCCGCGATCGAGCCGCGACCGGCGGAGCCACGGCGTCTGCTCGTCATAGCCGTTGTTCGTAACGGCAAGCGACAAGGCGCGGATGTGAAGCTGCTCGGAGCCGTTGTCGACCACGATCGAGATCTTGCGCCGGCACGACAGCACGGCGCCGATCAGCGCCAGATATTTCGGCAACCGCTCACTGGCAGGTTTGCCGCGCAGCCGCGCCCGCCCCACCGAGAAGTGCAGTGACGCGCCCATCAGCGAGTTGCACAGAAAGATGCTGCCGTTGACCTTCGCGACATCGATCTTGTTTGGGCTCGCCGCGGCGAGGAAGCGGGCAGCGTCCTCCACTCGAAGCGGTATCTCCAGATCCCTGGCGAGCCGGTTCAGCGTTCCCAGCGGCAGGATGCCCAGCGTGATGTCCTGCTCGATCAGATGGCGCGCCGCAGTGCGTACGGTGCCGTCACCGCCACCCACCACAATGGCATCGACGCCACTCGCCACCGCCTCCTGAATAGCGCCCTCCACGTCGGCCGGCTCCGCAAAGACGACCGCGATGCGATGGCCCCGCTCCGCGAATGCGCTCTCGACCGCCGCGCGAATCCGCTCGCGCGTCAGGTCGAACACCGTTCCCGCACTCGTGTTGATGATCGCGCGTACGTCGAGGGACGGCACTGCGCCGTCGTCGCGGTCTCGTGCTGGCACGCGGGAGAGGGCCTCGCTATTCATATGTCTGTCTTGAGGGGGCCAAGATCTTTCCGTTTTCGAAATAATGCTTCAGGCTGAGAAAGGTTGCCGGGACCGACGTTTCCCTGTGCTTAGAAAGGTATGCCGTGACGGCCGAACAAGATCCTTCCCCGCAACGAGGCTCGCCGCCCAATACCAAACTCCCAACTACTTTCATTCTGGCGACCATCATCGCGCTTGCGGCCCTGGCGCTCGCCGTTCTCGCCATTGCCGCCCTGGACGGTGGCACCCGAAGCTTTGACGAATGGTTGCTGCGCGGCTTGCGCGAGACCACAGATCCCGCCGTTCCCTTGGGGCCGCGCTGGTTTCAGGAGATGGTGCGCGACGTCAGCGCGCTCGGCAGCACCGGCATTCTGACGCTCATCGTCGTGATTGTGACCGGCTATCTTTTGGTCATCCGCAGCATCGACAAGGCCCTGTTCCTAGTGGCCGCCGTCACATTGGGCACTCTGTTGAACCGCGTCCTCAAGTTGCTGATCGCACGCCCTCGGCCCGACATCGTCCCGCACGCCACCTACGTCTCCAACGAGAGCTTCCCCTCGGGCCACGCCGCCAACTCCGCGATCGTCTATCTCGTGCTCGGGCTGATGCTCGCCGCACTCGTGCAGAGCCCCGCCGCCAAGCGCTACGTGTTCGCGGTCTGCGTCTTCATCACCACCATCGTCGGGCTGAGCCGCATCTATCTCGGCGTGCACTGGCCGAGCGACGTGATAGCGGGCTGGCTGGTTGGCGGCATCTGGGCGCTTCTGTGCTGGGTTGCGCTCACGCGCATCAACGAAACGACGCGCGCACGCTAGCTAGCGCTCGCGCTCCGCCCACAGATCGTACTCGTCGGCGTGGACGACGCGCGCCTTGACGATGTCGCCGGCGGAAAGCTCCGTGTCCCCGTTCAAGAACACGCTGCCGTCGATCTCGGGCGCATCGTACTTGGAGCGGCACAGCGCACCTTCCTCGTCGACCTCGTCGACGATCACCTCGATCTCCCGCCCGACGAAGCCAGACAGCCGCTCCTCGCTGACCTCTTGCGCGACCGCCATGAAGCGATGCCAGCGCTCCTCCTTCACCTCGTCGGGGACGGCATCGGGCAGATCGTTCGCCACCGCGCCTTCAACGGGCTCGTAGCGGAAGCAGCCCACGCGCGCCAATTTGGCGGCGCGCACGAAGTCCAAGAGCATCTCGAAATCGCTCTCCGTCTCGCCGGGGAAGCCGACGATGAAGGTGGAGCGGATCGCCAGATCCGGGCACATCTCGCGCCACCGATCGATGCGCGCAATCGTCTTCTCCGCATGTGCCGGGCGTCGCATCGCCTTCAGCACCGACGGCGAAGCGTGCTGGAAGGGGATGTCGAGATAGGGAAGGATCTTGCCCTCCGCCATCAGCGGAATGACGTTGTCGACGTGCGGATAGGGATAGACGTAGTGCAAGCGTACCCAGGCGCCCAGTTCGCCGAGCGCCTCGCACAGGTTCTGGAACCGCGCCGGCAGCGCCTGCCCCTTCCACTGGCTCTCGGCATATTTGAGATCGACGCCGTATGCGCTCGTGTCCTGGCTGATGACGAGCAGCTCCTTGACGCCCGCTTTGACGAGGCGCTCCGCCTCCATCATCACATGCGAGGATGGCCGGCTCGCGAGATCGCCGCGCAGGCTCGGAATGATGCAGAAGGTGCAGCGGTTGTTGCAGCCTTCGGAGATCTTCAGATAGGCGTAGTGGCGCGGCGTAAGCCGCAGCCCTTCCGGCGGCACCAGATCGACGAACGGATCGTGCTGCGGCGGCGCCGCCTCGTGCACGGCCGCGACGACCTGCTCGTACTGATGCGGCCCGGTGACGGCGAGCACGCCCGGATAGGCCTCGCGGATGCGGCCCTCCTCCACGCCCATGCAGCCCGTCACGATCACGCGGCCGTTCTCGGCCATGGCCTCGCCGATGGCCTCCAGGCTCTCCGCCTTGGCGGAATCGAGAAAGCCGCAGGTGTTGACCACAACCACGTCGGCACCGGCATAGTCGGGCGCGACCAGATAGCCCTGCGAGCGCAGCTTGGTCAGGATGCGCTCTGAATCGACGAGCGCCTTGGGGCAGCCGAGCGAAACGAACCCCACTTTGGGGGCGGTCGCATCACCGATCGGGCGCGCGCCGGTGGGCGCACCCTGATTGTCGTCTGCGGCTGGGGCCGAGGTTGGTTTCATGGGCCGCGCTCCTACCATGGCCGCCCGCCGGAGGCGAGCCCGCTCCGGCGGCCCGATCCGCTGCATTTGGCCGCCTCCCCGCCTAATCCGGGGTCCCGAGCGCCATTCCGGGGGCGCGAGGGCCGGGAAATCCCTGCCCGCCGCCTGCCAACAGTCCCCCGGAATTTGCCACGACATGGCAAGCCCGCGTGTGCAACCGTGCCCGCAAAACCTCAAATTTCACAATGGAAACGCCACTATGCGCATGTCTCACCTGGCGCTCTGCGCCCTTCTCGTGTCTGCCACCAGCGCCCACGCCGATTGCACCTCCGAGGTCAACGACGCCTTTGCCAAGCTCAGGGGCACCAAGGCCTTCAACATGCACACCAAGATCACCAACGCGTCGGGCACGCTGACGATGAGCAACGACTACGTGCTCCCCGACCGCATGTACCAGCAGCTCTCCCTGAGCAACGGCGCGCCGGGAAAAATGGAGATGATCCTTATCGGCGACAAAGCTTGGAGCAACCAGGGCGAGCACGGCTGGGTTCCGCTGCCGCCCGAGTTTGCCACCAAGGTCGCCAAGCAGATGAAGGAGACGGTGGTCGAACCGCCCAAGGACAAGAGCGAGTACGAATGCCTGGGCGACGTGAAGTTCGAGGGCAAGACGTACGCCGCCTACCGCGCCAAGCGCGCTGCCGGTCCGAACGAGAAGTCGCAGAAGGACAAGGAGAAGCCAACTGCGCAGGATCAGGCGCCCACCAAGCCCAACGTGCAGACCGTCTACATCGACAAGACCACCGGGCTGCCCGCGCGCAACGTCGTGACGCCTGAGGACGCCCCGGATAAGCGCCTGTTCGACGGCACTTTCTCGCTGCGCAAGGACATCAAGATCGAGCCGCCGCAAAGCTGAGCCGAGGACGGACCGAAAAGCCGAAGCCACATATTCAGCGCAATGACGGCTGGCAGATGGTATAACATTGCGCGATAATGGTTACACGCAAGAGCGCCGCCGCACCGGCGGTGCCTGCGTGCCCAGGGAGGACCGATCATGCGGAACTTCGTGATTTCCGCCGCAATGGGCCTTACGGCATTGGCATTAGCGCCACTCTCCGCCGTCGCCGAGGACGAAGCCTGGCCCGACATCAAGGCCTCGGTCTTCGAGGATCGCACGATCGCCGAAAACGACGGCACGATCGCGCTTTACGCACCCGAGCAGGCCGAGGACGCCGCCATCGTCCCGATCTCGATCCACATCCCCGCGCCGATCGCCAATCAGGCCAGGTCCGTGACCCTGATCGTCGACCGCAATCCCGCACCGATCGCCGCCACCTTCCGCTTCGGCGACGGCTTCCGCGCCGGTCCCGACATCGGCGAGCGCAAGCTGTCCACCCGCATCCGCGTCGACAGCTTCTCCAACGTGCGCGCCGTCCTGGAAACGGCCGACGGCAAGCTGCACATGGCGAGCCAGTTCGTGCGCGGCGCAGGGGGCTGCTCGGCTCCGGCCGGCAAGGACATGGATGCTGCGCTGGCGAACCTCGGCAAGATGAAGGTCAAGACGCTCTCCAATCCCGCCATGGGCGAGAAGTGGCGCGAGGCGATCGTCATGATCCGCCATCCCAACTTCACCGGCATGCAGATGGACCCGATCTCGCGCGGCTATACGCCGGCGCGCTTCGTCAACGAGCTGTCGGTGAAGCGTGGCGATACGCTTGTGCTCAGCATGGAGGGCGGCATTTCCATCTCCGAGGACCCCAACATCCGCTTCAACTACGACGCTGGCGCTGACGAGTCCCTCGACGCACGCGCCTCCGACACCGACGGCGCGGAGTTCTCCGCACACTCGGTGCCGAGCGGATCGTAAGGACATCGTGCAGATCGGCGGGCTTAGCGTGAAATCTCGGCCCTGCTGAGGAGCGGACAGCTCAGCGTCTTTTCCAACGCTGAGACCAGCTCGTCGGCGGTGTTGGTGGAGATGTAGAGCCCGCCGGTCTGATCGGCCAGGCACCGCGCCTGGAAGATTCCCTTCGAGCCAAGCGAGTCCTTGAGCCGGTAGCCGATCACATGCACTACGAGGCCCGGCGACTCCGCCTTGAGCTTCTCGGCGAGCTCACAAGGCGCCCCGCCGCATGTCTCCTCGCCGTCCGTCACCAATACGATCGTTCCCGGCCGGTTGCGAGAGTCGAGCACGCTGGCCGCCAGCTCCACCGAGAACGTCAGCGGCGTGCGCCCCGCGGGCTCCAGCGCGTTGATGCGCGTCATGATGCGCTTGGCGGCCTCGGGCTGGGGGCGTAGCTGCAGACTGACGTTGTCGCACTCCGCGCGGCTGCCGGGCCCGTAGGTGATGAGCCCCAGGCGGCGCTGCCGGGATACCTTCGGCAGCACCTTGCCAATCGCGCCGCGCACGCTATCGATGCGCCGCAACCCCGCGATGCTGTCGTCGGACGCCGCCATCGACTTTGAGGCATCGAAGATGATCATCGCATCCTCGATGCACGAGGGGCGCTCCTGCGCGTGGACCTTCGGCGTCGCATCCCGCCAATACAAAGAGCCGCACAGCAGCAGCGCGCCCGCCAGCAGCCAGGCTATCGCCATCGCGCGTCTAAAGCGGGGGCTGCGTGCTGACATCCCGTCTCCCGCTCAGTGCCGCGACGCGGCAGGGATCTGCGCGCCGGCATGTTGCACCTCGTCGCCGCCCACGACGACGAGCGCGCGCGAGCCTCCACCGGTCTTGATCCGCTTTATCTCCTCGCCGGTCTTGGCGTCGAGGACCGAGACGTCGCCCGAGAACCAGTTGGCGACATAGGCCTTGCGGCCGTCTTCGGTCGCGCCCAGGCCCTCCGGGAAGCGGCCCACCTTGTGCTTGCCGATCACCTTGAGATCGTGCGCGTCGATGACAGACACCATGCCCGCGCTCTGATTGGCGACGAGCACGTTGGCGCCGTCCATGGTGGTCGTCACGCCGTACGGCATGGCGCCGACTGCGACCTCTCCGATGGGGCGCAGCGTTTCCGTGCTTAGCACCGACAGATTGGAGCTGCGCACGTTGGCGACGTAGATGCGCGTTGCATCCGGCGAGATCGCGAGCGCAAACGGCGCCTCGCCCACCGGCAAAGTCGCCGCAACCGAGAACGTCGTCGCATTGAGCACCGAGACGGAGTTGCTTTCGCGATTGGCGACCACGACCAGCGTCCCCTCCGGGCTGGTCACGATGCCCGCCGGCGACTGCCCGACCTCGATCTTGCGGAGGCGCGCACCCGACAGCGGATCGATCACGGAGACGACGTTGTTGTTCCAATCGCCGACGAACAGATTGTCGGCTTGCCCCACGGCGATCCCGAACGGTGTGCCGCCCACGTGCAGCTTGCGCGCCACCTTGCGCGCTTTCGCGTCGATCACCGAGATCAGCCCGCGCTCGGGATGGGTGACGAACAGCGTCTTGCCGTCACGCGAGGCCGCAATCCCCGCCGGCGCGAAGCCGACGGAGATCGTGTCCACCACCGTATCGGTGTCGGTATCGATGACGCTCAGTGTGGCGTCGTCCTGGTTGACGACGAACACGAACGAGCCCGCGAGCGCCGGCCACGCCAGCAACACCGTAGCGACGGCGGCGAGCAATGGACGTAAGATGGCCGGCATGCACATGGGTCGAGCCTCTCGTTATTTGCCTTCCGCCTTGGCCTTGAGCCCGTTGAGCCCGGCCTGGAAGAACTTCGTCATCGCCGCGATCGCGGCCGCGTCATTCTTGTCCTCGGGCGGGAAATTGCCGGTGTCGGCGCGATAGAAGCGGCCAATCCACTCCACCGTGCTGGCGTCGTCACCTTTGGGCTTCACGGTGAAGCTCGCCGAGTAGAAGCTCACCGGAAAGGCGTCGACGTTCTCCTTGGCGAGGCGATAGCCGTAGGTCATGTCCTTGTCGTTGTACTCGTCGATGCTGTCCTGCAGCTCGCCGCCGGATTTCAGCGTGATCGTGCGCGTCGCATCCACCGCGTTACCGCCGTTGCCTTCGCTCTTTGCCACCTCCGGGTTCCAGGCGGAGATGCCGGCAAAGTCCTTGGCGATCTCCCAGACCTTCGCGGCCGGCGCCGCGATCTCGATGCTCTCCTCGACCTTCTGCGGGGTCGGCCCGTGCGCGAGCGCGATCCCGGCGAAAGCGAAGGTGAAGGCGAACGACAAGAATTGACGCATCGAGTGACTCCCTTGTGCTGTCATGAACGAGACGACGCAGCCGGCGCGCGTCCTTTGCGCGCGCCGACCGCATCGAGGATTGGCAAGGCTCCGTAGAGCAGCGTGAGGATCAAAAGCGCGAATCCGGCCGGGTACTGGCGCACGTCGGAGGCCACGCTCACCCGGCGCGGCTTCACCGCGCGCTCCAGCGCCGGAAGCAGGCTCTCGCCCGGCTTCAACAGTACATACGAAAGCCCCGTGACTTTCGAGAGCTCGTGCAAGTGCGGCTCGCGCACGAACGCCATGTGCTCGTTGTTGTCGACCACCTCGTTGCCGAACGGCGCCCACTTGGGGTGATAGCCGGGCCTGGAGGCCGCATCCGGTGGCGGCGGACCGGCGCGGTTCTCCTGCGGCAGATCCTGCGCGCCGTACGTTCCGGCCTCGCGGCCTTCGTCGTCGTACTTGACGAGCGGGGTCATCGCATGCCCGCCGACGCCGACGATCAGCCCGCCGACCTCGCCCAGCTTCGACATGAACGGCGGCAGCCCGCTGAAGGGAAGCGGCGGCGCCTCGTGCCCGTCGGTGAAGAAGATCAGATCGGTCTTGAGGCTTTCCGCCTTCTCGACCGCGTCGAACAAGCCCTTGGCGACGTAGCTGTTGCCTTCCCAGGCCATGCGCCAGTTGAGCTCGGCAATCGAATCGTCGAGCGCTGCAAAGTTCGCACACACCTCGACCGGATTGAACAGCAGGAACGTCTGGCGCTCGGTGAAGATCGCGAGCCCCATCCGCGACTGGCACGGCAGGCTGGCGAGCAGCGAGCGCAGAGCTTCCTTCGTCGCCTCAAGGCGGCTTTCGGCCGTGCCCGCGGCGTCGACGTCGCGCGTATTCATGGAGCTCGTGATGTCGACGACGGCCAACACATCGTAGATGTCGCGCTGCAGCTTCACCCGCGGCACGACAAGCGTCGCCACCACGGCTGCGAACGCCGCCACCAGGAGCCAGAAGCGAACCTCCTTGAGGGCCGGAATGCTCATGGCAGCCCCTTCGCGGTTGCGGCGCCTTTGACATCTCCAAGCTTCGCATCATCGAGCTCGGCATCGGAAAAATCTGCGTTCGCGACATCCGCACCAACTAAGTTGGCGCCGGACATCTTGGCCCAGTTGAGCCGCGCCCCAGTCAGGATCGCGCTCCGCAGATCGGCGTAGACCAGCACCGCATGCGTAAGGTTGGCGCCGCTGAAATCGGCACCATCGAGGATCGCACGTGATAGGTCGACGCGGACAGGGACCATGCCCTGATTGGTCGCATCGGCACCAAGGTCGGCTCCGGTGAACTTGGCTCCACTTGCATTGACCTCGCGCATCTCGCCAATGATCCGTGCGGAGGAAAGGTTTGCGCCTTTCAGCGTGGCTCCGTTGAGAACGACCGCATAGAGGCTCGCGTCCGAAAGATCGGCGCCCGATAGATCAGCGTTCCGCATGATCGCTCGATTTAGGTTGGCGCCCGCAAGCTTGACGCCACGTAGGTTGCTGCCTTCAAGCAAGGCGGCGAACAGGTCTGCCCCACGAAAATCGATTCCAGATAAGTCGAGCCCCGCAAGATCACGGCGAGACAGATCAACGGCTTTTCCTGCACCGCTCGCTTTCTCGATAAGTCCTAGAACCTCGGCGCGCGTAAGACTGTCGGCCAGCGCAGGTGGAACGCTCGAGACAAACAGCCCTGCGATCAACAACGCTCGTGCGAGGTGGGCTGTCATCATGGCAGCCCCTTCGGCACGCCCGGCAGGTCGGTCCAGAGCTTGGCCGGCTCCTTGACGTTGCCCTCGTCGAGCTCGCCCTCCTGGCGCGGCAGGTCGCGCACCAGCCGCATCGCCACATCTAAATTGTACTTCGCATCCCAGTCGCGCGGATCGAGACGTAGCGCAGTGCGATACTCCGCCTTGGCGAGCGCAACCTGCGGAATGGCCTGGTCGAAGTGACCCTGCTGGATGGCCCCCACCGCCGCGCGCAGACGCGCGTTCGCCATGTTGTAGAGCATGCGCACATGCACGCCTTTGTCGGCACGCAGCGCTGCCTGATCGAGCAGCGGCTGTGCATCCTTGAGGTTGTCGCGCGTCAGCAGGAAATAAGCGCGCGCCTCCAGCAACGCCGGCGGCGCCGTGAGGGGATCGACGGCCACATCCTTGCCCGCACCTAGCTGCGTGATGGTGGCGTTTATCCCCTGCGCCCAATAGACGTAGCCGGCCGCCGCCAAGGTCGTCACCGCGCTCGCGGCGAGCACGACCCAGAGAATGGCACCTCTGGCGCTCGCGAATGCAGCGTGCGCCTTGTCGCCCAGCCGCGCCAGCACGCTCCGGCGCTTGGGCGGCTGCGTGGCGATTGCGGGAATGCGTCCGTTGGCCTGCATCGCCTAAGCCGCCTCCTTCAGTTGCTGGCCTGAGCGCACGCGCGTTGCGGCTGGCTTTGCGCTCGCGACGGCCTCGGCCTGGCCGCGCCCCACCAGCGTCACTTCGGCGAGCTTGGCCAGCAGCAGCAGCGCCAGCCCCACGGCGGCGGCCGCATAAGCGAGCCACGACAAGTCGGTCGCCGGGATGCGCTCCTCGTAGCGGATCGGGTTGCGCTCCAGCTTGTCGATCTCGGCGATGGCGTCGGCCACCGCCTGCGGGTTCTCCGCCTCGAACGCGCGATACGGGATCTTCAGGCTCTGGAAGAACTTGTTGAGGTGGCGCTCTGGCAGCGCGTACGGCGTATCGGGTACGTCGGGTCCGGGCTCGTCGAAAATTCCCGGGCTGCCCTCGGTGCGCAGATAGAGCCAGTAGAGGTTGACCGGGCGCTTGGCGAATGCGGCACGCAGCTTGTCCTGCACGCGCCGGTCGATCACGGCCGCACCGTCGGAGACCAGAAGGATCGCGCGCGAGGCCGCGGTCGGATCCGCCTCGTGCATGGAAAGCGCCATCGCGAGCCCCAGCCCCACGTTCGTGTAGGCAAGTCCCGGCCGCGTGATGGCATCGACTGCCGCCAGAACCGCGTCCTTGTGATCGGTAAGCGGCAGCACATGCATGGGCATGGTGGAGAAGGCCGCGACGCCGAAACGGTCGTGCGGGCGCTTCTGCACGAACTCGCGCAACAGGTGGCGCGCGGCCGCCGACTTGGAGGCCTCGCCTTCGCCGGGCGGCTTGCCCGCGAAGGTATCGTCCATGCTGCGCGAGCGATCGATCAGCATCACGATGTGCGCGCCCTCGCCGACGCGCTCCACCGTCTGGCCCTTGAGCTGCAGCCCCGCCGTTCCCAGCAGCAGGCATGCGATCACCAGCGCACCCAGAACACGCAAGCCGACGTCCATCGCCAGCGACAGCGGATCGGACGTTGCCACGGCCAGCGACGGATACCCCTGCGCACGCTGGATCGGATACATCAGCGGCAGCAATGCCAAAGGCAACAACAGCAGCACCGCGGGAGCCGTCAGGGCGAGGCTCATGGCGTGCTCCGTTCGATGGCGCCGAGCCGCGAGCCGAGCTGGGTCAAGTCCTCGATCGGCATCTGGGCGCGCGCCTTGGAGACGTCGTTGGCGTAGAACGCCGCGCGCGAGGCGCCGAACAGCCGGTCGATGTCGCCCGTCAGCGACGCGAACTGCGGATGCGTCTTGAGGAAGTCGCCCAGATCGTCGGGCAGCACCCGATGCCCCGCGGCCCGGTCGAACGCCCGGTGCATCTTGAGCAGTGCCGCGCGATAGCCGCCGTCGCCGATCAAATTGGGCGCGTTGGAGCGCAGGAAGCGCGCGGCCTCCGTGAACGGGCGCCCCGGCCTGCGGTGGAACGGCCACCAGGCATAATGCATGGCAAGCAGGATCAGGGCGACCAGCCCGATCGGAGCAGCGATCACGATCGCGGTCCGCGCATTCGCCGTCGACACCCGCTGCGGCGTCAGGTCCGGACGCAGCAAAACGCTCTTGGCATCGCTCTCCTTGCCCGGAAAGATCTCGCGCAACGGCGACATCACGAAGTTGAACGGCGGCACCCGCGCCCGCTCGCTGCCCGCATCACTGACGATCGAAAGGACGAACCCCGGGATCTCGAGCTGGCGCGGATCGAGCGCGGAATAGAAGGCCTGATAGGAAAGCTTGATGCGTACCCGTGTGCCGCCTGAGGCCGCGTTTTCATCAACGTCGACGGCGCGCAGCTCCAGCCAATAGTTCACGGGGCCGGGTCGCGGCAGAGTGCCCCGCTCGAGCTTTGCTCCCGGCGCCAGATCGAGCCGCACCTCGCGACGCACGACGTCGCCCAGGAAGTAGCCGAAGGCGCGCGGCTCCACCGTCGCGATCGAGCGCACGGCCGTGGAGTCGTCGGCAGCCGCCGCCGCGGAGACGAACCCCATCAGGAGAAGCGCCAGCAGCATTACGCGCTCCCGTTGATGAGGTGCCCGCCCAGCCCATCCCAGTCAATCACATCGCGCACCTCGAAGGGCGCCCGGCCGAAACGCGCAGCCACGGCGCGAAGCTCGGCACGACGACGCTCGCTCCTCCTTTGCCACGCCTCCCGCAAGGAAGGGCGCATGACAACGAGACGCCGCCGGCCGATCTCCAGGTCGGTGAGGGACATGAGTCCCCACCGAGGTAGCCGCTCGATTTCGGTAGTGTCGGTCAGAACGATCGGCACGATGTCGTGCCCGGAGAGCGCAGCGAAGACCGCCTCTGTCTCCTCGTGGCTCATGTAGAAATCGGAAATGAGCAGAACGAGCTTGCGCCGCCCGCCGATGAGTGAGGCCGCCTTGAGCAGCCCTTGCGTGCCGCTGCCTTGGGGAACGTAGGAGCGCAGCGTCTCCACCATCTCCGCCTCGCCACCGCGTGTGCGCGTTGCGGGGACGTAGAGTTCCGGCACGATCTCTTCGGCGCAGCCGATCAACCCGAACGCATCACCCGCCCGGCGGGCCGAGGCCGCGATGACGCTGACCAGATCAGCCGCGAGCCGCATCTTGTCGGTCTCTCCCCGAAAACCCATCGATGCCGAAACGTCGACGAGGGCATAGACGGAGACCGCCGACTTCTGCTCGAAGCGGCGGACATACAGACCTTCGAAGGGATCGCGCACACTAACGCGCAGATCGATGCGCCGCGGATCGGGCCGCTGCAGCAGCGGTGCGAAGTCGCGGAAATATCCGCCCGAGCCTTCGAGCTTGCCGCGATGCGCACCTGCACGAACCCCGACGCTGCGCCAGGGAAGGCGATAGGGAATCTCCGCCGGCGCACGCTTCTCCGGTGCTCGTGGACGCGTGTTCATGGCGCCGGCACCTGCTCGAACAGCTTGGTGCACAGCGCCCGCACGATCGGCTCGCGGCGCAGCTCGTAGATGGGATCGAGGAAGATGCGGTGCGCCATGGTCTCGAAGAAGACCGCGCGCAGATCCTCCGGCACCACCATTGCGCGCCCGTTGAGCCAGGCCGCCACGCGCGCAGCGCGCAAAAGATAGCTCATGCCGCGCGGGCTCGCGCCGCCCTGCACCAACCGGTCCATGTCGACGTCGTCGATCTCGATGCCGGCGGAGGCCGGATCGCGGACGGCCTGCCAGAGCTGCAGTGTGTAGCGCTCGAGCGCCTGGCTGGTGCGCACGCCCTCCTGGATCGCGCGCGCAACGTTGACGAGCTCGCGGTGATCGAGAATCGACTGCGGAACGGCGTCGATCAGCGCATCGACGTCGTGGAAGCGCGGATCGAATGCCAGATCGCGCCGGATATCGGCGTCGGTCGGCGTCGCGATCGTGATCTCCATCAAGAAGCGGTCGCGCGCGGCCGCCGGCAGCTCGAACGTCTCCTCGCGCTCGATCTGGTTGCGGTCGGCAAACACCAGTAGATAGGGAAAGCGGTATTCGCGGTTGAACGCGCTGATCGAGCGCTCGGCCATCAGCCGCAGAAGCAGCGAGTGCACCTGCGGGCGGGCGCGGTTGATCTCGTTGAAGAAGAAGATGGTGAGCTCGGAGCCGTGTCGCAGCGCCGGTCCCGGCTCGACGCGCGGCCGGCCGTCCTCACCCAGATAGGTGTGATAGACGAGGTCGGCGGGCATCAGATCGATGGTGCCCTCGACGCGCTCATAGGCCCCGCCCAGGCCGCGCGCGGCTGCCCTCAGGAGCGTCGTCTTGCCGACGCCGACGTCTCCTTCGAGCAGAACGTGGCCGCGCGCGAAGATCGCCGTGGTCAACAGGCGAATAACTCGCTTCTGACCGACGACGGCCTTGCCGATCTCGGTCTCGAAGGCATGTGCCCGCTGGCGCCAATGATCGAGGTCAGGCGCACCGGCAGCAGCGATGGGTTGCACGCTTTCGCGAGACAAGGCGAACTCCTGGTCGCGCTGACTTGAGCGTGGATCGCGCTCAACGGCGCTGACTTTGGCCGGCTTATAGATGCCGGCGTGCAGAACGGGGCCGGGGCGCGGCTATGGCCGCACCCCGGTTCCTCGGGAGGAAGCAGAGCAAATTCGGCGTGGCACTGCTCCGAGGAAACTTCTTAGTTCGGGATCTTGCTGACGTCGTAGACCCACTTGCCCGACTTCTTGAAGTACGCGCTGCGCGCGGCGTTGCGTGCTTCCATCTGCTTGATCGAGTCGCCCTGCTTGGCGAGCTCCTTGGGATCATGCTTCGGGTCGTACTTGGACCCCTTCACCTTCGCTGGATAGCCCGGCTTCGGCTCCCAGCAGTTGCCCGGTGCCTTGCAGTTGGTGCCATCGTAGGCAAAGGCCGACGAAGCAACGAGCAGAGCTGCCGTGGCGACGCTGACGAAAAGTGTCTTGGTCATTGGTCATTTCCTCCTAGCTTCACTACTTCCTGAAAATGCAGCGGTTGCCCCGCCTTCTTCGTCCGTCTTTCCATACGCGGAAGCGACGGAAAACCTTCATCACTCCTTGCCCTTCACCGTGCATTTGGCTTGAGCTGCCGCAATAACCTTTTCCGGTGTTTGGGCGTGAGCCCCCTTCTCCTGGTTGAAAGGCGTGAACGCCTTCTGCTGCTCGGGCGTCAGCCATTCCGCCGTGTCGGCCGGCCCCGTGTAGAGGTGGCGAATCCACGACATCACCAGAAGAATCTCGTTGAGCTGAAGATCGCTATGGGGACCCATCATTCCCTGGGCGCCGCCATAGATGGTCTCGAACATGCCCTTGTCGGTCTTGTTCTTCGGATACGTCCAGTAATCGTCGCTGAGGCCCGGCCCCACCTTGCCTTCCGCGAGATGGCCGTGGCAGCCAGAGCAGGCGACGAGGTACAGTTCCTCGCCTGCGGGCAGGCAGGACGCATCTTCGTTGTAGGGGTTGTGCCCCGTCTCCAGGAACTTCTTGACTGCTTCGGTATCGCGGCCTTCTGCCGGGCCGGTGCTGAGATCGAGAACGTCTCCTGTAATCGTATGTCTGAACGGCTCTAGAGCCATCGCAACCACTGGAACCATCGTGCAAGCAAGACCTGCGAGCACCAACTTCGTAACCGACTTCATCCTGCGCGCCCCTCCGGCGTCTTCGGCTCCTCAATCGGGATGCCTTCTTCCTTCAAAACGTTATCGATCTCCGGCTGCGCCTTCTTGAGCGCATCATTGACCGCCGACAAAAGCTGCTGGTCGTCCTTGCGCACTCCGAACGACTGGTCGAAGTGGAACGGCACACGCTCCCCATCGGCGCGCGTCGCAGTGTCTGGAATGACCACCATCTTCAGCGCGTCGCCGCGCTGCTTCACGTAGCGTGCAACCTCGGGCGCGAATCCGACTGCAACGTCCGCCTTCCCATCGGCAACGTCGCCCACCAAGCGCTCGGGTGGCACGCGCACGTACTGATTGCGCTTGCTCTTGAAGCCGATGAGCGACTTCATGTAGTTGAAGTTGCGGTTGAACAGGCCGAGCTTCTCCAGCATCACCTGGGCCGGGCTGTCCTGCGCCACACCGATGTTCTTGGCCTTCTGCAGGTCGGGGCTGTCCCAGCTCGTGATGTCGAGCTTGGAGTCCTTGGGCAGAACGAACACGTACGGCGCCCTGTAGTAGGGGCTCGACGTCGCCACGCGCGGATCGCCGGTATCGAGACCGATGACGATGTCGCAGGCGTTCTTGGTCAACTGATCGCGGACCAGGTAGATCGCCGGCTTGTCGTACCAGACGAACTCCGGCTTGCGTCCCATGGCCTTGGCGAGGACCTCGCCGATCTTGTTCTCGAAGCCGAAGCCGGTGCGGCTCGAATAGGGCACCTCGTTCTCCGCCGCGCAAATGCGCAGCGTCTCTTCGGCCTTGCTATCCTTGTCCTGCGCAGCGGCTGAGCCGGCGAAGGCGGTGACGGTCGCAGCTATCGCGAAAAGCGCGACAGCCGGACGACCCTTCTTCAGATTTGTGCTCATTACGACTTGCGATCCCGAGCTCGCCTCTTAGCCGAGGCTTGCTTCCTTGCTTATTGGGGTGGAGCTACGGCCGGCTGAGGCCGCCACGGTCCTTGAGATTCCATCCGTCAGCGAGCAATCCCGTCCGTCGAAGGAGAGGAGTTAGAACGGGACGCTGCCGACGATCGCCCCGCCGACCCGCAAAGCGGACCGGCGGGACAACCTCACGTCTTAGCCCTTCGGAATCTCGGGCGGATACTCGTCGAGATTGACGTTGTCGGTGTACGGGCTCTTCCCATCGAGCGAGAAGACCAGCATACCGCCGCCCATCTGGGTCCAGTTCTGGAGGTTCTTGAACGCACCGACCGCACCGAGACCGGCAGTCGGGTCGTTGAGGTCGAACACCAGACCAACGCCAGGCCAGCCGCCGACGCCGTAGTAGATGGCGACGTACTGCGTGCCCTTGTGCTCGTACGTCATCGGGTAGCCGATGGCGCCCGAAGGCATCTTGAACTTCCAGAGAAGCTCACCGGTGTCGCTGTCGCGAGCCTTGATGTAGCCGTCGAGCGTTCCGTAGAACACCACGCCGCCGGCGGTCGCCATCGTGCCACCCCAAGCCGCGAAGCGCTCCATGACGCCCCACTTGTCCTTGCCGGTGATGACGTTGCGCGCCTTCACCTGACCAAGACCGAGGTAGTTCTGACGGTCACCCTTCGGACCCGGATACATCCACAGCGTCGCGCCCACGAAGAACTGACCGGCACGGTAGGGAAGCATGAAGGGCTCCCAGTCCATGCAGATGTGGTTGATCGCGAGATAGAACAGCTGACGCTCACGGTCGTAGGAGTCGTGAGCCTGGTCGTGGTAGCCCATGGCCGACGGGCAGACGTCCGTCGCCTTGTGATCCATGCGCGTACCGTACTCGGGGTTGCGAACCGGGACACCGGTCTTCAGGTCGACGTGCGTCCAAACGTTGACGGTGTCGTCGATCTTGTCGGCCGAAACCAGGCTGCCGTCGGTGCGATCGAGCGTGTAGACGATGCCGTTACGATCGGGATGCGTAACGAGCTTACGCATCTTGCCGTCCTTGTCCTTCTGGTCGGACAGCATCATCACGTTCACGCCGGCATAGTCCCACTCGTCGTGCGGGGTCTTCTGATAGCCCCACTTCAACTCGCCGGTGTCGGCATCGCGGGCCATCATCGTCATGGTCCACTTGTTGTCGCCCGGGCGCATCGTCTCGTTCCACGGAGAGGGGTTACCCGATCCGTAGTAGATGAGGTTCAGGTCCGGATCGTAAGCGTACCAACCCCAGTTGGTGCCGCCGCCGATCTTCCAGGCGTCGCCTTCCCAGGTGGCCGTGCCGAGGCCCTTCTGGCCGTACTGCGGGTTGGCCTTGTTGAAGTCGTCGCCGATGCCGATGTCCTCATCGGGACCAGTCGCATACTTGCGCCAAGCCTGCTCGCCGGTCTTGACGTTGTAGGCGGTGGCGTAGCCGCGAACGCCGAGCTCGGCGCCCGACGAACCGACGATCACCAGATCCTTGACGACGTAAGGCGCAACGGTAAGCGTCGAGCCGACCTTGATGTCGGAGTTCTCGACCTTCCAGAACACCTCACCAGTCTCGGCGTTGAGGGCAACGACGTGACCATCGAGCTGGTTGTTGATGACAAGCGGCGGCGTATCACCGTCACCCGGCCAGTAGGCCAGACCACGGTTCACGAGGTCGCAGCAAGCAACCGAGCGTGCGGCGGGATCCTGCTTCGGCTTATGCTGCCATTTGATCTTGCCAGGATTGTCCAGGTCCAACGCGAAGACGTTGTTGGGGAAGGACGAGTTGATGTACATGACGTTGTTGACGACGCGAGGCGTGCCTTCGTGGCCATGCAGCAGGCCGGTCGAGAAGGACCAGGCGACGCGCAGCTTATTGACGTTCTCTTTGTTGATCTGCGTCATCGGGCTGTAGTTGTCGGACGTGTAGTCCTTGCCCGTCATGACCCAGTTTTCATTGCTCTTCGACAATTCGATGAGCTTGTCGTTCGCGCTAGCGCTCACGACAAAACCAGCCTGCAATAGCGCCGCACACGATGCGGACGCCAGCAAGCCTGACTTGAGGTGTGCTTTCATTAACAAACCCTCGCGGTTTCGCTCCCAGGAGAGAGGCGACCTCCTTCTCGATTCCCGATTCGCAAGAACCCGCTTTGTGCGGGCGCCGGGCACCGTCGCCTCCTTAGTGTTGCAGCACTTGCAAACCGACTTGACGCCAGCTCGTAGAACTGCACCGGCCGACTGCCCCCAAACGAAATTGATGTTTGAGATGGAGCTTCCTGCCGTGACCGAAGGCTAGTGCGGGTGCGACGCTTGCGTCTGTAGGCCGAGTTCCAAGAGTGATAAGGAACAGTTGGCAATCGATCTGCCGTTTGTTGCCCTCTTAAGTTGTTGTGCGATGAGCTAATGAAAGCCGACATGCGGGCAATACCGTCCGTAAAGCTTGCCATCACAAACGGTGCTTCGCAGATGCACAACAAGCAGCCGGAGTCGGAATCTCGAGGTCGACGCCTAGTCAGTCTGGGAATGATGATTGTCGCGCTCGCACTCGCCGCATGCAGCGACGAGCCGCAGCAGCGTGCCGCCGAAGTTCACGAGGTGGCGAACGAGGAGCCGACCGTTTACCAAATATCGCGGCTCGATCGCGGTGAGCACGTCAAGCCGGAGATCTGGCTCGCGAGCCGGGCCGCCGGCCACGACCTCCCGGAGACGGCGCCCGAGGTCGAGGCTACCCGGACCCTTCTGGAGGCCGCTGGAAAACGTTTTCGTGAATACCCCCGGATGATTGCAAATCGTGCCGTGCAGCTCGAAGACATGTTACATAGTAAGGGTCTCGGCGAGCCGGCACTGCAGCTCATCACGGACCTGGCCGAGGTGCCTGGAGACGTACGCTACGTGGAGAGTTTCGGGTCTCTCTCCCAACAATACTACAACCTGCGACTGCAGGGGCTTGATCGGCAGGAGGCGCTAGACCTCCTCAAGCGCGGCGGACATACCAGCAACTAGCCGGGGCTTCGGCTCCGGTCGCGTGCGAATGCGCCCGCTTGAGGACAAGACCTGCTGATGCTGCAACGATGGTACGACCTTCCCGTCCGCTGGCAACTGATGATCTCGATCTCGGTTATCAGCATCGGCGCGGTGCTGTTGTCGATCGGACTGGCCGTTTTCGACGCGAGGGAGCGTGTCAAGGTCGAGGTCACGTCCTCAATGGAGCTGGCCCAGCGGTTCGCGCGCGATATCGTCAAGCGCATGGCGACGGAGCAGACGCTCGACGGCCTGCTTGAATCCATTCCCACCCAACTGAAGTACGTACGGCACGCCCGCATCCTCGTGTCGAACCCCCGCGGCGAGCTGGTGCAGATCGCTCCCGATTCAAAGGCCGAAGCAGCCATCACTCACGGCGAGCGCGCGCCGCGCTGGTTCACCGACCTCGTCGGACCGAGCGTCGGCACGCGCGAGGTGCGCGTCGTGCTGGGATCCAACACGCTCGGCACCATCGTCATCGTCGGCGAGCCCGGAGACGAGCTGGCGGAAGTCTGGGAGGAGGTCTCGCGACGCGCCGTCATCTGGCTCGGGATCACGCTGATCATGCTGGCGCTGCTCTACATCGTGCTCGGGCGCCTGCTCAATCCGCTGGAGGGTCTGGCCAGCGGCATGCAGGAGCTTGAGGACGGACATTACGGCACCCGGCTATCGCCGCCCCCTTTGCGCGAGCTTGCCGTCATCGCCGATCGCTTCAATACGCTGGCCGGCGCTCTGGAAAGGGCGCGTGACGAGAACAGCAAGCTCTACCGCCATATGATCACGCTGCAGGAGGAGGAGCGCCGGCAGGTCGCCAACGAGCTGCACGACGAGGCAGGCCCCTGCCTGTTCGGCATCACGGCCAATGCCTCCTCCATCACCCGCCTTGCCGACAAGATGCCGGACCCCGAATCGAGCGCCATCAAGTCGCGCATCTCCGAGATGCTGACAATCGCTGAGCGCTTGAAGACGATCAACCGCGACCTGCTGCGTCGTCTGCGTCCGGTCGAGCTGGGACGCATCTCCCTGCAGGAGCTGATCGAGAGCCTTTTGTCGGGCTTCGAGCGCCGCCACCCCGACGTCGGGTTCGCCTTCTCCCCCGGGGAGCTGCAGCGCAGCTACGGCGAGACCACGGACCTCACCATCTTCCGCTGCGTCCAGGAAGGGCTCACCAACGCCATGCGCCACGGCGGCGCCAAGCACGTCGGCATCGAGCTTGGCGAGCAGACGTCCAGCAAGGGAGCAAATGGCAAAGGGCCATTGCGCAAGCTACGCCTCCTCGTCCATGATGACGGCGAAGGATTCACTCCAAACGCGCCAATCGGACTTGGCCTCACCGCCATGCAAGAGCGCGTACGATCCATCGACGGCACCAGTCACATTCAAAGCTCGCCGCAGGGCGGGACGACGATCGTCGTTCTCGTCCCGCTTTCCCCCACTGGGGAGCGGCACTCCGATCAATCGCTAACGATCCAGAGCGCATTATGATGCAAGTCCTCATTATCGACGACCACCCCATTGTCATCCAGGGCTGCCGCCGCCTGCTGGAGGATATGGGCGTGGAGGAGATCCACAACGCCGCAAGCCTCGCCGACGGCTTCCGCCTCTACCGCCAGAAGCGTCCCGACGTCATCATCGTCGATTTGTCGATGCAGTCGGGCGTGCTGGGCGGGCTGTCGTTCATCCGCCGCCTGCGCATCCACGACGAGCGTACGCCGATCCTCGTCCTCAGCATGCATGCCGATCCCGTGATCGTCAGCCGCGCGCTCGAGGTCGGCGCCAACGGCTACATCCTCAAGGACACCTCGTCGGAGGAGTTCATGAAGGCCTTCCGCAAGGTGCGCGACGGCCAGCCCTACCTGAGCCACGACCTTGCCTCGCAGATCGCCTTCATGGAGGCGCGCGGCAACCGTAGCCCGCTCAACTCCATGACGCTGCGCGAGCTGCAGACGCTGTCTCTGATCGCCGAGGGCAAGCCCTATATCGCCATCGCCGACGAGCTGCACGTCAGCTACAAGACCGTCGTTAACACCTGCGCGCAGCTCAAGACTAAGCTCGGCGTGCGCACGCTGCCGGAGCTGATGCGCATCGCCATCCGCCACCTGCCGTCCGCGGCCGGCAAGCCGGGCATCTAGTCCGGCTTGCTCGATTCCCGGCGCCGCTAGTTGCGGGCGTCCTCTACGCGCGGGCTCTGCCCGCCGCGCAGGATGGTGTTGCCGGCGTACTTCTCGCGCTGGTCGACGGGAGCCGCCTTGGTCCAGTCCTCCTCGCGCATCTGCCCGCTCTGGCCGTAGATTGCGAGCGCGTTCGCGTAGGTCACGCGGCGAACATCTTCGGCCGAGACGCCGCTCTCGGTCAGCAGCATCGCCGTCTTGGGCACCGACAGCGGATCGGAGACGCCCCAGTCGCAGGCGGAATCCACGATCAGTCGCTCGGCGCCGTAGGTGCGCACGATCTCGAGCATGCGCGGGGCCGTCATCTTCGAATGCGGGTAGATGGAGAAACCGGCCCAGAAGCCGCGATCCAGCACCTCCTGCACCGTCTCCTCGTTGACGTGATCGATCACGACCCTCTCGGGCTTCACGCCGTGCTCGACGATGATGTCCATCGAGCGCGAGGCGCCGCGCTTCTTGTCACGATGAGGCGTGTGGATCATCACCGGCAGGTCGAGCTCACGCGCCAGATCGAGCTGCAGTCGGAAGTATTTGTCCTCCAGCACCGTCTGCTCGTCGAAGCCGATCTCGCCGATCGCCACCACGTGGTCCTTGGTGGCAAAGCCCGGCAGGATCTCCATCACCGCCTCTGCGAGCTCCTCGTTGTTGGCCTCCTTGGAGTTGAGGCCGATACAGCAATAGTGCTGCATGCCGAACTGGCTCGCCCGGAACCGCTCGAACCCTAGGATGTGGGCGAGATAGTCGCGATAGCTGCCGACGTTGGTGCGCGCCTGGCCGATCCAGAACGCGGGCTCGATGACGGCGACGATGCCGGCCTTGGCCATGGCCTCGTAGTCGTCGGTGGTGCGCGAGATCATGTGCGCATGAGGGTCGATGTACATGGGGGGAGGCTCCCTGCGTTTCCTGAACTCTGCTTGTTGTCGTTATTGAAGGTCGTCCCAGCCGACGCGGCCGGCTCTGATGTCGCGCCACAGCGTCGGCGCGGTCTCCAGCGCCGTGAGCGCCTGCGGCGTGGGGCATTCCGAAATCGCCAGCGCCGCCGCCTTGCGCTCGATCGCGTTGCCAGAACGGAACACGCGCAGGAGATCGGCGAAATAATCGTTCGCCGCAAACGGCCCCACGCAGCGCCACAGCTCGGGGCTCACGCTGCGCGACGCCGCCCAGCGCTCGTGCGCGTAATCGACCAGCATGCGGGCGAGATCGGCGTTGCGGCGCTCGTCGAGCCCCTGAATGGGCCCGAGCGTGCTGTCGATGAACAGCGTCTTGACCACCATCTGGTTCCACATCGGTTCGCTGAAGTGGGCGGCCGGATACGGGTTGCGATGCGCGACGGCCTCGAACACCGGCTGCATCGCCGAGCGAATGCCCTCACCCGCAATCCCCATCAGTCCCACCGGCGCGGGAAACAGCGCCAGCCCACGCAACAGCGCGATCTGCTCGCCCAATTCACCGTCGCGCTGCACCGTCTCGAGGCGCTGCACGAACGCCGCCTCGTCGCCATCGAAGGAAGCGAGCAGGAACAGGATCCGCCCCACCTGATCGACGGTCCAGTCGCGCGTATCGAGACCGGGAACCTGCCCACCCGCTGCTTCCGCCTCTGACGCGTCGAGCGCGAGCAGCGCGCTGCCGAGCCGGCGCGGTGCCAGTCCGATCGCCATCGCCAGTGCTGTCTTGTTGCCCTCGCCGCCGATCCGGTCGAGCTGATCGCGCAGCCATTGCTGCTGCTCGGCCCCGATCCGGCGCGCGAGCCATGCGCCGATCAGCGCGATGCGATGCTCCACGTCCTCGCGCGTTACCGGCGGGCTCAACGGACGGTCAGCTTGCTGCGACATAGCGCTGGAAGACGAGCGTGAGTCCAAAGCAGACAAGGCAGGCGAGGGTTGCATATTCGGCTCCAGTGGTTGCCGCGAGCAGCGCATCGTTGATGGCGATGCCCGCGATCAGCACGCCGACGGCGCGCGAGACGTCGAAGGGGGCGCGGCGGGAAAGCAGCTTCCACACCCAAACGCCGCAGACGATAAGCGCGGCAAGCGCCACGAGGTTCGCCGGCGCAAGCCCGATCTGCGGCAGCGCGAGCAAGAGCGACGCTGC
>Ga0209347_1001255_pt1 | contig 43942 bp, 38 predicted proteins | sample AutmiccommuBRH23_FD_187382 | JGI IMG/M metagenome (GOLD analysis project Ga0209347, IMG submission 187382) | Deep subsurface microbial communities from Mt. Terri, Switzerland - Autotrophic microbial communities BRH/23 (SPAdes) (version 2) | ecosystem: Environmental > Aquatic > Deep subsurface >... | reverse complement strand
GCTTATCGGCGCGTTGCTTGGAATGCTCAACGTGGATTCGGACTTCAATGCGGCGGTGCAGGGCTTGCTGCTGCTGGTTATTCTGGCATTCCGCACTTTTGTCGGGAGTGACGAAGAATGAGCCTCGCGCGCAAAATTGGCGAATGGAGCAGCCGCAACCGCTGGATCTGGGCAGCAGTCGGCGTTGTCCTGCTATGGGCGATCCTGGCTCTCATCACCAACCGCTTCAGCCTGCAATCCCTGTCGGGCGTGGCCACCTCCGCTTCCTTCCTGCTGCTGGCGGGTCTTGGCCAGATGCTGGTGATAACCACCGGACGCGGCAACATCGACCTCTCAGTGGCCAGTGTCATCACGCTTAGCGCGTATCTCGCTCTGATCTTTATCCGCGGAGAAGATGCGTTCGTATTGCCCGGCATGCTCGCTATCCTGGCGGTGGGCGTGGTCGTCGGACTCGCCAACGCCACGTTGGTCGTCATCTTCCGTATTCAGGCGATCATTGCCACACTCGCAACCGGCTACATACTGGCGACCGGCTATGTGGTCGCCAATCGTTACATCCCGGGCTTCGAGATTGCGCCCTCGCTTCACGTCGTCTCCACCGAGCGCGTCGCTTCCGTGCCGATCATCGTCATCATCGCGCTTCTGGCGACGGCGGCTGTGGCCTGGCTGCTCAACCGGACCGCTTATGGCCGAACGCTTTCGGCCGTCGGCCAGAACATCCGCGCGGCGCGGCTCGCCGGCGTGCGAACCGGGCGCGTCGTGGCCGTAGCCTTCGTTGCCAGTTCCGTGATCTCGGCACTGACCGGCGTGCTGCTGGGAGCCTATATCGGCGGCGCTTTCCTCGAAATGGGCCAGCCATACCTGCTGCAGTCCATCGGCGCGGTAGTGCTTGGCGGCACGCTGATCTTCGGCGGCTCGGCCACCGCGCTGGGAACCCTCTTCGGCAGCGTTCTGCTGGTCCTGGTGGTCACGACGATGCAGATCGCCGGCCTGCCGCCGGGCACCCAGGACGTGGTGCAGGGCGTCGTCATCATTGCCGTTCTGGCGCTTGCAGGCGGCATGGCGATCCAGCGCCGCCACGGCGCCACTAAGCCGGTGGCGGCGCATCCGACCAAGCCCGACGAGATCGCCTGAGCCGACCGGCTCGGCCCCCCGGTCAAACGCCCTTTTGGTCAGGCTGCCTTCCATTCCAGGCGCATGATTGCCAATGCATCCAGCGACAAGGCGCCCGATGCGGGCGGCAACTCGCGCGGCGCACCGGTCGGGAATGTAGAGGCGTCGATCACGGTCAGGGCAACCGCGGGGCCGGTCTCGCCTAGACTGAGCCTGCTCAAATCGACTTCGCAGGCGAGGTCGGAAATATTTGCGGCAAGCAGGATGGCGCGCTGCCCGTCGCTTGCGGACAGGGCCACGAGCGACGGCGTGCCGGTTTCGACCGCCAACGCTTTTTGTCCAGCCAGTTCGGCGAGCCATTTCGTCGTTTCGAACACGGGGCGCGGCCGGACGGCGGCATCCAGAAGTCCGCGGGGACCCGTAAAGGCGGCCGGAACCAGCAATTCTACTGTTGCCGGAGCAATGGCGGCGGCATAGCCGATCATCCAGGCAGCTGCAAAAAGGCCGTCCTGACGCGGATCCTCGGCCGACATGCAAATACGCTCGCGGCGCTGGTTTTCTAGGGTCCGCGAACCGTAGGGGTTCTGGCGCATGCCGATGGTCGAAGGGCCGATCCTGTAGCGCATATGCTCGCCAATGAAGGCGCGAACCGAGCGCGTGATTGCCGGAAGGGTCTGCAACGTTTCCATGACGCTGCGATCGTCGGCGGCATGCACGATGGGGTTGGTGGCGTGCGTTACGAAATCGAGGCGATCGACAGGCGGGCGCTTGCGGTTGAGTTCGGTGAAATAGCTGAACATGCCGCCGCCGACGACCAAGCCCGGAAAGGCGGCACGGGCTGCCTGATAGATATTCTCAAGCGGTGGACAGCCCGGCCAGGCGCTGCCGGGCGGCGTCGAGAGCCTATCGACCGCAGGGCAAACACCAAGGGAGGACAGGCTCAGCCCTGCATCCTTTACGGCCCGGTCCAGATCCGCGAACTCCCCCAGCAAATCCTCGCCCGTTACCACATATTCCAGATTGTATTCGGCCGGGCAGATCCGTTGCAGACAGGCAAAGGCATGGAGCACGTCCGGGCCATGCCCGGCTGTCGGGTCGTAGTGGCAAAGAACAGCCTGCGGCGCGATCTCTGCGAAGCGATCCGCCTGTGCGATAGCCGCTTCAATGTCTTCCGGCGCGATGACCAGTCCTATGGCCGGCATAGAATGGCTGGTCGCGGCACCTATGCGGAGGCAAGTGCCGCCCCTGGTTGTCTCGTCCGTAGCAAGAGAGGCGCCAAGCCGCTCGACGCTCAAAGTAACGCTCTGCCGGTTGGGCGTATCGGCCTCGATCCTGTAAGGCCACGGCAAGGCGAGCGGCCGCACATAGGTTTTGAACGAAGCATCCGACCAGTTGCGCTGGTCCTCCATCTCGAATGTATCGCCTTGCAATCTGCACTCGGCGCGCAAGGCCGGGGTCGAATGCGTGAGAGCGCGTATTTCCATGAAGGGCTGCCATGGTTCGATCAAGGACGGGAACGCGGTTTGCGTGACCGATCCGTCCACATGCTCGACCACGACCCCGTCGCCAGCGAAGCTGGCCGGATGGAGGACCGTGAAGCCGCAGCGATTGGTTTCGAAGGGTGCGTTGGTGACGGTCGCGACGGTGAAGGAAAGCTTGCCTGAGGCCTCACCCGTGACGGTAGCTTCGAAGGAAAGCGCCGCGCCATTCCGGCTGCATGCGCCGCGATAGGTAACGCGGAAAAAGTCGTCCTGCTCCTCCACCTGCATGTCTGTCAGCAGCGGCCGATAGGTCCCCCAGTCTCCGTCGCGCACTACGTAGGAAATGGCGCGCAACACCTCATGACCATCGAACGTAATATAGCGCAGATTGCCGTTTTCCAGCCACGCCGTGAGAGGTCCCGCCGCCAGCAGTCTGTGCGGTGCGGGCGCTTCGCTCGTGCCGTAGAGCCTGTGCAGGCGCTCATCCATTTCAAGACCTTTTACGGCAAGAATCTCGTCCCCCGGTCGCGTAGGCGACGCAGATCAAACGAAGTATCCTGTGATTGTCGTCCTCGACTGTGCCCCATATGGACGGCACCGCGCACAGTCGAGGAAGGTTGGCAAACGGGCGCCGCATTGTCAACTGGTATAATGAGATGATTAGATCGGCAAAGGGCCCAATTATGCGATAAGAATCGCGAACTAGCTCTGCTAGGGATGGATTCGGATTGAAGGCGTATCTCGCCTGTCGTTTACGCATCATATGCGATCTCCCTCATTCCACGAAAAATCACAGTGCAAGTTCGCACTGCTGGGCGAATACCATTGGGCAAGGTGCCAAAGCATGATGAACCTAACGGACGATATCTCGATGCCGACCAGACCGTCTGACGCACTGCGCCTTCGAGCGCGTGAATTTGATTAGGCGATCGGTATCGCGAATCTCATCGTGGCTAGCGGTCAAGGGCTGCGCCAATAGGCCAGACATATGACTGCACTCAGCAATTGTGGCGCATCCGATTTCGGCGGTGTGGTGGAAGTGGACGAGAAGTTCTTTCGGGAGTCCCGTAAAGGTTCGCTCGAGTGGGCCCGGCATCAGCGCGATCCGGTCAATCACCCGAAGCCGGATCGGATGCGCTGGGTGGACTACAAACTGACCGGCACCAAACTGCCGGCCGGCATTTCGAAGTACCAGATCCCGGTCATCACGATGGCGGATCGTGCGGGCGCCAGGCGCGCGGACGTTTTGCCCGATCACAGTGCGCCGCCACTGATAGCCGTACTCGCACGATGCCTGCGCCGAGATGCGGTCCTGTGCAGCGACCGCGACCCAGCCTACGATTTTTTCGCCAGACAGCACGCTGTGCCGCATTACCGCATCGACGCGAAGAAGGGCCCCTTCGTCATCGACAAGGCATTCCATATCCAGACCATCAATAGCCTTCACGACCGCTTCGAACGGTTCATGAGCCCATTTCGTGGCCCGGCAACCAGTAACCTGACGGGCTACACCTCATGGTTCATCGCGCGATCGGTTCGCAAAGAGAAGGAACGCATCGAAGATGCCTGGGATCGCGTGACGGCCGCATGAACAACACGCTTTTCAGACATGGCCATCCTTTTTGAGGTCGCCTCTGAGCGACTTGGAAAAGAGATGTAGCGAACGGTGACAATACGATAGGCTACTAACGACCGACCTCAACGATCAGATAAAACGTTCATATGCCATTTCGATTTGTTCATACAGCTGACTTGCACCTCGACTCCCCGCTGCGCTCGCTGGCAATGCGCAATGGTGATCTGGCTGAGCTGATTGGTGACGCGACGCGTCAGGCTCTGTTTGCGATCGTCGATCTCTGCATCGACGAACAGGTGGATGCGCTGATTATCGCCGGCGACCTTTATGACGGCGACCAAACGTCGATGAAAACCGCCCGGTTTCTGGCAAGCCAGATGCAGCGGCTGCATGAAGCCGGCATCGCCACCTTCATCATTCGAGGCAACCACGATGCCTTGTCGCGGATCACGCAAGAACTGATCCTGCCGCCGTCGGTTACCGTGTTCGGCGGTCGCTCTCACGCCGTCGATATCGCTCACGGCGATCTCGCCCTTTCGGTTCACGGCCTGAGCTTTGCCAAGCCTCATGCGTCGGAGAGTCTGCTAGAAAAATACCACCGCCCTGCCCCCGATGCCGTCAATATCGGCATCATGCATACGAGCGTGGCGGGCGCTCCAGGTCACGACCTTTATGCGCCTTGCAAGGCGTCCGACCTGCATGGCTGGGGTTTCGATTATTGGGCCCTGGGGCATATCCATGCCCGGGCACAGCACGCCGGCGACCGTTTGGTGATCATGCCAGGGATGCCGCAAGGCCGGGACATCAACGAGGGTGGTGAGAAGACGGTCACGCTCGTTACGGTCAACGACGATCGGAACCTCACCGTCGAAGAACGCCCGACGAGCGTTGCTCAGTTCGAACGCGTATCGGTCGATCTTTCCTCGGCAGAGACCTGGCGGGAGGCGGTCGAGCTTATTGATGAAGCGATGGGTATTACGCGCGACCGAACGCACTCCGCACATCTTGTCGGCCGCCTTCGGCTGACAGGTGCGACGCCTCTGTCATGGCAGCTGCGCCGTGATCGCGATCTGCTGCTGGCGGAAACCGAACAGCGCGCAGAGGGACTCGGCAAGACCTGGATCGAGAAGATCGAGATCGCCACCACAGCCCCGGTCAGTACGCTAGTTGGTAGCGCCACCGCCGACCCTGTCCTGGAGCTCGGCGATCTGATGCGCAATGACATCATTCACCAGCATGGTGTTCGCGAAGCCGTCCGCGAACTGGTCACGGAACTCCGCGATGACCTGCCACCCGAGGCGCGCGGCTTCAGCGGCGATGACGAAGCCGCGTTCGAAGCCCTGATCGACCAGCTGCTTTCGGAGGGAAGCGAGGACATGTTGGCCCGGCTGAAGCCGGGAGCATCGGAGATCAGCTGATGCGGCTGCGCCGGCTCGATCTCACCCGCTACGGCAAGTTCACCGATTATTCGATCGATTTCGGAGAGCATATCGTCGGTGCGCCGGACCTGCACATCGTCTACGGCCTGAACGAGGCGGGTAAATCGACGGCCCTTGCGGGCTTTCTCGATCTTTTATTCGGCATCGAGGAGCGCACGCGCTATGGCTTTCTTCATCAAGGCAAGGCGATGGAAATCGGCGCCTGCCTCGAGTTCGACGGGCTGGCTCATGAGTTCAAACGCGTCAAGCAGCGCAGCAACTCCCTGCTGAATGAGCATGGGCAACCGGTCAATGAGGCTACCCTGAGCGTCCCGCTCGCCGGGCTTACGCGCGATGCCTATCGCATGATGTTCTCGCTTGACGATCAGACGCTGGAAGATGGCGGCAACGCCATCCTCGAAAGCAAGGGTGATCTGGGCGAACTGCTGTTTTCGGCCAGCGCCGGATTGGCGGGCACCAGTTCCATTCTCGAGGCCGCCGTCGCTGAAGCCGACGGCATTTTCCGCAAGCGCGCGAGCTCGACGAAGATTGCGGGTCTCAAACGCCAGATCGCGGACCTCAAATCCCAACGCGATGAAATCGACACACAGGCGTCGGCCTACAAGGCGCTTACGACAGCGCTTGAGCAGGCCGAGGTCGCATATGACGCCGCCGTAAAGGAAATCGGTACGGCGAAGGCGCGCCAGGATGAGATCGCCCGCGTTCTGCGCGCTCACCCTCTGGCGCTTGAATACAGCCAGGGAAAGGAGGAACTCGGGCAATACAAGGATCTGCCGCACCCTCCTGGTGAATGGGCGGCAGCACTTCCCCATCTCATTATCGAGGAGACGCGGCTTCAAACCCAGCTGGCCGGCCTCGGTCAGCACGAACTGAAGATTCGCGAGGAACTCGAAGGACTGGTGATCGATGAACGTCTGTTTGATATGGCGGACCGTCTCGATCAGCTGGCAGATGCCGCCGCACGCTATACGACCGCGGAGGAAGACCTGCCGAAAAGAAAGGATTCGCTGTCTGAGTGGACCCGCAAGGTCGACCTCATCCTCGCAACCCTGGGCCAGCCAGAGGTCGATGATCCGAAAATGCTGCTCATACCGGCCGCCACGATCGGGACCTTGCGTGATCTGATTTCCGACAAATCCGGCATCGATGTCGCACGGCAGTCGGCCGAAAAGGAACATAACGCTGCCCGGCAGGCCCTGGGAAAAGAACGACGCGCGCGGCAGGTGCTCGACGGCAAAAGCGCTTCGATTGATGCCGGAAGGGCTGCACAGCTCCGGTCGATTCTGACCCGCCTGCGTGACGGGAATCTTGCGGCCGAACTCCGTCTTGCCGAGCGCGGCATCCTCGACAGGCGGCAGGCTTTTGACGATGGCGTCAGCGGGTTGCATCCCTGGACCGGGGACGGTGACGCTCTTCGGCAGATATCGCCGCCCCGTGCCGACCGCCTCGAAGCCTGGAAATCATCGCTCGCCTCTCTCGACAAGCGGCGCTCGCAGATCGACGAGCGGGAAAGGGAGCTTTCGACAAAGCACGAGGAGGATGCCGCAAGGGTTGCTGCCCTGCGCGAAGCCGCCACCATCATGGATGATGAAGAGGCAAAGGCCGGCCTTCTCGAGCGGGACGAGGCGTGGGCACATCATCTGTCGGTATTGGATCGCGAGACGGCACATCGTTTCGAGAACAGGATGCGAAAGACCGATGCGGTTGCTGCCGTACGTTTCAGCGGTGCCAAGGAACTCGAAGAACTGCGATCTCTGACGGCGGCGCTGGCAGTGACCAAAGTCAGCGTCGATCGGCAAAGCGGATTACTGCGCGAGGCCGATGAGGAACTGGAGACCTTACGCCGCGAAATCAGGTTGGAAACGCCGGACGAAATCAATCTGCGTGCCGATGCCTCCGTGGGTGCATGGCTGGCAAGGATCGGCCAGTGGACGGAAAGCCGCGCCTCAGCCCTGACTGCGTGGCATGATCTGCGTCGCGCCCTAAATGACCTCGAAGAGGCTAAGGGTGCGCTCGAAACAGAGCGGAATTCACTCGCCAGAACCTTGGCTGGCGTCGGGATCAACGTCGACGGGATGGGCTTGGCGGCTCTGGTTCAGGCGGCAGAAACCATCCTCTCGGACAATGCAGCGCTTCAGACCAAAAAGACGGAAGCGGACAAACGCCTCAGTGAACTTGAAGCAGCTTTGGCCGAACGAAAGAAGGTTCTCGATGAAGCCGCCAAAGCATCCGAAGAATGGCAACATGACTGGACGGCAGCGCTCGCGACCACGTGGTTTGCTGACCGGCAAAGCGGCGTCGGCGCGGTGCGGGAACTCCTCGACGCGACCGCCAATCTCCCCGAAGCGTTGCGCGAACAGGATGAGATGCAACATCGCATCAATTCCATGGAGTCGGACCGAAAAGCCTTTGCCGATGCGGTCAGGCAGCTGCATGATGATCTCGACGATGCGTTTGACGGCAACAATCCGCTCATCGCAGCCAAGGCCCTGATCCAGAGGCACGAGGAAGCCAAGCGGGTCGAGACGAAACGACAGGAACGCGACCAGTCCCTTGCCGATCTCGCGATCGAACGCGAGCAACTGGACGGTGAGATTTCCATCCATGCCGCGTGCAAGAGGGAGATGGCCGACTTCTTCGGCGTAGACATGCTTGTCGATGTTAGGCAAGCATTGGAACGCTGTCGGAAAAGGGATGAGCTTATCCAGCAGCAGGGCAAGCTCGAGCGCCAAATCGTTGGCGACATGCAGCTGCAATCGCTGGCGGATGCATTGGCCAGCCTTGCTGGCGTCGACCTGGGCGAACTGCAGCGGGAGCAGGCTGAGCTTGTAACACGGCTTGAGGACCTCGACGGGCGAGCGAAGAACCTGTTCGCGGACAAGGCGCGTGCAAACGACCGCCTGACCGCCATCGGCGGCGATGATGCTGTTGCCCGCATCGAGGAGAACCGGCGCACGTTGCTTCTTGAAATCGAGGATCTGGCGCTGCGCTATCTGCGCCTGAGAAGCGGCAGCCTCGTCGCCGAGCACGGCATTCGCGCCTACCGGGACAAACATCGCAGCGCGATGATGAATCGGGCATCCGAAGCATTCCGGCTGATCACACGTGACGAATATGCCGGCCTCGCCACACGCCCCGACAAGGATCGCGAAGCGCTGATCGGCTTGTCTCGGCACGGCGGTTCGAAGCTTGCGGTCGAGATGTCCAAGGGCACGCAGTTTCAGCTGTATCTGGCGCTGCGCCTGGCCGGATACGAGGAGTTCGCGACAGCCCGGCCGTCCGTTCCCTTCATCGCAGACGACATCATGGAAACCTTCGACGAGCCACGCTCAGAGGAAGTGTTCCGGCTGTTCGGGCAAATGGCGCAAGTTGGTCAGGTGATTTACCTGACACATCATCGGCATCTGTGCGAGATCGCCTCTCAAATTGTGCCGCAGGTAGAAATACACGCGATCGAGTAGAGAACCCCAACCGCTGACAGCTTTGATTCGATCTTGGCCGTCGAATTAGTCGGAACCAGGTCGACTCTCACGAGCGATCAATCCCCAGTTGTGAAGCTGGCGTCCCGCGACTAGACTCACGTCGGGGAGGCAGAAAGTCTTGTATATTTCAGATATTTGGATCGAGAACTTCCGTCTGTTTGGTGCAGGCGCCAATGCGTTCCGACTTTCACTGAAGCCGGGTCTCACCGCACTCGTTGGCGAAAACGATGCGGGAAAGACCGCTGTTATCGACGCTCTGCGGTTTGTGCTTGGTACACGCGATCAGGAGTCGATGAGGCTCGAACCCACCGACTTCCATCACGCACCATCCAAGGACCGCACCAGCGAGATCACGATCCGGCTGACGTTCTCCGGCCTAACCGGTGCTGACCGTAGCGCATTCGCGGAATACCTGACGTATCTTGATGGCGAGCCACCCGAAGCCGTCATGATCCTCACATGGGTAGCACGTCGCGCAGAGAGCGATGGCCTTGCGCGCCGGTTTATGCCCATCGAATGGCGAACAGGAGACAAGGCGGATGGTCCGTCGTTGGACGCGGGCGCACGCTTCCTGTTACAAGCGACCTATCTGCGTCCGCTGCGTGATGCCGAGCGTGCGATGTCGGCAGGTCGGGGATCGCGGCTCTCGCAGATCCTCCAGCACACCAAAGATATCAGGGATCATGGGCAAAAGTTCGATCCGACAGCAACTCAGCCTGTCGATCCATCAACCTTGAGCGTGCTCGGCCTCGGCGACTACACCAGTCACCTCATCGAGAATTCGCATGGCGTCAAGGACACTCGACAGAAGCTCAACGAAGACTACCTTCAACCTCTCTCATTCAGTGGCGATAAGCTGAGCGCCCGCGTTCGCATTAGCGGTAACCGCGACGACGGTACGCGATTACGCCAACTCCTCGAAAAGCTAGAAGTGAATCTTGGCGATGCAGATCTCGCCGAGGGAACGCATCGCAGGGGCCTTGGCTCGAACAACATCCTCTTCATGGCCTGCGAGCTTCTGCTCCTCGGAACGGAGGTTGACGGCTTTCCGCTGCTTATCGTCGAGGAGCCCGAAGCGCATCTACATCCGCAGCGGCAACTCCGCCTAATGGCGTTCCTCGAGGCGGAGGCAGAAAAGGAGCGTGCTGACGGTCAGCGCATCCAGATCATCGTAACCACGCACAGTCCGAACCTCGCTTCAGAGGTGACACTTGATAACCTAGTCCTTGTTCGGGATGGCCGCGGCTACGCTATGGCCGAAGGCCAGACAAAGCTCACCAGATCTGATTACCGCTTCCTCCAGCGCTTCCTCGACGTAACCAAGGCGAACCTGTTCTTCGCCCGCGGGGTCGTCATTGTCGAAGGCGACGCCGAGAATATTCTACTGCCTGTCATCGCGCGTATGATCGGACGCGACTTTGAGCAGTACGGCGTTTCAGTGGTGAACGTCGGCGGCGTCGGCTTAAGCCGCTATGGGCGTATCTTCATGCGTGACAAGCCAGAGGCCGGCGGCGAGATCAGCATCCCAGTGGCCTGTATCACCGACATGGACGTGATGCCGGAGTGTGCTCCACTGATTCTCGGCAAGATAAAGAATGGCGAGGCGATCCCACCGCTAACGGAGTCGCGGCGGCGATGGAGGGTTAAGAGCGACTTCGTGGGTACTGAACTGGACGAGAGACGTATTCATATTCGTGACAAGGCAAATGAGCAGTGCGTTCGCACCTTCGTCGCGAACGAGTGGACGCTCGAATACGACCTCGCCTATTTCGGGCTGTCCAAGCAGATGTACATTTCTGTCGCGCTTGCCGATGCCAATGACAAGATCAATGAAGGAAAGGCGAAGAAATCAGAAGTCGCGACGAAAGCGAGCAAGGCCTATGACACACTCGCCGCAAAGGACATGAGCACGGAGGAGCTTTGCTCCACCATCTACGAGCCTCTTGCGGTATCCAATCCTGTCTCAAAACCCACCACAGCCCAGTACATCGCTGAGTTGCTCGAACTCGCAATCAAAAGCGGAAAGCTGACGCCTGGGCGTCTGCGCGAGCTTCTGCCACCCTATGTAGTCGAGGCGATCGTTCACGTGACCGAACCGTTTACCGTGCCGAACCGCGCGTCGGGCCAGACTAAACCGGCTGAGGCTCATGTGCCCTCGGCTGGAGCCACGGAAAGCGGGGCCTAGTTGCCTAGCGCTGGAGCCACTGTGTTCGAGCCTATTTCCGATCAGGAGATAGCATGGGCCTGCGCCATCATGCGGCTGCCACTTGATGCGTTTTGCGGGGCAGATGGATCTGACCCAAGACTCGGCGTTATACGCTCCCTCGAATCCCTCGACATCGAAGCTTGCCCCGGAAGCGGCAAAACCACCCTCCTTGTTGCAAAGCTGGCGATACTAGCGAATCGCTGGAATTCGCGGCGACAGGGCGTCTGCGTCCTATCGCACACAAATGCGGCGCGAACCGAAATCAGCGACCGCCTCAGTTCGACGAGCGCAGGCCATCTGCTGCTCCGGCATCCGCACTTCGTCGGTACCATCCACTCATTCGTGAACGAATTCCTCGCTATGCCATGGCTGCGTTCAAAAGGGTGGCCAATCAAGGCCATCGACACCGAAATTGCTCTGAACGACCGGTGGCGGCGGCTTCCCTGGGGAACCCGTAGCTACCTAGAACGGCAGCACGATGGTCCGACGGCCCTTGGGTACTCGCAGGCCGACTTCGGCGGCGGCGGTAAGAGTGCCTACTCATCCGGCACAGATACCTACCGTAAAATGCTCAAGGCGTGCCAGGAGTCGACTGCGGAAGGCTATTATTGCTTTGATGAAATGTTCGTCTGGGCCGGTGAGTTGCTCGACCGCTGCCCCGAGGTGATCACGACCGTCCGCGCGCGGTACCCCATGGTGTTCGTCGACGAGGTCCAGGATAATAGCGAGCTTCAGTCTGCCTTCCTCCACCGGCTATTTATGAAGGGCGACGGCGCGGTAGTCCGCCAACGCTTTGGCGATTCCAACCAGGCGATCTACCACCGCTCGGGCGCGACAGGTGCAGTCACCGATGTGTTTCCCGGTTCTAACAAGGCAGATCTGCCAAACAGCTTCAGGTTCGGGCAGGCGATCGCCGACCTTGTTGATCCGCTCGGCGTTCGCCCGCAAAAGCTCGTAGGACGCGGGCCGACCACGGGCCGCGTGAAGCATGAAGGCTGTCAAAGCGTCTTATTCCTGTTCGATGACGCCTCGGTGCTGGGTGTCCTTCCTGCGTACGCGCAGTACCTGGTCGAGACGTTCTCTCGAGAGGCGCTGTTGAGGGGCGATTTTACCGCCGTGGCCGGTGTCCACAGATCGGACAAAGCTGACCACCTGCCTCGTTTCATGCGGCATTACGCGCCGGACTATGACCCGGATATCGCGGGGAAGCAGGCCAAGCCGGGTTCATTCGCGCAATATCTTGCCCGCGCGCGACTGGAACTGTCAGCATCGCGCAATACGTATCCTGTCGTCAACTGCTGTGCAGAGGGCATCTTGCAACTTGTGCGAAAGGCAGGTGTCGAAGTGCCCACGGGCCTTCGGAAGAGTGCCCATCGCTACCTGCTGGAGTGCTTACCCGACGCGGATTCGCACAAACTCTACTCCAAGGTTCTTGACCGCTTAATCAGCTCGCGCTGCGAGCCCTCGAAGAAGTCCTGGACCGCCAATCTCATGCCCGCCGCTCTGGCGATTGGAGAAGCCATCGCCGGCCGCGAAATCCGAGAACCGTGGGCGACAGAGTTTCTTGGTTGGACCGGAGGCTACGTAGTAGGCGAGGAAGGCGGTACGCCAAGGAAGACAGCAAATCTGTTCTGCTATCCGCACGATGACCCGAAAGTTTCCATCAGGCTCGGTTCCATCCACAGTGTGAAGGGTGAGACTCACACCGCAACGCTGGTACTAGAGAGCTTCCACCAGACCCACCACCTCAAGAAGTTGGTCCCGTGGCTGGCAGGAAAGCGCCCAAAGCCGGGAGCGGACAATACCGGAGAGAACGCTGCCTCGGTCGAGCGACTGAAGCTCCACTACGTCGCAATGACAAGACCGTCGCACCTGCTCTGTCTTGCGATGCGTGGCGACGCTCTTACGACGAAGGAGCGGGGGGCGATTCAGGCACGGAACTGGCGGATCATCGAATGTGTGGCACCGGCAGCAGCTAAAGAGGTTATGGGAGCCTGACCGTCCATAATCTCTTGGTGTCGGCACGGCCGCGCTCCGAACATGGAACGAGAGCGCTGTATGTCTTGAAGGCCCAAGGGCCTGTTCACTTGCTATGCGTTGAAATGTGCATATATTGTGCATGTGAGAGATTGGAGATTTGTCATGACCAACGCACAGTTCGCACGTTCCACGGCGATCTCGGGTTTCGTCGATAGCCTTCAGGAACCGCGCACACCTTATATCTCGCCAAAGCGCTTGTCGCAGGCACTGGGCGTGAAGGTTGCCAATTTGGCCCAGTTGACCGGCGTCCACCGCAACACGCTTCGTAATCCGTCATCGGAGCGCTTGCAGGGTCGGATGCGCGAAATGCTGAAGGTGATCTCGGCTGCGACGGAGCTCACTGGCGACGTCGACAAGGCGATCTACTGGTATCGCAATGAGCCGATCACCGACTACGGCCATCGCACGGCGGCCGAACTCGTCGCCGACGGCCAGGTCGAAGCAGTCCTGGCCTTCATTCGTGACCTTGAGAACGGCGCGCGCGGGTGAAGTTCGCCCGCGTCGGCCCGGACGAGATTTATCACCGCTATCTGACACCTAAATGGGCTTTCCTGCCCATCAGCGGCGCGGGAGCGGCGATCGACGGTGGACGCTTCAATCGGCCAGGCGTCGAAGCGCTCTATTTGTCCCGTTCGGCCCAGACAGCGCTCGAAGAATACAAGCAGGGCACCAGCATCACACCGCCTGCTACCCTTGCCGCCTACAAGATCACACTCGCCGAAGTCGCCGACCTGTCGCAGGGATATGATCCAAACGTCTGGGATGACGCTTGGCAAGAGTGGGATTGTGCGTGGCGCCAGATCGCTCGCATCGACAAGAAAATCCCGCCGTCCTGGAAGCTTGCGGATTTGGTCATCATAGCCGGGCTTCGCGGTATCCTGTTTCCGTCACTGCGTCATGCCGGCGGCACCAATTTGGTTATCTTTCCGGCCAATCTTGTCACAGGCGACCAAGTCGCGGTTCATGATCCCGATCATCGGCTGCCGCACGATCAGTCGTCGTGGTCGTGAACTGCCGTTGTCGCTGAAGATGCAACGGCGCAACGACCCGATCAAGACACTTGGTTGTCAACGATATCGTCTTCTGCTTCTCCTTCTTCACAGTCGCCCTCCCCGCTCGCCAGCCCGGCCGGAATATCGCCGGCCAGCAGCTTCTCCTTCGACAGCAGGCCGGCGTCCTCGAGCGCCTCGAGATCCGGCATATCGCGTAGCGTGCCGAGGTCGAATTCGAGCAGGAAGTCTTTGGTCGTGACATAGGTGTAGGGCGCGCCGGGCGTCGGGCTGCGCGGACCTGACGCGATCAGCCCGGCGCCGCGCAGAGCACCGATCAGGTCGCGGCTGATTTCCTTGCCAAAGAAGGCCGACAGTTCGCCCCGCGTGATCGGCTGGAAATAGGCAATGGCCGTCAGCGCCAGCACTTCGGATTGGCTGAGATCGACCAAGCGCTCTTTGCCGCCGACGGCCGCGCGGATGGCGTCGGCATAGGCAGGCCGGGTCAGGTGCCGGAACCCTCCGGCCACAGTGATCAGGTCATAGGGGCGGCCGCGTAGTTCCTCGCGGATGTCGTCGATGAGGAGATCGAGGTTGCAGCTTTCCCCAACGATGCGGGCAAGCGTTTCGCGACTGACCGGTTCGCCGGCGGCGAAGATGACCGCCTCGACGCGCAAAAGCCATTCACGCCAGCGCGCCTCCGGCGGCAGATGATCCAGCTCCCGATCCAGCAACGGTCGTTGCCCATTTTCTCGGCGAGCCTTCGTCGAACGCGCTGCCATCATCACAGCCCGTAGGTGCGGAAAGTCGGCCGGCCCGACAGTTCGCGCACGGCGCCGAGCTCCATCAGCCGGTCGAACAGCCGGCGCAGGCCGCGGTCGCTGATGCCGGCAACAGGGTCGGACGCGACCATCGCGTCGCCGGACAACAGCTTTTGCACGACAGTGTCTGCGCCCTTGGCCCTGAGCTTGGGCGCAATCCCGAGCAATTTTTCGGCGCGGCGCCCGAGTTCGGCGGACAGATCGATGGCGCGCAGCGCGGCGCGCGCCTGTGCGGCGAGCAGATTTTTGGCGCAGTCGACCGTCTCGGCGGACGCCACCGCTGCAGCGAGATCTCGACGGCGACGAGCAGCCCCCGCCGCCAAAGCCGCCTCGGTACCCAACAGCGGAACCGCATGGGCCCAGCCCAGCCGCTGCGCCAGCAGCGCATCGGCGATAAAGGCGCCGAGGACGCGCCCATAGCCGTAGCGCTCGGCGCTCGCGATGGCGCCGGTCATCATCGCTACCGTCCCGCCGCTGGCGGCGAGTTGGCGAACATCGTCCATCAACTCGCTCACGCGCTCGTCGTCACGCGCCAGACCGAAATCATCCAGCACCGCGCCGATGCTCGCCTCGGTCAGCAGTTTCTCCGCAGGCGTTCCGGCCAACCTGCGCCAGCCTAACAACATCCGGCCGGCGGGCCCGACATCGTCGCCCGGTCGTGTGAGCAGCACGGCATCGCGCAGGGCGATCTCGCCCTCGATCCGCCCCGCCTGCCTTGCCGTGGTGGCGGCCGCGGCAAGCGCCAGCCGCTGGCGCCAGGCGCCGGCCCATTTTTCTTCCCGGCGCACCACCGCATCGAGCGCGCAAAGCGCCGCGCCGGCAGCCAGCGCGACATCCTCGAGGGCATTTGGCTCCACGCTTTGCGCGGCAAGGGTTTGCGCGTCGGGGACGGCCCGGCGCAGCCAGGCCGGCACCGGGGTCGCGGCGGCGGCAGTGGCCGAGCCGCGCGGCGCGTCATGGTGGAGCAGTGGGGCTTTGGGCGGTCGAATCATCGTTGGCAGCATGAATAAGAACGGCGCTTTTAGCAACACGAACGCAAAAGAACCGCCGCGCCTGTCGCGCGCAACAGAGGATTGATAATGTTGCATTATCGTTCATGATAACCTACCCTGCGCCAATGGCCCAAAACGTCGATCAACAAGGCTCCGCTAGACCACAGGAAACGGCGCCCGGTGTCGGCCAAACCTCGCCGGCAGCCCCGGCCGAGCACCAAGACGCCGCGAGCGTCACTGATATGCCCGACATCATCGACATCGTCATGGAGATGGGCCGCACGCCCGAGGGACCGCCGGTCGACACCCCCTCCCCTGTTCCGGCCATCGCCAATCCGCGCCTGCCGCCTCACCTCGACGCGCTGGCCGATCGCGCCCGCGACTATGTCGAGGCGGCGAGTTCCGCCAACACCCGTCGCGCCTACGCCGCCGACTGGAAGCACTTTTGTGCCTGGTGCCGTCGACAAAATCTTGAAGCGACACCGCCCGATCCGCAGACCGTCGGCCTCTACATCACCGCCTGTGCCTCAGGCACAGTGACCGGCGGAAAAAAGCCGAATTCCGTCTCGACGATCGAGCGGCGACTTTCCTCGCTCACCTGGAATTTTTCTCAACGCGGCCAACCGCTGGATAGAAACGACCGGCATATCGCGACGGTGATGGCCGGCATTCGCAACAAACACGCCTCCCCGCCCCGGCAGAAGGAAGCGATCCTTCCCGAGGATCTGATCGCCATGCTGGAAACGCTCGACCGCGGCACCCTGCGCGGCCTGCGCGACCGCGCCATGCTGCTGCTTGGCTTTGCCGGCGGTCTGCGCCGCTCCGAAATCACTGGCCTGGATTGCGGTCGCGACCAGACCGAGGACGGTCGCGGCTGGATCGAATTTTTTGCCGACAAGGGCCTGCTCGTCACCTTGCGGGGAAAAACCGGCTGGCGCGAGGTCGAGATCGGCCGTGGCTCGGCCGACGCCACCTGCCCGGTGGTGGCACTGGAGATCTGGCTGAAGTTCGCTCGTATCGCGCACGGCCCGCTGTTTCGCCGCGTCACGGGTCGGGGCAAACAGGTCGGCGCCAATCGACTCAACGACCAGGAGATCGCTCGCCTGGTCAAACGCTCGGCCCTCGCCGCCGGCGTGCGCGGCGACCTGCCGGAAGGCGAGCGCGGCAGACTGTTCGCCGGTCACTCGCTCAGGGCCGGGCTCGCCTCCTCGGCCGAGGTCGACGAGCGCTATGTGCAAAAGCAGCTCGGCCATGCCTCTGCCGAGATGACCCGCAAATACCAGCGCCGCAGAGATAGGTTCCGCGTCAACCTTACCAAGGCAAGTGGTCTGTAGAAAAGCCCCCTGCCCTACCCCAACTTCAATGGGAAGCGGCAGCGGTTTGATTTTCTCTAGAGGATTTGTCGGCCGACAGAGCCCGTAAGACTGCTTCCGGCTCTGTCTCCATGATCCGGAGCAAGGTCCGGGCCGCGCCATCGGGTTGCCGCGTCCTCTGCTCCCACTTCTTGTAGCAAGAATGGCTGGTGCCAAGCACGGCCGCCATTTCGTCCTGGGCAAGGTCAAACTGCTCTCGGATCGCTTTCGCATCAACCGTTCCGACGTCCACGGTGCTCATGCGGACCGCGAACTGGTCGATGTCGAGGCTTTCCGTCAAGGAAGGCCGTACCAGGCGCCACGGCCCGCACCATGCAATTGCAGATGGCCTTGCTCGGCAAGAGACTTGAGGTGATCCTTGACCGTGTTGCGGCTGATCCCGCTCACTCTCACAATCTCGGAAATCGTCACTCTGCCGTGTTCGCGAACCAGTTCGAGGATCAGAATGGACAGTTCGGGAAGTGCTGCAACCATCACCCGCTCGCGCTCCATCTTCTTCTCGAGCCGCTCCTTCTGCCGATGCATCGCCCGCAAAAAGAACTCCAGCCACGGATTCCAGTCGGGCGTATCGGAGCGGATCGTCCTTTGGGTGCGCCGCAGGGCCAAATAGTAGCTGTCCTTGCTCTGCTCGATGACGCTTTCCAGAGAGCTGTAAGGGACATAAGCGTAGCCGGCCCGCAGCAAGAGAAGCGTGGTCAGGACCCGTGATAAGCGACCGTTCCCATCCTGAAAGGGATGGATCTCGAGAAACACCACGACGAAAATCGCGATCACCAGCAACGGATGGAGCGTGCTGCTCTCTTCCTCCGCCGCGACCCATGCGACCAATTCAGCCATCCGTTGTGGCGTGTCGAACGGCGTTGCTGTTTCGAACACCACACCCAGGCTCTTCCCCTCCTCGTCGAAGGCTTCGACATGATTGGCCAGAACCTTGTATGAGCCACGATGGCGCTCATCCTTGCCGGAATAGGCCAGCAGATCCCGATGGAGCTGCTGAATGTGGTTCTCTTTCAGGGGAATTGCATCGTAGGCACCGAAGATCGACTCCATTACGTCGGCGTAACCGGCAACCTCCTGCTCGTCACGCGTTGCGAACGAGCCGATCCGAATATTCGCCAGCAGGCTTTCCACTTCCCTGTCGCTGAGCCGCGCGCCCTCGATGCGGGTCGAGGAACCGATGCTTTCGATGGTGGCCACGCGGCGCAGGCTGGACAAGCGTTCCGGTGCGATCCGCCCGATTGCCCGCCACGCGCCCTTGAACTCGTCGATCTCCGCGATCAGCGACAATATCTCGGGCGTGATGTGAAGCGTCGAAGCATTCAGCGCCATTCTATTGATCCATCCATTTCCACCCATTGACTATGGTGAGACACGCTCCGTTTGTCCACCCATTTCCATCCATTCGAGGTGGCTGCATGGTGCGCCATGATGGTCACCGGAGCCATCAGCCCGTGCTTACGCATCGGATCTACGAAGGCTTGCCTTCAGCGTCTCGCTCACCAGTAAACCGCCCTCGCCCCTTCCTCGCGCGGAGCTTCCGGGCTTTTCGTCGCCGAGAGCTTCCTTCGAAGCATCGAGTTTTGCGCGCAAGAGCGCCATGATCATCGGCCAGGCAGAGAATTTCCCATCCCTCGCCCGCTCGGTCAGACTGCGGAGATAGCCGCCGGCATTGTTGATCTGGTCGGATCGCTGATAAATACCCGCCAGAGTGATTGCGGCCTGTTGCTCGCCCAGTATTTCGCGGGCTTCGCTCCAGGCGCTTGGGCTGATCCCGAGTTGCGGCCGGGCCAATTCTGCGGCGGCCAGCAAGTCGCGCCAGTGCCGGATTTGCCCGTCCTTCATCAACCATAGCAGATTTGGGCAGGCGTCCAGCACAATCCCTAACGGCAATTCCCGTCTCGGCAAGCTCCGTACGTTGTCGGTTTCCGCACCGTTGCCGCCTGCTTCATTCTTATTTCGAAAGCCCTGTTCAGATTCAGATATAGAGTCTGGTTTTGAATTCTGTATGTGACAGCCGGAATGGGACTCATTGGCGTCCATATTCTGTGTTTTAGTGAATGTTTCCAATGCTCCACGCACTTCATGCCACAAGGTTTCAAGTTCCTCCGAGATCGCTTCGAGGACCTGGCGTGGTGCCGTGCGCGGGATCTGACTGACAATGCCCTGATAGGTCAGATGTACCCTGCCCCAGTTGGCTGGAACGCCCTCCTCAATGCCGGTCTCGATCATCTTGACGATGTCCCGACGCAGAAGGGTCAACCGCTCCTTGACGACACGGAACGCTTTCTTCTCAGTCTGTACCGCCTCTGCCAGGGACTTGTATTCCTCCGCACGCGCAACGATCGGCGACAGATCGAAGCCATACGCTTGTTCGATCTCGCCGTCCCTGCCCTTGCGGGCGAAGCGCTTGCCGTTCGGGCTGTCCCTGCGAATGATGATTCCGCAATCCACGAGCACGCCGAGGTGCCGGCGCAGCGTTGTCGCCGGCATCCCGTTGGCGCGCGCCATCAGCTGTTCATTCGAGGGCCAGACGATCAGCTCACCATCACCCTGGAGGGTGGTCTCCGGGTGAAACGAAAGCAGCGCGTGCAGGATCGCCAGCGCCCTATCCGTCGCTCCAAGAGGTAGGCGCGCTTCCTTGATGTGCTGGAAGACGTGCCACTTGTGAACGGCCGCCTCCTCGGGCATCGCCTTCGCGGTCATCTGACTTGACAACATGCCAAGCGTCATCGGCCGCCGCCCAAAGGGCGTCGTCGAGATATGCATTTCCATTGTCTCTCACCTGTGTTCAGGCAAAAGAAATCCGCTCGCCACAACGACGCTGACCAAGAGAGGTCTTGACTGCGATTCCTGGAAGTGCGATTCTCACGTTACCACACGATGAGAAGGGCTTCCGGACGCTGTTTCGGGGGCCTTTTTCTTTTGCTGGTTGCTCTATTAGGGCGACAGCCCTTCCTTATTCGCGCTCGCTCCTTTCGTTCGTATAGGCTTCGTATAAGTCGGGTAGCTTCTGCATAAGAAATTCTGCAAAAGCTGAATTACGAGACCGATCAATCTGGATCTGGCAATGCTTGGCTGACTGGCGAAGTACAGCGATATCGTTACCTGCCTCGTCACGCGCGACCATCACATCAGAAAGTGCCGCGGATTTCCCATGGCGCTGGTTGGCAGCCGCCAGCAGAGCGACGAACCGATCATCCGTCGGTTTTTGTTTGAGGCGCTCTGACTCCAAAACTTTGCGAACTCGACTAAGTGCCTCCTCACCCTGCAAGAGATCGGCGAGGATTTGCCAGCGTCCACGTCCAATCTTCGGAGCGCGACCGATTGCGTCAACAATATCGAGAGGAACTGACTTGCCGACGGCAATTAGTTTCGAGGCCTCGGCGCGATCTATCGAGAGCGCTGATTGAACTACCGCGCGCTGAAATCCGGCCTCCTCGAGCCTAAGAGCGAAGACGGCCCTCTCAATAAAGCTGAGATCCTCACGGGTGGAATTCTCTATCCCTTGAGCAAGAACAAGGTCCTCATCGAGAAGCGGACGGAGGTAGGCTTTTACCGGGCGTCCCAACTCGCGAAGAGCCCGCACACGCCTATGTCCATAAGCACTTTGAAATCGTCCAGGGCTAGTAGGGTGATCGCGAACTAAAATCGGGATCTCCTGACCGTGCTCCGCGATCGACTGCTTTAGCGCTTGGAAAGAAGGTGCATCCTGTTCAGAAAAGCGGTCCGCGTATGGAGAAGGGTCGACAAGATCCGCGTCGATTTCTATTGCCACGCTGCCGCCAGCAAACTTCTCCCGAAGCTCTTGATAGTCCCTTTCGACGCCAGAAAATGTCTCCTTGAGAGACTTAACTGCGCCCGATGTCACTCGGGGTATTGAGGTCTTGTCGATTGACGATGAATCATCTGGTTGAGCAGAAAACATCGATCGAATTGACTGCGTACGCTTACTCATACGTTCTGGCCTCCTAACCGGATTCCGAACAGAGCTCGAGAGTTGACAATATGTGACCCGGGCCGGACCTGCCTTAGGCAAGCCTTGTTGTCTGCTGACAACACGGGCTGGGGACAGTGGCTGCGGCCCCAAGCGTACAAATTGTTGTCAGCGGACAACAACCGTCGATCTAGAGTAAGGTTCCTCACCCTGATCTCCCCCAAACTCGCGAAATAAGTTCAATAATCTCAACGTTGACGCCGGTGATAGACTCCATCGCGCGATCATAGACCGACCTGCCGACAGCACCTTTCGACAGCTCAAAGAGTGACTGCTTGGTTAGCCCGGCATTAGCTATGGCGGTCGACTTCCAAGCCGTGGCATCGAGGACGTCGTTATCGAAGACGTCACGTAGGAGCGCAACGATCTCCTGCTCAGGGACGTCTCGAGGATCGTGACGGGTCACAAGAAAGCGGAGAAAGTCGTAGTCCAACCGGCCACCGGCGTCTTCGATGACGCCAATCAAGTCAGACGTCATCAGAAGGAACTGACTCATCGACGCAACGTCCACCATCTGCGGGTGAACCGTGACGATCATTCCGGTGGCGGCATTCAAGGCGCCCATGGTGAGAAAGCCGAGCTGGGGAGGGCAATCAATTACAACCACGTCGTAGTCTGCATCGACTTCGCTTATTGCTCGTGCCACGCGTCGGAAGAAAAGCTCCTCGGGCCGACCGCGGCTTTCCATCATAAACCGTGGCGTCTGATGCTCGAATTCCATGAGTTCGAGATTCCCCGGTACAATACTGATACCTGTGAAGTAGGTCGGACGTACGACATCACGCATTGGGACGCGTTCATCGTCGTATCGAATAGCACCGTAAAGCGTTGCATTCTCGCCGATATCGAACTCAGGCTGCAAACCAAACATTGATGACAACGAGGCCTGAGGGTCAAGATCGATCGCAAGGACACGGTATCCCTGCAGCGCAAGACCTTGCGCGAGATAGAGTGAGGTCGTCGTCTTCGCTGACCCACCTTTGAAGTTTGCTACCGTGATAACTTGAAGCTTGTCACCACTACGCCGCTGCGGCCAAAACTTCAGCGCTTCCTTTGGCCGTGTAGACGCTAGATAGCGTCGCAATTCATTGACCTGTTGCAGAGTGTAGGACCGCCGACCGCTGGGACCAATCTCAGGGTTGGGGCCAAGCCCGTCGAGCGACAGTTGCCGCAAATATCCATCGGACACCCCCACAATCTGTGCCACTTCTCCGGAAGTGAACGATCTAAGGGATTTCTGAGCTGTCGGTGGAAATACCCGCTCGCCGACCGCTCTCAATCGCGACGAAAGCGCGTCCGCCCGGCGTGTAATCCTAGCAGATGTGCTCTCCGTCGATTGTACACGAGCCACGGGTTCCAATGTCTCTCTCACTTCCAGACGCTTTTAGAGCGTCAGACGCGCTCTTTCCGTCTCGGAACTTACGCATGATTCTCGTCAATGAGCAACGAATATAGAGTTAACGAGAAGTTAACAGAAGATTGGTGACCAACTACGCCGGCAGCCATTCTCCTTATTTCTCAAGCCGTTGGGCCGCGTCACGTCGGGTTCATTCTACTCATCAAACTGCAATTTTGCACCCGAACCGTTGGATGGCTTTCAGGTTGGAGGTGCTCTGTTCCGAGAATCAGCCACTCGTCGAGCGTACTTCAAGTGCAAATCTGCACGTAGCCACGAACCGCTGATGAATGGTTTGTCTCCGTTAAATACGCTCTAGCGGAGGTGTTCATGCCCCCATTTCCTGATCCATGGCCGCGCCGCCTTGTCAAACTGCAGCAAAGTCCAGCGATGCGCCCGCTTGGAGCCCACGATCCCCAAATGGGATGCTCGGCATGACACTGCTCCGTTCTCACTCCAGGCTTGTCCGCAAGCTTCAGGAGGCCCTCGGGGACCAACTCTGCGTTGCCCTCGATGATCCCACGGTCGTCGAGATTATGCTGAACCCTGACGGGAGGCTTTTCATCGAGCGACTCGGACACGGCATCGCGCCCGCTGGCGAGATGTCATCGGCCGCCGCTGAAGTGGTGATCGGCAGTGTGGCACATGCACTCCAGTCTGAAGCAGACGATGAGCAGCCAATCATCTCCGGCGAGCTACCGATTGGCGGCCATCGCTTTGAGGGCTTGCTACCACCGGTCGTTTCGGCGCCGGTTTTTACGATCCGCCGCCGAGCCTCCCGGCTGATCCCACTCGACGACTATGTGACGCACAAGATCATGACAGATGCGCAGGCCTCGGTGTTGCGCAGCGCGATCAAGTCCAGGCTCAACATCGTTATTTCCGGTGGAACGGGGTCGGGCAAGACGACGCTCGCCAACGCGGTGATCGCCGAGATCGTCGAAAACGCGCCGGAGGATCGCATGGTCATCCTCGAAGACACCGCCGAAATCCAGTGCGCGGCAGAGAACGCGGTCTGCCTTCACACGAGCGATACTATCGACATGGCGCGGTTGCTCAAGAGCACGATGCGCCTGCGACCCGACCGCATCATCGTCGGCGAGGTCAGGGACGGTGCGGCGCTGACGCTTCTCAAGGCCTGGAACACCGGGCATCCGGGGGGCGTGACCACCGTGCACTCGAATACGGCAATGTCCACTCTACGACGCCTTGAGCAACTTACCGCCGAAGTTAGTCAGCAGCCGATGCGCGAGGTGATCGGCGAGGCCGTCGATCTCGTCGTATCGATCGAAAGGACTGGCCGGGGGAGGCGGGTACGCGACGTGATCCACATCGAGGGCTTCAACGGCTCAAACTATCAGACCGAACAATATGCCCAGCTTGACGAGAATATCCATGCCGCATGAACGTCGCCACGTCCTAGCCAGCGCCGCGCTGGCTCTCATCCTTTCCGTCGCGCTGGCGGCACCTGCGCTTGCATCATCGGGTGGAGGCGGTCTCCCGTGGGAATCTCCACTTCAGCAGATCCAGCAGTCGATTACAGGTCCTGTCGCCGGGTTCATCGCGCTTGCGGCCGTAGCAATCGCCGGGGGTATGCTGATCTTCGGTGGGGAACTCAACGATTTCGCGCGAAGGCTCTGCTATATCGCTCTCGTGGGCGGCGTATTGCTTGGCGCGACCCAGATTGTAGCACTGTTTGGCGCGACGGGCGCTTCTATCGGTGAGGTTCAGGCTCGAAGCGGGTCGGGAATTGCCGAACCGGCAATGATGCTTCGCATGGAAGGGGAGGGGGCTCATGGCTGAGCCCGGCTCCAGCCTCGCCTGCTCGCGGGTTCATCGGGCACTGTCACGCCCGAACCTTTTGATGGGCGCCGATCGAGAGCTGGTGCTTCTCACCGGGCTGGCGGCCGTAGTCCTGATTTTCGTGGTGCTGACATGGTATGCTGCGCTATTCGGCGTGGCGGTCTGGCTGGTCGCGGTCGCGGCCCTTCGCATGATGGCGAAGGCTGATCCACTCATGCGCCGTGTCTATGCCCGTCACGTCTCCTATCGTACATATTACCGGCCGACCTCGACGCCGTGGCGCAAATTCTGAGATGCCGGCATGGTCGCACTGAAGCTCTTTCGCCATCCCGGCCCGTCTTTCGCCGATCTTGTTCCCTATGCTGGCCTGGTCGACAACGGCGTCGTTCTGCTCAAGGACGGCTCGCTCATGGCCGGCTGGTATTTCGCAGGCCCGGACAGCGAGAGTTCGACGGACGCCGAACGCAACGAGGTCTCGCGCCAGATCAATACGATCCTGTCGCGGCTCGGCTCGGGCTGGATGATACAGGTCGAGGCAGTCCGCGTGCCGACAACCGATTATCCGGCCAAGGACGCCTGCCATTTCCCCGATCCGGTCACACGCGCGATTGATGCGGAGAGGCGAGGGCATTTCGAGAGAGAGAGCGGACATTTCGAGAGCCGCCACGCACTGATCCTGACCTGGCGTCCGCCGGAGCCGCGGCGTTCCGGCCTGACGCGCTATGTCTATGCCGATGCAGGGAGCCGTTCGGCCACCTATGCAGACACGGCGCTCGACTCTTTCCGGACCTCGATCCGAGAGGTCGAGCAGTATCTCGCCAACGTCGTCTCCATCCGCCGGATGGAGACCCGGGAGAAGCAAGAGCGAGGCGGTTTTCGTATCGCGCGCTATGACGAGCTGTTCCAGTTTGTCCGCTTCTGCGTAACCGGTGAGAACCATCCGGTCCGGTTGCCCGAAATCCCGATGTATCTCGACTGGCTGGTGACGGCCGAGCTTCAGCATGGGCTGACACCGACCGTCGAAAACCGCTTTCTCGGCGTGGTCGCAATCGATGGCCTGCCGGCGGAGAGTTGGCCGGGTATCCTGAACTCCCTCGACCTGATGCCCCTCACTTATCGCTGGTCTTCGCGCTTTGTCTTCCTCGATGCGGAAGAGGCGAGGGCCAAACTCGAGCGCACCCGCAAGAAATGGCAGCAAAAGGTGCGGCCCTTCTTCGACCAACTTTTTCAGACGCAAAGCCGCTCGGTCGATCAGGACGCCATGATGATGGTGGCCGAGACCGAGGACGCCATCGCTGAGGCGTCGTCGCAGCTCGTCGCTTACGGCTATTACACACCCGTCATCATTGTCTTCGACGAGGTTCAAAACCGTCTACAGGAGAAGTGCGAAGCGATCCGCCGCCTCATCCAGGCGGAAGGGTTCGGCGCTCGGATCGAGACGCTCAACTCCACCGACGCATTCCTTGGCAGCCTGCCGGGTGTCTCCTACGCCAATATCCGCGAGCCGCTCGTCAACACGCGCAATCTCGCGGACCTTATCCCTTTGAATTCGGTTTGGTCGGGAAGCCCGGTCGCACCTTGCCCGTTCTATCCGCCCGGCTCACCGCCTCTCTGCCAAGTCGCCAGCGGCTCGACGCCGTTCCGGCTCAACCTTCACGTCGATGATGTCGGCCATACGCTGGTCTTCGGCCCGACCGGCTCGGGCAAGTCCACGCTGCTGGCGCTGATCGCCGCACAGTTCAGGCGCTATGCCGGTGCCCAGATATTCGCGTTCGACAAGGGTCGCTCGATGCTGCCGCTAACGCTCGCGATCAGCGCCGACCATTACGAGATCGGCGGCGATGCGTCCGGGGAAGGGGAGGGGACCTCGCCGCAGCTCGCCTTCTGCCCGCTCGCGGAACTCTCGACGGACGGCGATCGCGCCTGGGCGTCGGAATGGATCGAGATGCTGGTGGCACTCCAGGGCGTCGCCATCACGCCGGACCACCGCAACGCCATCTCGCGCCAGATCGGTCTGATGGCGGAATCGCGGGGCCGCTCGCTCTCAGACTTCGTTTCGGGTGTGCAGATGCGCGAAATCAAAGACGCGCTTCACCACTACACGGTCGACGGACCGATGGGACAGCTGCTGGACGCAGAGCAGGACGGGCTGGCGCTCGGAGCCTTCCAGTGCTTCGAGGTCGAGGAACTGATGAACATGGGCGAACGCAACCTCGTACCCGTGCTCACGTACCTGTTCCGGCGGGTCGAGAAACGGCTGACCGGCGCTCCCAGCCTCATCATTCTGGACGAAGCCTGGTTGATGCTCGGCCATCCGACGTTCCGCGACAAGATCCGCGAGTGGCTGAAGGTATTGCGCAAAGCCAATTGCGCCGTCGTGCTCGCCACACAGTCCATTTCCGACGCCGAGCGTTCCGGCATTATCGACGTGCTCAAGGAGAGCTGCCCGACAAAGATATGCCTGCCTAACGGTGCTGCGCGCGAACCAGGCACCCGTGAATTCTACGAGCGGATTGGCTTCAACGATCGGCAGATCGAGATCGTCGCCACCGCGCTGCCAAAGCGTGAATATTACGTCGCGTCCCCGGAAGGTCGCAGGCTTTTCGACATGTCGCTCGGCCCGGTCGCACTCTCTTTTGTCGGGGCATCCGGCAAGGAAGACCTCAAACGCATCCACGCCCTTCGTTCCAAACACGGGCCGGATTGGCCCATTCACTGGCTCCAGCAAAGGGGGATCGCTCATGCCGATACGCTTCTTTCATCCGCTTGAGGCGGCGCGCGCCGCTACCGTCGCGGCCATCGCCGTCTCAGTCTCCGCCGGCCTCCCTGCCGTTGGACACGCTGGCGGGGTTACCGGCCAAGCGACTGAATGGACCCAGCTCGCCAACAACGCCGAATTGATCGGTCTCGTCGGCAAATCGGCTGAGCAGGTCAACAATCAGATAAAGCAGATCACACAGCTTTCCGAGCAGATCCAAAACCAGATCAACATTTACAAGAATATGCTCCAGAACACGGCGCAGTTGCCGAACCATATCTGGGGACAGGTCGAAAACGATCTCAACAAGCTTCAGAACATCGCCGCCCAAGGGCAGGGTGTCGCCTTCTCCATGGGCAACATCGACGACGTCCTCAAGCAGCGCTTCCAGAGCTTCGCCGATATGAAGACCAATCTGCCGGACGGGCAGGCGTTTTCATCGGCCTACCAGTCCTGGTCAGATACCAATCGCGACACGATCGCCGGCACACTGAAGGCTGCTAATTTGACGGCCGAGCAGTTCTCGAGCGAGGAGTCCACCATGTCCTCGCTGCGCTCGATGTCGGAGTCGGCCGACGGCCAGATGAAAGCGCTGCAGGTCGGCCACCAGATTGCCTCCCAGCAGGTTGCACAGATGCAGAAGTTGCGTGGGCTCGTCTCTCAACAAACGACCATGATGGGCACATGGTTCCAGTCCGAACAAGCGCAAAAGGATCTCGCCCAGGCCCGCCGCGAAAAATTCTTCAGTGCTCCGACCAATGACATCCGCGGTGGCCCGACGATGGAGCCGCGCTGGTGAGCCGGTTCTTCGTCATCCTCGTCGTTGCAGCCATCTCGATCAGTGCGGGCATTGCCGTATGGATGTTTGCGGGCAGCGGTCGATCGGACGAAGAGATCGCGGCGCCAGCGATTCCTACTCCCGATCCCAATGCCGAAGGCCGTAAGCACCGGGAGATTTTCTTCGGTGGCGATCCGAACCGCGATGTGCGCAGCGGGCAGGAGATGAAACCGCGATGGTGATCGCACGCCCGTCGCGCAAACTCGAAACGATCTTCCTGGTCTTTGCGATCGCGCTCGTCGCGACCGCACCGGCTCTCGCGCAACAAGGTTCAGTGCTGACCACGCTGGAGAACCAGGTCGTCACTGCTGCCAAGGGCTGGGAGACGACGATCATGAGCGCGGCGCGGTCGTTGTTCTGGATCCTCGCGGGGATTGAGATCAGCATCGCCGCCGTGTGGCTGGCGATCAACGCCGCCTCGCTCGATACATGGTTCGCCGAACTCGTACGCCGGATCATGTTCATCGGCCTCTTTGCATTCATCCTCGACCAGGGCCCCAGTTTCGCCAAGGCTGTGGTCGACAGCCTGTTCCAGATCGGAGCTGGCGGTGGCTCGGCCTCGCCCGCCAACATTTTCGACGCTGGCATCCGCGTCGCCTCGAAAATGTCGGAACAGGCAAAGTTCGGATTGTGGGAAGACAACGCGCTGGCGATCGCCGCGGTCTTTGCCATGATCGTGGTCGTCGTGGCGTTCTCGCTCGTCGCCGCAATCTTCGTTGCCGTCATGGTCGAAATGTATGTCGGTCTCCTCGCCGGCATGATCATGCTCGGCCTCGGCGGCTCGTCCTACACCAAGGACTTCGCGATCCGCTATCTCGTCTACGCATTCTCGGTCGGCATGAAGCTGATGGCGCTGGTGATGATCGCCAAGATCGGCTCCGACATATTGATTGGACTGGCGGAAGCGCCGACGGCCACCTCCGACCAGTTCATAACCACCATCGCGACTGCCGGCATCTCGGTCGTGGTTTTCATCATCGCCATGTATGTGCCGCCGATCATCCAGGGCGTCGTGCAGGGCGCGTCGATTGCGGGCGGCATGGAAGCGATCAGGCACGGCGGACAGGCGACTGCCTTCGCCGCCGGCGGCGCCTTTCTTGGCGCGAGCGCCGCCACCAAGGGTGCGCAGGCGGCTAGCTCGGCGAGGGCGGGAGGTTCCTCAATGGCTGGCGCAGCGCTGCGAGGCATGGGGTCCGGTATCGGCAATGCCGGATGGGCCGTGGGCTCGGCCGCGAAGGAAAAGGCAATCGCTTCGCCCGGTGCCTATGCCGGCTCGATGCTTGGTCTCGCAAACGCCAAGCTCGACCACACGCGGCAGTCCGGAAAATCCACGCCGCCCGCTCCGCCTCCACCCATCAACGAGAACAAGTAAGAGGCTGACGAAGCATGGCCGGATACACCCCGCCCGATAATCCCTACATCGCTGCGCGAAACGAGTGGAACGAGCGCTACGGCTCCTATGTGAAGGCCGCCAGATCGTGGCGCATAGTCGGCATCACCGGCATGGTCATGGCGGTCATCGGCTTTTCCTACGCGCTCTTTCAGAGCACGCAGGTCAAACTCGTCCCCTACATCGTCGAGGTCGACAAGCTCGGCACGGCCTCGAGTGCCGGCTTCCCCCAACAGATCGAATACGCGGATCCGCGTGTCGTACGCGCCACACTCGGGAGCTTCATTTCGAACTTCCGCTCGGTCACGCCGGATGCGGTGGTGCAGAAGCAATATATCGACCGCACTTATGCACTGCTGCGCACATCGGACCCGGCGACCGAGAAGGTGAACGCCTGGTTCCGTTCGAGTTCGCCCTTCGAGAAGGCGAAGAACGCAACCGTCGCCATCGAAGTCAACAACATCGTCGCGCTCTCGAACCAGAGCTTCCAGATCGACTGGACGGAGTTCGAGCGCGACCGAAAGGGCAAGGAAACCGCCCTGCGTCGATTCCGCGGCATCGCTACCGTGACACTGACCCCACCGCAGGACGAGGGCGTCATCCGTTTGAACCCCATAGGTCTCTATCTCCGCGATTTTGACTGGACCGCGCAGCTTTGAAAGGCATGGCCCCGCATATGACTATCAGATCCAGAACGAACCGGGCCGCGCTGATCCTCGCTTTTGCCGCAACCCTCACGCAATTTCCGGTCTTCCTGCCTGACGCTCTCGCCAACGGCGTCACCGCGAACGAAGCAAAGGGTATGGGGATTTCCGGCCAGTGGCGGGGACGCAAGGGACTAGTAACCAGGGGCGCGGATGGGAAGGTGATCTTCCTTTATGGCGAGGTCCAACCGTCCGTCGTCTGCTCACCCTTGCAAGTCTGCGATATCGAACTCCAACCCGGTGAGGTGGTGCGCGATGTGCTGGTCGGCGACACCGTGCGGTGGAAGATAGAGCCGGCGACTTCCGGCGCAGCAGGCGGGCAGGCGATCCACCTGATCGTCAAACCGTCCGAGCCCGGCCTCGTCACGTCAATGGTGGTGACAACCTCACGGCGAACCTACCATATCCAGCTCAAGTCGCATGGCACGCAATACATGGCCCGCGTCGGTTTCGAATATCCCGAAGACGTCTCGGCGAAACTCGCTGACATCAACGCGCGCCTCGAGGCAAGCACGATCCCCGGCGCCGGTGTTCCGGCCGAGCAGCTTAATTTTGCCTATTCCGTCTCGGGTCGAGCGGGCTGGCGGCCGAGCCGCGTCTATTCGGATGGCCAGAAGACCTACATCCAGTTCCCGCGTTCGATCTCGGGCCAGGACGCGCCAGTGCTGTTCGTCATCTCCGGAGGCCAGAACCGCGTCGTCAACTACCGCATGAAGGGCAATATGATGGTGGTCGACTATCACATCGACCGCGCGGTCCTCGTCTCCGGGGTCGGCTGGCGGCAGGAGAAGGTGACGATCCGGCGGGGAGGGCGGTGATGCGGACCTTCTTCCTCCACCCCATCTGCAGACTCGCCATAGCTGGCGCATTGGCTCTCCTCCTTTCCGGATGCCAGTCACTTGGAACAGACGGCCTTGCCGCAAGCGAAGCGCCTGCCGAGATATCCGGCCCGGCCGCCAGTGTTATCGCCGGCGACATGGTGAGCCGCCTGGCCGAGCAGATCGGCCCCGGAACCGCGACGGTCTCGCTGAAGCTGGACAACTCACCGTTCGGTCTGGCGCTGGAGTCCGCCCTGAAGGGCTGGGGTTATGCGGTTGTCACCGACCAGAAGACGGACGGAGCTACGCGCACCGTGCCGCTCGCCTATGTGCTCGTACCTCACGAGGGCCAGGTCCTCGCCCGACTCTCGACGAACAGCGTCGAGCTCGGTCGCGCCTATACCGTAACGCAGGCCGGCGCGCAGCCGGCGAGCGCGCTCTCCGTCATGCAGCGCGGTTAGGGGAGGGCGGTCATGGTCCAATCGCTCAAGCTCGGCGGTGCCGCGAACGAGGACGTCGGTTCCAGAATGCGCCGTATCAACCGCCTGCCGATCATCGTGGTGATCGTTCTGGTGGTTCTCTTTCTTGCAGTCATCTTCTACGGCCTGACGTCGCGCGGACTGTATTTCCGGGGTGATTCCGGCCTGGAGGCAAGCTCCGGCAAACCGGCCTCGACCTTCGCCGATCAGATCAAGCGTGGGATCTCGGACGGGATCATCGGCGAGCCACAACAGACGACGGTATTTCAGCCGGCGCCGATCGAGACGAAGGGAGAAACCAATCCCTTCACGCCGCAGCCGGACCGGCAGGAAGAGGCCCAATCAACGCAGGAGCTCGAGCCGGAGGAAGTCTGGCGGGCGCGCCTGGAACGCGAGCAACGCGAACAATATCTGCGCGAACGACATCGCCACCAAATGGCGCGCCTTCAGGCGAATAATGCCGCCTATGATGCGCCGCTCGCAATCGACCGCAGCAAGCTCGAGGCAAGGGCAGGGGAGCCAACCAGCAATTCCGGCGCAGGAGCAACGAGACCCAGCTCGACAACCGGCTCCCCAGCCGGATCTGCTTCCGATCTTTACGCGGCAGCTCTACGGGCCGGCCTCGGCGAACAGAACGTCGACCCGAACCGCCAGCGCAGCAAGGAGGACTTCTTCAACACCGACCTCAAGGAACTCGGCTACCTGCCAAACGGCGTGGTGCCTCAGCAATCGCCCTATGAACTCAAGCGCGGCTCGGTGATACCGGCAACCCTCATCACCGGTATCAACTCCGACCTCCCTGGGCGTATCACCGCCCAGGTCTCGCAGAATGTCTATGACAGCGCCACCGGCCATCGCCTGCTGATCCCGCAAGGAACCAAGCTCTTCGGCCGCTACGACAGCAAGGTCTCCTTCGGCCAGTCCCGCGTACTCGTCGTCTGGACAGACATCATCTTTCCGAACGGCTCGACCCTCCAGATTGGCGGTATGGCCGGGGTCGACACGCAGGGATATAGCGGTTTCCGCGACAAGGTCGATCGGAAATGGCTTCAGACTTTCGGGTCGGCAATCATGATTGCAATGATCGGAACCGGTATCGACATGGCCGTACCGCAATCCTCGACCCTTGCGATGCAGGACTCTGCGTCAGACGCGGCGAGACGGAATTTCGCCGAAACCTTTGGGCGCGTGGCGGATCGAACGATTCAGCGCAACATGGATGTCCAGCCGACCTTGGAGATCCGTCCTGGGTACAAGTTCGCCATTCTTGTAGATCAGGACATGGTCTTCCCCGGCATCTATTCCCACTAGACCCCGCCCTTCTGCAACGTAATCCGTCCCAATACTCCTGCCCCGGCAAGGCGTCTGCGGCTGCTCGCCTGCTCGTGGTTGATGCGATGCTCTATGGAATACGGCCATAGCGCGACCAATTTTTCCGGCGGGTAAAAGTGCCCCAAGCGCATAACCAGCCAAGAAATTGCCTTTTCCGGCTTCGAAAACTTGCTCCGCGTGATAGAACGCGAACCGTGATGCTGGGGGGTAAGCTGCGAGCAAGTTCGGCCCTTGCCGTGTCGAGACGACAAGGTTGGCTGTCGGAAAGGAAACGAATGAAGCATTGGCTGCAAAAGCTGACTGATGTCACCGCGATTGGTCATGGCGAAGATGGAATGAAAGAGGCCCTTGTCGCTCTCTCGGAAGAACTGGGCTTTGGGCGATTTGCGTTCTTCCACGCCGGCAATGGTCATAGCTATGCAGTATCGAACTATGACGAGGAATGGCAGCGGGTCTACTTTGAAGACAATTTCAAGGCAGTTGATCCCGTGGTTTCAAAGGCAAAGACAGTTCAACGCGCGTTCACCTGGTCCTGGGAGCAGGACAAGAACTTCCTGACCAGACAGCAAAAGGACATGTATTCCGCATCATCCGACTTTGGCATTCGGTCCGGAGTTACGATTCCGATCCGCACACCAAACGGCTCGATGTCCATGTTCACATTGGCTGCAAGTGGCTCGGCCATCTCCCCAGACAAGGATATAGATGCCGTTGCGGCAGCCGCCGCTGTCGGACAGCTACATTCTCGCATCACGCTCCTTCGCACCGAACCAACCGCTCAGGACACGATGCTGTTTACGCCGAAGGAAGCAAAATACCTGCGCTGGATTGAAGCCGGCAAGACCGCCGAGGAGATCGCGCAAATTGAAGGTGTCAAATATAACACCGTCAGAATTAACCTCGAGAATGCGAAGAAGCGATTTGGTGTCTACAACATCACACAACTTACTGCGATTGCAATCCGGCGAAATCTTATATAGGAGCCACGGCCTGATCTTCTCGCCACGCCGATCAGTGTTTCTGCTAACGCGGCTCTTGAATCTGCAATATCCAGCGTGTTGCTTAACTGTGCGAGGTCGGCGCGTCCTACCGGAAAGTCTGAGGAGCTGACTCTCGCGACCGGCCGCATTGAATGCAGGAGTAAGCTGACCTGCACGATCATCTCGAAAAATTCAGACCCTTTCATGCGCGATGTGTCCAAGGCACCCTCATCCCGCCTACGGACCTTTTCCTAAGCCGTGTGTTCTGATGGATGCGCGTCTTTTTGTGCCATTCGCCTGAAACGAAAACCCCGGCCGGAGCCAAAGCTTCTAGCAAGCATGTGGAAAGATAAGCAGGGCGCCTTGCTTGCTAGTTACAAGCATGCATATCATTCAGAATGAGAAGCAAGCATGCGAGCGATTCGAATGGACCAGAGGACCAAGCAAAGTAAGGGCGGCGCTGCGCGAGCGAACAAGCTCACGAAAGAGGAGAGGCAGGCAATTGCCAAGCGAGCCGCTGAAACCAGATGGGCTAAGATTGCTGATCCTGCACAGCTGCCGGTAGCTACTCACCAAGGTGAATTGAAGATCGGTGACGTTTCGGTAGAAGTTTACCGCCTGAAGGACAATCGCCGCATGATTGCTAAAGCGGCGATGGCGCGTGCACTCAATCTGAAGTCAGCGGGCGGAAACGCCTTTCTCCGCACAATGACGCGCCAAGGTATCCGCTCAGTCATTTCAGACGATCTCTGGGAGAAGATAGAAAAGCCCCTCAATTTTCGGCGCGCAACCACCGATTTGGAGCCTACAGGTTCTGTCGTTGATGGTTATGAGGGCGCCATTCTAATCGATGTATGCGGTGCGATTATAGACGCTCAGAAGCAGTATAAGCTTGCACCGTCACAAGAATTTTTGGCTGTGCAAGCTGAGATTATCATTCGATCCGCGGCCAAACTTGGGATAATTGCACTTATAGATGAGGCGGTTGGCTTTGAAGATAGACGGAAGGACGAATATAGACGCCTGTTCGAGACATTTATCCGCTCAGAATTTCGTCAGTGGGAGGCTGAATTTCCTGATGGATTCTTTAGCCTAATTTATCGACTTCACGGTCTACGGAGAGAAAATCCGGATTCCCACAAGCACCCGCAGTTCTTCGGGCATTTCATCCGAAAGTACGTCTACTACCCGCTGGCCAACAGCAATGGGGCGATTTTGGAACGGCTGGAGCAGAAGAACCCCGTCGTGTATGAGGGCGGCGGCCGGCGCCGAAAGTTCTTCCAGTTCCTGTCCGACGAAATCGGAATCAATGCGTTCCGACAGCATCTGTGGAAGACGATTGGCATCGGCGAGGCTTCGGCGTCAAAGGCTACCTTCGAGCGAAACTTCTATCGAGCTTTTCCGCAGGCGGCACCACTTGGTGGAATTCAGCTAGATATGTTTGACGAGTGATCATCTGCCAAGCCCACCTCGGTTCACGCGGGGCGAGTTTTTTGCTTTTTAATCTCTAATCGTGGTGGGAACCCGACAGTCCGCTCCGAGGTGTACCCAACGGGAACCAGGTGTTGCGGACACGCGCCCACTATCGCAGTGGCGCGAACGCATTTCGGCAGCAGACACCGTCGGTGGCAAATTCTCTATGTCACCGGTCGTCAAGTAGCGGGCTGAATTTATGGCTGTTGCCAACTAGCCGAAGCCATGCTGCTCCGACAATCGTTGGCGAAACCTTGGTCAACTTGCCCAGCGAATGCGATAAGCCCAAGGAGGTGCTGACGAAGACCCTCCACTGAAGAGAAGCCGCGGGACTCGGCGTGTGCGCTGGGACCGGCGCCCTGCAAGGTAATGAAATGCATGTGCATTCGCAGGTTCGATCTGAAATTTCGTGGAAGCGCAGGGTGTCGTCCATCCACCAGCAGCCCCAGGACTACCTTTCTCGCGCCGGGCGGTGCGACCAGCGTCTTGGCGGTGTTGGGGGAGAGGCCCCGCTTAGCCAGGGCGTGATAGATCTCCCCGATCAGGCGGCTGCACCGCTGCCGGCCAAAGTCTTTGGCGGTGGTCGAGAACACCAAATCGTCAGCGTATCGCGTGTAGCGGACGCCGTATGAATCGGCGATGCGCTGAACGTCGACGTCCAACTCGCTGATGGCAAGGTTTGCCAACATGGGACTCGTGGGCGCGCCCTGGGGGAGATAGCCGATGACCTTACGCAAGTACGGCAGCGCTTTCGTGACGTTCATGGCACGGGGGCGCCTCTGCTCCGGGGCGACGTATCTTGGGGATCTCTGGTCATCGCGAAGGCGGGTGCAGATGCGTGCAAGCTCGAGCGCCGTGAGCGGCTGGTAGCCACGTTTGAGGAACACGCGATAGACGTCGATCTCCGTGATCGACTCGAAGAAGTCTCTGACGTCAACCTTGATGAGCCACTGCGCTTGCACGTGCCTACGAGCGGCCTTGACGATCTGGCTATCGGGCGCATAGGCCACGCTTGCCGGGTGCACTGGCGCCGGGGCCAAGATCGATCTGGCGATCCACCGTTGCAGCGCCATCAGCTTGGGCTCCGGCACCGCGATGAAGCGGAGCCGATTCTTCTGCCCCGCGACGGGCTTCTTCCTGATCGTGAATTCTCGATATCGGTCCTTGTCGTCCCGCGCTACCAGCTCGCGCAGATATCGCACATCGATGTCGGTCAAATGGGCAAGATGCCCAAGCGTCAGGATCGGCGGACCTGGGCGAGGTTCGCGCAGCGTGCGCTCGGCGATCTCCACCGCGTTGTCGAGGATCGCCTGCTCGATCCCGGCGAGCCTTCCTGCCTCGAGGAAGCGTTGAGAGTTCCAGGCGGGCATCTACTTCGACCCCGTTAGGGTAATCGTGATCGGAGCGCAAATAGGCTCGCGCCTGACAACCTCTGGTTGTGCGCTTCGATCACGAATAGCTTCAAGCGCACGCTTGATCGCAGACCTGTCGCAATCGACGGCCCAGGGCCATTTAAGGCCCTTCGGTGCCGTTTCACCTTGGGTGATCCGGCAACCACTAGACGCCACGAGGAACCCTCAACGAGTCGGGAAAGTACTCGCCTTCCTTCGGTTTGGAAAGGAAGGGCGAAGGCGGTTCTCCCTTTATCCTGACGAGGGCCCGCCTACCTCGATCGGTCGGCACGTTTCTCCTGTCGATCAAGCCGCGCGAGCGGAGGATTTTGAGTGCCTCCTCGACCTCTGAGAGCGCGACCCCGAGACGCCCAGAGATTCCTTCTGTCGAACGGGGCGACCTTTCGAGCGCCGCAAGGATCACACTCTCGATCCTGAACGGTACCATCGCCTCCGCCGATCCGAGCCCGACGAGTTTGATCAATCGGTTGTGCTGCGCCTCATCGCCGATGCCGGCTTGGAAAGGGGAGGCCACGCCGGAGGTGACGCGGGATGGGAACAGCGGTTCCTTGTCATCATATCTTTGCCAGAAGATCGCAGGGGCGTTGTTCGGCATGGAGTGGGAGAAGGCGATGAGCGCTCCAGTGCCGCCGTATCCGAGCGGTTGCGCGTCCTTGGCCTTTGGTCCGTAATCCCCGCAAAGTGTCTTCATGATCGCCGCATTCGGCGCATCGAAGACGCCATCGATCGTTGGGCAGACCTGCGCGATATGAACCTCAGGCCGACAAGGGTGCTTGCGCACATGGGCTACGCCCGCCTCGGTGCCGGAGAACGCAACGACCTCGAAGCTCATTCCACGGCCCTTTCGCCGCGACCACCAGCTACGCACTGACCGCACCCGCCACGCCGCAGTTAGGTATCTGAGCGCGCGATCCCCAGACCCGATGAAGTCAGTTACCAACACGAACCGGCGCACCCGCCTGTCGCGTATTGTATCCGGCCCCGGGCTCAGCACAATCGTTTTGGCATGGGACCTAGCGAACTGCGTCAGGATGGTCGCGAGCGTACCTTCGCTGCCGACCTCCTCGTCGACTTGCCGCTGGCGTGGAACCAAGGCTGGTCCGGCTTTTCCTGTCGCTCGCTTAAGCTTTCGACGCGGTTCAGCGAACAGGCGATGAGGAACGCCACCGCGGTGGCCGCGTTCAGTTTCATTGTAAAGGGCGATCGGGGTCGCTCCATCACCGAGATGCCGTTCTAGCAAATCATTCATGTCAGCCACGAACTCGTCGGCGGACACGAGCTTGACGGTCGACAGTAGCAGCCCCGCACGCGGTTGGTCATCGACTCCGAAGCGATTCAGCCAAGCGATGACGCGGTTGTTGTCGAGAATTGTCGGACTCCTTAGCCAGCGGTGTGACGATATTATCTCAAAGGTGCTTGACACGATAGTTTGCCCACCTGTCGTGCTCGGCCGGGCTACCGACAGGGGGACGAGTTCAGATGCCGGAATCCTTGTGATCCTCTGACGCTAATGCAGCACAATCTCAGCAACGTCCGGAACCGAACTCGAATTCTTGCGGCGCCCATCGGCTACGCCTCAGCAACCATCGGAGTGTAGCCAAGCACATTGAGCAGCGACGAAAGCACCGCCATCTGTGCATGCATGTGAATCATGGCCCGAATATACTCGAGGTGTTTTGGACCGCCGAATTCCCTGCCGGCCTGCAATTCCTCCGGAAGGGCCTGATAGAGGACTTCCGCTTCTTCCGAGAGCCTTCGATGCTGCAGGATTGCATCAACTGTCAAAACCTCGAGATCGGACTTCGAAAGTCCTTGCGTTAGGCCAATCACGGGTCTCAGCTCCACCGCTTCGCCACGCGACCGATCATCATGTTCCATCCCGTTTTCGCCCTGGATATTGTCCGCGGTTCGCCCCCGCTGACTTCATCCCTTGACCCCAAGCCGGGGGTTTAGAACACCGAACACAGTCGGGCCCTACGACCTTTAGCACCGAGGTGCCTGGACATACGTCGCAGGCCCCCGGCCAAAAGCCAGAGGATCCGATGTCGATCCGGTCGACATCAGCCGCTGTGTTCAGGGGTTCTAACGCCCCAAGGCGGCGCGTACCGCCCCGCGACGGTTATAGTTGCAGCCGTGCCTAACTGCTAGTCTTGAATGAGATTTTCGGGATGGCGACGGGTGACCCCTCTTCGCAGAGGGCATAACACCTCAGTTCTTACTTGCCGACCGTCCTGTCTAGGGGAAGCGTCTCAAATTGTTGACGACAAATGTGACTACCCGGGCTTGTTGTCTTCGATGCTTTCGAACTGCGACGGTCCGCCCCGGAATTTTCTCGTCACGACCGGTGAAATTTTACGCCGTTGCAGCTGTACCAATTTTTGGTATAATTGAGGGGAAGGAGGTGCTGATATGGCACGAAACACCTCAATCTCTCTGGGCGACCATTTTGCCACTTTCATCGATACGCAGGTCCAGGGCGGGCGCTACGGCTCGGCGAGCGACGTCGTGCGCGCAGGTTTACGCCTGCTGGAGGAGCACGAAGGAAAGGTGAGGGCGCTTGAGGCCGCGCTTATCGCAGGTGAGGAGTCCGGACCCGCCACGGAGTTTGATTTCGAGGCGTTCAAGGCCCGTAAGCGTGCCGCTTTCGGCGCACGATGACGCGGTTTTTGCTGACCCCGGCCGCTCAGGCCGATATCGACCACATCTGGGACTATACGGCGGAACACTGGGGCACTGATCAGGCCGACCGCTACACGGACGACATCCGCGATGCCTGCCGGGACCTGGCCGCGGGACGAAAACGCGGACGGACAGCGACCGTGCGCGCCGGCTACCTGAAATATTCGGTCGGTGCACACGTCCTTTTCTACCGGGTTGAAGCCACCACTTTTGTCATCGTGCGGATCCTGCACGGTAGAATGGATGTCGACAAGCACCTCAGCTGACCGGTCTTCGGCCTCTAGGGCCGCCTCGCTCCAATCCCCGTCAGATCGACACGGATGCCGGCCTTGTTGGGGTCTTCTTGTCCAACGCGCTTGTCGGGCTGACCGATGGCTCCCTCTGCCGCCGCTTCATCCTGATCGAGATTTTCCTCGCTCGGCGGATTCTCCGACTTCGGAATGGCAAGCAGGAGATCCCCCGGATCATCGGCCCGAAACACCGCTGTCCCCTCGAAATACCCGGTCTGCCAGGCGATGATGGCGTCGTCGAAAGCCTCCTCGACCGCGTTGCCGTACCATTTGGTGACGATGCGATAGACCTTAGCGAAGAGCGCCGTACCCATGCGAATGTTCTCGCACGCGTCGACGATATCTGGCTTCAGTTCCCCCGCCTCGACGACGCCGAGACCGGCCGGGTACTGCGTGATCCCGACGCGCACGGTGTTGCGGCCGATATGCCGTCGTATGAGCGTCATTGCCTCGTCAGGCGTGGCGGGCTTCGGCACTAGCACGATACGATTGCCGGATCGGACCGTGACCGCGAGTGGGTCCTGCGACCCAACCCGTTCAATGAATTTCTCGACAATCGCTGGTTTGAGGCCCGGATCGGCGCATTGCTGAATGAGGGCAGCTTCAAACATCCGCTTTCTCTTTCTTCATGAGTTGAAGGACATTACTACAGGCAAGCCGAAGAGCCTCGCCCAGGCGGCCACGCCGGCTTTCTGGATCTCAATGATCGAGGTTCCGGCGGTCCACCAGCCGTTGCCGGTCGCCACAATGATGTCGGGAGAATGCAGCATCGACTGGAGGGCCGGCCACAGGATGAGCTGCTCGTAGCAGATCAATGCCGCGATCCTCGTCCCCTTGATCTCAACAACCGGATTGGCGAAGAATTGTGCACGCGCACCACCTGAAGCACCGAACCAGGCGCGCCAGGGTTGCCACATCGACAATGGCACCGGCATGCGCTCACGGTAGAGGACGGATGCCTTGTTGGCCGAGATCGCCACCAGGACATTGTCATAGCCGCCCACGTCGATGACGGCCGCGCCGGCGAGCACGGTGACATCAAGATCGCGCAGACCCCGCTGCCAATGGCGCGAAACGGTCGGCGTCCAGAAGCCGAGCGCGCTTTCCGGGAGCACGATGAAGCGGGTATTACCGCTTGCGGCCGCACGTACGGTTGCAATCAGGTCACGGTGATGGGCGAGCGATCCATCCCGCCCAAGGCTTTGTCCCAGATCGAGGTCGACGCCCTTCCATCCCTCCGGGAGCTTTGGCGGCGCCGACGTTGCGGCGGACCAGAGCCAGAAGCCTCCCAAGACGATGGCGGCCATCGGCCAATACCGCGACGTCATTGCCATCAGACCCGCAGCGGTCGCAGCAAGGCCCAACCATCCCCATCCTGGAAACAGCACGCCTGCCGCCGTCAAAGGCTGCGCCCAACCGGCGATGCCGAACGGCGGCAGCGCCATGAGCGCTGCTGCCGCCAGATAGCGTACCGCCATGCCCCTTCCCGGAGGCCATCTTCCTGATCCCTTGGGCCACAGCGCCGTATGCACACCGACGAAGGATACCGAGGCTGCCAGCCAGAATAGGAGGCCGGGCCAAAGATCGGCAGCATAGAAGTTCGCCACACCCTGCGGCAGGCCACGCGAGGCGGCGAGGAAATATCCGGCTGACACCACGCCCACGACAAGGCGCGACGGCGAGAGCGCCCAAAGTGAAGGGAATATCATGGCGACCGGAAGGGCCAACACATGGCCGCTCCAGCCGATCATTCCGACGACGATTGCGAGGAGGACCAGAAGCGTCGCACGCCAGCGACCACGGATCGAAGGTGATGACCGGGCGGGCAAGGCCGAGAAGGCCGGCCGCCGGAAGCGGTCCAAAGTATCGGGAGTCATAGGAACTCGCAAAGGATGAGTGGAGGAACAAGTGGTCCGGCGGAATGATGCCGCCGGCGAAGTGTCGAAGCGGCCTGCCCTCACCGTCCGTCGCGCGGATGCCGGATGCCGGGATCGATCGACCGTCGATAACGACGTTCGTGTCGATCTCGACATGCTGGCCAGGAAGTGCCGCAATGGTCTTGATAAATGGCGCGAGGCCGCCAGCGCAGAGACCGTAGCGAAGATATCCGCGTTCCCATGCTTCCAGGAACGGCGCGTTCGGCGGCGGGCAGACGAAGACAAGATCGCCAACAGCGACTGGACGATGAAGCTCCTTGATGCGCCAGAGCCCGAGCGCCTCGCTCGGCGTCAGGTTCAGCCGGTAACCGCCAGCCAACCCGACGATGGATATGCTGAGAATTGCAGTGGCCGATACGCCGATCCAGACAATGACCCCGCGCCTTGTCATTGCTTCAACGCCGGGTTCTGGCGCTGCGAAAGCCGGAGATCCTCGACCTGTTTCAGGGTTGCCGTTGTTCGCTCATGGGCGGCGAGCTGCTGGGCGGTACGCATCACCGGCCAGGCATCCTTGAGGCGTTCGCGCTCCTGCGGTCGGAGGCCGTCGGCGAGTTTGTCGAAGAGCTTGCCCGACGGCTCACGCGCGGCGGTGGTGAGTAGGCTGCGTTCTCCGAACCGTTCCGCAACCGCTTTGTTGAAACCGTCAATTTCCAGCTTTGCCTCGCGGTCGCTGAGCGCATATCCCAGTGCCGCTGGCAGATCGTTGCGGTCGATCGCGTCGCGGACCCGCTCGAGCACCGTGCGGGCGGCTGGCGAGAGTGCGGGAATGTCAATCGAGATGCGATGTCTGAGCGCCTTCTCCTCTGCCTCGATCCGCTGTACCGCGCTCTCGCGCATCTCGGCATATCGCTCGATGTCTCGCTTGAGCGCCGGCACATTGATTTCGGAGACACGCCGCGCTTCCCGGTCCGGCTTGCTGGCGAGAATACCGATCTTGCCTTTGAGTGGACCGATGGAAGCGGGATCGGAAGTGAGCCTCTGAATCGTCTGGCGGGCAGCATCCTTGTCGACGAGGACGGCGTCGAAGTTCATCGCCCGGAACGCCGTCTCGGGATCGGCGAACACATAGCGGAACCGGATCGACACCTCTTCCCATTGTTTCTTCAAAGCGGGATCGGCGTCGAGCCTCTTCCCAACGGCATCGTTCACGGAGTTGGGGAACATCGTCACGCCGGCAACCATGGGGCGAGCCTCCTTCCTTGTTTGCAGAGTCAGGGATTGGAGCAGGCCGAGACGCTCGCCGGTGGCGCGAAGTCGGGCCCCCAGATCGGCGATCCTTCGCTTTTGACGCAGTGTCCAGTCGAGCCGGTCTCGCAACAGCGTCCGAGCCACCTGGACGATGTGCAGGCCACGATTTTCCGCAAAGGCGAGCGCTTGGCGGTAGAGCGTACCGCGCTCGTAATCGAGCGTGGTTTCCTTGGCATTCTTTCGGGAAAGAACCTTTGCCAACCCGCCATTGAAGGCGAAGGAGCGGCGGCCGTAATAAAGGTGCAAATCCTCGCGATGCCGCGTCATCGCGACATAGGTCAGGTGCCGGTCCAGGGAGAGTGAAGCCAACACCTTCACCTTGTCGACGGTGGCGCCCTGCGACTTGTGGACCGTCGTTGCGTAGCCGTGATCGAGATTGCTGTAGAACCGTTGTTCGACGGTGACAGAACGGCGCTGATCGCCCTCGCCCACGATGGCGAGGACCCGGTTCGGACCTGCCTCGAAGACACGGCCGATCATGCCGTTCTTGACGCCCAGCGAACCGTCGTTTTTGAGGAAAACGATCTGGTCACCCTTGTCGAACTGGCGGACGCCGTCGGCAGTTTTGAAGGCATGGCCCTCCCCGATCAGGCCACGCTCCACAAGTTTTTCGCGCGCCATGATATTAAGCATGCGCACATCACGGCGCAGATGCGCCAGCATCAGCATGGATTTTGCCGGGTCGTAGTCGCGGTTCCAGTCGGAGATCAGGTTTTCAACGGCATCGGCCTTGAGCTGCGACCCGAGGACTCTGCCCTGATCGAGGTAAGCCGACAGTGCCCGGTCGACATTGCCGCGCGCCAGATCAAGCGAAGCCTGCCTCATCCAGTCCTCGCGCTGGCGATAGATCGTCTCGAGTTCCGCGTAGCCGATGCGATCGACAATCGCCCGGAAGGCCG
>Ga0209347_1001253_pt1 | contig 43951 bp, 39 predicted proteins | sample AutmiccommuBRH23_FD_187382 | JGI IMG/M metagenome (GOLD analysis project Ga0209347, IMG submission 187382) | Deep subsurface microbial communities from Mt. Terri, Switzerland - Autotrophic microbial communities BRH/23 (SPAdes) (version 2) | ecosystem: Environmental > Aquatic > Deep subsurface >... | reverse complement strand
CCGCCGGTAGCGCGGCGGCGCGCTCACCTCCGGGCGCGGGTTCGCCCGCGATGACGGTGACGCCGGTGGTACCAGGTGTCCCCGCTGCGGCGTCGCACACCGTCCAGTAGGCGTCGCGAATAGTGTTGGGGACCATGCGTTCCGGCGCTCCGGGGATCCCCAGCATGTTCCCCCGCGCGAACTGGTCGAGCTCGCCACTCTTGACCAGGGTGGGGTTGTCGGCCCTGCCGGTGATGAGGCGCGCCGAGGCCAGGTTGAGCACCGGGTGCAGCTGATCCCCGAGCCGGACGTAAAGCGCCGCGGACTCGCGGTCGGCGAGCACGGAGTCGGTGCCCGCGGCGCCCGACGGGCGGATCATCGAGAACAGGAAGCAACCGATCAGGCCGGTCACCAGGATCAGCGCACCGACGAGCACCGAGCGGGACTGGGTGCGCAGCGGGTCGACGAGCATCCGGGTGTCGTGCAGGGCGACGCCGGATGCGATGCGGCGCATGACGAATCGCCATCCGGTGACCTGATGGCGGGTGACGAAGCCGCGCCGGTAGCTGACACCCTCGGGGTTCTCGTTGGTCGGGGTGCGGGAACTGAACGAGCGCCGATCCCCATCCGGCGGGGTCACGCGGGCACCGACAGGCCGAGGCCGCGCAGCAACGGTGCGGCCGACTGTCCGACATCGGTGGCGGTGATCGTCATCAGCTCGTCGTCGGTGAAGTCGTCGAGATGGGAGTGATCGAGTCGATACTCGCGCTCCTCCTCGGACCGCTCGACGAGGTTACGGACGAACCTGCCGTTGCCCGCGATGTCCAGGCTGCGACGCGCCACACCGGTGGCGTCCGGTGTCGACGACTCCGCCAGGTGGGCGAACAGACGCTCCATGTCGGTGCGGGCTGCGTCCTCGAAGCGCGAGTCGCGCTTCTCGGCCATGCGCGTTGCGATTTCGACGAGCTCCTTCGGTCTTGAGTTTCGCAGTTACGCGGCGGTTGCGGCGCAGGCCAGTTCGTAGTCGCGGTATTTATAGGGATCGGGCTGAGCTGCGGCAACGCCCGTAATTCGGGATGCGACAAGGGTTCTGCGGAGTTTGGCGAGCATGTCTTCGAAGGCGGGCTCGTCTTTCTGTGGGTACCAGGGCTGGACCTCGCGGCGTGCGGCGAGGTCGTCTCGGTGGTATCCGTGCAGCGCGTACCAGACGATGACGAGGCTGTAGACGCAGAAGCCAAGCGGCACGGTGCGTTCCACCGCGCGCCGCAGTCGGTTGCGGGCTTGGCCGATGCCGAGTAGTTGTTTGCCGGCGGCGATGGCGGTCTCTATCGGCCAGCGGTGCGTGTAGCGTTCCACGATGGTCTTGGCGTCGCTGTCGGTGTCGGTGGTGAAGATCGCCAGGACCCTGTCGCCGGCGGGGTCGCGGACCAGGACGGCGCGGCCTTCGGTGTTGCCGAACGCGCCGTACCAGATCGCGTCGCACAGGGCGATCTCGACGGTGTCGGTGTGGCCGTAGCGGGTCAGGGTGACCGGTCGCCAGTCGGCGTTTGCGGCGAGGTCGGCGGGGTGGCCGAGCCGGTTTCCCTTGAGCCGGGGGCGGCCGCGTCGGCCGGTGTGTGGCGGGGCGGGCGCGTAGAGCGCGGCGTTGACCGGCAGCCGGGTGGTGATCGTGGTGTGCTCGACCAGTAGGGCCTTGCCGTGGTAGGCGGCGTCCCCGGCTCCGTGCAAGCGGCGGTTCGGAAATGCTTGGGCCAGAAGTGACATCATCTCTCCTGCCAGCGCCACCGGGGAGGCGGTGCCCTTGCCGCGCCACAACCGCAACAACACCGGCAGGCACACCGGGCGGGTACAGAACCGCAGCGTGACGACGATGCCCACGATCACCCACCGGTTGCCGCGGCCCAGCGCGTTGGGGTCCTGGGCGGAGCCGTCGTGGGTCCAGTACGCGGCGTGCACCTTGGGCCCCCAGCGGCGGAATAGGGTGTCGTCGACCACCACCGTGATCGGCGCCCCATCGGGCAGCAGCCGATCCACGATCAGCCGGGCCAGCACCAGCCCGATCGGGTCGACGTCCCAGGCGTGGTGGGAGAAGAACCGGCACGCCGAGTGGAACGACACCGCCGCGGCCATGCCCGCTCCGGCGAGCATCCCCACCACCGTGCGCCGGCTGGTCCGCGCCGCCAGCCCGGTAGCCAGCAGCGCGAACAACGCGAACGTCGATCCGCGGCGAAACGCGGGCCGAAACACGTCCAACAGCGAACGCCACGATGCGGGTAGGGTCAGGCCCGGAAGCATCGGCGGGACTCCATCTCGGGGTTGACTTTTCACAACCGCCGATGCTTCGTCATGCTTGCCACCGGATCACGGCGACACGCCGAACAACGCCACAACAGCCCCAGAAATCACACGATTCACAGGCGTCAAACTGCGAAACTCAAGCTGAATAGTCGCTGTCAGAACGTGGTCGATCACCTGGTTGCCAAGCACCCTAGCAGCTAGCGCGCCGTGGTCGCGGGACTCTTCGGAAACCCTTACAAATAAACGGCTTTCGACATGAGCGGTCCAGCTACTGCAAACGGCGCTTGATCCGGGACAGCATCGCCGACATGCCGCGCAGCCGCAGCGGGCTGATCAGCGCCGCGAGCCCCAGCTCGCCGTAGAAGTCGTCGGGGACGGCGAGGATGTCGTCGGCCGATTGCCCGTCCAGGCCGGCGGCCAGGATCGCGGCGAACCCGCGGGTGGTCGGGGCCTCGGCCGGCGCGCTGAAGTACAGCCGCACCCGGGAGCGATCCCCGGCGTCGACGTGCAGGAACAGTGGCGACTGGCATTCGGGGACCGGCTCCATCGATGCCTCTTCGAGGTCGGCGGGCAGTTCCGGGAGTTCATTGGCGAACTCGAGCAGCATGGCGAGCTTGTCCTGGCCGTCGACCTCCTGGAAGTCCGACACCACCTCGGCCAGTGCGGCCGGCATCCCGGTCATGCCGAGGGCGCCTCGCCCGGCTCTTCTCCCACCGCGACGGGGACGCGTACCGCATTGCCCCACTCGGTCCAGGAGCCGTCGTAGTTGCGCACCCCGGGCAGGCCCAGCAGGTGGGTCAGCACGAACCAGGTGTGGCTGGAGCGCTCACCGATGCGGCAGTACACGACTGTCTTGTTGTCGGGAGACAGGAACCCGTAGAGCTCCTCGAGTTCGGGGCGGCTGCGGAACTTGCCGTTGTCCAGCGCGGCCTTGGCCCACGGGATCGACACCGCGGTCGGGATGTGGCCGCCGCGCAGCGCGCCTTCCTCGGGGTAGTCGGGCATGTGGGTGCGTTCGCCGGTGTACTCCTGCGGGGACCGCACGTCGATCAGCGGCTGCTCGCCCAGCACCGACAGGACGTCCTCCTTGAACGCGCGGATCGGAGCGTCGTCGCGCTCGACGACGGGGTAGCCGGTGGTCTGCTTGGACGGCACGTCCAGCGTGGTGTCGCGGCCGTCGGAGATCCACAGGTTGCGTCCGCCGTCGAGCAGGCGCACGTCGGGGTGGCCGAACAGCGTGAACACCCACAGCGCGTAGGCGGCCCACCAGTTGCTCTTGTCGCCGTAGATGACGACGGTGTCGTCACGGGAGATGCCCTTGCGGTTCATCAGCTCGGCGAACTGCTCGCCGGTGATGTAGTCGCGCACGTGCGGGTCGTTGAGGTCGGTGTGCCAGTCGACCTTGACCGCGCCCGGAATGTGGCCGGTGTCGTAGAGCAGCACGTCCTCGTCGGACTCGACGATGGCCAGGCCCGGACGACCGAGGTTGCCGGACAGCCAGTCGGCGGTGACCAACCGTTCGGGGTGGGCGTAGGACTGCAGGGCGGGGCTGGGATCAGCAGGTAGCGGCACGTCTTGCAGCCTACCGTCGCGTTCCTGGCGGGCCGAGTGTCGTCCGGCTCCGAGAATCGACTGTTTGAAATCTGAATTCCCGGGTACGGGTGCCAGGTGCCGATCTTGATGCATGGTCCGCGTGCCGCATCGTTGCGGGCTGTGGCCGTCCGACACCGTCCCTGACTGGAGGAGCTCCCGATGAGCAGCCCCGAAGAACGCGCCACGACCCAGGAAGAACCGTCACCCGCAGTTCTGAAGAAGGCCATCGCGGCGTCGGCGATCGGCAACGCCACCGAGTGGTTCGACTACGGCCTCTACGCCTACGGCGTCACCTACATCTCGGCGGCCATCTTCCCCGGCGATACCGCCGAAGCCACGCTGTTCGCCCTGACGACCTTCGCGGTGTCGTTCCTGGTGCGTCCGCTGGGTGGGTTCGTCTGGGGGCCGCTCGGAGACCGGCTCGGCCGCAGGCAGATCCTGGCGATCACCATTGTGCTGATGGCCGGCGCCACGTTCTGTGTCGGCCTGGTGCCGTCGTACGACGCGATCGGGTTCTGGGCGCCGGTGCTGATGGTGATCCTGCGGGTGATCCAGGGCTTCTCCACCGGCGGCGAGTACGGCGGCGCGGCCACCTTCATGGCCGAGTACGCGCCGGCGCGCCGCCGCGGCTTCATGGGCAGCTTCCTCGAATTCGGCACGCTGGCAGGATTTTCCGCGGGCGCGCTGATGATGCTGGGGTTCTCCGCGGTGCTGTCCGACGACCAGATGGGCAGCTGGGGCTGGCGCCTGCCGTTCCTGATCGCGGCGCCACTCGGCATCGTCGGTATCTACCTGCGGACCAGGCTCGAGGACACCCCGGTGTTCCGGGAGCTGGAGGCGCAGGGCAAGGAAGAGGAGACCGTCGGGTCGGAGTTCAAGGACCTCATCACCCGTTACTGGGCGCCGATCCTGAAGCTCGTCGGCCTGGTGGTGGCGCTCAACGTCGTGAACTACACGCTGCTGAGCTACATGCCGACCTACCTGGAGATGTCCATCGGGCTGTCCACCAACTTCTCGCTGGTGGTGCCGATCATCGGCATGCTGGCGATGATGGTGTTCGTGCCGTTCGCCGGTCACCTGTCCGACCGGGTCGGCCGCAAACCGCTGTGGTGGGTGTCGCTGGCCGGTCTGTTCGTCGCGGTGGTCCCGATGTTCATGTTGATGTCCACCGGTGTGGTGGGGGCGATCATCGGCTTCGCGGTGCTGGGCCTGCTGTATGTGCCTCAGCTGGCGACGATTTCGGCGACGTTCCCGGCGATGTTCCCGACCCAGGTGCGCTTCGCGGGCTTCGCGATCGCCTACAACGTGTCGACGTCGATCTTCGGCGGCACCGCGCCGGCGGTCAACGAGTGGCTGGTCACCGAGTCCGGCAACAACCTGTGGCCGGCGTTCTACATGATGGGCGCGGTGGTCGTCGGGATGATCGCGCTGTCGCGGGTGCCCGAGACCACCCGCTGCCCGATCAACGGCACCGAGATCCCCGGCACGCCGGAGGCCCCGCCGCAACTGGACTACGAGTTGGCCGGGAGCCGGTCCTGACGGTGGACTCCCGCGACGAGGCCCGGGTCGTCGACGCCGTCGACAAGCGACTGTTCATCGACGGAAGGTGGGTCGACGCCGCGGGCGGGCGGACCTCCGACGTGCTCGACCCGTCCTCGGGCGCGACGCTGTGTGCGGTCGCCGACGCGTCACCGCAGGACGGCCGCGCGGCGCTGGAGGCCGCGGCCGTCGCGCAACCGGGCTTCGCCGCCACCGCGCCGCGGGAGCGCGCCGACATCCTCACCCGCGCGTTCGGGTTGCTGCACGAGCGCATCGACGACCTGGCGTTGCTGATGACGCTGGAGATGGGCAAGCCGCTGGCCGAGGCCCGCGGCGAAATCGCCTATGCCGCAGAGTTCTTCCGACACTCCGCCGGCGAGGCGGAGCGGATCGACGGCGGCTACCAGACCGCGCCGGCCGGTGGCTCGCGCTTCCTGGTCGCCCGCCAGCCGGTGGGGCCGTGCCTGCTGATCACGCCGTGGAACTTCCCGATGGCGATGGGCACCCGCAAGCTCGGCCCGGCCATCGCCGCCGGGTGCACCAGCGTCATCAAGCCCGCCCCGCAGACCCCGCTGTCGATGCTGGCGCTGATGGACATCCTCACCGAGGCCGGGCTGCCCGCCGGCGCCGTCAACTGCGTCACCACCACCGACGCCGGCGCGGTGCTGGAGCCGATGATCCGGTCGGGGCTGGCCCGCAAGCTGTCGTTCACCGGATCCACCCAGGTGGGACGGCTGCTGCTGGAGCAGTGCGCGGAGAAGATCCTGCGCACCTCGATGGAACTCGGCGGCAACGCGCCGCTGCTGGTGTTCGCCGACGCCGATCTCGAGGAGGCCGTCGAGGGCGCCGTCGCGGCCAAGATGCGCAACATGGGGGAGGCGTGCACCGCGGCCAACCGGATCTACGTCCACTCGTCGATCATCGACGAGTTCGGCCGCATGCTGGCCGAGCGGCTGGCGGCGCTGCCCGTCGGCCGCGGTACCGAGGACGGCGTCAAGGTCGGTCCGCTGATCGACGACGCCGCCCTGCGTAAGGTGCAGACGCTGGTCGACGACGCCGTCGCACGCGGTGCCACCGTCCTGACCGGAGGCTCGGCGCCCGGCGGAGCGGGGTTCTTCTATCCGCCCACGGTGCTGACCGGCGTGGCACGGGACGCGCAGATGTCGGCGCAGGAGATCTTCGGGCCCGTCGCGCCGCTGACCGCGTTCGAGACCGAGGAGGAGGCCGTCGCGGCCGCCAACGACACCGAATACGGTTTGGTGTCTTACGTTTTCACCAACGACCTGCGCCGGGCGCTGCGGGTCGCCGAGGCGTTGGAGACCGGGATGGTGGGCCTGAACCAGGGCGTGGTGTCCAACCCGGCCGCGCCGTTCGGCGGCGTGAAAGCCTCGGGGCTGGGCCGTGAGGGCGGGTCGGTGGGCATCGACGAGTTCCTGGAGACGAAGTACATCGGCATCAAGATGGGTTGAGCGGGGCGCCGGTGTCCAGCCCAGTCTCCGTCCGGGGTGCTCTACGCCAAATCGACGTCACGGCTGCAGTTTCCCCGATCTGAGGTCGATCGACAGCCCTGGTGTCGATCTCGGCTGCAGCGCCGGGAAGTGATGACCGAGGTTCCCCTGTGTCGGGGGCCATGCCATCGGGGTGCTGCACGCGAGATCGACGCCATGGCTGCGTTTTCCACAACCGGGCCGCATTCCACAGCCGCGGTGTCGATCTCGGCCACAGCGCGAAAGAGTGTCTGTGGGCCCGAACAGCATGACGCACATGCCATTACCGATCATCGGCAGCGAAGCACTCGCGTCCGGCGCGTTGACTCGCGGTGCGCTGCGCTGGAACTACACCGCGATACATCCCGATGTCTACATCCGCAAGGACGCGCACATCGATTGGTATGCCAGAGCGGCAGCCGCCTGGCTGTGGACCGGCCGCAGGGGAGTCCTCGCCGGCAGAACCGCCGCTGCGCTGCACGGGGCACGGCCGGTGGACGACACCGCGCCGATCGAGATCATCGCCCCACCACGACGGGCCAGGCCCGGCGTCGTGGTGCGAAACGAACGCCTCGGCCGCGACGAGGTGTCCGCCGCCAATCTGCCCCACACCACACCGGCACGTACAGCGCTCGACCTGGCTCGGCACCTGCCGCGAGATGAGGCCGTCGTGCTCCTCGACAAGCTCAGTGCGGCCACCGACGTCACGGTCGCCGACGTCGCCCCTCTGGAAGCCCGCTACCGGGGCGCTCGCGGCACGGGTTCGGCGTGGGAAGCGATCAGGTTGATGGACGGCGGCTCACGTTCGAAGGAGGAGACCCTGGTGCGGCTGGCGTTGATCGACGCCCACCTGCCGCGTCCGAGCACCAGCATCCTCATCGAGGACGACTTCTGGAACGCGATCACCATCGACGAGACATGGGGCTTCGTCATCGGCATGGGCTGGCCCGATGCCAAGGTCGGGGTGGAGTGGGCCGAGCACCGTCGTGGCCTCGTTCAAGACGTCCAATTCCGTGAACTGATCCGCCAGAAGGGCTGGGTGCTGATCGAGGTGATGCCCCAAGACAGCCCTGCCCACACGATCCGCCGGTGCCGCGAGGCGCTACGGCGACGTCGGGGCCGGGTCCGACCACAGTCCTAAGCCCCGTCGGTCTCGTCCTGGTCGATCAGCCTGGCCAGCGCGTCGTCCATGTGGGCCACCAGCAGCTCGTCGGTGCGGTCGCGGTCGCCCGAGCGGATCGCCGACGCGAGGATGCGGTGCTCCTGCTCGCGGTAGTCGGACTTGGCGTAGCTCTCGGCGAGGGCGTGAATGCACATCCGTGTCTCGGTGATGAACGTCTGGTGCATCCGGGTCAGCCGCGGGCTTCCGGACAACTCGACGAGCCGCTCGTGGAAGGCGATGTCGAGCTCGCTGGCCTCCGCCGCGGTGATGGCCCGTCCCATCTGGTCGACGATCAACAGCAGCTCGTCGCCCACCTTGACGTAGGCGCCGTCGAGAATCTTGCGGGCGGCGGCGCGTTCGACGGCCTCGCGGGCCAGGTACATGTCGCGGACATCGTCGGGGGTCATGTCGGTGACGAAGATGCCGCGGTTGCGGATCGCGACCAGCAGCCCCTCCTGGGTGAGGCGCTGCATGCCCTCGCGCAGCGGGCCGCGGCTGACCCCGAGCTGGCGCGCCAGTTCCGCCTCGCCCAGCTGCGCGCCGGGCTCCAGCTCACCGTGGCCGATGGCCGCCCGCAGCTTGTCGGCGATGATGCTGGGCGTCGTCTCCTGCACGAGCGGGCCGATGTGGTTGGTCATGCCGAACCCCCGAACAGCGCGCCGAGCCCGGGCAACGTCGGCACCGGCCCCAGCAGCTCCAGGCCTTTCCACACCGTGACCTGGTTGGCGGTCAGCACCGGTTTGCCGACCGCGGCCTCCAGATCCTCGATGATCGCGAGCGTGTGCATCGCGGTGTCGGGCACCAGCACCGCCTCGGCGTCGGGGCGGTCCGCGGCGGTGACCATCGCCACCACCTGGGAGGGTTCCAGCGTGCCGACCTCGGCCGCGGTGTAGATGCCGTGGCTGCCCATCGACACCACCGCGACTCCGCCTGCGGACAGGAAGCCGACGAAGTGCTGGGCGACGTCGTCGGGGTAGGACGCCGCGACGGCGACCCTGCCGATGCCGAGGTGACGCAGCGCGTCGACGAACGCCAGCGACGTGGAGGAGGCCGGCACCCCGGCCGCGGCGGCGACCGCGGACACCTGGTCGCGGGCGCCCTGCACGCCGAACACGAAGCTGCCCGAGGTGCACGCCCACATCACCGCGTCCGGGTTCTGGGGCACCAACTGGGCGGCGCCGTCGGCCAGTCGGGTGTCGCTGCCGAGATCGAGCAGGGCGTCGACGCGGTGGGCGTCCTCGCCGACCGAGGTGATCACCACCGGCAGCCGGACCGCCCCGGCGATCCGGTCCTCGAGTGCGGGGAAGTCGTCCTCGGCACTGTGGCCGGGGTAGAGCAGACCGACCGTCGGCATGCGGCCCTCCTTGGCTGACACCGAAATGAGTGGATTGTCAACAATGTTAACGGGTGGCTCGCGGGGGTCGGCGCTCAGCGCTCCATCAACTGCTGGCCGGGGCCGACGGCCTTGCGGCCGATCAGGTTCAGTGCCATCCACATGGTGACCTGGTTGGCGGTCAGCACGGGCTTGCGCAGCTCGCCTTCGAGCCGGGCGATCACGTCGTAGGTGGGCATGTTGGTGCAGCTGATGAACACCGCTTCTGCCTGGTCGTTGTCGGTTTGGCGCACCAGCTGGGCGGTGACGTCGTGGGCCACCGTCCAGATGTCGGAGATCAGCCCGAGGCCGGCGGCGGCGGTGACCTCGATGCCGGCCTCGCCGAGGAACGCCGTCAGTCCCACCGTCAGGTCCGCGGTGTACGGGGTGGCGATGGCGAGTCGGCGGATGCCCATGTGGTGCAGTGCCTCCAGCAGGGCGCCGCTGGTGGTCAGCGCCGCGGGCGCGCCCGCCGCCAGCATCGAGGCCACCAGCGCCTGCTCGCCGGCAGGGCCGCCGATGAAGCTGCCCGACGTGCACGCGTATGCGGTGACCAGCGGCGATACCGCGGAGATGTCGGCCACGCCGTGGGCGGCGGTCTCCGGGTCGGAGATGTGCATCGCCATCTCCATGGTCGCCGCCATCGGGGCATAGGGCATCCGGGTCAGGTGCAGGCTGACGTCGTCCGGCAGCCATCGCCATAACTCCCGGTCAAGCGCGAAATCGTAGGGTACGACGACCCCGATTCCGGCTTGCAGCAGAGGTGGCGACGGCTTCATTTTGACAGTGTGGGGCCGGTGCGACCCGCCCGCAACTCAGATTGTTGACAATCAGACGGTTCGATTCCTAGCCTCGACCCCGTGCCTCGAACGAGACCGGTTGTCGCGGTGCTGTGCGCCACGGCGGGGGACCGGCCACCGGGGCTCGAGGATCTGGACGCTGAGCTGCGGTTCTGCACCGCCGACGGGCTCGCCGAGGCGGTCCGCGGGGCGCGGGCGCTGCTGCTGTGGGACTTCTTCTCCACCGCCGTGGCCGACGTGTGGGACCAGGCGGCGGACCTGGAGTGGATTCACATCACCGCGGCGGGGGTGGACACCCTGCTGTTCGACGAGCTTCGGGCCTCCGAGGTCGTGGTGACCAATGCGCGCGGGGTGTTCGACCGGCCGCTGGCCGAGTACGTGCTCGGCGCCGTGCTGGCCCACGCCAAGGACAGCCGCACCAGCTTCGACCTGCAGCGCCGCCGCGAATGGCGGCACCGCGAGACGCGCGGCATCACCGGCGCCACCGCGTTGGTGGTGGGCACCGGCGGCATCGGCCGCGAGATCGCGCGGCTGTTGCGCGCGGCGGGGATGGTGGTCCGCGGGGCGGGCCGCCGGCCCGTCGCCGACGATCTCGACTTCGGTGAGATCGTCGACAGCGCAACCCTTTCCGCGCATGCCGGGTGGTGTGATCACCTGATCCTGGCCGCCCCGCTGACCCCGGCGACCCGCGGCCTGGTCGATGCGGCAGTGTTGGCCGCGATGAAGCCCGACGCGCATCTGGTGAACATCGCCCGCGGCCCGATGGTCGACGAGGCCGCGCTGCTGGCGGCGCTGACCCGCGGCGAGATCGGGGGAGCGACGCTCGACGTGTTCGACACCGAGCCGCTGCCCGCCGATCATCCGCTGTGGGACGCGCCGAACGTGACGATCACCGCGCACATGTCCGCCGACGTCATCGGCTGGCGCGACGTGTTGGCCGCGCAGTTCGCGGCCAACGCGCGGCGCTGGCTGGCCGGCGAACCGCTGCACAACGTCGTGGACAAGGCGCTGGGCTTCGTGCCGGGTGCGGCGCCGTGATACCGGAGGCCGCCGAACTCGTTGCGGGCTACCGTGATCGGACGATCTCCCCGGTGGAGGCGACCCGGGCCGCGCTGGACGCGATCGAGCGCTACGACCCGGCGATCAACGCCTTCGTGCTGGTGGACGCCGAGGGCGCGCTCGCGGCGGCCAGGGAATCGGAGGCCCGCTGGCACGCCGGGGAACCGCTCGGGCCCGGCGACGGGGTGCCGACGTCGATCAAGGACGTGCTGTGGACCCGTGGCTGGCCGACGCTGCGGGGCAGCGCACTGATCGACGCGGCGGGTCCGTGGGACGAGGACGCGCCGTGCGTGGCGCGGTTGCGGGAGACCGGCGCGGTGTTCCTGGGCAAGACGACGACACCGGAATACGCGTGGAAGGGTGTCACCGACTCGCTGCGGTTCGGGGCGACCGGCAACCCGTGGCATCCGGGCATGACGGCGGGCGGGTCCAGCGGCGGCAGCGCGTCGGCGGTCGGGCTGGGCATGGGCGCGTGGTCGGTCGGCACGGACGGCGGTGGCTCTGTCCGCATTCCGGCGGCGTTCACCGGCACGGTCGCGCTCAAGCCGACCTACGGTCTGGTGCCGCTCTATCCGCCGAGCCCGTTCGGGACGCAGGCGCATGTCGGTCCGATGACGCGGACCGTGCGCGACACCGCGGCGTTGCTGGACGTCGTCACCGGGTTCGACGCGCGGGACTGGTCGGCGCTGCCGACGCCGCCGGGGTCGTTCCTCGCCGGCCTCGACGGCGGGGTGGCCGGTCTGCGGGTGGGGTTCTCACCGAACCTGGGTTTCGTCCGCAACGACGCGGAGGTCGACGCCGCGGTGCGCGCCGCGGTGGCGGTGCTGGCTGACCTCGGCGCGGTGGTCGACGAGGTCGACCCGGGGTTCTCCGACCCTGTGGAGGCGTTCCACGTGCTGTGGTTCTCGGGGGAGGCCAAGGTGCTGCAGAATTACGGTGACCTGGCGGCGTTGGCGGGCCGGGCCGATCCGGGGCTGCTGCGCACCGCGCAGGTGGGCACGGGGTTCTCGGCGTCGGACTACCTGGACGCCACCGCGGTCCGAATGCAGTTGGGGCAGTTGATGGGTCGCTTCCACCAGCGCTACGACGTGCTGGTGACCCCGACGCTGCCGCTGCCCGCGTTCCCGGCAGGCCAGGATGTGCCGGACGGCTCGTCCTCGCCGGACTGGACGAGTTGGACGCCGTACACGTACCCGTTCAACCTGACCCAGCAGCCCGCGCTGAGCGTGCCGTGCGGGTTCACCGCCGCCGGCCTGCCGGTCGGGCTGCAGATCGTGGGCCCGCGGCACGCCGACGCGCTGGTGCTGCGGGTGGGGCAGGCCTATCAGTCGGCCACCGAGTGGCATCGTCGCACACCGAAACTGGAGGAATCGTGAGTCGTTTGATCACCGTCTCGCTGGACAAGTGCGGCGTGACGTGCACTGCGCGGTTGCTCGACGAGCAGGCGCCCCGCACGTGCGCCGCGGTGTGGGACGCGCTGCCGTTGTCGTCACAGGTGTTTCACGGCAAGTACGCCCGCAACGAGATCTACACGCTGCTACCGGCGTTCGCCGGGGCCGATCCGGGCAAGGAGAACACCACGGTCACCCCGATCCCCGGCGACCTGTGCTGGTTCTCGTTCGACTCCGACGACCTCGGCAACCCGGCCTACGGGTATGAGAACACCACCGGCACAGGCACCACCGGCGCGATCGTGGACCTCGCGCTGTTCTACGGGCGCAACAACCTGCTGATCAACGGGGACCAGGGCTGGATCCCCGGGAACGTCTTCGGTGCCATCACCGAGGGCCTCGAGGAGATGGCCGCGGCCTGCCAGGACCTGTGGATGGGTGGGGTGCGCGGGGAGACGCTGAGCTTTCAGCGCGCCTGAACGACGGCGGCCGGCGGCCGGTGGGTGCCCCGCTCGTAGGCGTCGGGCCGCATGGCGTAGGTGATCAGGGCGACGGCCAGCAGCGCCAGCGCGCCGACGACGGCGACTTTGGTCGCCTGCTCGGGTTGGTACAGGCCGTGCTTGATCTCTTCCCGGATTTCGCGGGCCCGCTGCCGGCCCGCGTACCGCAGCGGGTTCTCGACCAGGTGATAGAGGGCCAGCGCCAACCCGAACGCGAGCGCCAGCACGGTGGCGTAGTAGTACGCGCTGGTGGCCATCATCGCCCCGAGCAGGACGATCACCGGCCAGTGCACCAGGTACAGCGAGTAGGAGATGTCGCCGAGGTAGGTGCAGGCCCGGTTGCGCAGCAGGCCCTGCAGGATCGGCTCGCCTCCCACGCCGGCGGCGATCACCAGGGCGGTGCCCGCCACCGGTAGCAGCGCCCACGGTGCCGGGAAGCCCGCGGTGTCCGGGCCGATCAGGAACATGCCGGCGCCGATGAGCCCGACTCCCACCCACGACAGCACCGGCTTCAGCATGGCCGGGATGCGGGCGAGGGCTCCGGTCGCGGTCGCCAGCAGGGCGCCCACCCCCAACTCCCAGACGCGGGTGAACGTGTTGAGGAACGCCCACGCCGGTGACGACGCGGTCGCGTAGACGGCGAAGGCCAGGGATGCGGCGACGACGACGCCCATGACGGCGCCGGTGACCACCAGCCAGCGGGCGCGGCTCCAGGCCCAGCGCACGGCGATCAGGCTGATCACGAAAATCAGCGCGGGCCAGACGAAGTAGAACTGCTCCTCGATCGACAGCGGCCAGTAGTGCTGCAGGGGAGACACCAGATCGGTCGCTGTGGCGGAGTACGCGCCCTGGGCAGCGAAGTGCCAGTTCGCCAGGAAGGCGAGGGCGAACAGGGCGTCGACGCCGACCTCCCGGGCTCCCGGGGGTGGCAGGACATAGATCGACGCGGCAAAGGTCAGGGCCAGGACGACGGCAGCTGCTGGGACGATGCGGCGCAGCCGATCCCAGTAGAATCTCCCCAGCGACAGCGTGCCGGTCTCGCCGGCGGTTCGCAGCAGACCGTCGGTGACGAAGAAGCCGGCAATCACGAAGAAGACGTCGACGCCGACGAAACCGCCCCGCGGCCAACCCCACAGATGTGCGGCGAACACGGCGAGAACCGCCAGTGCGCGCAAACCTTGAACATCGAGGCGATAATTTGCTCGTTCTGCGCGAATGCGGCGTCGCTGCGACGATTCTCGATATCGATCAACCGCAGTAGTCATTTTCATGCCCCCCGGCTGGAATATTCAGGTACTCCGATCTTCGCCATTTACCCATACTCGCGCATCTTGGCAACGGCTATGTGACTCGGATCACGCGGTGCGAGTAGGTGCGGTCGGACGCCGTCGCCGGGGCGGGGCACTCGTTGCTGTGCGGTTCCTGCCTCGTTACTGCTGACTGGCTGGAGCATCCGGCGTGCTGGCGTCGGCGGCTCTATCGTGGCTGTGGAAGTGCAACGACCTAGCGCTGCTGAATCCAACGTGGGAATCAGCCACTGTCGCAAGGGGTTTCATGTGAACAGCGAAAGGACTGACGATGAAGCAGCGCATCATGGCGACGGTGGGGGCGTCGTGTGCGGTAGTGGCGGTGGCTGCGGGTGCGATCGGGGTCGCGGGGCCGGCCGCGGCGGCGCGGGACGGCAAGGTATACACCTCGGGTTCCAATGACACGTCGCGGGTGATGCCGGACGTCGACGGGATGGTGCTCAAGCACGCGATCCTCGCCGTGGAGAAAGTCACCGCACCGGTGGAACTGAACATCGGCACCGTCGCCAAGGGCGATCAACCCGTGATGAACCAGGAGGACTGGGTGGTGTGCGGACAGTCCCCGAAGAAGGGCGCCACGATCTCGCACGAGACGCTCAAGGTCACCCTCGCTGTGCAGCGACCTCACGATGAGACCTGCGCCTGACCTGGGAGTACGCCAACCGGACGAATCCAGCTCCGTCGAGCTAACCCGACGAGACCGTTTCGTTACCGAAACATTACGGTGAATCGACTACTGTTCGACGGGGGTTGGAGTCAACGTTGAGGGGGTTGTGCGGTGCGCAGGCAAATCATTGCGGCGGTGTCGATGGCGTTTGCACTTGTTGCGGCGACGACCTGGGCCGCGGCGCCAGCGATGGCAGCGCCCGCGGTGCCGGTGCCGCAAGCGCCAACCACAACGTGGGTGATGCCGGACGTGCGGAACATGGTTCTCCAGCAAGCGGTCAATGCCGTTTTCGACGTCACCGGCGACGTGGAGTTGGATCTCCGGTTGGTTGACAGGAAGAACAACCAGCAGGTGCTCAACCTGACCAACTGGTCTGTGTGCGCGCAGTCGCCCGGAGCGGGCAGGGAGATTTCGCAGAAGACGATGCGGGTCATCCTCTACGTCAAGCGGTTCAACCAGCGAGGATGCTCCTAGCCGGAAAGTCTCGACGGTCCTTCTCTAGCGGTTCGCGGCCCAGAGGTCTGTGATCGACAGTCCGGTGCTGTGCACCATCTGGTGCACCAGGGGCAGGCTCAGCCCGATGACGTTCGATGGGTCCCCCTCGATCCGCTCGATGAACCATCCTCCGAGTCCGTCCAACGTGAACGCGCCCGCGACGTTGACGGGCTCGCCGCTGGCGACGTAGCTCGCCAGCTCATCCTCCGTCGGTGTTCCGAAATGCACTGTTGTGCTTGCTGTTTCGGAGTATGTATGGGTGATGACACCGGAGCAGATGCGTAGCATCGCATGCCCGGTCAGCAGGTGTCCGGTCGTCCCCGCCATGGCCAGCCACTGCTGGCGCGCAGCGTCGGCGGAGGCGGGTTTACCCCAGAGCTTGTCGTCTCGGTACAGCATGGAATCGCAGCCGATCACCACACAGTCCGACGCGATATCCTCCTGTAGTTGTGCGGCAACACTGACGGCCTTGGAGTTGGCGAGCGACGCCACCACGGCCTCCGGCGGCAGTCCGGGATCCAGCGAGGCGAGCAGGGCGTCCTCGTCGACATCGGAGACGACGACCAGGGGGTCGATGCCGGCCTGCCGCAGCACCCGCAGCCGGCCCGACGACGCCGAGCCCAGGACGACCCGGGTCATTACTTAATCCTCTTCGCGCGAGCGCTCATCAGCGCCGCATGTGGGTCCGTTCCAGCAGCGTGACGCGCTGCCAGCTCGACACGTTGTATCGCAGCTTGTCGACCGGGTGGCCCCACGGGTTGAGCTCCTGTGGGCCGGGCTCGGGGGCGGCGGCGCCGCCGGCGCCAGCCAGCACGGTCACCAGCGCAGCGATCTCCTCCACCGACGGCTCGCCCTTGACGACCTGAAAGTGCGGATCGGGCTGCGGCGGATCGTCGATCGTCATGTCCCGCGGGTCGGAGACCTCGACGATGTCGGCGTTGTGGTCCATGGCTGAACGTCCTTGTCTAGCAGGCAGATCCGGGCGGGCTCAGAGCGGGATGTTGCCGTGCTTCTTCGGCGGGGTCTGCACGACCTTGCGCTCCAGCAGCCGCAGCGCGGTGCCGATGTAGCCGCGGGTGTGCGACGGCGGGATCACCGCGTCGACGTAGCCGCGTTCGGCGGCGACGTACGGGTTCACCAGGGTGTCCTCGTAGGTCTGCTGTAGCTGTAGCCGCAACGCGTCAACGTCCTCGTCGTTCTTGGCCGCTTCCTTGAGCTGATTGCGGTAGACGAAGCCCACCGCCCCGGAGGCGCCCATCACGGCGATCTGCGCGGTCGGCCAGGCGACGTTGACGTCGCAGCCCATGTCCTTGGACCCCATGACGCAGTACGCACCGCCGTAGGCCTTGCGGGTGATGACGGTGATCTTGGCGACCGTGGCCTCGCCGTAGGCGTAGAGCAGCTTGGCGCCGCGGCGGATGATGCCGTTGTACTCCTGCTCGGTGCCGGGCAGAAAGCCCGGTACGTCTACGAGCATGACGATCGGGATGTTGAAGCAGTCGCAGGTGCGTACGAAGCGGGCGGCCTTCTCGGAGGCGTCGATGTCCAGGCAGCCGGCGAACTGGGTGGGCTGGTTGGCGACGATGCCGACCGGGCGGCCGTCGACGCGGCCGAACCCGATGATGATGTTGCCCGCGTAACCCGCCTGGACCTCGAGGAACTCGTCGTCGTCGAGGATGCGGGTGATGACCTCGTGCATGTCATACGGCTGGTTCGGCGAGTCCGGGATCAGCGTGTCGAGTTCGAGGTCCTCGTCGGTGAGGCTCTCCTCGATCGGGCCGGGGTGCGGCGCCGGGTAGCGCGGCGGCTCGGCGTAGTTGTTCGGCGGCAGGTAGCCCAGCAGGTCCCGGACATAGTCCAGGGCGTCCTGCTCGCCGGAGGCGACGTAGTGCACGGTGCCCGACTTGGCCATATGGGTGTGGGCGCCGCCGAGTTCCTCCATGGTGACGTCCTCGCCGGTGACGGTCTTGATGACGTCGGGTCCGGTGATGAACATCTGGCTGGTCTGGTCGACCATGATGACGAAGTCGGTCAGTGCGGGGGAGTAGACGTGCCCGCCGGCGGCGGCGCCCATGATCAGCGAGATCTGGGGGATGACGCCGGAGGCCAGGATGTTGTTGCGGAAGATCCGGCTGTAGAGGCCCAGGGAAACGACACCCTCTTGGATGCGGGCGCCGGCGCCGTCGTTGATGCCGATCAGCGGGCGGCCGGTCTTGATCGCCAGTTCCTGGACCTTGACGATCTTCTCGCCATACACCTCGCCGAGGGAGCCGCCGAACACAGTGGCGTCCTGGCTGAAGATGCAGACATCGCGACCGTCGATGGTGCCGTAGCCGGTGACCACGCCGTCGCCGGTGGGACGGTTCTTGTCCAGGCCGAAGTTGGTGGACCGGTGCTTGGCCAGCGCGTCGAGTTCGACGAACGAGTCCTCGTCGAGCAGCGCCAGAATCCGTTCGCGGGCGGTCAGCTTGCCCTTGGCGTGCACCTTCTCCACGGCGGCCTCACCGACCGGGTACAGGGCTTCCTCGGCGCGCCTGCGCAGATCGGCCAGTTTCCCGGCGGTGGTGTGGACATCGATCTCGTGCTCGGCTTCGGGCTCAGTCACGCTGGTCATAGGTGTCGATGGTATCGGCGCGGGTTGGGCATGTCGCACGTGGCCCTTAGCAGTCCCTTAAAAATCTTCACGCGGCAAGCGAGCGCAGCACCCCAGAGCCGTCCCTGGCTTCACGGCGGTACTGCTCACCGTGCACCTCTAGCCAGCGTCGCTTGCCGGGCCGCGCTGGCCCGGGCCACGACAAACATTCCATACGTAGACAAACAGCAAACTCTCCTGACCGACAAGAATGCGCCGCGGCGGAGTGCCGGAACTCCGTCAGGCAGCGGCTGAGCCGTGCTAGCTCGCGGGATGGACCTGCAGCTGAGACCTGCTTTTGGTGTTTGCCGGCAGCGAGCAATTCCTGGGCGAGTTTCGGTTGACAGGTCGCGCGCAGTCTGCAAAGCTTTGAGCACATCGGAAGGTACCGAGCCTTTCTTGGGGGGGAACACATGAATGCCATTGCAACCAAGTGTCAGGTGACTGTCGCCGCTCTGGCGGTGGGGGCTGCTGCTGCTTTTGCTCCGGTCGCCGCGAATGCTGCTCCCGCAGTGCAGGTTCCGGCCGCGCCGGTGCAGCAGGTGGCGGGCGATTTCGCCGAGGCGCCAGGTGATTTCCTGTTCTTCAGTCAGGTCGTTTCGCTCCAATTGATTGCCGCGAACCTCAGATTCCGCTCGGGGGTCTTGGAGCGGAAGACCACCCGCCTCGAGGCGTACGCGGCTGCCAATCCCGGTACCTTCTTCGGGCAGCTGGCTGCGGCACGGGCAGCGCGGCTGGAGGCGCGTCGCTCGGCTTTGGGCGCACTCACCTTCAGCGCCTGCAAGGATGGTCAGGGCATTGTGGTCGGGCCGTATGGAACGGTGACGCAGGGCGCTTGCTGAGGCAGAACGCATAGTCCACGTCGGCTCGCAACGCCAGTATCGCGATAGCTCGCTGGGGCGAGCACGCCATTGGATAAGCGGGTCGACGTCGACATTCTGCAGCGCGCGCAGTCGGTCCGGAGGCGCTTGGCGTTCGGACGCCCCCACGTCATTCGATGAATATTCCCTTCCGTGAAAGCGGCACACATTTCATTGGTGCGACGGCTGCTTGATGCAGAAAGGGAGCGATCTGCTAACTCGGGCGCTGTAAAGCGGCCCGTGTTGGCGGTGGCGTCACCTCGTTAATTGGAGCTGGCCCAACTGCGAGCCGACCAAATGCGTCCCATCCGTGGGCTGGTGTATACGTCCTGATCTATTTGTCCTCCAATGAAACTCGTCTTGCACGTAGCGCGAATAGGGACATGAAGAGCGTGCAGGATCTAAACGAAAAAGCAGGGGCAGTGCTCACCGTCGTCCGCTGGCGACTCCGTCAGGACGTCGGGATGAATCCGTCGATACCGGGAGCCAGCCTCCCGAAGGATGCCAAGGCGCGGCCCCACCGACCAATTTCGGTCCTCGCCAACGCTTCCCGGTCGGAGTCGCCGAATGCAAGCCACTTTCCCCACTTGCACCCGCAGTGAAAAACGCGCCCGGCAATGCTACTCCTCAAGTTCCCTACAGCGGGCGACTTCGTCCTCAGTCGCCAGTGCGTGACTATGTCCGTGCGCTATTGATTTTGGAGTGACCTGAGCCTTTTGGGTGTCTGTTGGCGAGTGCAATTCCTTTTTGTCGGATTCGGTTGACAGCCCTTGTCACGTCTGGGATGCTTCCTTCAACGTTGAAGGACGCCTAATCTTCCCTGGGGGGATAAATATGAATGCCATCGCAACTAAGTTTCAGGTGACAGCGGCCGCTCTAGCTGTCGGCGCCACCGCGGCTTTTGCTCCGATCGCCGCGAATGCCGCTCCCGCGGTACAGGTTCCGACCGCACCGGTGCAGCAGATGGTGGGCGATCTCGCGGAGGCGCCGGGCGACTTCTTGTTCTATACCCAGGTTATTTCGCTCCAGATAATTGCCTCGAACATCAGATGGCGTTCCTCCTCACTGGAGGGCAGGGCGCAAAGTCTCCAGGTGTACGCGGCCAACAATCCAGGGACGTTCTTCGGACAACTGGCTGCGTTGAGGGCACAGACACTCCTTGAGCGTCGCGCGGCCTTGGGCGCGCTTACTTTCAGTGCCTGCAAAGGCGATAAGGGCATTCAGGTCGGACCATACGGAACCGTAGACGGCGGCCCCTGCTAAAGGCGCCACGGCGTTCTGAACAAACACAACCATTAATTCATAGAGCTGGAGCCTGCGCGTCGCTACGCTGACGTGCAGGCTCCAACTATTTACAGGAAACTCTGAGTGCGATTCTTCCCGCGACACCAATCTGATCAAGACCCCAACGCCGATGACGGTGACGACACACGAACTGGTGACGACGATGGGCACCGATGGCTGCCGGGATTCGTGCGTAGCCGCGGCTTCATCTGGGGTAGTGCCCTGCTGGTACTTGTCGTCCTCGGGTTGGGATGCTGGGTAGCCGTCGGTGCTTTTCAAGCCAAGTCCAATCTCGAGCAAGCCCGCAGCAGTGCTGAGGAGGCTAAAGACGCGCTGCTAGATGGGAACACTGAAGCCGCGTCCAAATCAGCCGACGATGCGCTTGTTCGAGCGCAGTCGGCCCGCGACGCCACTCACTCCCTGGCGTGGAACATCGTCTCGGAACTGCCGTGGCTGGGTAGCCCGTTCAAGACTGGTCAGCAGGTCACCGATGTCGTCCTTGGCCTCGCATCCGACGTTCTACGACCCGCGGCCGACGTCGGCATTGAGATCTCTCCCGATCGGCTGTACCGGGATGGTCGCGTGGACGTCGACCTGCTCCGCAGCCAGGAACCTCAACTGAGCGAGCTGTCGACTAACGCCACGCGTCTCAACGCTGCGGCCGGCGCGATCACGGACCCCCGATATGTGTCGCTTCTGAGCGACGCCCGTACTGAACTTCAGGGTCAGATCTCCAGCATCACGTCGGTGATCGAGAATACGGCGTTGGCTGCGCGCTTGGCGCCATCGATGATGGGCGCAGACGGGCCGCGCGCCTATTTTATGGGCTTTCAGACCAATGCCGAAGCGCGCGGAACCGGCGGACTGCTCGGCGGATTCGGAATCCTCCGGTTCGACGAAGGCTTGCCGTCCGTCGACACCCTGGCTCCGAATACCGACCTCGCTGATGCTGTGGCGCCTGTGGACCTCGGGCTTGAATACGACCAGCAGTATGGGTACGCCGAACCGTTCACGGACTTTCGCAACAGCAACTTGAGTCCGCACTTTCCTTACGCCGCTCAGATATGGAAGACCATGTTTGCTGAGCAAACCGGAATGAACGTGGATGGCGTCATCGCCATTGACCCGGTCGCGCTGAGCTACATTCTCGGCGCTGTCGGGCCGATAACCATGCCGGATGGTGAGGTCGTATCTAAGGACAACGTCGTCAAACTGACCGAGTCGACCGCCTACGCTCGATTCCCGACGGATCAGGTGGCGCGAAAACAGTACCTGCAGGACATTGCCAACGCTGTCGTCACGAAGATCACAGAACCAGTGAAGTCACCTCGGCAGTTGCTCGACGCTCTCGGCAAGGCGGTCAGCGAACGTCGCATCGCCGTATGGAGTGCGCTGCCGGAAGACCAGAAGCTCCTCGAAGAGACTCCTCTTGCGCACGTGATCCCCGACGACCCTGCTCCGTACGCCGCGGTGGTCATCAACAACCTCGGCGGTAACAAGCTCGATTACTATCTGAAAACACAGATCGAATATGCAGCAGATGATTGCAGCGGCGAAACCCGGGCCTCAACAGTCAATGTGAAGTTGACAAACACAGTGCCCGATGAGCCGCTGCCGGACTACGTGATGGATGCTCCGGGCCTTTCGCCCGACCTGCTCATTGAGGTTCCGCGGGGAACAAACATCACTTCGGTGCGCCTCTTTGCGACGGCAGGCGCGGAGTTGTCCAGTGCGATCCTGAACGGTGAGCGGGTACCGGCGATATTGAATACAGAACGGGGGCATCCTGTCTTTGAGGTGCAGGTGATCATCCCGCCCGGACAGTCGGCCGACGTGAGCTTCCAACTGTCGGAGCCAACCGTGCCGGGTAAGCCGCGTGTACCGATTCAGCCGCTGGTCGACACGGTCGTTCCGAATGTGATGGTGCCTGAGTGCAAGGGTTGAACGTCGCGCACAGGAAGCCCGGCATGATTCCTCGCCCGAACAAGTGGGGCGTGTCCCTCCTGCGTCGCTGGCTGCGAATACGGTTGGTGGCCTGCCATGAGATTGTGGATGTCTCACGGGCACAGATCGCGACAAGGGGTGACGGGGCACGTAGGCGGCCACGGCTATCGGCAGTTAAGGGGCGGCATTGACTCTGCAGGACTTCGTAAAGCTGCTTCGTTCCCGGTGGGTAACCGTCTGCGTAACGACATTGATAGCGGTGTTGGGAGCGGTCGCAGTGTCGTTGCTTACCACTCCGCTCTACCAAGCATCGACAAGACTCTTTGTATCGACAACGGCCGGGTCTTCGGTATCCGACATATACCAAGGTAATCGTTTCTCGCAAGAGCGGGTCATTTCGTACGCCGAGCTACTCATGGGAGAAACCGTGGCTCAGCGCACCATCGACAAGCTTGGGCTCGATATGAGCGCAGACGAACTGCAAGCCAACGTCAAGGCAAGTGCAAAACTAGACACGGTCTTGATAAATGTAGAGGTGCTCGACGAGTCGGCCGTCCGCGCCCGCGACATTGCCAACACGTTGTCCGACGAGTTCGTCGCGATGGTCCGCGAGTTGGAGACTCCAGAGAATGGGACTAGGCCCGATTCTCGAGTTGTTGTCGAGCAACGCGCGTCGATCCCCAACGAACCAGTAGTTCCTAAGACTGCGCGAAATATTGCCATCGGCCTAGCGCTCGGCGTGCTCTTAGGAATTGGAGTGGCGGTTGTCCGCGATCTGCTGGACAACACAGTCAAGGACCGAGAAACCCTTGAGGGGATCACCGGTAGTGGAATTGTCGGCACTATTCCCCTCGACAAGGAACGCAGAAAACAGCCGGCAATTTTTTTTGATAGAGACAATTCGGCAATTTCGGAGGCGTTCCGCAAACTTCGGACGAACTTGCAGTTCCTCGCAGTCGACAACCCACCCCGTGTGATCGTCTTAACCAGTTCGATGCCGAGCGAGGGTAAATCCACCACGGCGATAAACATCGCGCTGGCCTTGGCGGAAGCAGAGCACAACGTGGTGCTCGTCGATGGTGATATGCGGCGTCCCGTGCTGCACAAGTATCTCGGTTTGGTCGGTCCCGTCGGATTCAGCACGGTCCTCAGCGGGGGGGCAGCCCTTGAAGAGGCCCTTCAAAAGACACGCTTTCCGGGACTGACCGTGCTTACGTCGGGAGCTATACCGCCCAATCCGAGCGAGCTACTGGGGTCACAGTCGGCCAGAAAGTTGCTCAGCGAACTGCGCGCGCAGTTCGACTACGTTATCGTGGATTCGACACCGTTGCTTGCGGTTACAGACGCCGCCATTCTGGCGGCTGGTTCCGACGGCGTGCTCATTATGGCGCGATTCGGGCAGACTAAGCGTGAGCAACTGACACATGCGGTAGGAAGTCTCGAAGGGGTCGGCGCTCCTCTACTCGGTGCAGTATTCACGATGATGCCCACGCGTGGAAGTTTGTCATATAGCTATAGCTATAGCTACAGCTACTACGGCACTGATAACGGAGAGCGATCCTCCCGCCGTGAACGGCCGGCGGAGTCAGCCACGCCGAACCTTCCACCACCCAGTACGGAGATCGCGCGGCCTAGTAGGGACGTCTCGAAGTTAGCTGGCAGAAGGCGTAAGAAAGCGCACGAGTGACGACACGGATACTCCGAATCGGGAAGAGTCTTCCATGTGTCAACACCAGCCGAAACCTGATCAGTTGTCGGCTAAGAGCGGGCTTGCCAGATAGTCGACAATTTGGGTTTGGATCGCGGATAGGGCCACTTCAAACGATTTAAGGGTTTTCGGCACCGGAAACGCGGCGGGCTTGAGCTTTGTGGTGATGTCGGTGGATTCACGGGCGGTGAGTTCGGTCTCGACCAGGCCGCGCAGCACGTTCTCGGGGTCCGATGTTGGGTCTGGCGTGTTCCCGGTCTCAATCACCTGGAACACACCACTCGAGCTTCATGGTGATTTGGGGTAAATCGTGACTTGGCTAGCACTTAGGGCGCTCTCCGGCCTAAGCTTCAGGTCACCGAGGTTCGGAAGGAATTGTAGCGTCGGCAGGTCCGTACGGGGCAGCCCAGGCTTGTGTGATCGCAACCTTTGTCTTCGGCGCGCCGTTCTTGAGCGGCTAAGGGGGATGGTCGTAAAGGGGGGTGATTATGTGGAACACAGCACGAGTGAGCGTCGCGAACACAACAGACTTATTGGATTGCGAGCAGTGCAAGCCGGCGTCGGCTCGTCACTCGCGACGTCGCGACGCCCATCGGATGGTGAGATTGCAGTGGAAGCCGGATCGCCGTTCGTACGCTTCCCGACGAACTCCAAGTCAATTAGCTGCTCCGGCTGACCATCAAAGATCGTTTATGCGTCGTAACGGGGGGTGTTCGTTGATTCGAGAAATGCGGAGTGCCGCGCTCCGCGCCTTTAGAGAAGAAGATCGTTTCTCATCAAGTACATCGTCGCAGGATTGGGTAGCCCCTTGAAACTCGTTGTTCATGACTTTGCAGGCCATCCTGGGCAACTTCAGCTCAGTCGAGAACTAGCTCGGCGCGGTCATGTTGTGGAGCACCACTACTGCCAATCCGTTCCAACTGGACAAGGCGCGACGACATGGCGAGCCGATGATCCCGCATCATTTTCGATTCATGGCATCGCCCTGAAGACCGAATATGCACGGTACTCACCTGCTCGACGCATCCTACAAGAATTGAAGTACAGTTGGTTATCACTGCGGGCGATCTTTGTCGGGGAACATCCAGACGCTGTTATCGTTGCAAACTTTCCGATCCTGCCGCTATTTGTAGTCGTACTGGTGCTCCGACTGCGAGGCATTCCGTATATTTTGTGGTGGCAGGACGTCTACAGCGAGGCTGTGGCCACTGCTGCGCGCAAGAAACTAGGTCTGATCGGTGGCGGAGTAGCGTGGATCGCCGACCGCCTCGAGCGCACAATCGCGCATCTCGCCACGTCAATCGTGCCGATTGCTGACACCTTTGTCGATCGCCTAAGTTCTTGGGGCATCAGCGACGAAAAGGTGCGCGTTATTCCCAACTGGGGGGCATTGGATGAAGTCCCGGTCAAATCACGGAATAATCGTTGGTCGGAAGCGCACGGATTGAATGACTACACAGTCCTAATGTATGCAGGAACGCTTGGCCTCAAGCATGACCCGTCGATAATCGCCAAGTTGGCGCGTACAGCTCCAACAGGTTGTGTGATCGTAGTGGTGTCTCAGGGCAAGGGCCGCGACTGGCTTGAGAATAATTGCCAGGATGTCGACAACCTGATCCTTCTAGACTATCAACCTTACGACCAGCTTCCAGAGATGCTTGCCAGCGCCGATATCTTTCTCGTAATTCTTGAGCCTGACGCAAGCCGCTATTCGGTACCGTCGAAGATGCTTAATTACTTCTGCGCCGAGCGTCCGGTATTGGCGTTGTTGCCCTCGGATAACGCTGCTGCACAGATGCTTGAAGAGGCCTCAGCTGGAGTTGTAAGAGCTTCCGGGGACATGGCGGGTGCTCAAGAAGCACTGCATCGCCTCAGCGCCCAGCCCGAATTGCGCCGGCAATTGGGGTCTGACGGTCGACGATATGCGGAACGTGTATTTGATATCAAAAATGTGGGTGACAAATTTGAAACGGTGATCCGATACGCCTTACGCCAGAGCAATTCACTGCATCAAGAGTCAGAAACAGCGAGACCGAGCGACGGAAGAGCTGGAAACCTCGACGTGAGAGAAACAACAGGAGGAACTGAATATGACAGGCAAAACTGACACGATTCTGGTCGCCGGAGCCGGAGGCTTCATCGGAGGACACCTCGCCAGGACGCTGGCCGAGAATGGAAAGACAGTCCGAGCCGCAGACATCAAGCCTCTTGCGGAGTGGTACCAGATTCCCTCCGATGTAGAGACGAGGCAACTCGATCTTTCCAAAATGGAAGACTGCATGCAGGCTGTCGCAGGAGTTGACACCGTCTACATGCTTGCTGCCGATATGGGCGGTATGGGATTCATCGAAACCCATAAAGCGGATTGCATGCTGTCGGTTCTTACTAGCACACATATGTTGGTGGCGAGTCGTGATGCGGGCGTCGGTCGTTACTTCTATTCAAGTTCGGCCTGCGTATACGCAGCAGACAAGCAGGTCGACGCCAACGTGACAGCGCTCAAAGAGAGCGACGCGTATCCCGCTATGCCCGAAGACGGGTACGGGTGGGAGAAGCTCTTTACCGAGCGCATGTGCAGGCACTTTCGCGAGGATTTCGGGCTCGAGACGCGGGTGGCTCGGTACCATAACGTTTACGGCCCCATTGGAAGCTTTGAGGGGGGTCGAGAAAAGGCGCCAGCCGCCTTGTGTCGCAAAGTAGCCGAAGCCGCCTTGAGTGGCCGCCACGAAATCGAGATCTGGGGAGATGGCGAACAGACTCGCAGCTTCATGTATGTAGACGATTGCGTCGAGGGCTCCATCAGGGTGGCTAACGGTGACAGCCCCGAACCAGTTAATGTGGGTAGTTCGGAACTCGTAAGCATCAATCAGATGGTCGACATCATCGAACAGATTGCTGGGATAAGGGTCAAACGCAATTACAAACTTGACGCACCACTGGGCGTTCGTGGCCGCAATAGCGACAACACGATGATTCAGGCCATCTACGGCTGGGAACCGTCCACGCGGTTAGTCGCCGGCCTGGAAAAGACCTACCATTGGATTCATAGCCAACTAACTACACGAGGAGGCGAGTTGGCCGCTGGATGAGTCTGTTGGTGGCGACGCCCAGGGACGTCCATGCAATGTGTCTAGGCGAAGAAGGTTCAGCCGGTTATCCAGAGAGCTTGACCCTTTAGTGGCCGGTGGCGGTGAGCCCGATTCGGCGGGTAGCGGCCGGACGGTCCCCAGGGCTGTGACGCCCCCTGTTAGTCGATCGCGACGTCAGTGGACCGGGGCGGCGACTAAGCAAGGCGGGGGCTTACGCGTGATGCTCGGCGCCTTCGACCAAGCCCTCTCGAGCTTCGGCAACTTCGTATTCACAATTTTTGGTGCCTTGCTACTCGATGCCGTCGGCTTTGGTCAGTTGGCAGTCATCTTCGCCGTCTACCTAATTGCAAACGGCATTGTTCGCAGCGTTACCTCCGATGTTTACATCGTCAGCCCCCGCGATACGGACACTGCACTGTCCAGCACTGAGGCGGCATGCATAGAGACCTGTGTTCTTTTGAGCGCCGTCCTCGCCGGCGTGTTGGCTCTTGCCTCAGTCGGTCTGTCGGACCTGCGCGGCCCGTTGCTGGTCCTGTGCGTGTGCTTCCCGTTGCTGTCTTTGCAGGACACGCTGCGCTATATCGCCTTCGGCCGCGGCCAGCCGAGCCTGGCGGTCATCAGCGACGCCGTGTGGACCGTAGCAACGCTCGCGGTTGTCGGAGTGTTGGCCGGGACCAACAACGCATCCACAGTCTCGCTGGTTGCGGCGTGGGCGGGGACTGGCGCTGTCGCGGGAATCCTTGCGTTCACGATGATGAGGCTCCCAGCGTCTCTGTTCGCGGGCCGCAGGCAGGCGAAGCGTATCCGCCGATGGCTGTCTGAGCACCGTCGGCTCTATCCGTACTACGTAGTCGATACTCTCGCGGCTCAGGCCAGCGGCGCGCTTGTACTTTTCCTTCTCACAGGAATCTCGGGGTTTGTGGCAGCCGGCGCGCTGCGTGCAGCGCAACTCCTGTTCAACCCTGTTGTGGTCCTTGTCAACAGCGTCAGAATCTGGGCTATCCCCGAACTCGTTCGGGCCCAGGTTAATGGAACCCGACTTTGGCGCCGGCGCTCGAGACAGCTGGCCGTCGTAATGACGGGTGCATGCGCCATCTGGTCGGCCGCCGTAGTGTTGGCCCCGGCAGAAGTTATTCTCAAGCTACTCGGTGAGTCTGCCGCTACCGCGAATGGGCTGCTGTGGCCGACCGCTATCTTGGTCACCGTCACTGGGGGCGTCTCGACACCTATCTTCGCCGCCATCCGATCGCTTGGCGAAGCGGTCTGGGGTCTCTGGGCGCGCCTGATCTCAGCATCGGCGATGCTGGTGGCCGCCGCGGTTGGAGCTTTGCTGGCGGCAGAGTCTGGAGCCGCGTGGGGCATGGCATTGGCTATGCCAATTGTTGCGGCCGCCTCGCTCTTCGGATTACACCGCTCGATCGCGCGAGCACGGCGCCGACAGGTCATCGATGCGGAGCAGCAGGAACCGCGGGCAACCCGCATAATACGCTAGAGCGAGTCAGTCAGAAGGAGTGGAACGAAAAATTTTCGCGATGGGACAAGTATGAAGATTGACAGACGTTATAAGAACTCGAGGAACCCGTTTCTACGTAAGGGTGAAGCTCTAGCAGTTCGGTCTTTACGCAACGGCATACGGCGGGTACGGCCATCAATATTTCCACCGCTACCGCCAGTCCTTGTTAACTCAGTACCCAAGAGCGGCACCCACCTATTGACCCAAGTCGTCGAAGGCCTCGAGAGTAGCGATGATTGGGGAACTTTCTTAAACTCACTTCGGTTCTTAACTCTGCACGAAGCCCGGGTGCAAGATGTTTGCAACGACCTTACGAGATTGGTACCAGGCGAAACAGCGCGTGGACATTTATTCTGGAATCAATCATTCGCAGATGTCATCGCTCAAAAGCGAATCGTCTCCTATTTTATCTATCGTGATCCCCGAGATGTTGCACTATCCGAGGCTCGGTATATAAAATCGATGAATCGCTATCACCGCATGCACCGAGTATACAGAAATCTGTCGCACGATGACGCGCTGATGCTTTCCATTTCGGGCTGGACAGAAAGCAAGAGCCAGAAAGCGTACTATCCAGACATTGGGACCAGATATAGCAGATACACGGGCTGGTTGAGCGATGAGCGCACGCTTTCGGTTCGCTTTGAAGACCTTCGCGGCGCTGACGCGAGCGGTTGGATAGAGCGGATTGTGCGTCACTATACGGCTGTGAGCGGGCACAGCACACAGCTCGCCGACGAGATGCTGGTGAGATCGACGGAATCCGTTGACCCCAAGCGCTCCCATACTTTTCGTCAAGGCGATTCGGGGGCCTGGCGACAAGCGTACAAGCCGGAGCATCTCGAGGCATTTAAACAGTTCGCAGGTTTACTGCTCATAGAACTGGGCTACGAATCGAACGGTGACTGGGGATGACCCCGCCTCCGCTTCTTCGGCCCGGCGCATTAGGGGGGATTCAGTCACCATCGTTCCTGGAGCTGCCGTATTCAACACGCCGCGTTGCGTCAGGCCTCTCGTGGCTTTGGGCGGTTCCATTTACTCTTACATTTATTGCCTACTATTTTCCTCCCTTGAATTGGGGTGACGAGCCCCGCAATCTCAACCTTCTTGAAGATGGCAATTACGGTGTATTCTACTGGCGAATACTGTACTTCGTACGCGACGTCGCATCTGGGTTCGCCCCGATCGGGCCCTTCGACGTGGATACCTCTGATCTGTCGGTATCGAATGACTGGCGGACAATAAATGGCGGATTGCGCTATCTTACGGACAGCGGAGATGCATCCACGCCGTATTATATCGCCAAGTTCGCGAACATTATAGTTGCTTTGGTTTTCGTCCTCGGGTTCGCACTTTGGAACCGGCTAAGAACACCACAGCAAGGAACTGCCGCTGCGAGTACACAGACATTCATTCTCTGCCTCCTAACACCGGCGGTCGCATATCAATGCATGCAAATATCGACCGATCTGCTGTTTATTCTCTTTTCAATTGGTCTATATTTCGTTAAATCGCGGATCGGACAGCTAGCGTATTCCGGACTTGCCATTGCTTTGATAATCGAGGATCGATCGTTTGCAATACTCGCTATCACAGGACTGATACTGGCGGCAGCACCATCGGTTATTTCTTGGCGCCGGATAGTCGATCGCCCACTCGTCCGTGCCGCCCTTCTGTTCGCTGCGGCAGTAATCGGCATAGCACTTGGATCTACGCTCGCGGTGGGCATACTGGGGGGAACCTCCAGTGTTGGATCGTATTTGTCCGCCTTTCGTGGGTTTGAAGGCGTGCAAGGCGACATCGCTCACTCGTGGACTCGAAGTTTCAACGGAATTGACGGCCCTGTGCTTTTTTATGCTGGTCTGATCTACATGCCGAGTCGCGCAGAATTCTTCATTAATACAATTCCTCTCTACCTCCTAGCGCTGCCCATTGTGTGGCGCATGTGCAAGATTGCGATCATGGAGCAAACGGATCGAGGATTTAGGTTCTTCTTTCTCATGATCGCCGCCTTATTGACGCATTCATTAATTACGTACTTGACGCACGTGTTTGAAAGCGGACGGTATTACTTCACCCTCACTCCACTCTTAGTAGTGGCTTTCGCCTCCCTGTTTGGCGAACGAGGTAATTTCGTACAGAGTCCAAGAACCGTAGGTGGAATTGCTGGCGCTTTTATAGCTGTAAACGTAATTGTTACATTGCTCGTCGCGTCGCTTACGTGAGGCAAAGACGCTGAAAGGACGGGAGTAGACGCGGCATCAATCGCGGAATTGTCGGCGCGGCGTTCGCAAACATCAGCCGCTAGCGGCATCTCTCAAGTCGGGTAAGGTAGGCTACTGTCGCTGGGTTCTAACACGATCTCGCCGAGGAACGGGAAATGGATATTAGGTCGCAGTCCACAGATTCGCACTCAGGCGCGCACAGGGGGTGGAGGATTGGCTTCAAAGGTTCGTAAGGCAGTTGGACTTCTACAGCGCCCGCGTTTCGTACAGGCGATCCTTGCCCATCGAGTTGCTGCAGCGCCTGAGCATATGGAGGCCATCCGGATTTGCGGGGCGAACACGCTCCTTGATGTCGGCGCAAATAAGGGTCAGTTCAGTCTGACTTTTAGAGCATTGCAGCCAAATGCGCGAATCTTCGCGTTCGAGCCCTTGCCAAGCGCCGCCGATACATTCGAGCGCATGTTCCACCGAGATGAACATGCTCGCCTTCATCGTGTGGCCCTGGCGAGCGCTGAAGGGTCAGCCAGCTTCCACATAGCCGACCGCCCGGATAGCTCGTCACTATTGATGCCAGGCAAAGGCCAAGAGCTTGCATTCGGAGTGCGTGAATCCAGAACCATCCATGTTCCGGTCAGTCGCCTTGACCGATGTATCGACCTGGTCAACCTTGCTCATCCAGTTCTGCTGAAAGTGGATGTTCAAGGTGGCGAGCTTGACGTTTTCGAGGGTTGCAGCCAACTCGACTGCGTCGACTTTATCTATGTCGAGCTGAGCTATGTGGAACTATATGTTGGGCAGCCGCTCTTTCAACAGGTCAGCGCTTATCTCGATAGTAGGGGTTTCGGTGTGGCTGGCATCTTTAATCAAGTCATAACGAGCGAATTTGGTCCGACCCAGGTTGACGTATTGTTTCGGCGTCGCACCATTTAAAACTTCACGCGCAGGCTCGCACGCGTGTTTTTGAAACCAACGAAAATTTAGTTGGGCCTCCCAAAGCTAGGTTGCCATTCATGCGTCCAGCAGAGTGGTGTACGAGTCGGGCCTGATCGGCGGTACCGGCGTGTCGTAGCCGAATGATTGAAGGTCATCGCGTGATTCTGAACCGCCCCGGGTTTGATGCAGCATCAAACCCGGGGCGATTCATTCTTCGAGAGACCGTCCAAAGTCACGGGCTTGTCAAGGTAACTGTGTAAGTTGTTGTGGCCGATTATCTTTGGGGTTATTGCCATAGTGGGAGTCGGTCGGGGAATTGGATGGCGAAGGCGTTGAGTGCTTCGGTCCAGCGGTAGGTTCCTTGTTCTTGGTTTCCTCGTTTCGCGTTGATGTTGCGGATGGCCAGATACAGCAGCTTCATTGCTGCGGCGTCAGAGGGGAACGAGCCGTGGGCTTTGGTGACTTTGCGTAGCTGATAGTTCAGCGACTCGATCGCGTTGGTGGTGTAGATGATCTTGCGGATCTCGACGGGGAAGGCCAGAAACGGCACGAACTCGGCCCAGGCCCGGTCCCAGACTGCGACCGCCCCGGGTGATTTGGTCTTCCATTCGGCACGGAATTGCTCGAGTGCGAGTTTGGCGGCGTCTTCGATGGGGGCGGTGTAGATCGGGCGCAGCGCGGCGGTCATTTTCTTGCGGTCGGTGTAGGAGGCATAGCGCATGCTGGCCCGCAGCAGATGCACAACGCACGTCTGGATGGTGGCCTGCGGCCAGACCGCGGCGATGGATTCGGGCAGGCCGGTCAGCCCGTCACAACAGACGAACAACGCGTCCCGGCAGCCCTGGTTGCGCAGCTCGGTGAGTACCCCGTGCCAGAACTTCGCGCCCTCGGTCTGCTGGATCCAGATCCCCAGGACCTGCTTGATCCCGTCGATGTCGACCCCGATTACCACGTGGGCGGCCTTGTTGGCGACCACGCCGCCGTCGCGGATCTTGATCCGGATCGCGTCGATGTGAGGATCGGATAGACCGGATCGACAGGGCGGGACTGCCAGGCCGCGATCTCGTCGGCCACGACGTCGGTGATACGGGAAACCGTGGCCGCTGACACGCTGGCGCCGTAGACCTCGGCCAGGTGTTCGGTGATGTCGCGGGTGCTCATGCCGCGGGCATACAGCGACAAGATCATGTCCTCGACCCCGCCGAGGCGGCGTTTACGCTTCGGGACGATCACTGGGTCGAAGCTGCCGTTGCGGTCGCGAGGCACCTCCAGATCGACCGGGCCGGCGGTGGTCAGCACGGTTTTGCGGCCGTGGCCGTTGCGGGAGTTGCCCGAGCCGTTGCCGGCGGGATCACCGTGCTCGTAGCCGAGGTGATCGGTGATTTCGACGTCGAGGGCCCGCTCGAGCACGGACTTGGTGATCTGGGCCAACAGCCCGTCGGGGCGTCGATGGGCGTGCCGGAGGCCCCGGCGTCGGCGAGCAGGGCATCGACGGCCGCCGCGGGCAGGACCTGCGCCAACTGCGTGGCGACCTCATCACGCGACGAATCAGATCGAGACAAAGTGATTAACTCCTGTCCGGTGGCCAGCATGCCTGACCTCCATTCAGGCCCAACCACTTACACAGTCAATGAGACACGCCCGTCAGCACCGCCGAAGACGGGGCGGGCTGGTTGACGTTCTGGAGGTCGTTGACCGCTCGCGGCCTGTCCGGGTTCAGACTGGTCACCAGCGACGCCCATGCCGGCGGCCGGCGGGGTGGCTGCAACGGCGGCGGGTGCGCAATTACGCCGCGGTAGCAGCACGAGCCATCGCCGCAGCACGGGCGCAATCAGTCAGGCTGCCCGGCCAGGAGATCGCCGCCGCGATTATCGCCGAACTCGCCGCCAACACCCTGGCCCTCGACCAGCGCCTCACTGAACTGGACGCCCAAATCGCTGCAACCTTCGACCAACACCCCAGGCCGAGAGCATTCAGTCCATGCCCGGGTTCGGTCCCATCCTCGGTGCCACACTGCTCGTCGCCGCCGGTGACCTGGCAGCGTTTTCCCAGTGCGGGTCACCTCGCCGCCGCGGCCGGGGCCGGGAACGGCCGGTCGTGGATGGTAAGCATCGGTTGTTGAAACCTCGGCCGTCGGCGCTGCTGACGCTGGTGCACCCGGCTGTGATCTCGACCGGTGCGCAGCGGTGAGCGGCGGTGAGGCCAGGCGCGATGGTCGTATGAAGCGCGAATTAGGTTGATAGCCAGCTTGATAGGTGCTTTCGTGGCTCAACCACATCGATTGATCATTGGGAAAGCGGTGGCCAGGACTCCGGACACGGTGCAGGAATTGATGTGTGGTCGGCGGCAGGCACCCATTGCCACAGTTGGCGAGCCATGGGGGTAGAAGTCGGCGTGTCGTTGAGTGCCTGCCAGAGATCGTCGACCGCACCGTATATCGTGATGCCGATCGAGGGCACGATCCGGAATTTCCGCGGAAAAGCACTATCTATTATTGAGCGTTGTGGTCGCACTTCGTGCCCGCCGAATCAGGAAAATCGCAGGTCGGGCCCGACTTGCGTGCTGGGGAGCGCATGACAATGTCAGGAGTCCTGGTGGCGGAGGTGACGGCTGACCTGTTGGGGGCTCCATCTCCGTAGTAGCAGCTCGGCGACCACGCCGCCGAGGAGGTCGTTGGTCTCGACCCGGCGTCGGTGGTGACGTGCTCGACGCGGGAGGTGGCGCGCCGATGAGCATCGAATGGCCGGTACCCACGTCCGGCTACTGCATTGCGCCGTAGCTCCCTTGAAATTCGTCGACGGCGCTTGACCGAGTCGGACGGCGATCGCCCGCAGGCTCAGCCCGGACTGGCGTAGCTCGGCAGCTCTCGATGCGCTCGTCTCGGGACAGGTATCGCGAGCTGACCTCTCGGACCGCCCGGCGATCCAGCGGCGCCACGAACCCGACAACGACGCCGTTGCGGTAGGTCTTGTAACTGCGCGACCAGTTCGTCCCCGCAGACCGGGACACACCGACTTCGCGGGCCGCCGCGCGGACGCTCCGGCCATCGGCTCGCACTGGCCGTTCCAACAATGGGGCCGATTCCTGTCCGTAAGCCCCATATCGGATTAGTCAGATTGACGGCGTTAGCGGCATCTTTGTTCGAGCTGGGATGAAGCGGCGCGCGACCTGGACAGGGTTCGAGAGGGGCCGGCGGCGACCCTATAGCTGCCGGTATCGGCTGTCGAACCGTGGGTCCGCCAGTCGCAGCGTCCTTTACGATGGGGAAGGCGTGCACAAGGCGTCGCGAACAGCGGCTGAGGGCGGATCCTGAGCGGGAACATTCGCTTCCGACGTCATCTCTCCCGGTAGAACAAGACCTCACGAAACGTACGGAAAATGATCGTGATATCAAGCCAGAGTGACCAGTTCTCGATGTAGAAATTGTCGTACCGAGCGCGGTCAGCGATGGATGTATCTCCCCTCAGGCCGCTGACCTGTGCGAAACCCGTCAATCCGACCTGCACGCGGTGACGGTGAGCATATCTATCGAACTGTGTAGAGAACTGCTCCACGAAGTGCGGCCGTTCGGGCCTAGGTCCAACCACCGTCATGTCGCCCCGAAGAATGTTCCACAGCTGCGGTAGCTCGTCAATCGAGGTGCAGCGCAGGAACCGTCCTACAGGCCCGACGCGGTTGTCGGCGGCCACGCTCCACTGGGTCTGCGACTCCTGCTCATTCGCCGGCCGCATCGAGCGGAATTTCAACAGCTCGAAGTGCTTGCCATCGCGTCCTACCCGAACCTGCCGGAAGATGATCCCGGGACCGCCCTCGAGTCGTACTGCCAGCGCCGCTATTGCTAGCACGGGCGACAGGACAATCAAAGCGGTTGCAGCGACAGCGATGTCGAATGCGCGCTTGATGAGCCGAGCCGGCCCTCGGAGGTTGGGATTGCGGATACGCATGATCGGAATGGAGCCTATGTGGTCGGCCATACCGGTGAGTGTGTGGAAGTGGTGCATCCGCGGGACGACGAGCAACTCTGTGTGCTGACATGCCCGTGTGCGAACCGCATCCATCAATGCGTGTTCCTCAAAGCTGCCGTCAGCTACCAGCAGGATCTCCGCGCCGCTTGTCGCTACAACCATGTCCAGGTCGGCAAGTTCGCCGAGGCGTGGCAAGTACTCCTCCGCCGGACAGGAACGGCCATTATCGACGAAGCCTTTTAGTTTGATCCCGTATTCGCGGTGCTCCGCAAGGATTCTCGCGAGCTCTGCGGCCAGCGGACCGCCTCCGATTACGAGGGTTTGATGCTGGGCAATGCCCCGCCGACGTCCGATGGCGAGCGCCCGCGTGGTTATAACGCGGCCGACGACCACCAACGCAACGGCCTGGCAGGCTGTTTCAAGGAAAGTCAGAACCTCAGCTTTCTGATGCAGCCAGAGAATTATCGTCGAAACCGCTGCCACGGCTGTCAACAGCCGAGTGATGAGATGGGGAAGCTCATCCAACACGCTCAAATGCAGACGTGCTACGTAGCGGCCGCCCCCGGTGAGGAGAAGCGTCGCCAGTACAGCCATTGTGAAGACGGACGTCGGCTGCGGGGGTCGCCATAATAGGGGCGCCATTATCAGCGCGAAGTCAACAACAGGTACGACCATCCATGCTCGGACTCGACTCAGCGACCGCAGGCGCGTGCCCTGCCCTTCTCCCGTCGCAGGGCGGCTGACATCCTTAATGACTCTGAGGGATGGTGATCTGGCTACGTCCGGAACGGCGATATTGACGTCGGAAACGCCGTTCACGGACTTCCACGCAGAAGTGGATGCGCTCGGGTCGATGACCTCCGTCATGACCTACGACCTAACGATTGACGACTGAAATTCGCAGTGCGGTCTGTCGGCAAACTCTCCCGCGAATGCATTAAGCCGACGGCGTGGGTCTTTCCCCCGCTCCAGTCGTCGCCGCGCATACACGCGTATCCCCCTACCGAGACCACAGAACCCCCTGTAAATGTCCCGCCCCAGCCGTCCAGCGACGGCTTTGCCGGCGAGAAAATGCTACTTGCTTGCGTTATAGCCTCGACCCACCACAGAGCTAAAGCGCTCGCCCCCCGCTCTTTCGACCGGTGACCAGAATGGTAGTGCTAGAGACCGCTAATGACCAGCCGATTCGCCCGGTTCTCCCAGATTTAACCCAAGCACTGCCGCAAATCGCAGCTATCACTACTAAAAGCCCAGGTAGTGGGCTTCCGGAGTTCCTCTGCGAGGTGCAGCTGCCGGGCATACGTTGCCTGATGTAAAAGACGTGCAGATGTCTGCGGCCGTGACTGGAGCGTCATCTGGACGTGACGTTGCTGAGCACCAGTTCCGCCAACGGGCCTCGGGTTGCCTAGGCGCACCGGGTACCCTCCGTGTCGCCCAGCCTAGGGGACGTGGCAAACCAGTACCGCCCCTCTGGCTGACCGCCTCTAATTTGATGCTTCCGCAACCTCCACGGTTCTCAGCGCGGGCTGTCGCGCCGCTCCGCCGTCACCGCCTTCCCGTCGCCTCGCGCGAGCCTAGGTGCGGGCGCTTGCATTGTGCGCGCTTACGGTCGGAGTCAACCGCGACCTCGCCGATGCGGATGCGTGCACGGCCGGCCAGTCTCTCGGTGCGTTGATCTCGGTCTATGTAGGGCCTCGCGTACACGGATACTGGATGCTGTTCGGCAATGTGCCGGCGCGGTCGGGCGTTGTCCGCTGCACTGTCAAGGCGAGGAGAATGCTCTGCACGTCCTGTTTGTATGCACCGGGAATATCTGTCGGTCTCCGACGGCGGAGCGACTCTCCGCCGCGCACGGCGTTCATCACGGAGTTCCCGATTTCAGCGTCTCCAGCGCGGGAACGCGCGCAGTGATAGGGCATCCTATTCACCCCGAGGCAGCGCTCGTCCTGGAGAGCCTGGGTGGTGAGGTTTCGGATTTCGCCGCGAGGCAACTGAAGCCGAGGATTGTGACCGGTGCCGATCTTGTGCTCACGATGACGAGGGCGCACCGTGACGCTGTTCTGGAACGTGCCCCGCAGAAGCTGCACAGGACGTACACACTTTGTGAAGCTGCCCGACTCGCATCCGAGTGCAGCGCGCAGACAATTGCCGACCTCTCTGCACTGAGATCGCAGTTGCCTGCAGACGAGTCGCTGGACATTCTCGACCCGATTGGTCGAGACGCAGAAGTCTTTTCAATGGTCGGCTATCAGATTGCCGATCTCTTGCCGCCGGTACTCGAGCTTGTCTGGCGGTCGTCTGCCCCCGATGGCGACTAGGTTCGCCGCCTTCGCGGTGCAGCGACGAAGCCCCGGCCTTGGGGGCTGCGTCGAAGTTCAGTTCGGGAGAACAGGTGCGGACAAAGCCTACCTAGCTGGCCGAGGCGATCACGGCTGCGGTCGTTATCGTCCCTGTGCTGAACTCGTTCTGCGGCTGAACAGTCGCGCGGCCAACCGATCCAGCTGCGCGCGCAGGCCGCCACCGCTCGGGTGGAATCGTGGGCACTCGCAGGATGCGCAATCTGTGCCGGTTCTATAGTGCTCGTGAGCCGAGCGGTCGTGGCCGCACCGACAATGAGCCGCCTCCATCGGATAAAAGATACGCCGACGGTGACCCTGGCCTGCAAATCTGGGCAGATTTTTGCGGGTTCGCTGTGACATTCTGGGCACCGCGCGTGAGCCCAGGGCTATTCCCGCCTCGCAAATCACAACCAGGAACGCCGTTCCGCGGATTCTGAGTACAGTTCTCCCGTGGGATATCCGGAGAACGTGCTGGCCAAAGACGAACATGCGGTCCTGCATCGCCACCCGCACTGGGGGCGGCTGACGATCCCGGCCCTCGCCCTGATCGTCCTGAGCGCCCTCGCCGCGTTCCTCGCCGGCTACGTCAACACATTGAACTGGGAGTCGAACGCCAAGAACATCGTGTTCCTCGTCATCGGCGCGATCTGGCTCATCCTCGTCGGCTGGTTGACGGTGTGGCCGTTCCTGAACTGGCTGACCACGCATTTCGTCATCACCGACCGCCGCGTGATGTTCCGGCACGGCCTGGTCACCCGGTCGGGGATCGACATCCCGCTGGCCCGCATCAACAGCGTCGAGTTCCGGCACGGCCTCATCGACCGCATGCTGCGCACCGGCACGCTGATCATCGAGTCAGCGGCGCAGGATCCGCTCGAGTTCCAGGACATTCCGCGCGTGGAACGCGTGCACTCGCTGCTGTATCACGAAGTCTTCGACACCCTGGGGTCCGAGGAGTCGCCGAGCTGACGTCGCGCCCGCTTGCGCGACAACCGCATCGGGGTGACGTTGCCGCTGTCGGGCATCGGGTGGCGCAGTTCGTACTCGTCCTCCAACGCCTCGGCGATACCGCCGCCGGTGAGCGTGGACTCCAGGGCCTTCTCCGGGTTGCGCGCGAACTCGTCGGGGAACACGAACCGCCGGAACGCCCAGAACCGGAACGCCATCTGCAGCAGGTTGCCCAGGATGTAGGCCGACAGGAAGTCGGCGATGTTCTCGGTGGCCAGCGACACCATCGGCACCCGCAGCATCAGCACGTAGCTGGACACCCACAGCGGCGCCATGCTCAGCAGCACACCCACACCGCTGACGCCGAAGAACAGCAGCGCCTCGTGGTGGCGTTCCCGGCCGCCGCGGTCGCGGAAGCTCCATTCGCGATTCAGGATGTAGGAGGCGATGACCGCGACGATGCCCGCGATGATCTTGGCGGTCACCGGCTTGGGCTCGAGAACGGTCAGCTTGAGCGTGAAGAAGATCGTCAAGTCGATGACGAAGGTGGTCGCGCCGACGATGGCAAATTTGATCAGCTCATGGTGATGCTCAGCATAGGGACGCAGACGCCCCGGAAGGCGCTTGATCGTCGCATCGGCAAATGACACAAGGTCAAAGTCTACGGAATCGACCTCCGAACGTCCTCATCCTCGTGTAGCCGCAGGTCAACTCCACGGGCAGGCGCATGTCACCATAGGTGCCGTGCCGAGAGCTTCCACGTCGCCGCCCCGCGTAGCAATGATCGGCGGCGGTCAACTCGCCAGAATGACGCACCAGGCGGCGATTGCGCTGGGTCAGACGTTGCGCGTGCTGGCCACCCGCAGCGACGAACCCGCCGCGCAGGTGTCGCCCGACGTCGTCCTCGGATCCCACACCGACCTCGACGCGCTGCGCCGCGCGGCCGCGGATGTGACAGTGCTCACGTTCGACCACGAACACGTCCCGACCGAGCACCTGGAGAAGCTCGTCGCCGACGGAGTCAACGTCGCACCGCCGCCCGAGGCGCTGATCCACGCCCAGGACAAGCTGGTGATGCGCTGCCGCCTGGAGGCGCTCGGGGCGCCCATACCGCGCTACCGCGCCGTCACGTCGGTCGACGACGTCGACGCGTTCGCCCGCGAGATCGGCGGGCCGGTGGTGATCAAGACCGTCCGCGGTGGTTACGACGGCCGCGGCGTCGTGCTGGCCTCCTCCATCGACGAGGCCCGCGACGTGGTGGCGGGCTGTCTGGCCGACGGGGTCGCGGTCCTGGTCGAGGAGCGGGTCGCGATGAAGCGCGAACTGGCCGCGCTGGTCGCCCGCTCGCCGTTCGGGCAGGGCGCGGCGTGGCCGGTGGTCGAAACCGTGCAGCGCGACGGGATCTGCGTGACCGTGCTGGCGCCCGCCCCCGGGCTGTCGGATGAACTCGGTTCTGCCGCTTCGGAATTGGCGCTGCGCCTGGCCAGTGAGCTCGGCGTCGTCGGGGTGCTCGCGGTCGAGCTGTTCGAGACCGTCGACGGGGCGCTGATGGTCAACGAGCTGGCGATGCGGCCCCACAATTCGGGGCACTGGACCATGGACGGCGCCCGCACGTCGCAGTTCGAGCAGCACCTGCGGGCGGTGCTGGACTACCCGCTGGGCGACACGGCGCCGCTGGCGCCGTTCACGGTGATGGGCAACGTGCTGGGGGCTCCTGAGACGCCGGCGATGTCGATGGACGAACGCGTGCACCACCTGTTCGCGCGGATGCCCGACGCCAAGGTGCACCTCTACGGCAAGGAAGAGCGGCCCGGACGCAAGATCGGCCACGTCAACATCGTGGGCGGCGCGGGCGAGTCGGCCGAGGTGCTGCGCGAGCGCGCGGAGCGGGCGGCACACTGGCTGTCGCACGCGCAGTGGACCGACGGATGGGATTCTCACGCATGAGTTCGCCACGGGTAGGGCTGATCATGGGCAGCGACAGCGACTGGCCGGTGATGTCGGAGGCCGCCGAGGCGCTGGCGGAGTTCGAGGTGCCGTTCGAGGTCGGCGTGGTCTCCGCGCACCGCACGCCGGCGCGGATGCTCTCATACGCCCAGGGCGCCGCCGAGCGCGGCATCGAGGTGATCATCGCCGGAGCCGGTGGAGCTGCCCATCTTCCGGGCATGGTCGCCTCCGCGACCCCGCTGCCCGTGATCGGGGTGCCGGTGCCGCTGGCGCGCCTCGACGGGCTGGACTCGCTGCTGTCGATCGTGCAGATGCCTGCCGGGGTGCCGGTGGCCACGGTGTCGATCGGCGGTGCGCGCAACGCGGGCCTGCTGGCGGTGCGGATCCTCGGCTCGTCGGATGCCGCGCTGCGGGAGCGGATGGTGACGTATCAGGCGTCGTTGGAGCAGTTGGTGCTGGAGAAGGACGAGGCGCTGCGTCGGCAGCTGCTGGGGGAGTAGCGCCTACTTGGTGCGTTGAGACTGCACTGTGGGCGAGGAAGTTCGAGTAAGCCTCGCCGCCAGTGCGGTCTCAACGGGGCGGCCGCTCTCGACGGCCGACTAGGTGGCTGTGGGAACTGAGCGAGCAACTGCTCAGCTAGTGACCGCGCCGTGGGCAGCCTCAGCGAATAGGTGCGGATTCGCAGGCGACCGCCACCGAGAGGGCGGTGCAGATTTCGCGCATCCGAGCGTCGGCGAGTCGGCCGAGACGATCGACGAGCACCGCGACGGAAACACTTTCGACCGAGTCCAGGTTGACCGCGGATCGGCGGGGGACGGGATCGGCCTCGGGGTCGAGAACGACCTCGCTCGCCAGCCCTCGGATGGTTGTCGTGCACGGGCCGACGAGGGCGCGCCGAAGGCGGGGTATCGCCGCGTCTCGCGAGAGGACAACGACCGGACGGCGACCGATGTCGGGCAGTTCACACCACCACACCTCCCCGCGCGCGGGAAGCGGGTTCATGACGTGCTCGCCGCGCGTCGCCACGACGTCAGGTCACCCCACTCATCGGGTTCGTCGGCAGGATGCTGATCGTAGGCTGCGTAGCTCGCGTCCACCTCGGCGCAGCGATGGCGCGCCAAGAGCGCGGCGAGGGCTTCGTCGAGGAGGGCTGCGTCCGTCCGGCCGGAGCGAAGTTGGCGAGCGGCACCCAGTAGATCGGCGTCGACGGTGGTACTCACCCGTATGCGAGACATGCCACAAGTATGCCACCAAGGCCTTGGAGTCAAGAGCGTTGATACTGCACTCCGGGCGGCAAAATGCGAGAGAAATGCGCCGCCGGCGCAGCCTGAACGTTCGGCTACGACGCTCTCAGGACCACGACCGGCTCGGCGCTGAGCACCGGGGCGGCCACCTGAATATGACCAGTTTGTGCCGCGTGCAGTCCCGCGTCGACAACCGCGGACGCGCGTAACCAGCGCGGAGTAGCGTTCCAACCACACTCGCAGTGCGCGGTGCGGTGGAAGGCTCGACCCTCGATGAACACCTGCATGGAACTGAAAATACCCACCGAGGATGAGAGCCAACCACGCTGCGGCTGAGCCCTTCCTGAGAAAGGGGAGAGGCGGCCGACTTCGCGTCACGCGGCGAGCGCGCTAAAGTCACCGGCGAGTAGCAAGGAGATGATGATGGCTAGTTGGGCTGGAGATCCGTCGTTCGATCTGTTCCAGTTGCCGGAGGAACACCAGGAGCTGCGGGCGGCGATCCGCGCGCTGTCGGAGAAGGAGATCGCTCCGCACGCCGCCGACTGCGACGAGAACTCGCGCTTCCCCCAGGAGGCGCTGGACGCGCTGGTCGCGTCGGGCTTCAACGCCGTACACGTTCCCGAGCAGTTCGGCGGCCAGGGGGCCGACTCGGTGGCCGCGTGCATCGTCATCGAAGAGGTGGCCCGCGTCGACGCATCGGCCTCGCTGATCCCGGCCGTCAACAAGCTGGGCACCATGGGCCTGATCCTGCGCGGCTCCGACGAGCTGAAGAAGCAGGTGCTGCCGTCGATCGCCTCCGGTGAGGCGATGGCCTCCTACGCGCTGTCCGAGCGTGAGGCCGGCAGCGACGCCGCCTCGATGCGCACCCGCGCCAAGGCCGACGGCGACGACTGGATCCTCAACGGCACCAAGTGCTGGATCACCAACGGCGGCAAGTCCTCGTGGTACACGGTCATGGCCGTCACCGACCCCGACCAGGGTGCCAACGGGATCTCGGCGTTCATGGTGCACAAGGACGACGAGGGCTTCGTCGTCGGGCCCAAGGAACGCAAGCTCGGCATCAAGGGCTCGCCGACCACCGAGCTGTACTTCGAGAACTGCCGCGTTCCCGGCGACCGCATCATCGGCGAGCCCGGCACCGGGTTCAAGACCGCGCTGGCCACGCTCGACCACACCCGCCCGACCATCGGCGCGCAGGCGGTCGGCATCGCGCAGGGCGCCCTGGACGCGGCGATCGAGTACACCAAGGACCGCAAGCAGTTCGGCAAGAGCATCGCCGACTTCCAGGCGGTGCAGTTCATGATCGCCGACATGGCGATGAAGGTCGAGGCCGCCCGGCTGATGGTGTACACCGCCGCCGCGCGCGCCGAGCGGGGCGAGGGCAACCTCGGTTTCATCTCCGCGGCCTCGAAGTGCCTGGCCTCCGATGTGGCCATGGAGGTGACCACCGACGCGGTGCAGTTGTTCGGCGGCGCGGGCTACACCGTCGACTTCCCGGTCGAGCGGATGATGCGCGACGCCAAGATCACCCAGATCTACGAGGGCACCAATCAGATTCAGCGCGTGGTGATGTCGCGCGCGCTGCTGAAGTAGCCGGCCCCGGGCGCGGAATATCGTTCCTGGTTGTGGTTGGGGGCTGATTCGCGACCCTGGCTTCACACTGGCGGGGTG
>Ga0209347_1001250_pt1 | contig 44007 bp, 41 predicted proteins | sample AutmiccommuBRH23_FD_187382 | JGI IMG/M metagenome (GOLD analysis project Ga0209347, IMG submission 187382) | Deep subsurface microbial communities from Mt. Terri, Switzerland - Autotrophic microbial communities BRH/23 (SPAdes) (version 2) | ecosystem: Environmental > Aquatic > Deep subsurface >... | reverse complement strand
GGCCGGCAGGCCGGCTCGCGGCAGGGACCCCCGCGCTCCGGCGCTGGCGCGCCTACGCGCACCCCCACCACTCCCCGCCACGCCAGCCGGGACACCGGGGGCCACGCTTCATCACTCGCGAGTCACCCGACCTCCGAGCCGCCGACCCGACGCTTGAGCATCCGCCCGACTCCGGACCGCGTCAACGGCGCTGCGCGTCACTGCGTGATGGCCTCCGGCCACCGTTGACCCAGCCACTCCGTCCGGCTCTTGTGCTCCGCCATCGGGTCGGTAGCTCTCCCTGCCCAAGCAGCCCCTATCGTGGGGCCCATGGCCAAGGTCTCGCATGTGGGATACAAGTCCCTCCCACTCGCTTCTGCCGTTATCGGACTTGCGCTGGTGGCCGGGTGTGCGAAACAGGAGCCAGAAGTCACACCCCAGCAGATGCGCGAAGCTGAAGAGACCCTGCAGATCGTAATGATCGAGAAGACGTTGGACGACCTCCCGTACGAGACCCGGACGCAGATCTGCGAGGACTTCCGTCGTGATTCCTCGTACGCCCTGGCGCAGTTCATGAAGTCAGCCGAGAAGAGCGACTTCGATTGGGACTGGAACGCGGCCCGTGAAGCCTTCGAGAAGAAGTGCTACTGAGCGCCGACGCCGCAGGGCTCGTCCGCGGGGGTTGAGTGACTAACTGAGTGACAATCGGTTGCGACTAGCCCCTCGTCCGGCGGACGCAGATGGACGGAATCATGCTCAGCGGCAAGGGAACCCACAGGTCTGAGCGTGGTTCGGGACGAAGCGGTCAGGACGGTCGCGAGGGATCCTGGCTCCGCAGGAGCGCTAACTCGAGAATCGCCCAGTCCTCCTTGGCGAGCGAGACAAAGACCCCGCCGTTGGGCGGGTACTTCATCGGCACGGCAAGCAGCACCTCCCCGTCCTGCTCCAAAGACCTGACGGAATTACCACGGGCACCGAGGGTGAGGGTGCTCCAGAACTCGTCGTCGAACCCGGGCACCATCCCGCCGCCCCGGACCTTGATCAGACCGCGGTCCTTGGAGCAGGTGACTCGGGCGCGACCGTTGAGGCCTGCCGGGATGCTGGCCGGCAGGTTGGAGCCGTCGTACCGGAACTCGATGTCGACAGGCAGAGACACCGTGTCCCCGGATTCAAAGCGCCGGAGCCGCGAGTGGGGATTCCCCCTCCGCAGGACCCCAACGAGAACGAACCCGAACGCGACCATGAGCGCGATGACGAGCGTAGAGAGCACCTCTCCCACCAGCTCCTCCTTTCCAGAGCGCAGTTCCGCGGCGCAGCAGGGCACAGGCCCGGTCGAATGGCCTCGCGATCAGGTGGACGCACGTGCAATCTACGTGCAACAAGAAGTCGACCGGGAGGGGTCACAGCGGTAGTCAACGGTGGCCAGATCGAGCATAGGTACGCGGCTGATGCCCTCGTCGGCGGACTTCCCAAGCTGGATACGCGGGTTCGATTCCCGTCGCTCGCTCCGACAACAAACCTGCAGGTAAGGGACTCTTTCCCGGCCTGCGGCTTCGTCGTTCCCGAGGCCTCATACAGCCAGCGGGCAACATACGTGCAATAGAGGGTGATGCGCGCTCCACGGCACAGGAAGCGCCTTACCCTCTCGGCCGATCGACTTCCGCGATCAGCCGGGCGACGGCCTCGTCGAGTGGCGCCAAGTCCGCCTTGATGGTGTCCTCGACAATCTGCAGTTCGGTCGCGAAGTAGTGATGGGCCAAGTTGTCTCGCGACCGCGCAATCGTGCGCCACGGAATGGCAGGCTCTCTTGCTGTGAGTTCTTCGCTGAGACCCTTGACGGCCTCGCCGATTTCGAGGAGTCGCATCCGCACCGCGTCGAATACGACAGCCTCGCGGAGAGTCCCCTGTGCAACATGGGACCGGATGGCCGCAATTGCGTCGGCGATGTCATAGAGCCGGTCGAGGTCCGAACGGCTCATAGAGCAACCAAGTCTCGTTCCACGCGCGGACGGATGCGCGGCTTGAGGCTTCCGATGGTTCCGAGGTCGACCTCAACGCCCAGAACCTCTTCCAACTCGACCTGAATGCCTGCCAGGTCGAAGAGGCTCGTCCCGCGGGGGAGCTCGACGAGCAGGTCGAGATCGCTGCCAGGGCGATCGTCCCCGCGCGCAACGCTTCCGAATATTTGGGCGTTGGTCACACCGTGGCGGCGCAGCACCTCGCGCAACTCCTCCCGGTGAGCTGCGACGAGTCGGCCTGTTGGGCCACTGAGTGGCCCACGAGCCGGTGCTGCAGTCTCGGTCATACCCCCATCGTATCGGCGTCGCGCCACATCACGACTTCGCCAGCGTCGGGCTCCTGCACCAGCGCAAGAGCAGTAGCGCGAACCCGGTAGCCACCCCGCCCATGTGGACCGTGCGTGCACCGACCGTGCACTCAAGGCCGGTCACCAGCGGTCGACTGTGGGCCCAAGCGGGCGCGATGGTGAAGCCACCATGCCGCATGCCCGCCCCTGCGGCAGGATTCCCAAGCTGGGTACGCGGGTTCGATTCCCGTCGCTCGCTCCAGCACAAAGCCGCAGGTCAGGTCCCCAATCCGGGCACTGACAAGCAGGCCAGCGGCGCAGGGCGCGACAGTAACGTGCCAGATCGTGCCGGATGCGTGGGTCAGATGACCCCACACCCTGGAGCACCACGTGGCACCCAAGAAGCGCGACTTCGGCAACATCCGTCAACCGCCTGCTCACGAGCGAGCCACTGGTCCCCCCTGTCGCCGGTTGGCGAAGGTTGCCGTTACCCCTTGATCGTCGAGCCGTCGGGCAGGTCGTAACGCGCCTGAAAGCGGCCCGAGGGGAGATTAAGGATCGTCCATAACCTCATTTAACGAACAAGTGAGGCTATGCTCGTTTGATGAGCCTCACTTCAGCGCCCACCGACGGGGCGATGCCACGGGGGCCGGGGGTTCGGTCAGGCGAGGCTGATCGTCGCCAGAGTGGCCCGTGGCCGTCGCTAGAGTATGAACCGGTCACTTGGGAAGTGCACCCAACCACGGGCATGACCCGTCAGGATCGCAGCCGCATCGGGCATGCCTACCAAGCAAGCATCCCTCCATCCATCGCCGGGCGCGATCTGCGGCTCTCAGGATCAGTTGCCGCGCAAGCGGAGGAGGCCGCCGCCGCCATCTCAGCCTTTGACGCTGAGCTCGGTGGTGAAGTGGCGCCCTTCGCTGCGATCCTCCTGCGCTGCGAGTCAGCCGCTAGCTCTCAGATTGAGCAACTCTCGGCGTCCGCCCGCAAGATCGCCGAAGCCGAAGTGAACGGTTCAGGCACGCCACATGCCGAGATGATCGTGGCCAACACCCGTGCCATGACGGCCGCGCTGGAGTTGGCCGACCGCGTTGACGCGGATGCAATCCTGCGCATGCACGACGTGCTGATGCGGCCATCCGACCCTGATATCGCCGGTCGTTGGCGAGATGATCAAGTGTGGGTCGGCGGTCGTGCACGGTTTGGGGCGGGCACCCCGCACGACGCCGACTTCATCCCCCCAGTAGCGGCACGCGTGCCTTCCGGGATCGAGGACCTCGTTGCTTTCGCGAACCGTGACGATCTCCCCGTACTTGCCCAAGTTGCCGTTGCTCACGCGCAGTTCGAGACCATCCACCCCTTCCCGGACGGCAACGGGCGCACCGGGCGGGCGCTGTTGCATGCGATGCTGCGAGGTAAGGGTCTCGCCCGTCACATCTCGGTACCCGTGAGCTCGGGCCTCCTGACCGACACGCAAGGCTACTTCGAGGCGCTAACGCAATACCGCGCTGGCGATATCGGACCAATCGTCGCTTGCGTCGCGCGGGCATCGCTCGTCGGCGTAGCTAACGGACGCGCGCTCGTGGCGAACCTGGAAGCGGTTCAACGGCACTGGGAGGAGCAGCTGACCGGAGTCCGCTCCGATTCGGGTGCTCGTCGTCTGGCACGCGGCCTCTTGGGCTATCCCGTCATCTCAGCAGTCCAGGCGCGAGAGATTCTAGGTGGCGCCAAGAATGTTCACCGACACATCGACGTTCTCGTTGAACGCGACATCCTGCGACCGCATCAGGACTACAAGACGCGCAACATGACGTGGCGAGCCCAAGACGTACTCGACGCTCTCGATAAGTACGCGTCCCGAGGCGGGAGGCGTCTGCCATAGGTCAACCGCAGAACACAACCCGCAGACCGTAGACACGATGTCGTGCAGCCAGGCGGCGGCCGCCAAGTCGATGGGGACACCATGCGAGTTGGGAGCCCAGTGACCAGCCGAAGAGCCCGGAACTGACACCCTCCTCCAGCGGGTCGCGACCCACCCTCGGCGGGCTGCGCGCCTACGCTGGCCGAGTGGACTGTGCGGGGAGAGTCCGGAGTGCTGCAGGCGCCTTCGCGCTGCTGACTCTCGCTGCCTGCACGAGCACCGCGGGGCCACCCGCGAGAGCGCCGACCGCCCCGACCGCCTCTTCCGGTTCTGGCGCGACCGCGACAGCTTCGGTCAGCGCACCGTCGTCCTCCTCCTCCCCGACCCCCACCGCAGCGCCCCCGACGTTCCCGCTGGCCGTCGTCACCGGACTGACCAACCTCCAGTCGACGGTCACCGTGAAACAGTTGCGCGGCCTGGCGGGACGCGGCGAGCTCATCGTCCCCTGCGGGCTGTCGGTCAAGGAGCCGCAACTCGACACCGCAGCGAAGTGTGCGGACGCGGAGACGATCCCCGCCCTGCTGCGGAAGCGGCCACAGCGAGTCGCACTGCTGCCTCCTGGCCTGGTGGAGCCGGCCACCAAGGTGCTGTCGATCACCGACAAGGGGCCGTTCGGCATGTTCGGCCCCGACCTGTTCGGGGACAAGAAGGCCAGGGCCCTCGACTACCCGGTCCTCGCCACGTCGGAACCGCGGGCTGGGCTGGAAGCGAGCTGGGCGGCATACGACCCGTCTGAGATCTGGACTCTCACGAACCTGGGGAGCCTGTGCGCGGACCGCGGCGCTGCGACCCAGGCCGTGGCCCGAGGAAAGGGGTGGGACTGGGTCTTCGGTGGGGGGACCGCACGGTACGCCGCGCCGACCGTCGTCGACCCACCCGACCGCGAGCCCTACCACGCTGTGCAGCCGGTCGACACCGGACTCGACGGCACTTTCGCCCAGGTGATCCGGCGGTCCGACATCGCGATCGCCGACCACGAGTGCCCAGTGGTCGCCGACGAGGACTGGAGTCCCCAGCTCGGGCGCGCGCTCGTCTTCAGCGTCCCGGAAGCCGTGCTGCCCCAGTGGCGCGACACCCTCGGCCTGGACGTCGTCTACCTCGCGGCCAACCACATGAGCGACCACGGGGTGAGCGGAATCCGCTCGACGCTCCGGCTCATGGACCGCTACGGGATCGAACGCACGGGCCTGGGCCTGGACCTCGACGAGGCGCTCCAGCCAGCCTTCGCCGAAGCCGCCGGCCTCAAGATCGGCTTCGTCGCCTTCAACGACGTCGGTGGCGTCGCCGCGGCCGGCCCAGACACCGCCGGTGTCCCTTGGATCACGGAGAAGAACATCCGCGCCGGCGTCCGTCGAGCCCGCGACGGTGGCGCCGACCTCGTCATCTGCAACCCGCAGTGGTGGGGCGGCGCCGAGTACCACGACGACGTCTGGCCGGTGCAGGAGGAGCAGCTCGGGTGGTTCGAGAGGGCCGGTTGCGACCACGTCATCGGCTCGGGAACCCATGTCGCAGGGCCGCTCCTGCTCCGCCCACACCGGAGCGGCACGGGAGTCAGTGTGACCCTCGTGAGCCCCGGGAACCACTACTTCGGTCAGGGCTGGTGGCAGGAGACCCAGGAGGGGGTCATCGTCGACCTCACCTTCCGAGGGGCAACGCTCGTCAACGTGCGCCTGCGGCCCACGGTCATGATCAAAGAGGCCCGGCCGGCGCTGCTCGACCCGCAACGGGACGGCCGCTACGTGCTCGAGCGCGTCCTCAAGTACTCAATCGTCGACTACCGGAACAACTAAAGCGCCGACCAGCAGCGTCAACCGTGGGAAGGTAGAGTCCCTGTGCCCGAAATCACCCGATTCCAAGGTTCTCCATGACCCCCTCCACCAGACGAAACCTGGGACCGACGACCCTGGCGGCCGCCGCGCTCCTCCTGCCCTTCGTGCTCTCCGCGGCAGCCTCGGCGTCTGCCCAGGTCCAGCCGAGCGAGACCGGATCCCCGATCCGCGCCTCGTCAACGGTCACCGCGTCAACGGTCACCGCGTCAACGGTCACCGCGTCGGCGAGTACCCGCCCGCCGACCACGCGCCAGACGAACCACGCGCTCGTCGGGGCCGACCAGGTGTCCGGTGTCGCGGCGGTGACCGCCGCTGACTCGGCCGAGGCCGCCGAGCACGCCGGCGGCAAATCCGTCAAGGTCGTCTCCGCCTCGACTCCCGTCACCCTCCCCGACCTCGGCGTCGTCGGAGTGACCTGGCGCGCCGGCTCCGCCCCGGGTGCCAGCATCCAGTACCGCACCCTCGACGGACCGACGTGGTCGGACTGGGCGTTCCTCGAGCTGGACGGCGACCACGCCCCCGACGACGCGGAAGCGAAGGAGGCAGCCGCAAAGCTCGGCGGGGCGCGCGACGGCTCCGCACCGCTCGTGACGACGGACTCCGAGCAGGTCCAGGTCCGAGTCCTCGCCGCGGACGGGTCGACGCCCGACGACGCGCAGCTCGCAGTGATCGATCCGGGGACCTCTGGGACCTCCACCGAGCCCACGGCCCCGACGACCTCGGACAGCACACCCGGCACCTCGACCACGACGGGGACGGTGACCGGCGTGGCCGAGCCGGTGATCCGCACCCGTGCCGACTGGGGCGCCGACGAGACGCTCCGGGACCCCTCCGAGCCGGACTACGGCTCGGTGGACCTGGCCGTCGTCCACCACACGGCCGGGTCCAACAGCTACTCCGACGCGGAGGTGCCGAGCATCATCCGCGGCATCTACGCCTACCACGTGAAGACGAGGGGCTGGCGCGACATCGGCTACAACTTCCTCGTCGACCGGTTCGGCCGGATCTGGGAGGGTCGCTACGGCGGCGTGGACCGGGCCGTCGTCGGCGCGCACGCCTACGGCGTCAACTCCTGGTCGATGGGCGCCTCCGTCCTGGGCGACTTCGAGACGACCGCACCACGGGATGCTGACAAACAGGCCATCGGTACGGCGTTGCGCGACCTCATCGCCTGGAAGGCGGACGTGCACCGCTTCGACGTCCTCGGGACGACGACCATCGGCGGTGTCACGTACGACAACATCTCGGGCCACCGGAACGTCAACCAGACCGAATGCCCCGGGCAGTACCTCTACGCCACCCTCCCCTCGTTGCGGACCGCCACCGCCGCCCTGTCACCGAGCGCCACCCGATACGCCGGCGTCAACCGCTACGCCACCGCGGCCGCGGCCTCGGCCGCGACCTTCGCGCCGGGAGCCCCCGTCGCGTACATCGCCACCGGCGCCAGCTTCCCCGACGCGCTCGCCGGCGGCCCGGCGGGCGGGCACCGAGGCGGGCCGGTGCTGCTCACGACCAGGAGCTCGCTCCCGGTGGACACCGAGACCGAGCTGCAGCGGCTCAAGCCCGCCGAGATCGTCATCCTCGGCGGAACGGCGGCCGTCTCGGACGCGGTCAGGTCTGAGCTCGCCGTGTGGGCCCCGACCGTGACGCGCGTGTCGGGCGCCGACCGGTACTCGACGGCGGCGGCCGTGTCCGCTCGAACCTTCGGCACCGGCGTCCCAGTCGCCTACATCGCCACCGGCGCGAACTTCCCCGACGCGCTGGCCGGCGGGCCAGCGGGCGGTTTCCGAGGGGGGCCGCTGCTGCTCACGACCAGTGGCACCGTGCCGGCGCCGACGCTCACCGAGCTCGACCGCCTCAACCCGGCGAGCATCGTCGTGCTGGGCGGGACCAGCGCGATCTCGCCTGAGGTCGAGTCCGTCCTCCACGACTACGCGCCCTCCGTGGTCCGGGTCGCCGGCGACGACCGATTCGCCACCGCGGCCGAGACGTCACGACGGACGTTCTCACCCGGCGTGCCCGTGGTCTTCGTCGCCACGGGGACCAACTTCCCGGACGCGCTCTCCGGCGGACCCATGGGAGGCGACCTGGGCGGCCCCGTCCTCATCACCCGCCCGGACACCCTGCCGACGACGACCGCCGACGAGCTGACCCGCCTCGCGCCGGGCAAGGTCGTCGTGCTCGGTGGCACGGCTGCGGTCTCTGACGCGGTGTCCAAGCGGCTCTACAACTACGAGGTGCCGCCCAGCCCCTGACCCAGCCCTGACCCAGCCCTGACCCAGCCCTGACCCAGCCCCTGACGATCCGGGCGTTCGCCTGCCGCGGGGAGCCTCCACGGGACACCATGGAGACTGAACCGTGAGGAGGCAGCATGGCCCATCCGACGTGGCGTGGGGTGACGATCTGCCCCTGCCTGAAGGAGCCGCTCGACGAGCTCGCGCGGGCATCCGGGAAGGACATCCTCGTCTCGCCCATCAAGGGGTTCGGCTCGTACCAGGTCGGCCGGACCGCGTCGGCGGGGACGGGCTCCGGGGGCGGACACGTCGATCTCGCCCTGCGGGGCCTCACTCCCGAGCAGAAGCTCCGGCTCGAGGGCCTGGCGCGGCGGATCGGCTTCTACGCCGACATCCGGGAGCCGACATGGTGGTCGCCGACCCGGAGGCAGTGGCTCAGTGAGAAGTGGTCCTCCCACCTGCACATGCTGCTCAAGGACTGCCGTCACCTCTCCCCGGAGGCGCGGACCCAGCTGCGCGACTGGTACGCCGGCGGGAACGGCCTCGTCGGCAGCGACCCTGACGACGGGGACCGGACCCATCTGCGCCAGACGTGGAAGCAGTACCGCAGCGACCGGCAGGGCGTGCGACCACCCGCACCGCAGCCGACCATCGCCGTCGCCAACCTCAAGCACGGACGCAGGAACGGCGACGTCAAGCGCTACCAAGGCGCGGTGTGGCGCCGGCTCGCGGCAGCGACCCGCGCGAGGATCCTGGCCAGGCACCACCTGAAGGAGACCCAGATCGCGGATGGCTTCTTCGGTGACGTCACGGTCGAGATGACGACCGCGCTGTACCGCCAGATCGCGGCGAGGGAGCCTCAGGGCGGCTGGCCGATCTGGGCCGAGCCCGGCCCGCGCCTGCTCAAACGACTGGGTTTCATCCCAGCCGGCGCCCGCGACCTGGACGACCCACACGACGAGTTCGGCGAGCCCGATTCGGTCTCCGATCCCGTGTCCGCTAACATCGACCCGCACCCCGCGGGTGTAGTTCAGTAGCAGAACACCTCCCTTCCAGGGAGGAGACGTGAGTGCGATTCTTGCCGCCCGCTCGACGCACGGAGGGCCCGGTCAGCTGACCGGGCCCTCCGTCGTCTCCGCAACCTCCCACCCAAGGAGGCGTATGCCGCTGAGCCGGCCCAGCGGCATACGTCCCCCTGGGTGGACGGCCGGGTCAGTCGGGCAGGCGCGCGGTGCGGAGGCGTCGAAGCGTCTCGTCGAGCGTGTCGAGCTCGCCCGGGGCGAAGTCGGACAGGATGCGCTGCAGGTTGCCCTCGTGCACCGCGACCGCCTTCGTGAGGACCTGCTGGCCCTGCGTGGTGAGGGCTGCATAGACGACCCGGCGGTCCTGCGCGCAGGGGACCCGTTCGATCAGGCCGGCCGCCACCATCCGGTCGACCATCCGGGTGACGCCGCCCCCAGTGAGGGCGACCTGCTCGGCCAGACACCCCATGGGGGCCAGGCCGGCGTCAGCCCGGGAGATGCGCAGCATGACCTCGAACCAGGTGTGCGGCACGCCGGCCTCGCGCTCCAAGGAGTCGCCGAGCTGCTTCTCCAAGGAGTTGTACGCCTCCATGAGCAGGCCGAAAGTGGAGACCAGGTCGTGGTCGGTGGTCGTGGTGGTCATGAAAGTAGTTTAACACGCAACTATTTGACACGCGGCCACTCGGAGTGCAAGATAGTTGACGAGTCAATCAATCTACTGAGGAGACATCATGCACGTGGCAATCATCGGTTCCGGCAACGTCGGCGGCGCGCTCGCAGGCGCCGCAATCGCAGCCGGTCACTCGGTCACCCTGTCCGCGGCCGACGCCGCCCACGCCGCCGAGGTCGCCGGCCGGACCGGCGCGACCGCAGCTGCGACCAACGCAGAGGCCGTGCGCGACGCGGACGTCGTCGTCCTCGCCATCCCCGGCCTCGCGGTCCCGGCCGTCGCCGACGAGCTGCGCGACGCCCTGCAGGGCAAGGTCGTCATCGACTCGACGAACCCGCTCAACGAGAGCTTCACCGACACGTTCACCACCGACCGGTCCGCTGCGGAGGAGCTGCAGGAGCGCGTCCCCGGCGTCCCCGTCATCAAGGCCTTCAACACGATCTTCGCGAGCCATCACGGCAACCCGAGCGAGGGTGGCCAGCCGATGGACGCCTACATCGCCGGCGACGACGCCGCCGCCAAGGACAAGGCCGCAGAGCTGGCCGGTTCGCTCGGCTACCGCGTCATCGACGCCGGCAGCCTCCGGATGGCGCGCGCCCTCGAGGAGATGGCCTTCCTCAACATCTCGCTCAACGCCGGCAACGGCTGGACCTGGCAGAGCGGCTGGAAGCTCGTCGGCCCGACGGAAGCCCAGTGAGCTCGGACTTCGGTCCCGCGCAGGTGGCGTGGGCCGGGTCCGAGGACCCGGCCGCGCCCCTGGTCGTCCTCCTGCACGGCCGTGGAGCGGATGAGCGCTCCATCCTCTCGATCGCTCCCCATCTGCCCGACGGCCCCGCCTACGCTGCGGTGCGAGCGCCCATCGGCGAGGGTGGCGGCTACGCCTGGTTCGCCAACCGCGGCATCGGGCGACCCGTGGCCGAGTCGCTGACGGCGACCATGGCCTGGTTCCGCGAGTGGCTCGACGGCGTGGCCCCCGCTGGCCGGCCCGTCGTGCTCATCGGTTTCAGCGGTGGCGCCGCGTTCGCCGGGGGGCTCCTCCTCGCGGATCCGCAGCGCTTCGCCGGTGCGGCCATCCTCTACGGAACCCTCCCGTTCGACGCGGGCGTGCCCGTGACGCCGGGGCACCTGGCGGGCACAGACGTGTTCGTGGCGCAGGGCGACGCGGACCACGTCATCCCGCGGGAGCTGCTCGACCGCACCTGGGACTACGTCACCGGCGAGTCCGGCGCGACGGCTCGCACCCGGCGCGACCCGGGCGGCCACGGCATCACCGGGGAGACGGCGGCCGAGCTGCGCGACTGGGTCGCCTCCATCACGCAGGCCTGACGCCCGTCGAACGCTCCCGGTGCCGAGCCGGGGGCTGTTCGACTCCCCATCCTCTTGCATTCGTTACCGAGCAGTAGCATCATGGAAGTGACCCGCCAGTAACTTGGCGTGCGCCCGAAGGGCGTCATCTTTCCTGACGAGAGCGAGTGGAGGACCCCATGGGCCACTACAAGAGCAACGTACGCGACCTCGAGTTCAACCTCTTCGAGGTGCTCGGCCGAGGCGAGATCCTCGGACAGGGCCTCTACGGCGACGTCGACGTGGACGCCGCCAAGGACATCCTGCGCGAGGTGGCCCGCCTCTCCGAGAACGAGCTCGCCGAGAGCCTGCTCGACTCCGACCGCAACCCGCCGGTCTACGACCCGGCCACCCACTCGGTGACGATGCCCGAGTCCTTCCACAAGTCGTTCAAGGCCTACGTCGACGGCGACTGGGGCAACCTCGACGTCCCTGCCGAGCTCGGCGGCATGGTCATCCCACCGTCACTGCGCTGGGCGACCGCCGAGATGGTCTGCGGCGCCAACCCGGCCGTGCACATGTACACCGCGAGCTACTCGTTCGCGAACCTGCTCTACCACCTGGGAACCGACGACCAGAAGAAGCTGGCCAAGCACATCGTCGACAAGGCCTGGCACACAACCATGGTCCTCACCGAGCCGGACGCCGGCTCGGACGTCGGCGCCGGACGGACCAAGGCGATCCAGCAGCCCGACGGCACGTGGCACATCGAGGGCGTGAAGCGCTTCATCACCTCGGCGGAGTCCGACCTCGTCGACAACATCGTCCACTTCGTCCTCGCCCGGCCGGAGGGTGCCGGCCCCGGGACCAAGGGGCTCTCGCTCTTCATCGTGCCGAAGTTCCACGTCGACCTCGAGACGGGTGAGCTGGGTGAGCGCAACGGCGCCTACGTCACGAACGTCGAGCACAAGATGGGGCTCAAGGTCAGCACCACGTGCGAGGTGACCTTCGGCGACAAGGAGCCCGCCGTCGGCACGCTCCTCGGCGACGTCCACGACGGCATCGCCCAGATGTTCCACGTCATCGAGAACGCGCGCATGTTCGTCGGGACCAAGGCCATCGCGACGCTCTCCACCGGCTACCTCAACGCGCTCGAGTATGCCAAGCAGCGCGTCCAGGGCGCAGACCTGACGCAGATGACCGACAAGACGGCTCCGCGCGTCACGATCACCCACCACCCCGACGTCCGCCGCTCGCTCATGCTCCAGAAGTCCTACGCCGAGGGGCTGCGCGCGCTCGTCCTGTACACGGCGACCCAGCTCGACACGGTCGCCCAGGCCCAGAACGGAAACCGTACCGTCGTGGTCGAGAAGGGCTCCGACGCCGAGCTCGCCAGCCGGGTGAGCGACCTGCTCCTGCCGATCGTCAAGGGCCTGGGGTCGGAACGGGCCTGGGTCCTGCTCGGCACCGAGTCGCTGCAGACCCTCGGCGGCTCCGGCTTCCTGCAGGACTACCCGATCGAGCAGTACGTCCGGGACGCCAAGATCGACACCCTCTACGAAGGCACGACGGCGATCCAGGGGCTCGACTTCTTCTTCCGCAAGATCGTCCGGGACAAGGGCCAGGCCCTCCAGCACGTCGCCGGTCAGATCCAGGAGTTCGCCAAGGACCTCGGTGGCTCGCTCGACACCGAGCGCGAGCTCCTCGGCAAGGCCCTCGAGGACGTCCAGGCCATCGTCGGTCACATGATCAACGACCTGATGAAGAGCGACCCGCGCGTCGGCGGCGAGATCACCAACCTCTACAAGGTGGGCCAGAACACGTCGCGACTGCTCCTCAGCGCCGGTGACCTCATCGTCGGCTGGCTCCTCCTCCGCCAGGCCGCCATCGCCCAGGCCGCCCTTGACGCGGGCTCCACGGGCAGGGACGCCGACTTCTACCGGGGAAAGGTGGCCGCCGCGTCCTTCTATGCGAAGAACGTCCTGCCGAAGCTCGCCGCGGAGCGGGCCATCGCCGAGAGCACCGACAACGACCTGATGGACGTGCCCGAGTCGGCATTCTGACACCATCGAAAGAGCAGTTCGTGACACCCGCGGTGTCACGAACTGCTCTTTCGATGTGGGAGGCGTGTCACGAACTGCTCTTTCGACGGGGGCCGGCGGAAACTCGGTGGCACCGGCCGCGGGCACCTGCCTACCGTCGTGTCCATGGGCACCGTTCAGCTGGATGTCAACGACGACCGCCTCACCCGGCAGGCACACCAGGCGCTCACCGCGAGCCGGGCGGTCGGTCGGCCGTGGTACGAGCCGCCGTCGTTCGAGGAGACCGTCGTCGACTGGCGGCACGAGGACCAGGCCGAGCCGAAGGAGATCTGGGTCGCCGAGCACGACGGTGAGGTCACCGGCCTCGCCATGCTCTACCTGCCCATGGAGGACAACACCTGGCTCGCGTGGTGCGACCTCCACGTGCACCCTGAGCACCGCCGCCGCGGCCACGGCTCCGCGCTCATGGACCGCGTGGTGGAGCGGGCCAAGGATGCCCGCCGTACCTCGCTCGTCACCGAGTTCATGGTTCCGGTCGACGAGCCGGAGCACGGCTACCGTCGCTTCGTCGAGCGCCACGGCTACACCCTGAGCAACACCGAGGTCGTCCGCCACCTCGATCTTCCCGTTCCCGACTCCCAGCTGCAGCACCTGGACTCCGCGAGCCGGCCCAGGTGGGCCGGCGACTACCGGCTCGAGACCTATGTCAACGGAGTGCCGGAGGCGCTCCAGCCGTCCCTGTGCGAGGTGATGAACCAGCTCATCGTCGACGCCCCTACCGGGGAGATCGAGTACGAGCCCGAGTCGATGAGTCCCGGCCGCTACCAGGAGCACCTCGGCGTGGAACGGCAGATGGACCGAACCCGGCTCACGACGGTCGCCCTGGGTGTCGCCGGAGAGGTCGTGGGCTACTCGGACCTCGTGCTGCCGGCCGGTGCACCGACCACCGTGTTCCAGTGGGGCACCTACGTCCACCGCGAGCACCGTGGCCGCCGCCTCGGAATGGCGATCAAGGTGGAGAACCTCCGACGGCTGCAGGCTGACCACCCCGAGCGCCGCCGGGTCGTCACCGGCAACGACGGCACCAACTCCTGGATGGTCAGCATCAACGAGGCGCTCGGCTTCCACGTCGTCGAGCTGAGTCCGGCCTACCAGCGCAAGCTGGACTGAGACCGGTCAGCCAGCGGCGCGGTGCCACCACTCGCGGCTGGCTCCTGGCAGCACGGCCAAACCCATAGCGAGCACCCCGAGGCCCACGACCGGAGTGACCTCCCCCACGAGGAAGAAGACGGGTCGGCTGCCGAGAACGTCGACCCCGACGATCGAGACCATCAGGATCCCGACGAAGACCAGGACCGCCGACAGCGCCGCCGCGACGTCGGAGCGGCGAGCTGCCGTCGCCCGGACGTCCGAGGCGGTACGGGGCCCCCGGTCGAAGCGGACGAACATCGCCACGACGACAGCCGTGACGACGAGGAGCACCGTGAAGAGCAGCGGCCTCGTCAGCCACCACCTCCACGAAGCCACCGCCGGCTGCTGGACCCCCAGGGCCCACAAGGTGACGAGGACGACCATGAGCGCCGTGAGGTGCCACAGGAAGGCGGTCATCGCGAACGGCGCGGCCCGGACCACGACCAGCCACGCACGGGGGCGCCGGAGGACCCGGTTCATCACGGGCCGGGCCACCACGGCGAGGCCGCAGATGCCGATCCCCTGGGCGAGCAGGGCCACGGTCGGCGGGGCCATGTTGGAGACCGGCTCGCCCGGGAGGCCCACCATCGACGTCGGGTAGGGGCCGACGGTCACGGCGACCAGCATCCCGGCGTAGCCGGCCACGACCATCAACCATCCGACGCGAGGGGTGAGCCGGCCGTCCCGCCACAGGAATCCGAGCTGGTGGAAGGCGAGCCACACCAGGGCGAAGTTGAGGTTGCCGACGAGCCCCACCGCATTGAACCGGACCACGTCCACGAGGACAGCCGCCCCGGCGAGGAGCCCAGCGGCATACGGCCCCCATCGTTCATGGAACGTCCGCATCACCGGAGCGAGCGCGCACGCCCCGAGGTAGATGCCGACGAACCACAGCAGCTGCGGCACGCCCACGAGGGCATCGCGGGCGAACCGCCCGACGGTCCCCGGCCGCGCCGTCAGTCCGGTCACGTGGGCGACGACACCGAGCGCGACCCAGAGTGCGAGGAACGCGAGCGTCGGACGGAGGAGGCGCACCGCCCGGCCCCGGAAGAACGTCGCGTAGCGGCCTGGCGTACCCGGCGCCACGCGGCGGTCGAGCGACTCCAGCGCATACGAGTGAGCCACGCCACCGACGAGGAAGAAGATCGGCATGACCTGGAGGAACCACGTCAGCGGCTGCAGGGCGGGCACCTCGGTGAGCGCGTTGGTGATCTCGCCCCCCGGCGTGAGACCCACCATGAGCCAGTGACCGAGGATCACGACGAGCAGGGAGCCGGCCCGCAGGGCGTCGACCCAGCGATCCCGGTGCGCGGGGGTCGCCGCGGCAGCCTGCGCGGCCGGGTCGGGTGAGGCCGTCGTGGAACGGGTCGTCACTCTCCCATGGAACTACGAAGGCGGGTCGGGCGCGTCACTTTGCGCCCAACCCGCCTTCGTGGGTCCGTGGGAGGAACCTGATGAGGGAGGGATCAGTACCGCTCGTCCCGGCGGTCGATGATCTCGTCGCGACGCTCGACGACGTCAGGGCCGCGACGCTCGACGACGTCCGGGCCGCGACGCTCGACGACCTCGGGGGCGCCGCGGTGCTCGGTGACCGTGGTGTGCCGAGTGCGCTGGGCGTTCTGGATGATGCCCATGACGAGGGCGAGTGCGCCACCCACCATGAGGATGATCCCCACGGTGTCGAGGTCGTAGTTGAGGATGTTCTCGTCGAGTCGGGTGAACGTCAGGATCGCCCCGAGAACCAGCAACGTGATACCGAGTCCGATACCCATGTCGTCTCCTTCTCCGTGCCTTCTCGGGCGGGCCACGCGCCCGCCTCGGACCTCACTTACCCGCGACGGCCGAAGATCACACGCGTCACGCCGAGAATCGGCGCAACCGTGAGCAAACCCGCCGACCCCCTAGGAGCGCGTCGCGAAGTCCCGTCTCCCATCCACGCTCGACCTCGGGGTCCTCACGCTCCTCTGAGGTCCAGCGTCAGTTCAGTCGGCCCGTCGTCCACGAGCGTGAGCGGGATGCCCCAGTCCTGCTGGAACAGGTGGCAGGCCGCGTGCTCGGGCAGGTCATCCGTCTCTGGGTCCCCGTCGCAGGCCGCCGCCTGCACGGACACGTGCAGCGTGCCCGTCCGGATACCGCTCGCCAAGGTGAGGGTGCGGCGCAGCCCCCGTGCCCTGCCGCCTCCGTCGAGGAGGAGGCCCTCGGGGGAGGCGGACACGTCGAGCACGGTGGGATCGCCCCACCGGTCGTCGAGCTTCTGGCCCTTGGGCGGCACGAAGGTGACCTCGAGTCGCACCTCCCCGGGGGCGAGCTCGGTCGCCGGCCGTTGGGTCCGGCGGGCCGGGCCGACGACCCGTTGGGCGTCCTCGGGAAGGGCGATCCGGGCGAGCCGGTGGGCGGCCGACTCGACGACGACGAGGCGGGTCCGGCCGCTCTCGGGATCACCCTCGACCACCGCGTCGCTCGGCTCGGCCAGGTCGCGGGCCAGGGTGGTGACCTCCCCGGTGGCCGGGTCGTAGCGGCGGATCGCCCCGTTGTAGGTGTCGCTGACGGCGACCGACCCGTCGGGGAGCTCGGTGACGCCGAGTGGGTGTTGCAGGAGGGCCTGGGCTGCGGGTCCGTCACGGTGGCCGAAGTCGAACAGGCCCGTTCCCACATGGGTCTGGACGGTGAGGCCGCCGGTGTCGTCGATCGCGACGGATCGCAGGGCGGACGTCTCGCTGTCGGCGACCCACACGCGCCGCCCGTCGGCGGAGGTGCACAGCCCTGACGGCTGGGCGAACCAGGCCTGTGCGCCCGGACCGTCCCGCAGGCCCTCGTTGGTCGTGCCGGCGATGACCTTGACCGTCCCACCCGGGGTGGGTTCCGTCTCGGGCGGGCCGGCAGGCGACCACGCCCAGAGCTGGTGGGTGCCGGCCATGGCGATGATGAGCCGACCATCGAGCCACGCGAGGTCCCACGGCGTCGAGAGGTCCTGCTGCCGTGCGGGTGCGCCCCCGCGACGCTCGCGCAGCTGTCGTCCCGTGCCGACCAGCGGGTGGATCGTGCCGTCGGAGAACCGGATTCCCTTGACCTGATGGTTCACCGAGTCGGCGACGAGGAGGTCGACGCCGTACTGGGCGCGCACCTCGGACGTGGCGAGGACGAGGCCCTGGGGCTCGTTGAGGACGCCGGGACCGCCCCAGCGCCGGCGCTCCGTCTCGAGATCGGCCTCGAGGTGGACGACCTGGTGGTTGGCCGTGTCGGACACGATGAAGGATCCGTCGTCGAGGGCCACGACCTTGCCCGGGAAACGGAGGGCCGTGTCGGGCGCGGGCGGCGGGACGAAGGGGTCGTCTCCCGGCTGGAGCGTGCTTTTGGTGGCGTGCTCCTCGATGAGCTCGCCCACGAGGGCGGCCAGACCGGGGCCGTGCCCCTCGCCGGACATCGACGCGACGACGTAGCCCTCGGGGTCGATGACGACGAGGGTCGGCCAGGCGCGAGCCGTGTAGGCGCGCCACGTGACGAGCTCGGGGTCGTCGAGGACGGGATGGTGGACGGCGTAGCGCTCGACCGCCGCGGCGAGTGCGTCCGGGTCGGCCTCGTGCTCGAACTTGGGCGAGTGCACCCCGACGATGGTCAGCGCGTCGGGGTACTGCGCCTCGACCGGACGCAGCTCGTCGAGGACGTGGAGGCAGTTGACACAGCAGAAGGTCCAGAAGTCGAGAACGAGGACGCGACCCCGGAAGTCGGCCAGCGACAAGGCGCGTCCGCCGGTGTTGAGCCAGCCGCGGCCGACGAGCTCGGGAGCCCGGACCTTGACCCGGGCCCGGAGGGATGGCTCAGTCGTCACCGCAGCCGCCGGTCGGCGAGCACGGGGAAGGCCTCCCGCCACGCGTGGGTCTCGGCGGGGTCGAACTCCACGCTGAGAACCTCCTCGTGGTGACCGGCGGTCGCGAGCACGACGCCCTGGGCGTCGACGACCTGCGACCGGCCACCCATCTCGTGACCCGCGTGGGTGCCGGCGGTGTTGCACTGGATGACGACGCACTGGTCCTCGACCGCCCGGGCCTGGCCGAGCAGGGTCCAGTGCGCAACCCGCTTGGCGGGCCAGGCCGCGGGGATGACGAAGACCTCGGCGCCACGGTCGAGCAGGGCGCGGTAGAGCTCCGGGAAGCGCAGGTCGTAGCACGTCGACAGGCCGACGGCCACGGAGGCGCCAGACCCGGCCGATGCCACGGGGACATCGATGACGACGAGGTCCCCGCCGGGGTCCATCAGCTTCGGCTCCCCCTCGCCGAAGCCGAACCGGTGGATCTTGCGGTAGGTCGCGATGAGCTCCCCAGCGGGGGAGAACACGAGCGACGTGTTCCAGAGGCCGTGGCCGTCGCCGTCGGTCGGGGTGGCTCGCTCGACGATGCTCCCGCCGTGGAGGGTGACGCGCGCCTCGCGGGCCGCGGCAGCGAGCGCCCGGGCGACCGGGCCGTTGACGGTCTCCGCACGCTCGTCCCAGGCTCGGTAGTCGAAGCCTCCGGCCGGCCACAGCTCAGGGAGGACGACGAGGTCGTGACCCTCCTGGGCCAGAACGAGGTCGACGACGCGGGCCGTGCGATCGGCGACGCTCTCGTCGTCACCGTAGGCGAGCTGGATGAGGGCTACCTTCATGCGCCAACTCTCACACATGCCGGCTGGGCCGGCCGCCTCGTGTCAGCTGGCGAGGGTGCCGCCGGCCCGGACCTCGCGCCGCTTCTCGGCGAGCTGGTCGCGCCACTCGTCGTCGGACTGGACGAGGTAGACGAGGCCGCAGTCCTGGGGTCCGCTCGCCCCGGGGAAGCACAGGGTGCACGGCTCGCCGATCCGGATCGGACACTTGGGCGTGGGCACACCGGCCATGGGACCTCCTGCGTCAATTCTACAATGTGTAGTAGTTCAACGCGAAACTACTTGGCCGTATGCCGCTGGGCTCGCTCCCCGAGACCGGCGCGGGTCCCAGCCCTCCCGCCCCCTCCCTCGAGGGTGCACTTCTTGCCGGTCCCACTCGCATCGAGTGTGCAGAAGATGCCAGCGGGTCCTCGGCAGGAAGTGCACACTCGACCCGGGGAGGGGCGGCAGGAAGTGCGCACTCGACCGGCGGAGGGGTCAGGAGCGGGGATGCTCGTCGTGCCGGGCCAGGCGCGCCAGGTGCTCGTTGTAGGCCGTCAGCTCGGCGTCGCCGTCACGGTCGGCGTGCCGGTCCCGTCGGCGCCCCTCCGCCTTGTCGGTCCGGGACCACTGGACGGCGACGAGGAGGGCAAGGGCGAGGGACGGGAGCTCGCCGATGGCCCACGCCACCGCTCCGCCGTTGCGCTGGTCGGCCAGCGGGTCGTCGACCCAGGACAGGTCGATCGCCGTGAAGAAGTCTGGAGCCAGCACGGCCGTGCCGCTGATCATCGCGACCCCGAAGAACGCGTGGAAGGCGATCGTCGCGAACAGCACGATGAGCCGCAGGGCCGGGCTCCACTTCGGCGGGCCGGGGTCCGAGCCGACGAGCACCCAGGCGAAGAGGTAGCCCGCGATGAGGAAGTGCGCGGTCATGATGAGGTGCCCGGTGTGGGTCGTCAGGGCCAGGTAGAACAGGTCCGTCCAGTAGAAGACGACGAGGCTCATGAAGAAGAACGCCGCCGCGAAGATGGGGTTGCCGACGACCTTGAGGTACGGCGAGTGGACGAGGCCCAGGAGGAGCTCGCGGGGACCGAGGGTCCCGTCCAGCCGGGCCCGGAGGCTGCGCAGCGCGAGGGTCACCGGGGCGCCGAGCACCAGGAAGATCGGCACGACCATGGCCTCGACCATGTGGAGAGTCATGTGCCAGGAGAAGGCGACCCGCCCGTAGATCCCGAGCGCGCCGTTCGTCGCCCAGATGAAGACGAGCCAGCCCGCGACCCAGCTCACGGTGCGCAGCACCGGCCACCGGTCCCCTCGGCGGGCCAGTCGGACCACACCGGCGAGGTAGAGGCCGATCGCGAGCAGCGCCGTGGCGAGGAAGAGCCACTCGACCCGCCAGGCGGTCACCCAGGACAGGGCGGTGGGGGACGGCGGCTCGGGGAAGCCGGTCAGCGCGAGGGCGGCACTGGGGTTGGCGACGGTCTCGGGGACGGGCGGCTGGGTCCGGGCCAAGGCCGTGGCGAGGCCGAACGCCACACCCATGACGACGATCTCGCCGATCGCCAGACGGAGGAAGGCCCAGCCCGGACGGGACTCGGCGCGCTCCCGCTCGAGGGCACGGATCGTGACGCGCCGGTGCCACCAGCCCGCGAGGCCGAGCACGATGAACGCCCCGGCCTTGAGCAGCACGAGGACGCCGTAGGGGGACGTCAGGTCCTCCAGTCGGGCGAACCGCGTCGAGGCGGCCATCACCCCGGAGACGCCCAACGCCACGAAGGCCCAGAGCGCCACGGCCGAGTAGCGCCGGGCCACCACGGCGAGGGCATCACCAAGGGCCCCCCGCAGCAGGATGAGGGCGAGCAGACCACCGGTCCAGAGGGTGGCGCTGAGCAGGTGCACCGCGAGGGCGTTGACCGCGGTCTCGTGGTCCGCGGACCCGCCGGCGTGGCCGGTCAGTCCGAGCACGACGACGCCGAGGACGGCGAGGACCACCAGCGCCACAGCCGCCGACCGGGCGCGACCGAGCGAGGCGAAGGAGGCGACGATGAAGGCCGCCATCGTCGAGATCGTCCCGATCCGCAGCGTGTCGATCGACCACACGGAGCGGAGCAGCTCGGCAGCGAAGGCCGGGTGGTCGAGCGGGAGCCCCGCCGCATCGGCGAACGTGAAGACCACACCGACCGCGCCGGCGCTCGCCCAGACGAACGCCGCCGCCGTCGCGACCCGGAAGGCCGCGGCCCGCCGGGGCTCCTCGAGCGCCGCAGACGCGGCCCGCGTGGGACCGGGGATCATCGTCGCGGCCAGCAGCAGCGCGCCCACGGTGAGGGCCGCCGCGACGTCATGGACGACCCGGACCAGGGGCAGGGCCCAGCGCACCACGGGACCCGCGTCGGTGAGGCCGGCGGGTGGCGCCGCGACGGCGCCGCTGAAGACTGCGGCGAGCACGCTGGCGGCGAGTCCGGCCACGACGGCGAGGGCGACGGCCCACGGCAGCGCGGAACGACCCACGGCGACGTCACGGGCGGCTGAGGGCATGGCTCCAGCCTAAGTAGTCTGGGGGCATGCCTCTGCACCCGGCCGCACCCGACGACCAAGGCGGCCTTCTCGACGCCTTCGAGCAGGTGGTCCAGGCGATCGTCGACCTGGGCTGGGCCTGCCGTGAGGAAGACTTCGAGAAGCCGACCGAATGCCCGGGCTGGACCGTCAAGGACCACATGGTGAAGGTGGTCGCGACCGAGAAGGCCTTCGCCGCCCTCCCGCGCGAGCCGCACGGCCCCGCCAACCGGGCCGAGGTGCGCAACGAGTTCAACCGGATGGTGGACCTCGAGGTCGCGGCGCGCCGGCAGTGGACCGGGCGCAGCGTCATCTCCGAGCTCGCTGACTTCCACCAGCACCGGATGTCCCAGCTGCGCTCCCTCGACGTCGACCTCGACACCGAGATCGCCGGCTTCTTCCGGGAGCGCACGACGTTCGGCGACCAGCTCCGCGCGCAGATCACCGAGACGTGGGTGCACGAGCAGGATGTCCGGACGGCCCTGGACCGCCCCGGCAACCTCGACTCACCGGCGGCCACGGTCTTCACCGCAGCCATCGTCGACGCCCTCCCCCTCGTCGCCGTCCGGGACGCGGGGATCGAGCCGGGGTCGGCAGTCGTCCTCGACGTGACCGGTCCGGTCCTCGCGAGGGCCGGTGCCCGCGTCGTCGAGGGCCCCGAGGGTCGACCGGTCGGCGAGGCGCTGTTCAGCGGTCAGGACCCGGAGGGCGGGGAGCCCCTCGACGTGACAACGATCCAGCTGACGACGGAGGCCCTGACCCGGAGGGCCGCGGGGCGGCGGACCCGCGACGAGATCCACTTCACCATCCTCGGTGACGAGTCGGTCGGTCACCGCATCCTCGACGCGCTCGACGTGCTTGGCCCCGCGGCCTCCTGACTGCTCCGGCCACCCCGGGCTGCTCCGCGACGAGCTCGAGTCAGGCGAGGTCGAGCCGCACTGAGACGACGGCTCGAGCGTCGCCGCCGGTCATCGCTGCCCGTCCGAGGACGTGCTGCCGAACTGCTGCTCCTGCCCCCGGACCACCTCCTCGGCGACCTGGGTCAGCTTCATGTTCAGCTCCTGGGACGTCCGCCGGAGCACGCCGAAGGCCTGCTCGGCACCCATGTGGTGCGCCGCCATGAGCAGCCCCACGGCCTTGCCGATCTCACGGTTGCTCTGGAGACCGAGGCGGAGCGTCGCCGCCTCTTCACGCGCTCGGACGGCCATCAGGGCCACCGACGCGAACGAGGCCAGGACCGCGCCCTGGTCGGCGGAGCGCTCGGTGAGCGCGCCCGGCTCGTCGGCGAAGAGGTTGAGCGCCCCGACCTTGTCACCGTCGAGGAAGAGTCGGTAGCCGATGGCCGACCGCACCGGGGTCTCGGCGAGGACCCGCTCGGTGAACCGGGGCCACGGGCTGGTCCCCGACGTGAGGTCGGTGTCGTGCTGGTAGGCCTCGTCGAGGACCGCGTCGTAGCAGGGGCCCTCGCGGACCTCCCGCTCGATCTGGTCCGCCAGTCGGGCGACGTCGTCGGTCGACGCGGCGGTCACGAACCGGTCCCGCCGCTTGAGCATGATCGAGGCTCGCTCGCACCCGTCGACGAGCCGTCGCGCCGCATCGACGATCGCCTGGTAGACGTCGGCCTCGTCCGCGCCGGCGTAGATGAGTGCGGACAGCCGCACGAAGACGTCGCGAGTGCCTTGGTCGGCCGGCAGGTGCTCGCTCATCCCCTCTCCTTCGCTCGTGGTCGCCTCAAGCCGGGTGCGCTGCGCCCCGCTGCGCTCATCCTCGCACGCTCCCCCTCCATGCGTGCCCGCCGGACCTTTCCCCTGGGAGGGAGGTGGCACCCAGGTGCCCTCGGCCGCGGGGGCGAGCCCAGCGGCATACGGCAGCCGTATGCCGCTCAGCCGGCACCCGCTGCACGTGACGCGAAAGGGTCGGCGGGGTCAGCGGAGGTTGTGCATGTCCCGTCGCGAGAGGAAGCGCCGCGTGGCGAGCGCCATGAGGAAAGCGGCTCCGCCGGCGACGACGGCGACCCAGTAGCCGTGGCGCGGCCCGACCCGGTCGATCACCGCACCCGAGACCGCCGACCCGGCGGCGATGCCGATGATCAGTCCGGTGAGGACGAGCGTCATGCCCTCGTTGATCTGGGCCCTCGGGACGATCCGCTCGATGAGGTTCATCGTCGTGATGAGCGTCGGAGCCGTGGCCATGCCTGCGACGAGCATGATGCCGGCGAGGACCCAGAGGTTTCCGGCGAGGAGCACCGGCGCCTCGAGGACCATCATCCCGAGCGTGCCGACGAGCAGCAGCTTGAGCAGGTTGCGCCCGTGCGAGATCTGGCCGAAGACGAGGCCGGAGGCCGCCGAGCCGACTGCGAAGAGGCCGAGGACCGCCCCGGCGACGTTGGGGTGACCGGCGTCCTCGGCGACGGCGAGCGTGACGACCTCGTTGACCCCGAAGATCGCGCCGGTCATCACCATGATGAACGCGAGCGGCAGGATTCCGGGATGGTGGTGCGCGCCGCCACCCGGACGCTCGTGGTGCGGCACGATGGGTGGCTCGGTGGAGCGGGCCGAGACGAAGACGAGGACGCCGACCGCGTAGCAGATCGCCGCGAAGAGGAACCCGGCCTCGGGGAACAACGTCGTCGACAACCAGATGGCCAGGACCGGCCCGATGACGAAGGTGACCTCCTCCATGACCTGCTCGAACGACATCGCCGTGTGCAGGCTGCGCGGGTCGTGGGCGAAGATGTGCGACCACCGGGCCCGCGCCATCGTGCCGAGGTTGGGGATGACGGCGCAGAGGGGGAAGGTGATGAAGAGCACCCACGAGGGCCACCCGCGCCAGGAGGCGACCATCGTCATGGCCGCCCAGAACCCGGACCAGATGAAGAACGGGACGGCCACCCGGCTCTGCCCGTAGCGGTCGACGAGCCGCCCCAGGACGGGTGCCGCGACGGCGAGGGCCACGAGCCCGGCTGCCATGACCGCGCCGGCCAGCTCGTAGGAGCCGCGCCGCGCCGCGACCATGGCGACGGTGGCCACGGCGAACATCGCCCCCGCGGAACGGGCGGTCATCCCTCCGATGATGAAGGTCCGTGCTCCCGGCACCTCGAACAGAGGACGGTAGGACGACAGCACAAGAGCATCCTGGGTGTCGGGTGGAGGGCCGGGCGGGTGGGGTGCCGGCGCAGGGTCGGCCCGAGCCATAGTGGCACGGCTGGCGACCGACTGCGTCAGCGACCGTGTGGTTCGGCCCGCTCGGCCCGATCGGACTGGTCGGCTCGCGGCCCGTGCTTGCGCCGCAGCGACCACATCTGCGGCGAGCGCTCGAGCTCGACGGCGACGTCCCACGGGATGCCACCGGGGGCGGTCTCCCGCCGGAAGCTGCGCACGAGGCGACGGGCGAGCTCCGGGTCCTTGGCGACGCGGGCGGCCAGGGCGTGCGCCTCCGCCTCGACGTCGGCGTCGTCGTGGGCGGCCCAGGCCAGGCCGAGCTGGACGGCGCGCGCGCCGTCGACCTCCTCGCCGAAGAGGCCCATGGCCGCGGCGGCCTCCCTCCCGGCCACCCGGCCCAGGAGCGTGAAGTGCCCGCCGCCGGGATGGATGCCGATCTGGGCGAAGCCGGGCAGCAGCCGGGCGGAGGTGGAGACGATGCGCAGGTCGGTGGCCAGCGCCAGGTTGAGGCCGGCGCCGACGGCGGCCCCGCGGACGGCCGCGACGGTCGGCACGGCGAGGTCGCCGATGGTCGTGAAGGCGCGGTAGACCGTCTCGAGGTTGCGGTAGGCCTCGTCCTCGACGGGGTCCAGGCCGGTGTCGGCGAGGACGGCGCGGACGGCGCCGGCGCAGAAGTGCGGGCCGCCCGTGACGACGACGGCGCCCACGGCGTGGTCCTGCCCCGCGGCCTGCGCGGCGTCGATCAGCTCGCGGGACATCTCGACCGAGAGGGCGTTGCGCCGCTCCGGTGCGGACAGGGTGATCGTCGCGACTGCGTCCGCCACGGTGTAGGTCACTTCACTCACGGGGGTCTCCTTCGTCTCGGTCGTGGCCGGCAGCGGTCAGCGTCGGCCGGTGAGGATGAGCGGCCACAGGCGGTCGCGTCCGGCGGAGGCCGCGAGCTCGGCGAGCGTCTCGTCCCACTCGTGCACGGAGCCGTACTCGCTGCGCCGGACGAGGATCGGCTTGGTGAGGACGTGGAGCTCGTGCTCGAGAGTCGTGCCGATGGCCCCGAGGACCTGGTGCGCGTTGCGCACGACGACCGAGGCCGCATGGCCCACGCAGGACTTGGCCACCCCGACGGCGAAGAGCATGCCGGGGTCCTGCCACTGCGATGCCGCCGCCCGGGCCACCGCGGTGTCCGTCGCGGCGCGGGCCAGCGACGACTCCGTGGCGATGTCGGCGACGAGGTGCTGGACCGCCTGGAACCGGCCGATGGGCCGGCCGAACTGCTCCCGCTCGCGGGTGTGGGTGAGGACGACCTCGAGGACCCGCTCCATCGCTCCGCACACCTGCGCTGAGCGGGCCAGCGCCCCTCGGAGGTGGAACTGGTGGCCCACCGAGTCGTCAACGAAGGGCGCGGACTCGAGGTCGACGAGCTCGAACTCCACGGTGTCGCAGGGCTCACCGGCGAGGTTGCGGGACTGGGTGAGGCCGACTCGCTCCGTCGGGACGTCGGCCACCCGCCAGCGGTCCGCGTCCTCCCAGAGCGCCACGATCGACGCGGAGTCCCGGGCGAAGGTGACGTTGAGGGCCCGCCCCGAGGGGTCCGGGCGGCACACGGTCCGCAGGGCCCCGTCGTTGGGCAGGCCGGCCTCCTCGAGCAGCCACGCGCCCAGCATCCCGTGCTCGACGAGCGGGACCGGCGCCCCTGCCGCTGCGGCGAGTCCGAGGAGGGCGGCCCCCTCGACCCAGCTCGCGCCGCTGCCCCCGCTCGCCTCGGACGCGGTGAGCCTCGTCAGGCCGAGCTCGTCGAGATGGGCCCACAGTCCCCGGTCGAGGTCGAGGAGCTCGGTGGGCGCCGGCCTGGTCGATCGGTACGTGGCGAAGAGGTCCGTCACCATCGCGACGAGATCGGGGTCGGCGCTGGTGGACCGAGCGAGGTGCTCGAGCTCGGCCATCACCGCATCCCCAGTCCGCGGGCGATCACGCCGCGCAGGATCTCGTTGGTGCCGCCGCGCAGGGTGAACCCGGGTCGCTGCAGGATCGCCGCGTGCAACAGGGTGTGCAGCTCCTCGTCCTCGATCCAGCCGGTCGCCGTCAGCGTGTCGACGTAGTCGGCGATGTCGCCCTCCGTCGTCGTGCCGAGGACCTTGACGGCCGCCGCCGCCGTGTCGGCGTCGGCGTGCGCCTCCAGGGCGGTCGAGACGGCGAAGGACATCTGGTGGAGGGCCGCGACCCGGGCGACGTGGCGGCCGAGGCCCGGGTCGAGGGGCAGGACGCCGCCCTCCATCGCCTCGGCGGCGGCGGCCAGCAGCTGGAAGGTCGAGAGGTAGCGCTCCGGGCCGCTGCGCTCGAAGCCGAGCTCGGAGGTGACCTGCTGCCACCCTTCCCCGATCGTGCCGAGCACCCGGTCGTCGGGGACGAGGACGCCGTCGAGGTGGACCTCGTTGAAGTGGTGGTCCCCGCCCATCGAGATGATCGGGCGGATCTCGACGCCGGGGGCCCGCAGGTCGACGATGAACTGGCTCAGGCCCTGGTGCCGGTGGGCCGGGTCGAGGGGGGCCGAGCGGGCCAGGGCGAAGAAGGCGTCGGCCTCGTGGGCGCCGGAGGTCCACACCTTGGTACCGGTCAGGCGCCAGCCGCCGTCGACCTGCTGCGCCCGGGTGCGCACGCTGGCCAGGTCCGAGCCCGAGTCCGGCTCGCTCATCCCGATGCCGAAGACGAGGTCACCCCGGCTGATCCGGGGCAGGAAGTGGCGCTTCTGCTCCTCGGTGCCGAACCTGAGCAGGGACGGGCCGATCTGCCGCTCGGCCACCCAGTGCGCCGCCACCGGGGCACCGACGACGAGGAGCTCCTCGGTGACGACGAACCGCTCGAGATAGGTCCGGCCCTGGCCGCCGTACTCCTCGGGGATGACCATGCCGAGCCACCCCCGCCGGCCGAGCTCACGGGTGAAGTCGCGGTCCCAGCGGGTCAGCCACGTGTCGACGTGCGGCGTGAAGCGACCGGACTCGATCTGCTCGGCGAGGAACTGCCGCACCTCGAGCCGTAGTCCCCTCAGGACCTCGCCCTCGACCACGACGGGAGGGACGATCGGCGGTCGGGGCTCCCGCGCCATGCAACCTCCCTCGGCATGCTGGCTCTCTGGGCCAGCCTCCCACACGCGCCGCCGCCGATGCACCCGTGGCCGTATGCCGCTCGCCGGCGACCTCGGCTGACACCGCAACACACCCGGCTCCTGACTGCTCGCCCCTGCTGCAGCACGGTGAGTTGCAGGTTTTCCGGGTGTGTTGCGGGGACTGGCTTGCGGGGACTGGGGTGCGGGGACTGGGGTGCGGGGGATGGGGTGCGGGGGATGGGGTGCGGGGGATGGGGTCAGGCGCCGCTGACCAGCAGGAACCCGACGAGCCCGACGATGACCGCGGTGATGATCCAGGCCACCGCCGTCGTCAGCCGGTGGTTGGCCATGGCGCCCATGAGTCGCCGGTCGTGCGTGAAGAGGAGGAGCGGGATGAGCGTCCCGGGGAGCGCGAACGACAGGATGACCTGGCTCCACACGAGCGCGAGGGTCGGCTCGACCCCGAGCCCGAGGATGATGAGCGCGGGCACCACGGCGAGGGTGCGCCGCAGCAGGGCAGGGATCGGCCGCCTGCCGAAGCCGGTCATGACGACGTCCCCGGTCTGCACGCCGACGAGGGTCGACGCGAGACCCGAGGCGAGCAGCGCCACCGCGAGCATCGTGGCGGCGATCTGCCCTGCCTCCGCCCCCAGGGCCGCGTAGGCGGTCTCGATGCTCGCGCCCGCCTCGCTCGGCAGGGCCGCGGCGAAGACGACGAGACTGATGTTGGCCGCGCCCGCCACGGTCATCGCGATGACGACGGAGCGCACTGTCTGCCGCCCGATCCGCAGGCGGACGGCCTGCGAGGGCTCGACCGTCCCGTCGTCGCGGGTCCGCGACGCCGCGGAGTGGAAGTGCAGGGCGTGGGGCATGACGGTCGCGCCGACGATGCCGACGGCGAGCAGCGCCGCCGACGAGTCCAGCGGGCCGGGCACCGCCGACCGCAGCAGCGCCACCCGGTCGACCTCGGCGACGAGCACCTGCCAGAGGAGCGACCCGATGATGACGGCGAGCAGGACCAGGACCACGGACTCGAAGTGGCTGCGCCCGTGCACCTTGAGGTAGAGGACGACGAGGCTGAACCCGGTCACCGCGACCGCGCCCCACATGAGCGGCATCCCGAAGAGGAGGTACAGCGCGATCGCGCCGCCGACGATCTCGGCGAGGTCGGTCATGATGACGACGATCTCGGCCTGGGTCCACAGCACGATGCGCCCGACGCCCGGGTACCGCCGGGCACTGTGCTCGGCGAGGCTGAGGCCGGTGACCATCCCGAGCTTGGCAGCGAGGTACTGGATCACCATCGCCGCACAGCTGGCGAAGACGACGACCCACACGAGCGCGTACCCGTGCTCGGCGCCGGACGTGATGTTGACACCGAAGTTGCCGGGGTCGACGTAGGCGATCGCCGCGAGGAGCGCGGGCACGAGCGTCCGAGGCGCCCTCAAGGTCCCGCCGAGCCCGTGCTCGGGGGAACCTGCGTCGACATGCGACGGCAGCGCACGGCCCGGTCGGTCACCCATGGTCAGAGCATGGGCCACGCGGACCCGTGGCGCCAACTCGGACAACCACTTTCACCCGACGCCCACACCCACACGCATCAGCGGGCCGCCGCGAGACCGAGCAGCGCTGCGATCCCGAGGACGCTCCTGGGGTCATACGCCGAGGTCCACAGCCCACCGTGGACGGCCGCGTCGGCCTCGTCCTGCCACGGGTGCTCACGGGCCGGCGCGCCGACGCGGAGGTCGTGGACGAGGAGGATCGCCATCAGGGTGTTCGCCGTTCCGGGCTCGAAGACCTCGACGCCGAACCGGTGCGCCCCCGCATAGGCCGCCGCGAGCGCCCGGTTCTTGACGACCGAACGGGTCCGGGTCGGCGGGGCCACGTTGAGGGAGACGAGTCCCCCGTCGGCGCGATGGGCCGTGGCGCGCCACCGCTGGAGCCGCTTGGCGAGGAGGTAGTTCGGGCCCTGCTGGAGGACGACGGAGTCGTTGATGCCGGGGTCCTCGCCCGGCACGTAGTTGCGGCGCATCAGGCGCCCGCCGCTCAGGGTGCGCAACGGCACCCGCAAGACCTTGGACGTATGCCGCTGGGCGTAGTTCTCGACCGACCTGGCCACCGCGCCCCCGGGCACCGCGAACACGTCGGTGGGCGTCGCCAGGAACGCGAGCGAGACCTCGTCGCGTCCGCGCTCCGCCACGGCGCGCTGCGTCAGGACGTCGACGGCAGTGGCGACCCGCACGTTGGTGGCGCCGTCCGCGTAGACGTAGTTGCCGAGGACCAGCGGCCCCTCCTGCGACGTCACCCACTGGGTCACCGACGCGAGGTCGTGGACGAGGTCACCGCCCAGCCGGGACTCGACGGGACCCGAGCCCGGCTGCACCGGCACGGTCATCGAGCCGGAGAGCCGTCGGGTGTCGCCGATGAGCCGGTGCCAGAGGTCCTTGCGCGGCAGGTCGACCGCCACGACGTCGGCGCCCCACCGGAGGAGCGACCGGAGCGGGCCCATCTCGGCGGCGGCGCCGAGCACGACGATCGTCTGGTCGGACAGGTCCAGCCAGTCCGGGTTCGCCATGACCAGCTCGACCGCCTCGGCGCAGCTCGGCTCGACGACGCCGCGCTCGACCCACCCGGCCAGCACGCGACGGAGCCGGTACCCGGAAGCGCGCTCAGCGGCATACGGCAGGGAGATCGTGCGGTCGGGGGCACCCTCGCCGCGGAAGGTCTCGGAGCCCAGCGGGGTCACCGGCTCCTCGACCGCCGCCGCGAGCGCCGCCTCGCCGGACGGCCCCGTCCAGCGCATCCGGGCATGGACCGAGATCAGGCCCTCCCGGGCGATGGTGTGGGCGGCCGCCGCGCTGGGCAGACCCGCCTCGACGAGCCGGCGGAAGTGCTCGAGGTACCCCTGCCGCCAGTTCGTCTCGCGGGTGGCCGACGCGGCCCCCACCGGGTCGACGGAGCGGAGCGCGTCCGCGACGACGGCCCGACCCACGGCGGCCGTGCTGCGCCGCCCCGACGCCGCGTCGAGCGGAAAGACGACACCGCGGTGCTCAGCCATGACCCCATCCTGCCGGTTCCGGGCGAGGCGTGACGGGCCACACACGTGCGGCCGGGGCGTGACGGAGGACAATGTGGGGAACTTCGGACCGAGGACGACGAGAGGAGACCCGAGTGACCGACACGACGACGCACAGCACCCGGCTGGCCGAGGAGCGCCAGACCACCGTGGATCGGCTCGAGGGGCTCCGGCGGGAGTTCGGCCAGGTGGTCGAGGCTGCGGTGGACTCCAACTCGGACGACGAGCACGACCCCGAGGGCGCGACGATCGCCTACGAGCGGTCGCAGGTCGCCGCCCTCATCGACCAGGCCGAGGAGCACCTCGGCGAGATCGACGCGGCCCTCGCGCGCCTCGACGAGGGCAGCTACGGGCTCTGCGTCGTGTGCGGTCGCCGGATCCCGGAGGAACGGCTCGAGGCCCGGCCAACGGCCCGGACCTGCGTCGAGCACGCCGGTCAGGGCTGACCGCTCAGGCGAAGCCGTGCTCGAGGAGAAGGAAGGCCTCGTCCACCGCCTCCTCGACGGTGCCGCTCCCCCCGGAGTGCTGGTGCTCGATGCACGCGCGGACGGCGGCGAGGGCGCTCGCGACAGTGACGCGTGGCCGCACTGACTCGCGCGGGTCGAGGCCGAGCCGGTCGGCGACGAGCTCCGTGAGGACGTTCTCCGCCCGGATGTTGTTGCCCACCAGCGCCGGCCCGAGGGACGGCTCGTTGAGGATGACCCGCCGTCGCTGCGCGCGCAGCTGCGGGTCGTACGTCGTCGGGGAGAGGCGTGCCTCGACGATGGCCCGGATCGACTGGAGGATCGGCTCGCTCGCCGGCCGGGCGTCGAGCAGGGCCCGCATCTCGTCGAGGTCGGCCGGGGTCGCGCCGAGGACGGCGCTCTCCTTGGTCGGGAAGTAGTTGAACAAGGTGCGCGGGCTCACCCCGGCACGAGCCGCGATCTGGTCGGTCGTCACGGCGTCGAAGCCGGCCTCCTCGACGAGGTCGAGGGCTGCGCGGTGGATCGCGAGGCGGGTCTCGCGCTTCTTGCGCTCACGCAGGCCACAGTCCGGCTCGGTCATGGAGGCAGCATAGGAAATTCGTGCAGTGATAGCAATTTTGCAGTCGGTGCATCATTTGCGTATCGTTGGTCCATGCCGTCTTCCCCTGCCACCTCCCGGGCGACCGAGCCGGACGACGTCTCGACCGGCCTCGACCCCCGCGCGCGGCAGATCTTCATCGCCCTCATGCTCGGCATGCTCGTGGCGTCGATCAGCCAGACGATCGTCGGTCCGGCCCTGCCCCGCATCGTCGCCGAGCTCGGGGGGATGGAGCACTACTCCTGGCTCGCCACGGCCGCCATGCTCGTCAGCGCCATCACCGTGCCCATCGTCGGCAAGCTGTCCGACATCTACGGGCGGCGCGGCTTCTACCTCGGCGGCCTCGTCGTCTTCATGGTCGGCTCGGTCCTGTCCGGCTTCGCACAGAACTTCTGGTGGCTCATCGGCGCGCGCGCCCTGCAGGGCGTCGGCATGGGGACGCTGATGCCGCTGTCCCAGACCATCATCGGCGACATCATCCCGCCGCGGCAGCGCGGCAAGTACCAAGGCCTCATGGGTGGCGTCTTCGGCCTCTCCTCGATCCTCGGCCCCCTCGTCGGCGGTTTCGTCACCGACAACTGGGGCTGGCGCTGGCTCTTCTTCATCAGCCTGCCGATCGGGGTCGTCGCCTACTTCGGGATCGCCCGCTTCCTCCACCTCGACCACGTCGACCGCGAGACCGTCATCGACAAGGCCGGCATCGCGCTGCTCTCCCTCGCGCTCATCCTCCTGCTCGTGCCCACCTCGCTCGGCGGCACGACCCTGGCGTGGGACTCCCCCGTCACAATCGGCCTCTACGCCGTGGGGCTCGTCGCGCTCGTCGCCTTCATCGCGGTCGAGCGCCGGGCCGTGGAGCCGGTGCTGCCGCTGCGGCTCTTCCGCAGCTCGATCTTCACCCTGTCCAACATCGCCAGCTTCATGGTCTCCGTCATGATGTTCGGCGCGATGATCTACCTGCCCGTCTACGCGCAGGGCGTCCTCGGCGTCTCCGCGACGAACTCCGGCCTCATCCTCATGCCGATGTCGGTGGCCATGATCGGGCTGTCGATCGTCGCCGGGTTCGTCATCACCAGGACCGGCCGCTACAAGCTCCAGACCCTCATCGGCATCCTCATCATGGGGGCCGGGTTCTGGATGCTGATCCGGATGGACTACGCCGCGGACGAGCTCGACCTCACCCTCGCCATGGTGGTGTTCGGCATCGGGCTGGGCATGGCGATGCAGGTCTACACGCTCATCGTGCAGAACGCCGCCCAACGCCGCGACCTCGGGGTCGCCACCGCGTCCACGCAGTTCTTCCGCAACGTCGGCTCGACGGTGGGGATCGCCGTCTTCGGCACCATCATGTCGAGCGGGCTCGCGGTCAACATCGCCTCGCACCTGCCGGCGGGTGCGGCCGAGCGGCTCGCCACGTCGGGCCAGCAGGTCGACGCCGGGTCGGTGCTCGACCCGGCCGCGCTGGTCAACCTGCCCCCCGAGGTCGTCACGGGGGTGCAGCAGGGCCTCGCGGACTCGCTGCACGCCGTGTTCCTCTGGGGCCTCGTGCCGTTCGCCATCGCGCTCGTCGCGACGCTCTTCATCAAGGAGCTGCCGCTGCGCAACACGGTCCACACCGCCGACGAGGCGGGGCGTGAGCTGCTCGACACGATGACCCAGACCGCCGCGGACGATGAGCTCGTGGTCCCGCTGGGCCGGGAGGCCGGCAACACGCGGACCAAGGAGCGGCTGCTCGGCCTCCGGCTCGGGCTGCTTGCCGACGCAGCCCTGTCCGGGGACCGGCCGCTCCTGTCCCGAGCCGTCGCGGAGGTCGGGCAGGGCGACGTCGAGCGAGGAGCCGCGCTGCTGCAGCGCACCGCCCACATGCTGACGACCGAGGACAACGCCGTCGCCGCCGAGACCGAGCGCTACGCCGTCGAGGTCGCCGAGGCGGCCCGCGTCTCCGGGCCCCTCACGCCGGAGCTCAAGCGCGAGCTGGCGACGGCCGTGGCGGAGCGGGACGCGCGGACCGTCATGACGACCGTCGAGCCCACCGTGGCCGAGCGGTACGAGGCCGTCGACATCCAGATGCTCGAGCGGGTGGGCGACGACCTCACCGCCGCCTACCTCGTCGACGCGATGCGGGCCCGCGCCTGACCCTCGGCCTGCTCCGCAACACACCCGCTCACCGCGTGATCACCCCAGATGTATCGGGGGCAAGCGGTCGGTAAACGGGTGTGTTGCCGTCGGGCGCGGGGGCCGATCGGGAGGCCGGATGCCGCTGGGCTCGCCGCCGCTGCGAGGCACCCTCCACGCCCGGATGCCTCGGCGGCCCTTCCGCTCTGCGCCCCAAGGTGGAGTGCAGCTGCCCGTCGCGTGAACGTTCCCGTTTGACATTGCCGGGGTCACGAAGTCCCCATAGGTTTGCGGCGCGTGGCCACGCAGGTCCGTTCCGCACACATCCGATCAGGGGTATCGAATGATCAGTCCGAAGCGTTCCTCCGTACGTGCCATTGGCGCGGCCATCATGGCCGTCGCCGCCATTGGCGCAGGCGCCCAGTCCGCCAGCGCGGCCACAGCTCCGTGCGACTCAGGCGCCTACTGCTTCTACGGCGACAAAGGCTACGGCGCTGGGAGCTGACCTACTGGACCACCTCCTTCGGGAACTTCTCCAACCCCCCGTACAGCGGCGTCAACCACCTGGATCAGCTGTCTTCCATCATCAACAACGGGAGCCGGACGATCTGCATCTACAACAACAAGGTCGTCATGCTCCGCGTGGCTCCCTACCAGGACGTCTGGTACGTCGACGACAGCAAGAACGATCGAGCCGACTACTGGAAGACCTTCGCAGGCAGCGTGAGCTGCCCGCTCACGTAAAGGCCATGGGCGGGGGGCCGTTACCAGGGATTCCCTTGGTAACGGCGCCTCGTCGCGTTGACGTCGGAAGGACTATGCGTGGCGCTTCGGGGCCGTCGGCTGACTCTCGCCTACCTCGTGCTGTCCGTGACCCTCGCTGCGGTCCACGTCGCCACGGCTCCGGGCGTGCCGATCGACCTCGAGGTGTACCGCCGGGCGGGCGAGGCCGTGCTCGGCGGCGGCGACCAGGTGTATCGCGGCGGGGACGGAGCGCTGCCCTTCACCTATCCCCCGTTCTCCGCGGCCCTCTTCACGGGGTTGGCCCTCGTCCCCGCGGGAGTCGTGACGTTCCTCGTGGCCGCCCTGTCCTACCTGGGCCTGTCGACGATCGTCGGCCTGAGCGTCCGGCACCTGGGCATCGACCGCCGCCTCGGCGTCCCCGTCGTGCTGCTGGCCGCGCTGACCGAGCCGGTAGCCGAGACGGTTCGCTTCGGTCAGGTCAAGCTCATCCTGGCCGCGCTCGTCCTGGTCGACCTCCTCGTGCTCATGCCGCGACGCAGCCGCGCTGCCGGGCTGCTCCTGTCCGTGGCCATCTGCGTCAAGCTCACCCCGGCGATCTTCCTGCTCGTTCCCTTGGTGAACCGCGAGTGGCGAACCCTCGCGCGGACCGCCGTCGCGAGCGCGGTCCTGACTGTCGTCCCTGCCCTCGTCATGCCGGCGTCGTGGCTCGACTTCTGGACGCGCGCGGTCTGGAGCCCGGAGCGCGTGGGCGGTGTCGAGTTCCTCTCCAACCAGTCCGTCAAGGGTGCCGTCTGGCGAGCCGCCGGCCCGGGCGGGTTCCCCGTCGTGACCGCCCTCCTCGTGGTGGCCGTCGTCCTCGTCACCCTGCTGGCCGCGCGACGGGCGGGCGACCGCGACGCGCTCGCGACCGTCCTGCTCGTGGCCCTGTGCGGTCTCTTCGTCTCTCCCATCTCGTGGATCCACCACTGGGTGTGGACCCTGCCGCTCATGCTCTGGCTCGTGGCCCCGGGACGGGCCGGCAGATCTCGGCGCCAACCGGTGCTGGTCGGTCTCGGTGTGGCGTGGCTCGTCGCGACCACGACGCGCGTCATGTGGCTTGCACCCTCTGGTGGCGGACGCGAGTACTCGGCGTCCCTCGCGGCCAAGCTCCTGTCAGACGCCTATGCGGTGCTCGGGCTGGCCTCGCTCGTGGCTGTGTCGGCCGTCCTGGTCGCAGGCCCCGGACGCAACACACCCGCTTACCGGCTGCTCACCCCAGATGCAGCGGGGGCAAGCAGCCGGTAAGCGGGTGTGTTGCGGTGGAAGCGGGGCTCAGCCCCAGACCAGGGCCTGGCTCGGGTCCGCCATGATCGCCGCGAGGTCAGCCAGGAAGCGCGACCCCAGCTCGCCGTCGACGAGCCGGTGGTCGAAGCTCATCGCCAGCTGCGTCACGTGCCGCACCACGATCTCGTCGCCGGCCGGACCCTCGACGACCCACGGCATCTTGCGGATCGCACCGAACGCCACGATCGCCGACTCCCCCGGGTTGATGATCGGGGTGCCGCTGTCGACGCCGAAGACGCCGACGTTGGTGATGGTGATCGTGCCGCCCGACATCTCCGCCGGCTGCGTCCGCCCCTCCCGCGCCGTCGCCGTCAGCTCGCCGATGGCCTGCGCGAGCTGGAGCATCGACATGCCGTGGGCGTCCTTGATGTTCGGGACGATCAGCCCTCGCGGGGTGGCCGCGGCGATCCCGAGGTTGACGTAGTTCTTCTGGACGATCTCCTGCGCCGCCTCGTCCCACGTCGCGTTGACGCCGGGGTTGCGCCTGATCGCGAGGATCATCGCCCTGGCGAGAACGAGCAGCGGCGTGACCTTGACGTCCTTGAACTCACGCGACCGCTTGAGCCGTTCGACGAGCTCCATCGTCCTGGTCACGTCGACGGTGACCCACTCGGTGACGTGCGGCGCGGTGAACGCGGACCCGACCATCGCCTGCGCGGTCATCTTGCGCACGCCCTTGATCGGGGTCCGAACCTCCCGCTCGCCCGAGCCGAAGGGGTATGCCGCTGGGCTCGGTGCCGCGGAGACGCTCGCCGCCGCCTCGCCCTGGTCCGAAACGCCCTGCCGTTCAGGGAGGTTCACGCCGCGCGCGAAGGACTCGACGTCGTCGCGGGTGATGATGCCGTCGGGGCCGGAGCCCGGCACCGACCAGAGATCGACACCCAGGTCCTTGGCGAGCTTGCGGACCGGGGGCTTCGCCTTGGGACGGCCTTCTCGGGCCACCGGCTCGACGGCGGGTGCCGGGGACTCGGTGCGCGGAGCCGGGGCGGTCTGCTCGGCGACCGGCTCGGCCTCGGCAACCTGCTCCGTCTCGGTGGGTGCCGACGCGCGTGCCGGCGCCGACTCGGGGACCGAGCCCAGCGGCATACGACCATCGGCCTGCTTGCGAGCGCGACGAGCGGTCGCTCCGGCCTTGGCTCCGTAGCCGACGAGATTGGCCTCCTGCTGCTCCCCCTTCGGCGCCTGGGCCGTCTCACCCGCCGGCGCGGCCGGGGCGTCGCCACCCTGTCCGTCGTCGATGCTGATGATCGGCGTGCCGACGTCGACGGTGTCGCCAACGTTGACGAGGAGCTCCTTCACGGTGCCGGACCAGGGGATCGGCAGCTCGACGAGCGACTTGGCCGTCTCGATCTCGAGGACCATGTCGTTGACCTTCACGGTGTCGCCGGGAGCGACCTTCCACTCGACGATCTCGGCCTCGACGAGACCCTCACCGGGGTCGGGCAGGTTGAACGTGCGAATTGCCACTAGAGGATTCCTTCGCGAGTCGTCAGTAGGCGAGGGCGCGGTCGACGCCGTCGAGGATCCGGTCGAGGTCCGGAAGGAAGTCTTCCTCCATCCGGCTCGGCGGATACGGAATGTTGGCGCCGTTGACCCGGATGACCGGAGCCTCGAGGTCGTAGAAGCACTGCTCGGTCACCTGGGCAGAGATCTCCGAGGCCATCCCGAGGAAGCTGCTCGCCTCGTGCACGACGACGAGCCGGCCGGTCTTGCGGACCGAGCCGACGATCGTGTCGATCGGCAGCGGGGACAGCGAGCGCAGGTCGATGACCTCGATCGAGGTTCCGTCGGCCTCGGCCGCGGCCGCCGACTCGAGCATCGTCTTGACCACCGGGCCGTAGCCGACCATCGTGACGTCGGACCCCGGTCGGACGACGTGCGCCTCGAACAGGCCCCTCGGGGCCTCGGTCGCGGCGGTGTCGTACTCACCCCGGTCGTGGTAGCGGCGCTTGGGCTCGAAGAAGATCACCGGGTCGTCGCACTCGATCGCCTGCTGGATCATCCAGTGGGCGTCCTCCGGGTTCGAGCACGCGACGACGCGCAGGCCGGCCGTGTGGGCGAAGTACGCCTCGGGGCTCTCGGAGTGGTGCTCGGGGGAGCCGATGCCGCCGCCGAACGGGATCCGGATGACGATCGGCATCGTCACCGCGCCGAGCGAGCGGGCACGCATCTTCGCGACCTGGCTGACGATCTGGTCGAACGCCGGATAGACGAACCCGTCGAACTGGATCTCGCAGACGGGTCGGTAGCCGCGCAGGGCCAGACCCACCGCGGTGCCGACGATGCCGGACTCGGCGAGCGGCGAGTCGATGACGCGCGCCTCACCGAAGTCCTTCTGCAGGCCCTCGGTGATCCGGAAGACGCCACCGAGCTTGCCGATGTCCTCACCGATGAGGACGACCTTGGGGTCCCGCTCCATGGCCCGGCGCAGGCCGCTGGTGAGGCTCTTGCCGAGGGTGACCTTCTCGAGTGCCATCAGTTCGCCTCCTCGAAGCTCGCCTGGTAGGCCTGGAACGCGGCGCGCTCGGCCTCCATGACCGGGTGGTCCTCCGCGTAGACGTGGTCCCACATCGTCTCGCCGGGCATCGTGTCCATCGTGATGCAGCCGTGGCGCAGCTCGGCGGCGAACTGGTCGGCCTCCTCGTCGACCCGGGTGAAGAAGGCCTCGTCGGCCCAGCCCTCGCGGGACAGGTAGGTCTTGAGACGGAGAATCGGGTCGCGGAACTTCCACTGCTCGACCTCGGCGGAGACGCGGTACTTCGTGGGGTCGTCAGCCGTCGTGTGCGCGCCCATCCGATAGGTGAACGCCTCGATGAGGAGCGGGCCGTTGCCGTTGCGCGCCTCGTCCAGGCAGTGCTGCGTCACGGCGTAGGTCGCGAGGACGTCGTTGCCGTCGACGCGCATCCCCGGGAAGCCGAAGCCGCGGGCGCGCTGGAAGAGCGGGATGCGGGTCTGCTTCGAGACCGGCTCGGAGATCGCCCACTGGTTGTTCTGGCAGAAGAACACGACCGGGGCGTCGAACGACGCGGCGTAGACGAACGCCTCGTTGACGTCGCCCTGCGAGGATGCACCGTCGCCGAAGTAGCAGATGACGGCGGTGTCGCGGTCGGGGTCGCCCGTGCCGACGTTGCCGTCCATCTTCACGCCCATCGCGTAGCCCGTGGCGTGCAGGGTCTGGGCGCCGATGACGATCGTGTAGAGGTGGAAGTTGTGGTCCTTCGGGTCCCAGCCGCCCTGGCTCACCCCGCGAAAGAGCTGAAGCGAGCTCTGCGGGTCCATGCCCCGCACGAAGCCGACGCCGTGCTCACGGTAGGTGGGGAAGCACATGTCGTGCGGCTTGAGCGCCCGGCCCGAGCCGACCTGGGCGGCCTCCTGGCCGAGCAGGCTGGGCCACAGCCCGAGCTCACCCTGGCGCTGGAGCGCGTACCCCTCGGCGTCGAGGCGGCGGATGAGCACGAGGTCGCGGTAGAAGCTCCGGAGATCCTCGGGCGTCAGGTCCGCGACGTACTTGTCGTAGTCGGGGTGGGAGAGGCGTTCCCCCTCGGGGGTCAGCAGCTGGATCATGTCCGGGCCGCCGTCACCGACCGCTGGGGTCGGCTCGTGCAGCTCGGCGACTACTTTGTCGCTCACGTGGGCTCCTTCACCGGAGTGGAGTCCGGCATTTCTGGTCGGGCCGCGCACGGGGGTCACCCGCCCGACGGCTGTGTCACACGGGTTCGCCGAGGTGACGGCGCACCCATGAGGGTCCTCGGCACGGAACTTACCGGAGCCCTCCGGAAATCTCACAATGCGGGACGGCTACTCACGGTAGGTGGAGACCGTGCGCGCCGCGTCAGGAGGCTCCCGCCTACCGCGCGCCGAACGCCTCGGCCACCTCGAGCAGACGCGAGTTGGCCTCGGCCTCGCCGATGGTGACCCGCACCCCGTCGTCGCCGTACTGCCGAACCATGAGTCCGGCCGCCTCGCACGCCTCAGCGAACGCCGTCGAGTCCGACCCCAGCGGGAACCACACGAAGTTCGCATCCGAGTCGGGGAGCTTCCAGCCCTGGTCCTGGAGCGCCCGGACGACGCGCTCACGCTCGGCGACGATCGACTCGACGCGCTCGTTCAGCTCGTCGAAGGCGTCGAGCGAGGCGACCGCGGCGACCTGGGCGAGCGAGTTGACCCCGAACGGAGTCGCCGTCTTGCGGATCGCCGCGGCGACGTCCGGGTGCGCGACCGCGAAGCCGACGCGGAGCCCGGCAAGGCCGTACGCCTTGGAGAAGGTGCGCAGGACGACGACGTTGGGCCGCTCGCGCCAGACCTCGAGGCCGCGTACCGCTTCGGGGTCGCGGACGAACTCCACATAGGCCTCGTCGACGACGACGATGACGTCGCTCGGCACCCGGTCGAGGAACGCGTCGAGCTCGGCCCGGTGCACCGTGGGGCCGGTCGGGTTGTTGGGCGTGCAGACGAGCACGACACGCGTGCGCTCGGTGACGGCGTCGGCCATCGCGTCGAGGCGGTGCCGGGCCCGGTCGTCCAGCGCCACCATCACCGGAGTCGCACCGGCCAGCTGGGTGACGATCGGGTAGGCCTCGAAGGACCGCCACGCGAAGACGACCTCGTCCCCTGCGTCACACGCCGCCTGCACGATCTGGGCCAGCACGGCCACGGAGCCGGTACCGGTCGCGATGCAGTCGGAGGACACGCTCAGGGCCCGCCCCAGCCGCTCTCGCAGCCCCACCACGGCCATGTCGGGGTAGCGGTTGACCGAACCGGCCGCCTCCGTGATCGCCGCGAGGACCGAGGGAAGGGGCCCGTAGGGGTTCTCGTTGGACGAGAGCTTGAACGGCGTGACCCCTGCGGCGGCCGCGGCGGGCCGGCCCGGCTTGTAGTCCGGCATCTGTCCGAGCACCTGGCGCAACCGCACGGTCGGGGAGGCACCCGGGGTGGCGGGCGGGGGCTGCACGGCGTCGTCGCTCATGCACACCACTCTATTGATGGGCGGGAGGGCTGGGAGGGTCCCGACCCGTGGACCGAGCCCAGCGGCATACGGCTTACTGTGGCTAGGCTCACACTGTCGCGCCAACGCCGCTTCGACTCCTCTTGCATGCCCACACACGAAGGACGCTGCACATGCGCATCGGCATCCTCACCGGGGGCGGGGACTGTCCCGGCCTCAATGCGGTCATCCGGGGCGCGGTCCGCGCCGCCGAGGTGACCTACGACAGCACTGTCGTCGGCTTCCGCAACGCCTGGCGCGGGGTCATGGACAACGACTTCGAGCTGCTCGACGTCGACCGCTGCCGCGGGATCCTGCCCCTCGGCGGCACCATCCTCGGGACGAGCCGCGACCAGCCCTTCGCCTTCGAGGACGGCCTCAAGAAGGTCCGCAAGGCCTACGACCGGCACGGCCTCGACGCGATCATCGGGGTCGGCGGCGAGGGCTCGATGAGCGTCCTCGCCCGTCTCCACGAGAACGGCTTCCCCATCGTCGGCGTCCCCAAGACGATCGACAACGACATCTCCCTCACCGAGATGACCTTCGGCTTCCAGACCGCCGTGCAGATCTGCACCGACGCCATCGACCGGCTCCACACGACCGCGGAGTCGCACCACCGGGTCCTCGTCGTCGAGGTGATGGGCCGGCACGTCGGCCACATCGCCACGTGGTCCGGCATCGCGGGTGGCGCCGCGATCACCCTGGTGCCGGAAGAGCCCTTCGACATCGGCGAGGTCTGCGAGCGCATCGTCCACCGGCACCGCAAGGGCCGCTTCGCGACGATCATCGTCGTCGCCGAGGGTGCCCTTCCCCAGCCGGGCACGATGGAGCTGCCCGAGCCCGAGATGGACAAGTACGGCCACCAGATCCTCGGCGGGATCGGGTCGATCCTCGCCCGGGAGATCCAGGGACGGACCGGCATCGAGAGCCGCATGACGGCGCTCGGCCACATCCAGCGCGGCGGCTCGCCGGTGGCCTTCGACCGGGTCCTCGGGACGCGATTCGGCGTCGCCGCCGTCGAGGCCGCCCTCGACGGCGCGTGGGGGCAGATGGTGGCCCTGCAGCAGGGTCACATCGTCCGGGTGCCGATCTCCGACGCCGTCGGGCAGCTGAAGATGGTCGACGCGGACCTGCTCCGGCTCAACACGATGTTCCAGCCGCGGATCCCCGGCGACGAGTACCCCGGCATACCCGCCGACCGGCTTGAGCGCGTGGAAGACTGACCGCCATGCTGCTCAACTTCGTGATCAAGACCGTCATCAACGGCATCGCGCTCTGGATCGCCGCCCTCCTCGTCGACGGGATCACCTTCGGGACCGAGGCGGACACGGCGGCCATCGTCCGCACCGTCCTGATCGTCGCGCTGATCTTCGGTGTCCTCAACACGTTCGTGCGGCCGATCGCGAAGGCCGTGTCCCTCCCCTTCATCATCCTGACGCTCGGGCTGTTCGTCTTCATCATCAACGCGTTGATGCTGCAGCTGACCTCGTGGCTCGCCGACCAGCTCGACCTCGCCTTCCACGTCGAGCACTTCTTCTGGGACGCGGTGCTCGGATCGCTCATCATCACGTTCGTGTCGATGATCCTGGGGTTCTTCAACCCCAAGGACTGACCAAACCCCTCGGCCGTATGCCGCTGAGCCCGCTTCCTCACCGGAGGCGGGCTCCCGCTCGGCCCACCTATCGGGCCACCCATCGGGGCCCACCTATCGGACCCCGGCCCGATAACGGGTGGCCGCGGGCTCCTGTCGGCAACACCCATCGGGCCCCGGCCCGGAACCGGGTGGCCGCGGGCTCCTGTCGGCAACACCCATCGGGCCCCGGCCCGATAACGGGTGGCCGCGGGCTCCTGTCGGCAACACCCATCGGGCCCCGGCCCGGAACCGGGTGGTCCCGTCGACGTTCGGGCGCGGGGCCTCAGCGTTTCGGTGGCAGCGTGCGGGCGTAGCCGAGACCCTCGTCGACCCACCTGCGCAGCTGCGCATCCTCGTCGACCAGGTCACCGTCGACGCGCAGCCACCCGGCCATCTGCCGGCCCTGCATCTCCATCCGGCGGACGTGCACGTCGTCGACGAGTGCGTCCGACCGTTGCGGATCGACTCGGACGAGCAGGCCGCCCTGGCCGCTCGCCGCGACGGCCATGTTGCCGTGGGCCAGGAAGGCCAGGCCCCCGAACATCTTCTTCTCCGAGACGACCGGATCGGGCCCGATCACGAACCGGATCCGGTTGGCGAGCTCCTCGTCGTAGGCCATGGCAGCAGTATGGCGCTCAGTCGAGGCAGAACTCGTTGCCGTCAGGGTCCGCCATGACGATGAACCCGGCGGACATCGGTGGGACTGGCTCGAAGCGGCGGATCCTCTTGGCGCCCAACGAGATGAGCCGCTGGCACTCGGCCTCGAGCGCGGCCATCCGCTCGTCGCCCTCGAGGCCCGGCGCGGCCCGGACGTCGAGGTGGACGCGGTTCTTCGCGGTCTTGGGCTCGGGGACCTGTTGGAAGAACACCCGCGGTCCGGACCCCGTCGGGTCGACGATCGCCGACGCCGAACGGTGCCGCTCGATCGCCACGCCGGTGGCGGTGAGGAAGGACATCCACGCCTCGACCACCTCTTCGGCCGGGGTCTCCGGCGACAGGTCGCTGCCCGGAGGGGGTTGGACGACGTAGCCCAGGGCCTCCGCCCAGAACAGGCTCAGGCCGATCGGGTCGGCGGCATCGAAGGTGACCTGGAACTCGCGGCTCATGCAGCCATGGTGTCGCGCGGCACCGACAACACCCCGGGAGCGGCGAAGTGCACACTCGA
>Ga0209347_1001249_pt1 | contig 44056 bp, 41 predicted proteins | sample AutmiccommuBRH23_FD_187382 | JGI IMG/M metagenome (GOLD analysis project Ga0209347, IMG submission 187382) | Deep subsurface microbial communities from Mt. Terri, Switzerland - Autotrophic microbial communities BRH/23 (SPAdes) (version 2) | ecosystem: Environmental > Aquatic > Deep subsurface >... | reverse complement strand
CCATTACACCTGCCAGGGACTAATAACCATAGATAAAGGCTTCACCTGTGAAGCGTATAAAATTCATTCTCCCTTTGCTGCCTTGCCACTCCCTGCCTATATAAGTTGCTCCGACGACCAACCACAAAAACAAAGAAAGATGAAGGATGGTAAGATGTTCTATGTGTGTCAATTGTCAGTCTTTTGTTGATGAATACATAATGCGTTGGTGTGAGAATTTCTATCTTCTCAGTTGAGTAAGTGGTGCATTTTCACTTTGATTTAATAATTAAAAAATATAGACCAGCTTCCTGTAATCCAGATGCTGGCGTTATTATTACTTATTTCAATATATTTTTCCTAACAGAATGAGGGAGTTATGAAATTATGCTTTGGTTAAAAGTAACGTTATTCATTAAATCATTTAAAAGAACCCCTACTTCAGTCAAGTCAAATGGTTTAATTATAAAGTGTTTAATCTTTCCCTCTTTGACCGCCATTTGCAAATCTAGTGCATCATAGTAAGCACTCATAATTACTACTATTGTTTCAGGAACTAAATCTCTTAATTTATCCAAGGTTTGTAAACCACTTAATCCAGGCATCCTTAAATCGAGCAACACGAGATCAGGTTTTTTCTCAATAACAAGTCTTAAAGCCATTAATCCATCAGATGCTTCTTTAACATTGTAACCTTCTTGTGTTAAGAACTGATACATAAGTCGGCGTATACCATAATTATCATCAACCACTAAAATATACTTATTACTCCCCAACAAAAATTCCATCTCCTTTGTCAGCACAAATAGAATAAGTAACCGTTATTCGTCCAGCGATAGTAATTGATTAACCAGTTCAGTAACCATTATTTCCATACTTTTTATTTCATCCAATATAACTAGTGAATAATCGATTTTATTATTCATCTTACCCAGTTCTACAAATCCTTTAAGAACTGTTAATTGGTCAATTAAATTGTCACAAATACTGACTATTTGAGCTTTGTTCATATTCAATAATCCACCTTCTATAAATAATGGAAAAAACCCTTTTTAAAAAAAGAAAATAAGTTTATCAAAATTCTTACTTTTTCTACCATTTTTAACATAATTCTTATTCTACATTCTTTTATTTACATATACAAGGATAAAATGTCTGATTTATCTAAATATTCTTTTAACATATTTAAGTGAGTGAAATGTGAAGAAAACAAAAAAGTCAAATTGACCTAGCGCCTCTTATCGGACGCACAAATTGGTTGTATCAACCAGTATCTTTTAAGTATCTCCAAGGCATTAAGATGCCTGTCACTTCCAAATCCTTTTCACTTTGCTAATTCTTTTAATATTCACCAAACCGGTCTTGGCGGAGAATCCAGCTGGAATGGTTACTTTCACTGACGGAGCTAGCGATCGTATTTATGAGAAAGCCGAGCCAATTGGGTTCCGTATTGGTCCTTTTCCCTGTCAAGCAAGTGAACTCGTTCAACTAAAGTTGAACATCGAGTCTTCGGTGGGGGACTCTACCCCCACCGAAGCAGAATAAGGTGTACCACTCCCACTTGTAGAAGTGGGAGTCTTACGATTTGGATAAAACTGATAATATAGTGTTTGGCATTATTAATCGCAACGGCGATTTTCTAACACAAGTTACAAATCCTAATGCGCCTTAATGCGATTTCTATTCCTCTGTTACTCCACCGTCATCCCGCTCTACTCAAAAACAAAATGCGTTGGTGTGAAAATTTCTATTTTCTCAAGCAACGCATTAAATATTTCTTCATCAAACTCGTCAAGGAGAATCCTTGCTGTTTATTGTCTGAATTCCTCCTGTACCAACATTGATAGTCGTTCAATCGTTTCTTCCGATTTTAGCATAATATCTTTTGCACCAACAAATAAAATTCATGGCATGGTCAGTTTTTCCTTTAATAATAAGTTAAATGCTCATTCCTAATTCAGCTGTTCTTTATCCAATATTAATTTTCTAACACCAAGGGCATGGTGCTCCCAGAGTACGTCTTTAACCATTTCAACCTGATTTTCTTTACACTCAATAATTAATACAACTTCCGTTGCCCTTAATTTCTTCTGCCTATTATCGTATTTCTTAGTGGTTATTAACTTAATAAGTAGACCTAAACTAAACCCGACCAACAAACCCACTAATCCCCACAAAACTGGCCCCCATGTCAGAATAAAGCCGTAGATGCTTCCAAAAAGACAAAATAGAGTTGCAAGGATTATTGGCAGATCTAACATACTTAAACCGTCCGAGGAATGGATAGTATCAAATAACTTTCTGTCTTCCCCACGTTTATCCATAGATACACCTAGAATGCTTTCCTTGGCAACTCCTTTCATTTGAATTGCCGTAATAGCTAATTCTAGATAATTTGAATGGTCAAATGTAGAGACAATATACATACGTTCACCGCTTCCATCCATTTTTCCGACGGGCATCATAAAGTTCTTAGGCTCATAATTCTTTTTAAGAAATTTTGTTTGTTCCCAATCAAACAATTTATTATTTGATACTGTATTTTCATAGGCATCATAGATAGCAGAGAGGTAAAGACTAGGGATATTTAAGTACCATTGTGGATTAATAATCAATTTAGCGAAGTCAAACTGTCCAAGAAAAGTGTAATGTATAGCGGGAATTATTTTGGATTGATAGGCAACAACAATCGTTGAAGTTATTATAAACAAAGCAGCAGGGACCCGATGAATTAATACTTGTCCAAGTCCTGGCATCAAGGCCGACCACATGGCTGCATTCCACGGCGTTCTCTTATCTAAATAATTAATTTCAATCGGGCTTATGTTAAACATTTTAATTTCAGCATCTTCTCTGGCCGCTAATTTATATTGATGATTGAGGTCAACTGTCGTTCGATAGGCATCCCAAACAGCGAAAACGTACATTGGAATATAAAGCAGTACCCAATTTATATCAAGTACATCTTTTGCCATATGAAATCTACCTGTAAAGGAATATAGAATTGCCAAGTTAATATGAGCATTCGTATTAATGAAGAGTTCCCAAATAAACAAGAGATACCCTCTTAGGTATTTAGATAACAATAGATGACCTAAGCCGGGAAACGCAAGGGACCACCAAGCAATTACAAAGGGGTTTCTCAAATGCAGTTGAGTTGTACCAAATGTACTGACATACGCTATATATCGTCGTACAGATGAATTCGGTTCGGTACGGTCCAAAATCCAGGGTCCTCCTCAACATTAATTTCATTTAGCATGCCCTGATTTTCATGGACAAACCAAGGATTGTAGATCTCGTCTAAAAATCAAGATCAACAAACCGCAAAGAGTATTGCATTACTCCTTGCGGTTTCAGCGCACTTCATCATATTTCCTTCGTTTTACTTTTTTGGTTGGGGTGTCGATAGTTTTGAGAAGCAGCTCATCCATGGCATCGGTGGGCCTCTCTTCTTTAATCAGGTCGTTGCGCATTTCATTTAGTGCATTTTCCACAACGCCGTATTCTTAATCAGTTAAGCAAATTTTAAGGAAAACTGAAGAAGGAATTGAATAGTAAAAAGTCGAACGTTACACATAAAAATAGAAAATGAAACACGAGGGTGATTGCAAATGGAAGAAGCACTTTTTGACCACGTTGCTGCACATTATGATTCCTGGTATGAGACTAAGATTGGCTCGGTATCGGATCAAGTTGAACGTCACCTGGCCCAGTCCATGTTTAAGGCACCGGGCCCCCAGGTTCTGGAGATCGGCTGTGGTACCGGACAATATACCAGCTGGCTTGTGCAAGAGGGATACGAAGTCACTGCTGTGGATATTTCCGCTGAAATGATGGCTCTGGCCCAAAAGAAACTAGCGGAAAACGCCGCAAAAGCTAAGCCTGTTCACTGGCGGCTTGCCGATATTACAGAAATTCTGGATCAACTTGAAACCTATGCTGGGATTTTTTCCATGACCGCCTTTGAATTCGTACCTGAACCGGAAAAGGTCTTGCAAAAACTTTTTAGTCATTTAAAGCCCGGGGGCTGTCTACTGATCGGACTCATCGCCGGCAGGAGCGCCTGGAGTGAATACTATGAAGAGGCAGCTCTCAACAACCCCACTTCGGTCTTCGCCCGTGCTGCTCTTTACAGCAAAGAGGAAATAAGTTCCTGGCAAATCGGTGTATCTGTCGAAATTGGCGAATGTCTTTTCTTCCCACCCAATGTTCAAACAACATCTGAGGCCCTTGCTATGGAGGAGAAAAGAGAAGGAAATCCTGGCTTTGTGGTGGCCAAGTGGGTGAATGGCTGAGGAAATTGCACAGTAAAAAATAAGGAAGTCCGGTCATACTGGACTTCCTTATTCTATACATATACTATTTTGACTAGGCCGATATTGACAGAGGGGTAGTCGTCCTTTTTTACATAACTAAAAGAAGCTCCATATTTGTATAGAGCTTCTTTTAGTTTGGGCAATTAGTAATTGTGCAAAAATTGCCAACCGTCTGATGTAACCTTCCGCTCCCAAGTTTAATACTGTATTTCAGACCCTCAGCTAGCCACAAAAAAGGAATTTGTCAAAAGTTGCCTTTGTCTAACAATCCTTGAAAGGAGAGTTATGTGAAATGAAAATGTTATCTGTGCCCTTATCCACACTAAAGCTAGGTGAAAAATCTAACGTTGTACACTTGAACGTAATAGGCTTACTTCGTCGACGAATCCTTGACCTTGGCATTGTCCCAGGAACCGTTCTTACCTGTATAGGAAAAGCACCGGCCGGAGACCCAATTGCTTATCTAGTCCGCGGTGCCGTAATTGCCTTGCGCAGTGAAGACGCCAGCTTGATAGTCGTGGAACAAGTATAAAGAGGACCTTACCAGGTTTTAATTATAAAAAATTCTTAGGGGTGAAAACATGAAATTGAAACTTGGAGACCATTCTAACGCGCCGAATGATCATAGTCGCGTTATGAGAGAACAGTTTGGGATTAGAACGACCGGCGAACAATACGTGATAGCACTCGCCGGAAATCCAAACGTCGGGAAAAGTACTGTGTTTAATGCGCTGACCGGTTTACATCAACATACAGGCAACTGGCCAGGAAAAACAGTGGATAATGCGCAAGGACATTACTCCTATCGGAATAAATCATTTTTACTGGTTGATTTACCTGGTACTTACTCCTTACTAGCCCACAGCGTTGAAGAAGAAATTGCTAGGGACTTTATCTGCTTCGGTCAACCCGATGCAACCATTGTCGTACTTGATGCGACTTCTCTAGAACGCAATCTTAATTTAGCCCTCCAAGTGATGGAGATTTCCTCAAAGGTAATTATTTGTGTAAATTTGATCGATGAAGCAAGGAAAAAGAAACTCAGCATCAACTTCGGCGAACTAGAAAAAGAACTGGGTGTACCTATTGTTCCCACGGCAGCAAGGAATGGAGAAGGGCTATCAGACCTACAAAAGGCGGTTTACTCAATGGTCGTTGAGAAGAAAAAGACCTGGCCGAAACAGATTCCCTATTCCGAAGAGGTTGAACAGGCAATTAGTGCACTTCTACCAAAGGTTGAAGCGCTAAGCTTGGCGAGCTTAGTAAATCCAAAATGGTTGGCTCTTCGTCTGTTAGATAGTGACGTTTCTTTTATCGAGACCATCAGCCGGTATGCAGCAACACAACCTCAAAAAACAGTGGCCTCTCAACGGCAAGGAGGTGAATTCATACTATGAGTACCCTCAATCCTCTGGATCCACTTCTGAAGATTTACTCAGATACTGAATCGGTCCGTTTATCTTCAGGAACGCCCATCGCAGACCGTGTTGTTACAGATATCTTCGCTTACACTGAAAAGCTCACCCAACGGGTAGTATTACGGGAAGACTGTCTACAGACTAGTTGGAAGGATAACATCGATAAAATTGTTATCTCTCGTGTGTTTGGGTATCCACTTATGTTACTCTTGTTAGGCACGGTGTTTTGGCTTACCATCGCTGGAGCGAACGTACCCTCGGCAATGATTGCATCAGTTCTCTTTGCCTTTCAAGATGTTCTTACCCATTGGTTTCAGCTGGTTCAGGCCCCTGCCTGGCTGCATGGCGTGTTGGTCTTAGGCATGTACCGTACCTTGGCCTGGGTTACCGCTGTGATGCTTCCCCCAATGGCCATATTTTTCCCTTTGTTTACTCTTCTGGAAGACCTAGGTTATCTTCCCCGGGTGGCATTTAACCTTGATAACATGTTTAAGAAAGCAAATGCCTGCGGGAAACAATGCCTGACTATGTGCATGGGTTTTGGCTGTAACGCTGCTGGGGTCGTGGCTGCACGGATTATTGATTCTCCTAGAGAACGTTTGATTGCCATCCTGACCAATAACTTCGTTCCCTGCAATGGACGTTTTCCCACACTCATCGCCATCGCTTCGATCTTCATGGCCAGCACACTTTTCTTGTCGCAATCACTATTAGCGGCTGGTATGATAACGCTCTTAGTCCTGCTTGGAGTAGCGTTTACCTTCGCTGTATCGTGGACCTTGTCTAAAACGATTCTCAAAGGAGAACCCTCGTCATTGGTGTTAGAGCTACCTCCATATCGCTTACCCAAGGTCGGTGCCGTTTTCTATCGTTCCCTGATTGACCGCACAATCTTTGTTTTGCGCCGGGCGCTTGTGGTAGCCGCCCCTGCTGGAGCGCTCACGTGGATTCTGGCAAATGTCTACATCGGCAACGTCAGTGTCATTGCCTATATCGCCGGGGTTCTTGATCCTATAGCCAAGGCCATTGGACTAGATGGTTTTATCCTTATGGCCTTTATCTTAGGGCTCCCTGCCAATGAAATCGTAGTACCCATCCTACTCATGTCCTATCTTTCCACAGGGCAATTGACTGAGTTTAATAGCTTATTCGAATTAAAAAAAGTTCTGCTTGCCAACGGCTGGACTTGGCTAACCGCTTTCAACACGATGCTCTTTGCCCTTCTGCACTGGCCTTGTGCGACAACCTTACTCAGTATGTACAAAGAAACAGGAAGTAAAAAGTGGACCTTTATGGGTTTCATAATCCCTACTGTGATCGCGTTCTCAGTATGTTTCATCATAGCTCAGGCAGCGTACCTTTTAGGTTTAGTGTAGTTCAAGTGTCAATGGTATTGGTGGATATGTATGGGAGTTAATAGTAAGCAATTAAGCTAGTATTTCCTACTTCAGGAAAAACTAGCTTAATTGCTTAACTACCGTTGGTTACGAAGATTGGTTATAAACTCTTGGATTAATAAGCATTTCTAACTAATCTTCTGAATTCATGAAATCGTTAAAGGCTTGTTGCCAAAAGGGATTGTCTTTCATGAACTCTACCAGAGTTTTGATGGCATCAATCGTTGCTGTTGAAAGGTAATGTTCCATAGCTTCTGCCTCGGCAGCAAAGTTACATTTACTACATATTAGAGCAAGAAACTCCTGCAGCAATTGGTTCCTCGTTACTAAATAATACCCAAATTCTTTCCCTTGATCGGTAAGCTTAATCTCACCATATCGTTCATACTTTATGTAACTCTCGTCTCTCAATTTATAGAGGGCTTTAGTTACGGATGGCAAAGCAACTTGAAGCCTTTTACTGATGTCCGTCACCCGAACCGTATCAAGCGATAACGAAAACCGGTATATCTCCTCTAAATAGTCCTCCAAGCTGGGTGTTAGCATGTCGACACTTCCTTTGCTTCACCTTAGTTACCATCTTATGCCCATTTGAGCTAAGAATTCCTAACAGACAGCATTTTAGCAAAAATTGTTCGCACACCATCAGGGATAGGTGGTTTATGAATCAAAGGGTAATCAATTATGATAACCAAGATTAAAGAATATCGTACTAAAAACTATATTACCCAGGACGCATTGGCAAGTATGGTGGGAGTAAGAAGAGAAACTATAGTACATTTAGAAAATGGCAAGTATAATCCCTCCCTAAAGTTAGCGCATGACATTGCAAAAGCTCTAAAAACAACAATCGATACACTTTTTATTTTCACTGAAGAATAAATAATCCAACAATATATAATTAAAGTGGACTGATCTTGTACTTCACCTACCAAATCACTTAACTTCCACAGTTCTAATGAGCTATTCTGTACCGTATCGGATTAGGAACTCCTTCCTTTGTAAACCAAGCAATCATCTCGATCGGCTTCATAACGACTTTCATGTCAGCCACACTTCGCCCAATCTCCAGTGATACATTCGGTACAGCCTCCCATATGTATTAGTTTATTCCGACACACTGGACATTGGTTATGAGCGATTAACCAGGCTTCACAGGGCTCTACGCAATGAGCTTTACGATTACAATCAGTGCATACATCTTTCATATTAACTCGCCTCACAGTACATATATTTGTTTAATGCCGAACTTACGTTCTATTATATGCACATTCTGTGAGAATATCAATGATAAAAAGCCCTTACTAGAAATAACCAGAAGTTTATAGGATACCATTACTACTGGTTTTACTCTCATTTGTCACTTTCCGAATGACCATTTAATCGGTGCGGATAGCATCCTTATATTCGGCCAAAAATAAAAGAAATCCGAAAGTTTAAGGAGTTCAAATATGTCTTTCATTATCTTTGATTTAGAATTTAATCAAGACGTTTCTTCTTTAGAGAATTTTGATAGAAAACGATCTCCCTATCCCTTTGAAATCATTCAAATTGGCGCCATCAAATTAGATTCGGAATTTAACACCATAGGTACATTTAACCGTTACGTAAAGCCAACCTACTACACAAGAATTAATCCCTTTGTCACAGAATTGACCGGTATTACCATAGAGCATCTTCTAACAGAAGAACCCTTTCCTGAGATTTATAAGGCGTATTTAACGTTTATCAATGAGAACAATTCTATATTTTGTACTTGGGGCATGTCTGATATAACGGAACTATTCAGAAATGTCGAAGGCCATCAATTAAGCCACAGCTTTTTGCCGAAAAGGGTTGTCAACTTACAACCCTATGTTTCCATGCATTTCAATCTTTCTCAAAAAAACTTATTACGTCTTCAACATGCTGTTGAGTTGCTCCATATCCCAATAGCACATGCATTTCACAATGCACTTCATGATGCTTTTTATACGGCTGAAATATTTAAAAAAGTATACAATTCATCGATTCAACCAAAACCCTATGATCCATCCCACAAGACGATTAGGCCAAAGCGCAGAATAAGAGTGATTGACACCGATAAACTGCTTCAACAATTCGAAAAAATGTATGCAAGAAAAATAACCGAAGACGAACAAGAAATGATTAAACTTGCCTATAAAATGGGAAGAACAAAATCAATTTTTAAAAGACGAATAAAGTGGTCTTTTCGTGAAGGGACAGGTACTTGCTACTTCAATCGCAACAAAAGGTGACTTATTCTTCAAAATCCAATCCATTGATCAGTTGAGATACTTTGTCTTTGATATCAACCATAAACTTTGCTACCACGGTCGCGGCAGAGGCATAAAAAATAGCTGTAATAGCTGGGATGATTCCTACAAGTGAACTCGTTCAACCAAAGTTGAACATCGAGTCTTCGGTGGGGGACTCTACCCCCACCGAAGCAGAATAAGGTGTATCACTCCCACTTATTGAAGTGGGAGTCTTACGATTTAGATAATGCAAGCTCAGTAGAGACCCCACATAAGGCAATCTCCTGTCCACCCGTAGAATTCTCCATCAATACTACTTTCCATACTGTCCAAAGATTGCAGCTTTAATATTGCAGTATCATCATCAAGGGAATTTACAGAACTAGGTGGGGCTTAAATCTTTTGTTCTCTCATGTCTGCAATTTATTCTGACTCATCAGACGAAGGGGTTGTCGTTAAAGTTGTCGCATATGCAATTTTACTATAATCTGATTCAACCCCATTTTTGACGGATGTTACCTTAAAACAAACGGTAAAATCCGCTGGGTTATCATATAGCTTAAAGGAATATCCAGGTAACCATTTATATTGAGCTTTATTACCATCACCTTTTACTGTGGGGAAAAACGTTGCACCATCGTTACTAAAATAAACATGGTAATAATCAGCATCACTAACTTGGTCCCATTGGATAGTTATTTCGCTACTCGAAATAGCCGTAGCTGATAAATTAGTAGGCGCAGAAGGTGACTGGTCTGTGTCAGGGAGAGAGTATAAATAAGTAATAGAGTTATCGGTAACTACACCAGTACCCCCAAAAACATAGGCCTTACCATTAATACTATTAGCCATATTTAGTTTAACTACAGTATATATTCTTGTGAAAGAAGGTGGAGTATCATTAACTAGAACAATCGGCATTCCTTTCTTCGCTGCGTAAGCTGCTCCTGTTAAAGCATCGGCAAATCCTTCACCCGCCGCTATACTGATATCTTTTGAACTAAACAAGTCATCAAATTTTGAAATAACATTTATATTGCGAGCGTATTTATCTACGCCTACTATTCTTTCAGCCCCAGGAAATTGATTAAAGATGCTATCATTGATAATGTCTCTGTCTCCCACAACATATGTCTTACTTATATTATTTACTGTAAGATATGTTTTCACCGACTCTGGCAAATAATCTTTAGGTATGAGAATGATGGGTTCCTGTTTCAAGCTTGCAATAGGAGTAATGGACAGAGCATCTGGATAATCTTCACCAGTAACAACGAAAATTTCAGTTGGAGAAGGAAGTTGTTGTGCAACTTTAATTGCAGTATCATATCGGTCGTGACCTGCAATACGGGTAACGCTAATTTGCATTGATTGTAATTCAGAATCAATCGATGAAGGTATTACTCCAGTTCCTCCGATGATAAAAACACTTTTAACTTGTAGATTGGTTAAGGTATTTTTCGTCACAGTTGGTAAGTTGTTTCCACTGGTTAATAATATTGGAGCATCATATTTTTTGGCAAGGGGCGCCGCACTTAATGCATCTGGATAGTTCTCCCCATAAGCCAAAATTGCGTAGTCAGATTGGTCCCAACCATCTTGAACTATGGATACAGCAGTGTCGTATCTAGTCTCTCCCGCTAATCTTTTGGGTAATGAAGCATAAGCGTTTGAAGAGAATGAAAATGAAAACATAAGCATTAAAACAAAACAAACAACTACTCTCTTTTTTAAGTTTACAGTTAGTTGAGTTGGTATATATTTTGGACCTTCCTGTGCCAAAGTTTCTTACCCTCCCATTTATTTACTGAATATCACTATACCACCAGCCATAGACAAAAATCTGTATCAAAGAACCTAATAAGGAAGCCTCCTGAGCCGCTTGCATGGTCACAAATCACATCACATTCTTGTGGTTCTACCATAAACCAACTATAAACTCGACAATTCCTTGGAGTAAAAAATTGGCCAATTTCCCCACGGAAAGTTCTCCCTAGAAAACGTTCAAAGGCTATACCTTTAATATCTTCACTCGTATCAGATAAGTTATAGCGTTCTAACAATTTTACTATTTCACGACCCGTATTAGGCTTAAGTTAAAATCATCCACCAAACAAGCAGTCTATCGTGGATGATTTAGCTTATGTTAACTTAAATTTAATTATTGTCACTATCAGTTTTTGTGCCAATGAAGCTAAAGACTCTGTTCCTTTGATAATGTTCTCCATCAAGGCGTTCTGTTTTTCAGTAGAAGTCGCTGCTTCTTCTATACCTGCAGATGTTTCTTCAGCAATTGAGGCAACTTGTTGGATGGATGAACTAATTTGCTCGTTGCTTGTTTTAATATTTACTAAGCTAATGGTTACGTTTTCGATTTTTGTAACCATTTTGTTGATTTCAGAAGTTATAGATTCGAGCGATTCGCCTGTATTTGCGATAAGATGTGTTCCTTTTTCAACCTGACTATAAGCACCTTCTAAAGTGTCACTAACAAGTCTACTTTCATTTTGGAGATCGGCAACAATATTGGTTATTTCCGTCACAGAATTGCTTGTTTGTTCAGCAAGTTTCCGAACTTCCTCAGCTACAACGGCAAAACCTCTACCAGCTTCTCCCGCTCTTGCAGATTCTATGGCCGCATTTAATGCTAAAAGGTTAGTTTGTTCAGCAATAGATTTTATGACATCAACAAGTTTAGAAATTTCGTGAGTGCTTTGTTCAAGTCCGCTTACCTTAGTCACTGACTCACTGACAATTTCATTTATTATTTCTATTTGGGCAATAGACTGGTTCATTTGCTCTGAACCATTTTGAGTTGAATTCAGTACTATTCTTGAAGATTCTTCAAGGTCTTTACTACCCTGGTTTGCCTGTTCGATCAGGTCATCAAGATTAACTATAGAATTTGCAACTTCACTAGAAGCATTTGCCTGTTCTTCTGAGCCAGTTGCTATTTCTTGCATAGTTGAAGCAACATGTTCAGTCCGTTCCTTAACCTGCTTAGTTAAGTTCACTATTTCGATATTCTGATCATTTAACTCTTTTGATGCTATCCTAACATCCTCAATCGTGCCTCTTAAATTTTCAATCATTACATTTATAGCTTGGGACAACTGGCCGATCTCATCTTTGTTTTTTATACTAGATCTTAGGGTTAAGTCGCCTTGGGAAACCAATAGTGTTACATTTAATACTTCTTGTAAAGGTTTAATTATCATTTTAATAGCTAAAAACACAATAAGAGATGTTACCACAAGCAAATTTACTGCTGTAGAAACTAAGACTGCATAGGTTGTACTTTCAAGACCTGCCATACTAAGAAATTTCAAGATATACCCTGAAACTATTGGAGCAATAATTTGAGAAATAACAATGGCAATTATAAGTTTTACAATTATACTGCCTGAAATTTTAGTTACCCCAAATTTCTTAACTTTTGCCAAGACCGACACTCCTCTATTAAAAATATTGCCTTTCTACCTAACATTCAACAAATTTATTATATATCCTTTTTTTGATTTTAAATCTTACCAAGATTAGAAAGTATTTACATAATAATAAGGCATCAGCGCATGAAGTATCATCTTATTATTAGCTTCTCATTATGTGTAACTCATTTGTTGACCTTTTTCATAATACCGCTTTCTTGGCTTGATTCCGACTCATAGAACCTACTCTTGAACCTTGAAAAAAGCGTTGGTGTGAGAATGAATATTCTCAGTTGACACCTTATGAGGACTGTATTTAGCTTAGGGGTCTTATCAAGATAGGTTCACGATTGGACAGTATAGGTTATTAGGATTGTTCATGTGTTGTTATAAGGAATCCTGTTATGGCCTGTTTGAGTGTGTGCGTAATTTGGCATTAGAGTATGCCTGCCATTCTTTTAGTGAATCAGTCAGTTATTATGCGGTAGATATTCATGAACCGGCTACAATTTTATGTTTGCATTATAATTAAGAGCACCGAACCATTCGGTGCTCTTTCTATCACATTGGTTTTCAAGGTCTCTTAAAAACGTTTGCTATTATTCATTTAAGTATGTGCTCACCCTGTCCTGAATCAATTGGGCAGTCGTTTCCGCTGTCTTCTGTCCTGTAAAGAAGGCCGCGGTTTCCTCCTGAACAATGGAAATAATCTTCTGGTCCGTTCCGATGTAGACGTTCGCTTTACTCAGCAGGTTTTCCATATAATCCACATCTTCCTGCGTGGGGGGGTGCAGTGTTATAGATTGAGCTGGAATGCCGTCGTCCTTAATTCTCATTTTCCCACCATTTTTTTGTATAGCCTGGGTGAAATTCTGGGCAATTTGGGGGAGCACACTCTTATTAATCGGCATTCCTCCCTGAGTCTGCATATCATCAGAGACCAATAATTTTAAAAATTCCCAGGCCAGTTCTTGATTGGATGATTTACTGCTGATCCCATACATTGAGCCCGTGGAAAAGAACAAGTCGCTTTTGTTTCCGGGGGGCTTTAAAAGCTGAACACCCTCGCTGAAAATCGTCTTGGCCACTTGCAGGTCCCAAAATCCTCCAAGAGAAGTGAAATTAAAAACAAGTTTACCCCGGGAGACCAGGTCCGTAATATTGGTCTGGGCTGTATCCGTATTAACCAGTTTGTGGTCAATCAGATATTTACTTAAGGTAAGTAAATCAAGAAATTCTTGGCCGGTAAACTTGGCTGTTTTCTTCTCCGGATGGACCAGTTTGCCATAGTTTTCTTTAACCAGAGTCGCAATCAGTCTTTTTTCATCCATCCCAGCCAAGGCATACATCTCCTGGGTTTCCCCGTTTTCCTTGTCGTTAATGACCTTTTCTGCCGTCTTGACAAAATCCTTCCAATCCCAGTTGCTATCGTCGATTTGCACCTGGGAATTAGCCAGTAAGGTTCTATCGGCGGCAATCATATCGATACCGATACTAAGCGGCAGCCCATATAGTTTACCTTTATATTCTAATGCCTTAAAAATATTTTGGTAGTATTTGTTACTGTCGAAGCTTTGATCCGACTGCATCAGCCTACCCAAGTCAACTAAAAGATTCTTATCCGCATAGGTCTGATAGGGCAGATTGTTTAATAAAATGATGTCGCTGCCCTGGCCGGACATGAGCTGGGCATTCATAGTCGTGACATATTTTTCAATATCGCCGGGATCTGCCGCCCTGAGACCTTCACCTATTTCCGAAGAATTGGAGGTGTATTCTTTCACTTCCACACTAACGCCGGGATGAAGTTTCTCAAACTTTTTTACTGCCGTATCCAGGTACGTATCTTTGGTCACCACCGCAATGGTCAGGGAATTAGGATTATTATCATTCTTGGTAGCCTGAGTATCGCCGCAGCCGGCAGTAAATACCCCCAGGCCGAGGACCAGAACCAGGATTAGGACAACTCCGTATTTGTTTTTTATCATGAAAACACCCCTTTTCTTAAGTATTCAGAATTGACTACTGTCTACTGACGTTCACCTCACTTTCTTGATCGAAAAAATGGGCCTTGGACATATTAAAACCCACCCTGACTTCCTGTCCGATTTCGGCGCGCAACTCCGGACTCACCCTGACAACCACCTCCCTGCCGGCTATCCTTACATAATGGTAAGTTTCAGCCCCTCTCAATTCGCTAAACTCCAGCCTCCCGCGCAAAGCGCACTCGGGATGGCGGTCTAAAGAAAACCCGGCTTCGCCGAGCCTTGCGAAGGCGAAACCGTTGGTTGCACTTATGCTACAGACGACGAAGACACTGTCTTCGCACGGGTTAAACCTCCTTGCAGCACTGTCTTCGCACGCATTAGGCCTTCTTGCAGTATGCAACGAAGTTATACTTTCTGATAAGTACAAAAAATCTTCGCTGCCGCAGAGATGCTCCGCTCTTATCCCCAGGACCGCTTTCCGGTCCAGATACCCCTGCTCTTTTAACCTTTGTCCCTCGGCAGTGGGAACAGGCAGTAGGGCGTCGGCCAGTTTGGCAAAAATACAGCCCTTTTGCTCGACAATTAAAACTTCCAGAAAGTTCATCCCGGGGCTGCCGAGAAAACCGGCCACAAACATATTGACCGGGTGGTCATAGATGGATTGCGGGCTGTCAATTTGCTGGATCAGGCCATCCTTCATCACCACGATTCTGGTGCCCATGGTCATGGCTTCGGTTTGATCATGGGTTACATAAACAAAGGTTGTCTGCAGATTTTTATGGAGCTTGGCAATTTCAATTCTCATCTGGGTTCTCAACTGCGCATCCAGGTTGGACAGAGGCTCATCCATCAGGAAAACCTTAGGTTTCCTGACAATGGCCCGTCCCAGGGCCACCCTTTGCCTTTGCCCACCGGAAAGTTCCTTGGGTTTGCGTTTCAGAAGATCTTCAAGGGCAAGAATCCTGGCCGCTTCCTGCACATTTTTCCTGATTTCAGCCTTGGGTATCTTTCTCAACTTAAGTCCAAAAGCCATATTGTCATAGACCGATAGATGGGGATAAAGAGCATAATTTTGAAAAACCATGGCGATATCCCGGTCCTTGGCAGCCACGTCATTAACCAACCGGTCATCAATATATAATTCACCGGCTGAAATTTCCTCCAGCCCGGCAATCATCCTTAAAACGGTTGTTTTGCCACAGCCGGAGGGACCTACCAGGATTAAGAATTCTTGATCCTTTATTTTTAGAGAGAAATCCCTGACTGCCGTAACTCCGCCGGGGTAGGTCTTAGATAGATTTTTCAGATATAAACTCGCCATCTGCTGCCCTCCTATTCGTCGGGGACATTCCTGTCTACAAAAGAAATGCTTAGGCTTTAGCAGGTGTGTCCCCTTTCCTCTTTAGAAATACCAAGGCTTCAGCAGGTGTGTCCCCTGACCTTTTGCCCTTTTTTTGTACTATCAGACTTCCATGCCGCTACGCGGCACCATTGATGAATGAAAATAAGTCCCTCGAGTCGGGCATCTTCTCCCACATCCTGCAAGAAAGCTAATTCGTGCGAAGACAGTGTCTTCGTGTGAGCGCCAGCTAAGTTTTCTTTATAACCACGCATAAAAATACTGAGCTGAATACCAGCAACACCTCCCCAGTCTCGATGACAAGAGGCATTTTTATGATCCACAGCAAGGCGGTGCCCAGATTTAAGGCGGCCAGCAGGAAAACGCTACAGAACACTTCAACTTTGAGCAGTTTTTCCTGCAACAGCTGGATCTTGTAAAGTCCCAGCAAGAACAGCGGCCAACCAAGAAAGATGTTTAAAAACAAGTTCCAATTCTGGATGGTATTGAGAACATTCAAATGAATTTCTCCTGGCGGCGCTGCATAGCCAGCGTTTTGCAGCCCGGTTTGAATCCCCTTTTTGATGAGGTCGGCCCAAAATGAAACGTCAATAAGTTCATTGGGTATGTTTTCCGGGGGAATATATAAGGTAAATCTGATTAATTTCCATAGCAGCAGCAACACCACAACAAGGGCTAAGACCTCCGCCATACCAAGCACAAGCCTGGTGGCGTCCCCTTTGATCATCTCCGACCAATATTTATCCCGGAGTTTCAGGCGGCAGAAATGGTAAATTCCCCTTATTTTTAGCCTGAGCAAGCCGAAAAGCATCACAATGGCCACCATCCCCGCCACGAAATTGCGCAGCAGGTTCTCTTGTTCCATCAGGAGACCCGCCAGGTTATAATCGATGATTTTGTAGTTGGCGGGGTCCTGACCGATGGAAGCCAGGGCCGTTTCCAAAACGGCGGTATTGCGGCCCGTGGTGCCGGCATCCTTTGTTTCCACTTCCAATGAGGTTATTCGGAAATCCGCTTCCAGTTCCAACAGTATTTTCGCTGGTATGTACACTGTGCCGTATCCCCTGTCCGTCAGAGTCCCGATCAGGGAATGGTCATTCCCAGCCACCCCGACTATTTTGAATTTCCGGCCATAGAGTTCTATCTCCAGGCCCACCACATTGCAGTTCTGAAAAAGAGCCTGAGCCAGATCTGCATCGATTACGGCGACCTGCTGGTTTTCCTGTTCGAAGGTTAAAAAACAGCCTGATCGCAGGTTGATTTGCTGGAATTGGTCGTACCTGTCATTCACCCCCAGCACTTGGGCTGGGCTCTGGTTCTTTTGATAGGCGGCAGACGTTGAAGCCTCCATGGCGTAAGCCAGATCATAGTCCCGGAGGTTGTATTGGCTTAGCTGCCTCATATCTTGCAGGGAAAAAGAGCCTTCTTCCGGCTGATGGGAGTTGCTCAGCCGGGTGGCGGTGATTTTATCGGTTTTGTGCAGGCCGCCCAGATCCGCCAATTTAGCGGGCAGAGATGACCCCAGGACAGTACTCCAGGTTAAAACCAATAGGCCCAGGGCCAGAATAAGATAGGCCGGATTGGCTGATTTGGCCGGTTTCAATTTGCCGCCTCCTTCAGAACTCTATCCCCGTCCTCCACCGGTTTATTGCTTTGCATCATCACTTCGCCCATCACCATATCTGTGAGAGCAGACGTTTGATTATCGCTGTCTTCTACATTGACTTCTACCTTTTGCAAATAGTTCTCCGTCCCTAAAGGTCCTTTTCTTGATTCCAGAACGAAGAGATAGGAGCCGCTGTTGTCGTCATAAACCGCGCTGTTAGGTACGAGGGTGGCGTAAGGCTTTGTTTTTTTGCTTAAATAAATTTCGCCCTTTTCGCCGCCTGTCAGGCCTTCCAGAGACACGTCGATCCACAAATCCTTCTCCTCCCCGTTGTGCTGGCTGTTTTCCACGATCTTGTCAATTTTTCCCTCGGTTTTTTTATCCCCCAGAGAGAGAATATTAACACTCACCGTCTCTCCGGGTTTGACGTAATCAACCAAATCATTGTCAATTGGCACGATCAGCCGGAACCCCTGCCCTAGATCAGCCAATTTATACAGGGGCAGGGAGTTATTGGTCATAGACCCTGCGGCGAAATTCAGTTCTGTGATCACGCCGTCCACTGGCGCTGTATACACGCCGTTGTTGGCTACCCGTTTGGCCAGGATATCTACCTTTCTGGTCATGTATTCCACCTGTTTAGCCATGTTTTCCACCTTTCTGGCTTGTATTTCCAGATTAAGCTGGATAGTTTTACCGTTTCTTTCCTCCTCCGCCAAGTTCTTTTCAGCATTCTGCAGATTTACCGCCGTTTCAGCTCCCTTCTCAAAAAGCTCTTTTAGGTTGTTGTAATCTCGTTGTTTTTGCTCTTGATTCTTCAAGGCCCCCGCCAGTGAAAGCTGTAGTTGCTGATAGCGGGCCTGTTCATCCAGATAATTGGACTTTTGGATGTCTACCTCCAGGCTAAGGGTCTCTACCTCCAAGCGAATGCTGTCTACGTCCAAGCTAAGGATGGGCTGGCCTTTGCTAACCCTGTCCCCCTGCTCCACCATGACCTCCTTTACTCGCAAATTGGCATCTGCGTATTCCTCCCGGGTTAATTTGACCTCCACCGTCCCTTCACCGAATATTTCTTTGATTAACGCCCCGTTCGTCGGCCGGACCGTTTGGACCCTGGGCAGAGCAAAGTTATTGATGGTATTGGAGAAGAAAGTTAACCCAATCATCGTCATTAGGAACAGCAAGCTCAACTTTCCGATCACTTTTTTTCTTTGCGCATCATCCGCAATGGCTTGATTCTGCAATTTTCTGTCTCCCCTCCTGACCTAGTGCAGTGACACAAAAGCCAGGCACTAGTTGCTCAGCCTTTGATTCCGGAAAGCCGGATCCCTTCCAGCAAGTATTTTTCGGCGTAAAGAAAGTTTAGCAGCACCGGCAGCATATATAAAGTGGACGCGGCAAAGGCCAATCCTTTTTCACCGTCGATGATTCTGGAAAGATAGAGGGAAAGAGGCTGTTTGGCCGCATCCTGCAAAAAAATCAACGGCTGTTCGACCATGTTCCAGTTATCGATAAAAACAAGGATGGCCATGGCTGCTATACCGGCCCTGGACATGGGCAGGATGATTTTGAGGAAAATCTGGAGCTGGTTAGCTCCGTCCACCCGGGCTGCTTCAATATAGGAGTCCGGTATTTGCTCCATATACTGTTTTAAAAGAAATGCGCCAAAGGTACTGAAGATGCCGGGCAAGATAATGGACCAGCGGCTATTAAGCAGGCCCAGCTGGCCGGCCATTAAATAATTGGGCACAAGAGTTACCTGGAATGGCATCAGCATCACAATGATATACAAGAAAAAAAAGAGATTTCTGCCTCTAAACTTAAGCTTGGCAAAAGCATAGGCAGCCAGGGTTGCAACAATCGTTTGCCCAATGACGATAGGGAAGGTAATCAGCACGGAATTCCAGAACATAAAGAGAAACTGAGTCTTTTTGATGAGTACGTTATAATACTGCTTCAGCACCACCACGTCGGGTATAAGCTGGAACCGGGCGAAGTGATTCGCTGTGTCATCGTTATAGCTGCTTAAGTTTTTGTCCGTCACCGGGTCATAATTATTGGCGATTTCCTGTTCACTCATCAATGAATTGGTGACGGTTACAGCCAGGGGAAACATGAGTATGACAGCCAGTACCAGTAAAACTGTAATATGGAGTATATTTTTTATTCGGTGGTTACGATTCAACACACACACCCCTATCGCCGGTTCTAAGTTTGTTAATTAATCATGTTGGTGATCTTTCTCTCCACGATAAAAAGCAGTAAAACGACGGCCACGATAAAGGCAGCCATGATGAATGCCGCGGAAGTCAATTTTTGGTAATCCAGAGCCATGAACATATTGTTCATGTAGTGCTGCAGCATATAGATGCTGTTACGGGGATATTCTCCGGAGATAAGATACGTCTCCCGGAAAACTTTAAATGAATTGATAATTGAGATGACAAAAACAAAAAAAGTTGTGGGAGTCAGGTAAATCAGGGTTATTCGAAAAAACTCCTGCGGTTGGCTTGCCCCGTCGATCCTGGCCGCTTCGTAGTATTCAGTCGGTATATTTTGTAATCCGGCCAGAAACAGGATTACGCTGTAACCAATGTTTTTCCATAGATAAATCACCAGCACTACAATTCTGGACCAGTTGGTTTTCATCCAATCCACAGGCGGGTAACCCAGGGCATGGATCAGGGAATTTAAAACGCCGTTCAAATCAAAGAAAGCCTGCCAGACCAAAACTACCGAAGCTACGGGTACCACCAAAGGAGTTATCATGATGGTTCGAAACAGGTTCCGGCCCTGGATTTTTTGGTTCAATAACAAGGCCACTCCCAGGGAGAGAATCATATTAAGAGGTACACAGATTAAAGTAAACTTGGCTGTATTCGCCAGAGCTGATAAAAAGCTCGGGTTTTTAAGCAAAGCGCCGTAATTATGTAAGCCAACAAAAATACCGTTAAGGGGGCTATCCACCAGGGAATAGTAAAAGCCGGTGACAAACGGGAGCAAATAAAAAAGAGAAAAACCCAGCAGGCTGGGCCCGAGGAAAAGCCAGGCCAGGCAGCCGTTATTAGTTTTTAATTTTCCAGTTCTCATCGTTACCACCCTAATCGTAATAGACCAAGCAGCATGTCCGCGCCTCCTTTCGGCAATATAAAAGCCTGTCCGATTCGGCAATTTCATCTTACCGAAATCAGACAGGCGTTGTTGAAAATTTAACTTATCAAAATCTTAATAAATTCTTATGGAGAACTTATTATTTTCTTATGCTGTTGTATACAGCTAAGGCGTCGGTAATATTATACTGTTCCGAATCGTGATCTCCTTTTGCACCGGCTGAAATCAGAATATATTCTTGTTTACCCACTTTAGCGAGACTCGCGAGACATAGACCGGCCTCATCGGTATATCCGGTTTTCCCTCCTAAAATTTCCCCACCAATAATGTTTTGATTACTGAGGTCTTCAAACATGGTACTGTAAAAGGTTATCCCACGAGGGTGCTTATTAGTAGGTGGTGTGGAATGACGGGATGAAGTAAATATCTCCCGGAAAGTATCATTTTGCAAAGCATAACTTAAAAGAATAGCCAGATCTTTGACTGTTGTGTAGTGGTTTTTATCGTGAAGTCCAGTGGCATTTTCAAAGTGGGTATTTTTCATACCCAGATCTGCCGCCTTTTGATTCATAATATTTACAAAATTCTGCTCTGATCCCGCAATCTGATCTGTAAGTCCAATAGAACACTCCGCGCCGCTCGGCAGCATTACTCCGTATAACAGGTCGATTGCCTTGACCTGCTCACCCTGTTGGAAACCTGCCATTGATGCATCTGCCTCGTAAAGCCCCTGAAACGTAGAATTGGTAAGTTTGATTTCTTCCTTCAGGTCAGGTAGATTTTCTATCGCCACAATGGCTGTCATTATTTTAGTCAAAGAAGCAGGATAGATTTTTTCTTCACTGTTTTTCTGCATCAGGATAGTATGATCGTTTATTGGGGACATTCCTCCGACCTGATATACAGGCTTATTAGGGGAGGTGTGTCCCCTGACCTCTAACCGGATTAGAATCGCATTAGGACTGTTCAGCTTATCGGAAGATAAAGGAACAGAGGGAGCGGGTTCTATCTTTGACGGAGGAACCGGTGTTGTTCTATCGTCAGAAGAATCGGGTGTTATTTTTAAAGAAGAATATGACGAGGTTTTATTGTTATATTCATTCTCAATGATGTGATGGTATCCTGGAATAATGATGGATTTATAAACAAAAGCAGCAATTCCAACCTTCAACAGAAGTGCTACAAATATGCGTATTCCTGACTTTTTCTTTTTTACTTTTCGTACCATAATAAAACAACTCCTTATTCTGTGCTGATATTACTTAACCACAGAACAAAGACCTATGTTGGAATTCCAGCTTATAAATTCCTTAAGATTTTCTTATTTCAGTATCTGAAATTTGGAGCCAGTGACGTATATGCTCTTTGCAACACTACTGCATCTTAATAGCTATAAAAATAAGAATAAAATCTTATTAAGGAGAAAATCACCATATCTTAAGGTTTTGTTAAGACATTTCTTTTTTAATTATTCTATAATGATCAAGTTAATTACAACTACAACGGAGGTGAATTTAGTGATCATTACGATTTTAATGTTTATTGTAGTGTCGATTACATGGTTCATTAGTGCTTTGCCATTCTTGATTCCATACCATATACTGCTGGCCTCTCAAAGCAAAAAGATTGGCTATAAACTGTCAATTGAACATATTGTAATCGTATATATCTTTGTGTACTACCTTACTGGTGTGCTAAGTTTTACTGGTATTCCTTCCATAATGGATATTGTTCATAACAGCTTTGGGATAATAACCCCAAAGGGGTTGGATTTTCCACCGAATAAGATTAATCTGATTCCATTTCTTTGGATTACAGAGGGTGTTCGCCCATACCTAGAAAATATAATACTTTTTATACCTCTTGGATTTATGCTTCCGTGTATTTGGAAAAAGTATGAAGTGTTATGGAAAACCGCATTATCCGGTATTACATTCTCTCTTCTAATAGAATTGAGTCAATTGTTCAATAGAAGAATAACGGATATTGATGATTTACTGATGAATACTCTCGGAGCGTTAATCGGATGGGTAATTTTCAGGCTGCTGAAAGAACATTTATCAAAAATACAGGACAAGGTTTCTGTTCAAAGTACCAATATCGAAAAAATTCCCTTGCTCTTTCGTGAAGAGGCATGTTTTTATATGGCCAGCGCATTCGCCGGTATGTTCTTTGTGTTTTACCCATTTTTAAGTTTTAGATTTTTAATTAATTAATTTACAAAAGGACAAGCTATCTGACTTAAGCAGATAACTTGTCCTTTTCTTGCTTTTGTGGAAGCACGACAGTAAAGACTGTCTTTTCTGTATTACTTTGCACGAAAATATTGCCTCCATGCGCGTTTACGATTTCTTGGGCGATGGCCAAACTCAGCCCTGCTCGGCATCAAGAGCAGCTTTCTTTTGTTTTTCCAGATTGTTGTTTTTAAACACGAATTTACAAAAGTTTCCGATACTCTTTCAGTTCTTGTGCCTTTTTTCTATAATTTTCATTAAGATCTCTCTTTTCATCCTCACCTAACCTACCAGATAGTTTTCCGCTGATGAACGCCAATTCATATTCAAGCAGCAGGATGCGGTTGCGAATCGTTATAACATCTAATAACTCACCAATATTCTGTGTACATTCATTTTTTCTTTTGCGCAGGTAATAATCATAATTTCCATCGTAGTATTTAAGTAAGCCATGTTCAAGCAACATAATTTTTGCGGCAATCCTTTGTACAAAATAGATATCGTGTGAAACAAATAGAATTCCGCCTGCATATTGTTCTAAGACCTCTTCAATTTTTTCCTTAGCAGCGATATCCAAATAGTTGGTCGGTTCATCCAAAACAAGAAAGTTTGCGCCTGATAAAATCAACCTGGCAAACGCAACCCGGGATTTCTCTCCCATGCTTAACTGCTTAATTTTCTTGAAAACATCGTTTTTCTTGAAAAGTAGGCACGCAAGTAGGGATCGGATATCTTCTGTTGATCTATTTGCTGTCACAACACTATCAAGAATACTTCTATGGGCATTAAGTTCTTCAAATTCTTAAGAAAAATAGCCTATTCTAAGGGCAGAGTCTATGGATAATTGGCCTTGAAAATCACGGTCAATACCACAAAGTATTTTTAAAAGCGTGGTTTTACCCGCTCCATTTTCACCCATTAAGGTGACCTTTTCATTCCTGCCTATCGTAAAAATCAGATCTGCTAACACGATATTGCTTCCATAAGCCTTGGACAATTCGTTTACGCGAATAACAATAGGAGATAATTTGTTTCTCTGGGTTTGAAATTTGTTAATAAAGTCAAATGCAGGAAGTGGAATTTGCTGCAGTTTTTTTGTTTTATCGCTTAATAATCGGGCAAGCTCTTTTTCTTTCGCCTTAATCGCGCTGGCATGTGTTTTGGCCGCATTTTTATAGTCAGAGTCTTTTTGCGCGGTCACCAACCAGTTTCTTCTGGTGCGGATAGCTTGCTTCAGTTGCTCAATTCTTAATTGTTCCTTTTCATATTCTTTAACGATATGTTTAACTTCTTGTTCCTTTAGTATTTTATATGCAGAGTAATTACCTTTATAGGTTTTTAAACCCATGGCAGTTAGCTCCCATATCCGATCTGCAATACGATCCAACAGATATCTATCATGCGATATGATTAAAACGGATTGTTTTAATCGATTAATGATCTTTTCCAGTAACTTAGCACTATCCTGATCCAAATGATTCGTGGGTTCATCGAGAATCAACAAGTCAAAATCTCTTGTAAGAACTTTGCAAAGCATGAGCTTCGTTTTTTCTCCGCCGCTTAGGCTTGTTGCTGGCTGCCCCCACAAAGATTCGTGGATTTCCATTTGATGCAACGATTTCTTTACAATCGTATCAATTGGTTCATATCCATTCGTATTTTTGCTGACCGTTTTAAATAATTCTCCGTAAACAGAAGCACCAGGCTCGAAATCCGGGTATTGTTGTAGATAAATTATTAGAGCATTTTTAGGTGCGCACTCGATCCTGCCCGTATCAGGCGTTTCCAAACCAGCTAATATTCTGGAAAGGGTTGTTTTCCCTATACCATTACTACCAATAAACCAAATTTTCTCGCCATTGCTAACTCTCCCGCTAATGTTTGCCAGTACCATCTTATCATGGTAAATTTTAGATAATCCATCAAATTGTATACTTATTTGGCCCATCTCCCTTTCTGATGATTGCGGAGAAGGGCACAAAAAAAAGACGATAGAGTACATCCTCGTCTTTGTCTCTTAACTGGATTTATTGCATAGCAGTATAAACAGTTAGCAGTAAAGATGTGCCTCCTCCTGAATTCCTAAATTTAGTTTGTAGCTATTCAAGACTAATTCAGTTTTACACATCTTCCTGTACCTCCTGTTCGTAATGATAGATAAATATTACCATATGTAACCACCAATAACAAGTGGTTGTGTATTTTACGCCCCTGCCTGTTGGGATTAACATTTTCCACCAATGCTCTGAGTTCAGCCAAAAGCGCTTGCGTTTCTTCAAAACGTAATTTATCGGCGGAGGTATTGAGATAGTTTTGGGCTCATTTCTCTGCTTTTCACCAGTGCACCCGTCAAATTGCGCGATCCGAAGTTATCATTCACGATCTGTACATCATGGAAATACTAAAAGAACATCGTGACCTGCTGGAAGCCAGCTTTGGCCCAAATTTGGTTGAACTTCGGAAACGATTCAATTTTGGCCCATCAGGGTTTAACGTTGCTACAAAGTTGGGGTTAACTTAACAAACGCATTTATATCGCTATACCGTAGGACCGCTTTGGAAGCAATGATTCTTTACACCGCTGTTACTTTTCAAGCATTCTGTTCAGCTTTTACTGACTGTTCCCGAAGAATTTTGTTCCATATAGAACCTTACGTACCTATAGTTTAGCTTTTTACCGCTTTCTGCCCTACAACCGCAAACGGTTTCCTGTGAAAAAAGCCTTTGGCATCATCTAACAGCGTATAAATTACAGGCACAACTATGAGTGTTAAAAAAGTTGATGTAATTAACCCTCCAATAATGGCATAAGCCATGGGTGAGCGTCCTTCAGATCCTAATCCTGTAGAGAGTGCTGTAGGAAGCATACCGAAGATCATCGCTAAAGTTGTCATAATGATAGGCCTCAGTCGTGTAGAAGCCGCCAGAAGTAACGCGGCCCTTAGTTCTTCTCCCTCGCCCCGCTTTTGCTTTGCATAGTCAACCAGCAAAATCGCATTTTTAGTGACCAGTCCCATCAACATGATAATGCCAATAAATGTCATCATACTTAAACTGCTGCCGGTAAGAAACAGGGCTAACAGGGCTCCAATAATACCGAAGGGCAAAGCGAAGACAATTGCCAAGGGATCAATAAAGCTTTCAAACAGGGCGGCAAGGATCAAGTAGATGAACAAAATTCCTAAAAATAGTGCTTTCATTAAGCCAGGGATAGTTTCCTCCATCACTTCAGATTTTTCTGGATAATATTTGCTATGCGCGGTGAATTCGGAAGTACTTGGCTCATATGGAGAGGCACAACACAAGAATCTTTGCTTGCGGAGCCTCCAACCCCTTGAAGGACTCATATGTCGACCTAGTACTTGGCAGGCACTCTCCATCCTTGCCGGATGGTCAAGCTCACACATTGGGAATGACCACCAGTTTTCCCGAGGGTGAGCTGGTGGTCTCAAGTTCGATGATGGCCGGAATCGCTTCTGACAGCGGCACGATTCGACCGATCGTCGGCGCGATCTTACCCTGTTTGACCGCCTCAATAATGCCCACCAAGGATTGCGGTGTCACTTTGCCGAAGATCGTCCGATGCCGGGACGAGAGCATGCTCCAAATCATCTTTAGAGGCGTTGGAACAATATGCAGCGCCACGCCGCCGCGTTTGAGCATCGCGCCGCACTGCCTCGGCGACAGCGCTCCGTGCGTATCGAACACCACGTCGAAGCGACCTCGATATGTATCGGCATTGAAGGCGCGATAGTCAACGGCCTCCCGGACTCCCAGCGCCAGCGCTTCGTCGCGCCGGGACGCGCTACAACTGCCGGCGACCTCTGCGCCGCGCATCTTCGCAATCTGCACCGCAATACGCCCGACCCCGCCGAGACAACCCGTGATGAAGACCCGCTGGCAGGCTTGCAGCTTCGCCTCGTCGATTAACGCGTTCCAGGCTGTCGCGCTCACAATGGGCAAGGCGGCGGCCACTTCGAAGGAGAGGGACTGCGGTTTAAGGAAGACCGTCTTTTCTTCGGTGACCAGCGCCTCGGAGAATGTGCCCGATTCCTTCAATCCCATACCGCCGAAAACCTCATCACCAACCTTGAGCCGCGTCACGTTCGGTCCAACCGCCTCTACAACGCCCGCGAAATCATGGCCGAGGCCGCGCGGAAATTTTCGGCCCGTCATCATCTTCAACTCGCCGTTGCGAATCTTCCAGTCCATCGGATTGGCCGCCGCCGCCCTGATTCGAACGCGGATTTGACCGCGCCCGGGCGCGGCGAGCGCAAACTCCTCCAGGTGCAGTACCTCCGGTCCTCCGTAACGGTGATATTGGATGCGCTTAATGAGGATCGCTCCATCGGATTCATCATCACTCGATGAACCCGACCAATGCCCATTGTTATTCATAACTTTTCCTTTTCTCCTTTTCCTATCGCTAATGGCGCGTCGTGACATCAACTGTATCAGTTATGTCGCACCGTGTTATCCCCTGATCGACACCTGAAAAGCCGCTTTTTTATTGTCATATTTTTTATATGAGGTACCACCTTACTATTTTACATTCCTGAAATTATAGCATAAACTTTCCGGGCAGTGTTAAACCCAACATAAACAATGCCTAAAACAGCTTGTCATAATTGTATGTAAGCGGCTTTGTCAACCTACAAAGCCGCTTGCAATTATGTCCATATCTTATCACCTTCTACATAATCCCCTTGTCCATTAGTTATGGTGGCTGCGCGGGCAGTTGATTTATTTAAAAATTCACCACCATGTTAATCGCCATGCGTGGCATACCAGAAATTTACTCGCCTAACCTCAAATATTTATTTATAGCCCATTCCACGATACAAACTCATGATCGGACCGCGATCAAAAAGCCCACCCAATACAAGACCGATACCCGCCAGAAAGGTTAGCGACCAAGCCCAAGGGACAAAATAGTGGGCTGTGAGGGCTGATAATATGACTGTGCTTCCATATATTACTCGAATATAACGTTCTTTACTCCACTTAGTAACAAAATGATCGCTAGACAAAGCCCCTTGCCATGAACTCATTCCTCCTTCTAACCGATATACGCCTCCTCTTTCCAAGGAAAGTTGTTTGCTACAATCGCGATTATATAGCCCCAAATAGCAAACAACAACTACGTCTCCCTGCATGGGAAGATTAGTTGGAAGCTCTTCCCATGGCACAGGAGCATTAATGGCATTTGGGATATGACCCCGGGCATAGTCTTTCGCATAACGAACATCTAATATGGTAATCTCTTCACCGCTGGCTAGCATTTGTACGAGCTGTTTAGCAGTAATATCAGTCACAGAGTTAATCATTAATTTGCCCTCGGATTTTCACAAAAGCGCGATAAGCGGCTTCAACATTCTCTCTGACCGTTTGAGCGAACATTCCCTTTGCAGCGGCTACCAACTCCGGGCGCGCTGTCTGCGGATTGCCGCACCCAAACGGCGGGTGCGGGTCATATTCCGCAGAGAGCTCCGCAAATTCAGCCATTTCTTGGCCTCTTAATTTTGCGATCAGCAACAACGCCGCGTCAACAGCTCCGGTGAATGGACCGGCGGTGTAAAAGTTACCGTCAACTACTACTCGCGTCGTCACCACCGGAACGGCTCCGAATTGTGCCAACTGTTCGGTACTATGGAAATTGGATGTCGCTCGTCTTCCTATTAGCAAGCCTGCCGCGCCCAGCAAGAGAGAACCGCCGCAAATGCCCATGATGTGACAACCGCGAGCGGCGTGTTTCTTGAAGAAATCAATGGTTTCCCGGTCTTCAAGAACATTTGAAGGAATTGCACCCACACATAGAATATCAAGGTCCTCCGGGCAGTCGGTAAAAGTAGTCGTGGGGATAGTGGGAAAGGTCGGGAAACCTATGACAGGTTCAAGGCTTTTCCATACCAGATGGACATCGGTGTTTGGTAAAAATCCTAACGCGCTGTGCGCGCCTATGATGTCCGTAGGCATATATCCGGGACAGACCAAGAACGCTGATTTTAAGGTCTTACTCTGATTGTTGTTTTCCATAATGCCCTCCTTTTAATGATAGAAGTTTTGTAATCGAAATAATCTACAACACAATAATCGCATAATATGGAGTTGCTCACAACAGAGTATCTGGACGTTTTCCGCCTGTTTTCGGACAATCGATTGACGGTGGATAACCTGGGTCTTATAATAATATCACTTGAAATGGTGGAACGGAGGTCGGAAAATGCACAGAGTAACGGTTTTAGCTATGGAGGGTTTTGTTATTTTCGATCTGGCGATAGCCGTCGATATGTTCAGCCGAGCTAAATCCCGGACAGGAATGGATTTATATGAAACATATGTGTGCGGAAACTCTAAATCTGTTAAGGGACATCTATTCGATCTTCATTTGCGTGACAACTTGAGTATCTTGCAACAGTCCGATACAATCATCGTTCCCGGTGTATCCGACGTCCAAAAGCCGTCTGAGCCCACGCTTCTGGATGCCTTACGCAAAGCCTCGGACAAAGGTGCACGAATAGCCTCCATTTGTTCTGGAGCGTTTGTATTAGCGGAAGCCGGACTGCTTGACGGTCTGCGCGCCACCACGCACTGGCGAGGTGCTGAAGAACTCGCCGCCCGTTATCCGCGCGTTCAAGTGGAAGCGGACGTATTATTCATTGATAACGGAAAGATTCTAACATCTGCCGGAGTTGCTTCGGGTATTGATTTGTGTCTGCATATAATCAGACGGGATCACGGCGCGGTCGCGGCGGCTGATGTTGCAGATAATATCGTGATGCCGCTTGAACGCACGGGAATACACTCCCAGCGGATAAAACACGATGTTACCGGTTCCTCGGCAATGCAGGATATTCTGCTGTGGATAACGGAAAATTTAAATCAGGATTTGGGGTTAGAACAAATTGCCGAACACTTTAATCTCACCTCCCGAACACTTGGTAGGTGGTTTCGGGAGCACACAGGAATTACTGCGTTACAATGGATATTAGCCGCAAAAATCCGCCGTTCCCAACAACTGTTGGAAACAACGGATTTGTCTGTCGAGGATGTTGCCGCCGGTGCTGGTTTTTCGTCTGCCTCCGCTTTTCGCGATAGGTTTCATCGGATTACAGGCGCGTCCCCCACGACGTGGCGCAAGACATATAGAGGTTTGCATAATAAATAAGAAATGATAGGGTGACTCTTCAATTCAGTGCTGAAAGTGGCATTGATTCATTGATGTAGAAGGAGTCCCTTTATCACTTTATCAATAACCTTTTTATCATCACGCATTGCCATACCAACAAGCTTTAAATCTTCACTGGCGCATTTTTTTACGGCTACTCTGTTTTCTTCATCATGCGTAGTCGAAAAAAGTTCTTCGGTAAAAATGGCTAGCTTTACATTTCTGCTTAAAGCCCGACCGTATACCTTTCGGATTTCTTCCCCATTGGCACTAAAAATCATTATAGGTTGCACAATCATTGGCAAATACTGATTGCCGGACGCGTCTTCATAGTTTTCTCCAACAGTTCCTTCTGAAATTCCTACTATACCACTAACAGTAAACGCTGTTACATTTAACTTTTGCCAAGTAGGCAGATCATCACGGAGAACGACGGCTATCTTGGTATCAAATATCATTTTTTATAACCTCCTTAACTTTCAATGGTCTATTAGATTTGCTTACACTCAATAATACACCCGTTACTACGATGACTCCCCCAACCAGCTGATTGGCTTGAACGTTTTCGTGCAGAAGTAGTACGGAAAACAACACTCCAAATACGGGCACAAGGTTCATCAATGTAACGGCCGTACTTGAAGATAGTTGTCTTAGTCCGTAATTGTACAGCAAAAATGCGATAACGGAGCAGAATGTCCCTAAATACAACAACATCAAAAAAGATATAAAAGTCGGCATTTGCCAACTGGATTTTTCAGAAAGCGCCAACGGAATAAAGACTATCGTTCCCACTATAGTTTGATAAAACGATACTGTAATCGCTGGATATTTATTAACAACCTTCCTCGTTACGAAATTATACAAAGCCCAAACAACACCTGTTACAATTAAGATAATATTGCCAGTGACCTGCCCTCCTTCTGCGCTGCCTTGCCCTGTATAAGACAACTGATAAACACCGATGATAGCCAAGGCAATACCTATTCCCTTTAGCCATGAAATTTTTACTCTGTAAATAATCAGTTCTAGGAGAGCTGTTATGGCAGGGTAAGACGCAACGATCAGGGCCGCATTAGAGGCCGAAGTTAAGCTTACGCCAATATTCTCCATAGCAAAGTAAAGTGTAATGCCTAAAATTCCGCTGACTGACATTATGCCAAGGTCTTTAACTGTAGGCTTTATAAATTCTTTCTTGGAAACCAGAACAACACCTAACACCAACGATGCTATTGCAAAGCGAGCTGCACCCAGTGTTAAAGGTGGAAAAGAGGCAAATGCAATTTTAGTACTGACAAAAGACGTACTCCATATCAACATGGCAAAAGTAACAGCCGCTAAGTAATATTTATTCTTCCCACACTTGTTGTCATTAAGTTTACTGTCCAGTATAAAACCCCCTTATATGTATAATAATAAAAAAAAATGTGATATAGTAGTTACCCGCGTAGCCCCTACATCACATGATATGTGTTCATCCTATTCTTGTCAAACACAAAATGCTATACTTAACTGCAATCGATCCTATATTTTCAGGGAGTTTGTGTCGCCAGCGGTAGCGGCAAAATGGAGGGTAAAATGAAACTTGATATATTAAAACTTTTAAAGGAATTAAATTTTACAGAATATGAGGCAAAAACTTATTTGGCTTTGCTTCAAAATCCGCCCCTTTCTGGGTACGCTGTTTCTTTACACTCGGGGGTTCCAAGGTCTAAAATTTATGAAGTTTTAGGTGGACTAGCTGAACGCGGTGAAGTCCTTATAAGTCATGGGAACCCTGTTCTCTACACTCCACTTTCGCCTAAAGAGTTAATCGCACAAAGGAAACGCAAAGCCGATATATCGTTTAAGTCGGCAGCGGAAGCTCTAGAGCAATACTCCTATACTGCTCAGAACAGGGAAAATATTTGGAACATTACAGGACACGAATCAATCTTGAATCGTATCAGAGAAGTAATTAAACATGCGACTAGCCGCATACTGCTTGAAATATGGAAAGAAGATGCTGAGAAAATCAAGGAAGAATTGGAGATGGCATCAAAAAATGGTGTAGAAATCATAATTGTATCCTATGGAGAGCTTTCCTTTGATTTTGCACAGGTTTACCTGCATGATTCAAGTGATGAAATTACGTCTGAGTACGGGGGACGCTGGATTGTCCTAAGTATTGACGATAAAGAGGTCGTTGCAGGAATCGTATCCCTGGGCGACGAAAGCCGTGCGGCATGGACAATTCATCCTGGACTGGTTATGCCAATCACCGAAGTTATCATTCACGATCTGTACATCATGGAAATACTAAAAGAACATCGTGACCTGCTGGAAGCCAGCTTTGGCCCAAATTTGGTTGAACTTCGAAAACGATTCAATTTTGGCCCATCAGGGTTTAACGTTGCTACAAAGTTGGGGTTAACTTAACAAACGCATTTATATCGCTATACCGTAGGGCCGCTTTGGAAGCAATGATTCTTTTCACCATTGTTACTTTTCAAGCATTCGGTACAGCTTTTCTCATTACTCCCGAAACTCCCGAAGAATTTTGTTCCATATAGAACCTTACGTACCTATAGTTTAGCTTTTTACCGCTTTCCGCCCTAGAACCGTAAACTGTTTCTTGCGAAAAAAGCCTTTAGCATCATTCAACAACGTATAAATTACAGGTACAACTATGAGTGTTAAAAAAGTTGATGAAATTAACCCACCAATAATGGCATAAGCCATGGGTGAGCGTCCTTCAGATCCTAATCCTGTGGAGAGTGCTGTAGGAAGCATACCGAAGATCATCGCTAAGGTTGTCATAATGATAGGCCTCAGTCGTGTAGATGCCGCCAGAAGTAACGAGGCGCTTAGTTCTTCTCCCTCGCCCAGCTTTTGCTTAGCATAATCAACTAGCAAAATTGCATTTTTAGTGACCAGTCCCATCAACATGATAATTCCAATAAATGTCATCATGCTTAAACTGCTGCCGGTAAGAAACAGGGCTAACAGGGCTCCAATAATACCGAAGGGCAAAGCGAAGACAATCGCAAAGGGATCAATAAAACTTTCAAACAGGGCGGCAAGGATCAAGTAGATGAACAGAATTCCTAAAAATAGTGCTTTCATTAAGCCAGGGATAGCTGTCTCCACCTCTTCCTGATCTCCTCCGCTAACTTGGCTGACTCCAGTAGGCATTTTTGTTTCATTTTCCAACGCTGCTTTAATTTGAGTGTTAAAGTCACCCGTTGCAACTCCAAAGACATTGGCCGTCACTTGAATTTCTCTGGCCTTATCATACCTATTGATGGTCGTAGAGCCCGTGGTAAAAACTTGCTTTGTGACCTGATCAAGAGGAACCATACTGTTATTTGAACCAGGCACATAAATCCCTTTTAAGCTGTCAAAGTCTTTTCTTTGATTATCTTGGAGCAATAGTTTAACATCATAGCGATCTTTTTCTGTTTCATATTGGGTTACAAGAGAACCATTAAAGAGTGTTCCCAACGTATTGGCTATGACCAGTGGACTCACACCGAGATCAGCCGCCCGATCACGATCCACTTCAAAGGTTGCTTCTGCTTTGCCACTCTTATAGCTCATGCTTACGTCAACTGCCCCAGGAATTCTCTTTATGGCGCTCTCCGCTTGTTGCGAGTAGTTTAAAAGTGTCTCAAAGTCATCGCCGGTAAAATGGTACTCAGCGTCCTTCGCCACTCCACCCAGAGTTGAACCAGTCGTCATAGAAAGGGTAATTCCCGGAATCTGCTTTAAACTCTCCCGCATTTTATTGGCAGTTTCACTTAAGGTCTCTTTTCTGGCATTCTTATCTATAAGCTGTACGCTAATGTTGATGTTGATAGGTGTAACCGTCGAATACAGGTGCACTACTCCAGGATACTTATTAAGAATACTTTCCATTTTTCTAGTTGTTTCCGCAGCGCTCGTCAGTGTTGTCCCTCCATCTGTTGCCGCTACGATAGTGATCTTTCCGTTGTCTGAGGATTCTAGAAAACTAGGATTAATGAAGTTAAGAAGGAGCAAACTGCCGAAGAACATTGCAGTTGCAATAGCTATGGTTTTAATCCTATGCTTCAGTGCTGCACTGAGAAGTCTTGTATAGACTCTGGCAAGTTTAACAAACAAGTGATTGAACCATATTAAAAATTTACCCAGGGGACCGTACTTTTTATCTAATTCATCGTTCTCACTTTTTAAATATTTAGACGCCATCAACGGCACTAAGGTAAAGGATATAAATAACGAAATCAAGACGCTGAAAGCAACCGTTAGACCAAATTCCGCGAAATAAGCACCGATTGATCCCTCAACCATGGTAATGGGGAGAAAGACAGCAACTATGGTAAAGGTTGTAGCCGTCACCGCCAGTCCAATCTCGCTCGCACCGTCTTTCGCTGCTTGCATTGGAGATTTCCCCATATTTATGTGACGTACAATGTTCTCAACGACAACAATTGCATCATCAATGAGCAATCCAACCGCTAAGGAAAGGCCCATTAATGACACGCTGTTGAGCGAAAAGTTCATCAGTTTCATAGCGGCAAAGGTAGTGATAATCGAGGTGGGCAGTGAGATTGCACTGATAGCCGTGCTTGCCCCATTCCGCAGGAAGACGAAAACCACGAGAACCGCCAGAATACAACCTTCCAGCAACGTTTTCTGAACTTCACTCACGGACGCTCGTATGACCAGCGAATTGTCATCGACAATATCTAGTTTTACATCGTTAGGCAGTGACGCTTGAATCGCTGCAAGTTTCACTTTAAGAGCATCCACGACTTGGGTGGTATTTTCACCGGATTGTTTGACAATATCAATACCAATCGATTCTTCACCTTTATAATAGGATAAACTGTCCCGCTCCTTAACAGTATCTTCCACTTGGGCAATATCTTTGATTCTTAGTTCAGTCCCTTGACGATTGGCGACTAAAATATTCAAGAAATCATTAACTTCTTTGACCGTACCATTCGTTCTGAGGGAAACTTCTTTTTCACCGTTGGAAACTTTTCCACTGGATATATTTATGTTATCACTTTGCAGGCTCTGGGTGATTTCCGCAGTTGTCACATTCAGAGCCGCCATTTTTTCTTTATCGAGTTTGATATGTATCTCCCTGACTTGCGCACCATAGGTGGTAACCGACCCAACCCCTTTCACCGTATTTAGTTTTTTGGTGATCTCATCTTCGACCACTTGAGATAAGTCCTTGTTGGAAAGAGGGCTAGTGACCACGAAAGATATAATGGGTACGGCAGCTAAGTCAAATTTTTGAACAATGGGTTCATTAATATCCTGGGGTAAAGTACCCCGAATACTGCTTATTTTATCCTTAATTTCTTGAGCAGCCACATTGACTTGGGTTCCAGAACTAAACTGAATCATTGTCTGGGAGAACGATTCAGTAATAGTGGAGGAAATGTGTTTCACTCCTGAAATTTGTCCGACAGCTTCCTCAACTTTTTTTGTCACTTTTGATTCCAGCTGTTCTGCTGCAGTTCCAGGCAGGGAAATGGTAACAGTTATCATAGGAACATCGACCTCAGGATTTTCGTTGATGGGTAGACCTATATAACTTAAAGCACCTAGGGCAAGCAAAGCGATAACTATTACAGTGGCAAATACAGGCCGTTTCAGGCTGATATCTGTTAAAAACATAATCTTGTCCTCCTATTCCGTTACAACTGAAACCGCATCGCCATCCTGCAGTGTATTCACATTGGTAATAATGACACTGTCCCCATTTTTTACGCCGTCTTTAATCTCCACTAAGCCTTTGGAAATCTGCCCGATACTGACAATACGTTTACGGGCAACCCCTTGATCAATCACAAATACTGTATAATTTCCTGGATTTCCACTCAAAGCATCCGTTGTCACTGCAATCACTTCTGATGTCTGGTCACTTACAATATCCACCTTGGCATAAATACCCGGTTTCAGTACTTGATCAAGATTGGTCACCTCAACTTTGCATTTAAAAACCCTCGAGGTCTTATCTGCAGAGGCTTCAATACTTTTAATTATTCCGTCATAGTCTTTAACGACGTTACTACCAACCTTTACTTTGGCACTCTGTCCTACTTGCAAAGAACTCATATCGTTTTGGTCAACTTCTATCACAGCATAGATTGGGGATATAGCTTTAACTTTTGCTAGGACAACTCCCATGTTGGCATATTGTCCCAAACTCACATTTCTCTCATCCATAATGCCGGTAATAGGCGCAGTGATTTTCGTGTCTACCAGTGAATCGTTAAGGATTTTCAAATCAACCTGTGCTGTAGCAAGATTAGCTTTTGAGGTTTCGATATTGGATCTTGACAACTCAATATTGGCTTCTGCAGATTCTAGATCACTTTTTGCATTAGTTAGGGTTGTCTCTGAGTTTTCTAGCTCAACCTTGGAAATCGCTCCCCCATCAAAAAGCACCTTCATTCTAGCGTAGGTACGCACAGCGTTATCCACATTCATCTGCACTTTCTGCAAACCCGTTTGAGACGCTACCAATTGACTTTCAGCAGATTTAACCTGACTCTCTGAAGCTTTCAGCTGAGCTTGAGAAGAAGCTATGTTGTTTCTAATGTCCTGATCGTCCAATTTAATCAACAGGTCTCCTTGGGTTACATATTGACCATTTTTAAACATCACTTGAACCACCTTACCACTGACCTTGCCACTTACAATGCCCTCTTCAGAGGCTTCTAATGATGCCTTATACGAAATGATTGCTTGCTCAATAACACTCTCGGCCACAGTGGCTTTGACATAAACTTTATTTGGAGCAGCTTCGGCAATGGTATTTTCCGTCTTTCCCATGAAGCTTCTAACTCCTGTACCAGCCAAGATAAGTATAAGAACAATCGTCAGAACTTTCTTCTTCGTAATTTTAAAGTCCCTAATAACTGAACCGATTTTTTCTGGCACAATAAATCCCCCTCATATACTTCATTTGTACTTCTTTAAATAGGTCACTTATTGTACCTATCCAAATGATGCCTATCTCATCCGCGATACACAATTCTTCATATTACTTGCCCCCCCTTATTCACATTTGTATAATAAGTTAAATAAATTCCAATCAAATATATACCGACCGTTCGGTATGTTTAATAGAAAAAATTTTACCCTTTCAGTTCCATATAAAAACTATCCCATAACTCTAACAAGTTATCACTGACATCCTCACTACGGTCTTTCATCAAACTAATACGGATTGCAATTCCATCATTTGTATATATAAATACCTTAGCAATTTGTTCATCGTTCATGAATGACCTGATCTCTCCGTTTTTTCTAGCTGTAGAGATAACCCCTTTCCATGCATTCAGTTCATCTTGTTCGTGTTCAAACAATTTTTCCCGGAGGCTTGGAAAAACCTTCAAAGCATCAAAAACAAGTGAGTAATAGTTCACAGTTAAACCACGGTCCGGATCATCTCCATATAATTGAAGCGAATTGAGTATTCTATTTTGATAAACTGCATACTGGTGATAAAACTCATATAGAGAATTCTTGTCGAATATACTAAAATCAGGAGTTATGGAAGACATACAGTTTTTAAGAGCCTCCAGTAATAACTGTTCTTTGCTTTTAAAATAATGATAAAAAGCGCCTTTTGACATTCCTGTTTTTTCTACTAGCTCAGCCATGGTTACTTCCTTATAGCTCTTGAGTAAAAAAAGATTAAATGCAACTTTCAAAATATGTTCTCTTGTATCATTCATGAATTTATCTCCCTTTTTAAACCGACCATTTGGTATGTATTTATGTTAACATTAAAATAGTGTCACGTCAATTTTATTATCTGCTATTCTATTTTACTTCGTCTGCCTCAGCTTTTCGCGATAGGTTTCATCGGATTACTGGCACGTCCCTCTCCGCGTGGCGCAAGACATATAGAGGTTTGCATAATAAATGAGAAATGATAGGGTGATTATATGGCATCGGAACCGAATGAAATAGAATATGTCGGTATTATCTTGTCGTAAACATAACTCCATCCTTCGTAAAGAGGCATGTTTTTATATGGCCAGCGCATTCGCCGGTATGTTCTTTGTGTTTTACCCATTTTTAAGTTTTAGATTTTTATTTAATTAATTTACAAAAGGACAAGCTATCTGACTTAAGCAGATAACTTGTCCTTTTCTTGTACTATTAGAAAGTATAAACTTGCGTTATATACTGCAAGAAGGGCTAATACGTGCGAAGACAGTGTGCAAGAAGGTTTTACCCGTGCGAAGACAGTGTCTTCGTCGTCTGTAGCATAAGTGCAACCAGCGGCTTCCGCTCTCTAAAGATCGGCGCAAGCCGGATTTTCTTTACGTTTGTGGAAACATGACTGTAAAGACAGTCTTTTCTGAATCGCTTTGCACGGAAATATTGCCTTCATGTGCGTTTACAATTTCTTGGGCGATGGCCAAACCCAGCCCTGCTCCACCGGTGCTTGTAGAACGTGCAGTATCTAATCGGTAAAATTTTTCAAAAATACTATCAAGCTTTCCCTGCGGGATTGGATTTCCCTGATTAGCAAAAGTAATAACAATATTTTTGTCCTGCTGTCTGCCAGAAATATCAATGACACTGTTTTCATAGCTATAGGCTATCGCATTTTTCAGAATGTTATTGAACACACGGGCCAGTTTGTCTGCATCTCCCCACAGAGTGAGGCCGTCAGGCACATTGACGGATACCTGCTTTTCCAGTGGAGTCAGCATTGGATAGAATTCATCTGCCATCTGCTGGAGCATGAATAGTAAATTGATTTTTTCTTTATTCAAAACAATCGTTTGAAGATTAAATCTTGTGATCTCAAAAAACTCATTAATAAGCTGCTCTAACCGATAAGCTTTTTCCAAAGTAATACCGACATATTTTGCCTTCTGTTCAGGAGGCATATCAGGAGCTTCATCCAGAAGACTTAAGTATCCTATAACGGAGGTCAGAGGTGTCTTTATATCATGAGCCAAGTAAACGACCAAATCATTTTTGCGCTGCTCAGCATTAAGCGCGGCTTTTTTTTGTTTTTCCAGATTGTTTTTTATTTGATTAAGCTTATTTTCCATAAAATCCAATTCCGGTGATAATGTAATTTCAGCATCGGATTCCTCAGCAAGTCTATCCATTCCAGCACTGATTTCATCAAAATATTTAGTGAACCAAGAAACAGAAAAAATAACTAAAAATATTAGAATTATACCAAAAAGGATCATGTACATATTGTTGCGAATCACCAACTGATAAATTGTCTGTGCGTCCGAATTTCTAAAATGAAAAGCGTTGACTAAAAATCGAACGATACGATCTCCGATCTCTCCACGCAGGATATTGCGCAATAGATAAACAGTCACAGCGGCGGCAACTGTAATAAGAAGCATTTGAAAAAATACTTTTCTTTTTAATTTTGTATAATCATTTCTTCTTTTATCTCTTTTACTTTTCAATTTTATAGCCAACCCCCCATACCGTTTTGATATATTTAGGATGTTCCGCGCCGTCGTGCATTTTTTCCCTCAAATGCCTGATATGAACCATGACTGTATTATTACTGTTGGTGAAGTATTTGTCCCCCCATACCTCATGGAACAATTCTTCCGAACTGACTACCCGTCCACGATTGGAGCAAAGGACCCAAAGAATTGAAAACTCTGTAGGAGTGAGAGATAGCTTTTTTTCATTCAGCGTACATTCATGGGTATCCCTCTCCAATACCAAGCCAGAAAAGGCAATCAAGTGTTCTTCCTGGTTTGGCTCCGCAGAATTATATTTAGTGAATCTCCGGAGCTGCGCCTTGACACGGGCAATAAGTTCCAATGGACGGAACGGCTTGGTGATATAGTCGTCTGCACCTAATGTCAGCCCGGTAATCTTATCGATTTCTTCTTCTTTGGCTGTCAGCATGATAACCGGAAAATTATGCTTTTCCCGGATTTGCTGACATATTGAAAAACCGTCTACATCGGGGAGCATGACATCCAAAATGGCGAGGTCTAGTTTTTCATTTTCAATACAGTTAAGGGCATCCTTGCCGTTATAAAATTTAAAGATATTATAGTTCTCATTTTTCAGATAAACTTCAACCAAATCGGCAATAGAATGTTCATCATCAACTATTAAGATATTTGCAGCCAAAAGCGTCATCTTCTTTCTTTTAAGTATATATCCCCATAATTATTATACCGCAAAGACAATAATCCATTTTATAGTTTTTTACTTATTAAAATCTTAAGATTTTCTGAATATCGCGATACTGATAGTCTTTTCATATCATGCTCTGGCTTAACGAAGTAGTTTTCACAGTTCCAGAAGCTAACGTATATCTCGCCATCTGGCGTCTTGATAGGGCGCTGTTCGAGCCCTTCCCCGTAGCCTTCGATGTTTTGTCCGGTCACAAAGTCAAGAAGCTCAGCGGTTTCCTTTCCTGAGAGGGACTCCTTCAGCCCGACGGTCATGACTCCCCACAGCGCACCGTCGACTATTTCACTGACGGGTACAGGCTATAAACCTTTTTATTGAGAGCTTCGTCGTGGATGTATTCGGCAAGTCTTCGGTCGTTTTCAAAGAGACGATTCTCTTTGGCGATGGCGGCGAGGATAGCATCCTCATACGCCATTGCCTCCGCAGAGGGATTTCCATCGGATTATCCTCCAGCCCATACTCACCTTGGGGGTAGGTGATGATCTTCAGAGGGAAAATGATACCTCATTAAAGCTATATTTTTTCTAGTCTTATTGCCACGAGTGCCTAGAGTGCTATCAATTATCTTTAATTTAATGAGAAAACACACAAGAAACTGTGATTCAACAACTATTTATTTCTAACCCAAGAGGTCAACTTTCAAAAATTGATTGTAAATAAATTCAGCACCCTAACAATTACGCCAAAGTACTGAATAGTTGCTATTATTTTACAGTAAAACGGTACATTATCCCCTTGGTCAGTGGTTTACCCTACCAAACCGATACGCCCTTCCCCGATATGGGGATGAGCGGGGTGAGTAGATGCATGATGTCGTACTTGGGTAACAGTGAAATTGTTCGTATTCTTTGCTACCTTTATGTGTGATATAATAATTTGAAATACGAAAGAAGGTAATAATATTGTCAGTTTCATGGGCTTTTGTCAGGAACAAAATTGAGTATCAATATGTCTCAGCTCAGAAGAAAATTTTTGTCTTTGATATAAAAGCTGATAAAGCTTTACCGACCTATTCACTACCCGATGAATCTATAGAACTTGATAAGGATACTTTCATTATTCTTTGTCTTCATATTCGTGGCCAGATTGATAAAGGGAGAAATACCAATAGAATGATGAAATAAATCTATACACAAGCCCTTGACTTGGATATCCCCTTGTTCTTAGTAACAGCGAGTTTACAACGATCCATTTCCTTGTACCCTCTAGGATTATTTTTCATAGTTATTTCCCCAGCAGATACGTTACGAGCAAGTCCTGAATAATGTTTGCAGACTCCTGAACCGGAGAAATTAGTTCCTTCACCTTCAGGTTTAACGCAATACTTACATAACCCCAGACAACGACACCTAAAAACAGATATGCTAGCGAGGTAACTCTGCATATCTGTCTTGATGTATTGTGGCGAGCTTCTTCTCGTGCATGATCTACGACATCAGCATGTGGGATCAGTTCGAGCAGTCCTACTACAAACCCTCTGTCCTCGTACGCTCCTCTCATTTAGCTTTTATAAGGTAGCTATCTAAAGCCTTCTGGGTTAAATGTGCAGTCTTGTGATCCCCTAAACCGTTCAGAATCCTCACAGTCAGTTCCAAAAAATCAGCACAAGTTTGAAAGTATCCCCCGAGCTTGTCATAGATCCCCACAATTGTCCCTATGTCTGGTAATTGTTTACCTAGCTCCTGGAAGTCAGTGGAGTCTTTAGCATTGTCCACTTGGATTCTGAGTTGTGTGAGCATCGCCCTAGTCTGTTCTTCTAGTTCTATAAGAGCACCTTCACTAGTCCCAAGAATACCATGAGCTACACCCTTCATATAGGTGATGACTTTCTCTCTATCCTTAACTTTGAACTTTTTACCAAAATATTGGGTCATTTTCTTCTTGACGTTTTTGGTCGTTCCTTTATCTTTGAGCAAGGTTAAAAACATCTCTACCGTATATGGACTGCCTTCCAGATCAAACAGGACAGCGTCCATATCGATGCAGTTTTCGAGTAATAACTGTTTCAACTTAATTCCCTCCGTACTTACTAGTTGTGGGGGATATGCAGAATAGTAATAGTAGTTTATATACTTTTTTCAGAGGATTACCTCCCTTAGTCACTTGTTGGGGTGGCAGGAGTTCTTGAAGACTACTTATCCCCCTCTTCAGGAACAATACAGATGAAAGCAAATCTACCATTTCCTGTATTTGTAAACTGATGCAACTTCTCACCAGGTACATAAGCGAACGACCCTGCTGTCAACGAATAATCCTGTCCATCTAAATGCAATGTCCCCTCACCTTCGAGAATGTAATTTATGTGTGGCCATGGGTGAGTATGACGAGGAGTATAACCTCCCTGACCCAGTTCAAATTCGCGCATAACATGCCCATCCCAGCCCTCAGTAGGAGAAATGAGTGTCTTTTTGACGGCATTTTTAATATGTTCATTGTCCATTCGAGTTCCTAAAACGTCCTGCACATGGCTTACAATCATATTCCTTTCCCTCCAAATCTACAAATTAATCCCACCCAAAAATCACTTAACTACCACAAAGCTCTTTACTAAGCGGTTACACACTTCCCCAATCTGGGGATGACCCGACGAGTATAGAGATTTATTTTACTAAGCGCAATTGCATGGATTGAGTATTATGACCCTAGTCTGTAAAGTATAGCCCGTCGAAAACCTCACCGGCCGGAATACCCAGTTCCCGTACCTGTTGGAATCCTTCGAGAGAAAACCATCCTTTTACGCCCTCCGCGGTAGTTGCATAACACCATTCCTTGTCATCACTGCCCACCAGCAGCAATTTATCTCCGGGTACCACACGAACCGCCACCTCTTGACTGCCCGGAGCCGTGTAGAGGGTCAGCACTTTTTTGACTGTTACGTATTGTTCCTTGAAGGTTGACAGATAAAGCGGTTTTGCCACGTGTTCCAACACATGCTGCTCATTGATGCGGTATTCATCGTCATAAAACCATGTTTGAAGTATCTGAAAACGCGTCTGGGCCATTACTTTCCCGTCTCCTGGCAAGCGGCTGTAAGTTCCGCACAGGCCCTGAACCTGGCCCATCTCGATGATCTTCCCGCCCCCATAGGCATAAAAGGTAGTTCTATAATCTTCACTGGGGCCATACTCCTGGACCGCAATTTCCTTTACGCCGTCAATAATGTCCAGGTCGACAATGGAAAAACCATCTTCCACATTCGTACCGCTGCCATGGACGGCGGCACCGTTAATGGTCAGGGTGAAATCCCTTCCTTCCGACAGGCTGTACTGAATTTCTTCCGGCTTCCCATCCCCATCCAGGTCAAAGCGGGCATATTTCCCTAGGGGCAGTCCCTGGCTTTTTGCCGGTTCCTTCCGTACTACTTCATATCTTTCAATCAAGTCCACATTGTCTTTTTCAATGTCCGAGATTTCATTATTGAAAGCTGCATTTTTCGCATACCAGCTTTTAGCTCCGAAATATTTTTGCAGTCCCTCATCCTTAAAGATATAGCCCTGTCTGGCGAAAATTTCATTTCTGGCAAGATATAGCAGGCGGTAATCCAGGTTACGGACATTTTCCTCAGTCAGCCAGGTTGAATCGCTGTCCTTAAATATATA
>Ga0209347_1001248_pt1 | contig 44081 bp, 28 predicted proteins | sample AutmiccommuBRH23_FD_187382 | JGI IMG/M metagenome (GOLD analysis project Ga0209347, IMG submission 187382) | Deep subsurface microbial communities from Mt. Terri, Switzerland - Autotrophic microbial communities BRH/23 (SPAdes) (version 2) | ecosystem: Environmental > Aquatic > Deep subsurface >... | reverse complement strand
AATATCTAATATCTAATATCTAATATCTAATATCTTATATTTAATATCTAATATTTAATATCTAATATCTAATATCTAATATCTAATATCTAATATTTAATATCTAATATCTAATATCTAATATCTTATATTTAATATCTAATATCTAATATCTAATATCTAATATCTAATATCTAATATCTAATATCTTATAACTTATAACTTAAATTTTATTTATTTTTTATTGTTCCTTTTTGACTTATTTATTGAAGCTACCATAATTGCCAGCAATTCTTTACCTTCATTTTTTAAAATTTGTATTTCATCAAAATTATCAGGATTGACAATTTCAAATATTTCAAGCCAGTAAATACTTTCATCTACTTCTTCCTCAACAATTTTCAACTTATTTATAAAATCCGCTGTTGATTTTGCTCTTTGTGATGCTCTATAATTAGCGCCAACAGAACTTGAACTTCTAATTAATTGATTTACAAAAGCATTGTACTCTCTAGAATTTGGTACTTTCTTGCAAAGTTTCCAACAATCAATTGCAAATAATTTAGTTCTGCTTAATATTTCATTTTTCATAGCAATTACTTTTAATATTTAACTTCTAATATTTAATATCTAACTTTAGAAAATTCCCCAATATCTTTTCTCCTACATCACCACTTTTTTCTGGATGAAATTGTGTTCCGTAAAAATTGTCTTTTTGCAAAGCTGAAGCGTATTTTAGGCCATATTCCGTAGTTGCGATGGCTTCACTATTCATCGGAACATAATAACTGTGCACCAAATACATATATTCGTTTTCAGCAATTCCTTCGAACAGTGCTGATTTCAAGTTGTAAATTTGGTTCCAGCCAATTTGCGGAACTTTCATCGTATTGTTGAATTTCACCACATCCACATCAAAAATCCCCAAGCCTTTGGTGTCACCTTCTTCGCAATAATTGCACATCAGCTGCATACCCAGACAAATCCCTAAAACAGGTTGTTTTAAGGTTGGAATCAGTTGGTCCAAACCAGTCGATTTCAATTTCTTCATCGCGCTGCTCGCCTCGCCAACACCGGGAAAAATGACTTTATCCGCCGCGGTGATTTCTTCAACATTGTCGCTCAAAACCGCTTCATAACCCAATCGCTGAATCGCAAATTTGATGGATTGTATGTTTCCTGCACCGTAATTTATAATAACTATTTTAAGCCCCCCTGCCCCCGAAGGGGGAGCTGATACCGTATGTTTTATAATTTGAACCATTAATTTTGATATTTAACTATTATCCCGCACATGTAGAATTACCTTTTAATATTTAAAATTTAACTTTTAACTTTTAACTTTTAACTTTTAACTTATTTATTCCCCCTTCGGGGGTTAGGGGGCCTAAAGAGTCCCTTTTGTGCTTGGCAATATCATTTTTTCCGGATCTCTTTTCACTGCCACTTTTATGGCTTTTGCAAACGCTTTAAAAATAGCCTCTATTTTGTGATGCTCGTTGGTTCCTTCTGCTTTGATGTTGATATTGGCCTTTGCGCCATCAGAAAATGATTTAAAAAAATGATAAAACATTTCCGTTGGCATTTTTCCAACCATTTCTCTTTTGAATTCTGTTTCCCAAACCAGCCAGTTTCTTCCGCCGAAATCAATCGCCACCTGCGCCAGACAATCGTCCATTGGCAAACAAAATCCGTAACGCTCAATACCCAATTTGTTTCCAAGCGCTTTCGCAAAAACTTCCCCAAGCGCAATGGCAGTGTCTTCAATAGTATGGTGTTCATCAACTTCCAAATCGCCTTTAACCGTAATTTCCAAATCCATTTGTCCGTGACGCGCAATTTGGTCGAGCATATGGTCGAAAAAAGCAATTCCGGTATTGATGCTGCTTTTCCCGGTTCCGTCCAGGTTTAAATTGATATAAATATCCGTTTCATTTGTTTTTCTTTCTGTTGAAGCCGAACGTTCTGCAAGTTTCAGAAATTCATATATTGTTTTCCAATCCGTTGTCTGCAACACGATAAAAGCATCCAGTTCTTCTCTTTTTGAAGAAATTTCAGCGCTTCCCAAAGCTTCATCGGCGTTGATAAAAATCGCTTTTGCACCCAAATTTTTAGCCAATTCCACATCGGTGATCCGATCGCCTATCACAAATGAATTTTCCAGATCATAATCGGGATTGTTGAGGTATTTTGTCAACAATCCAGTTGCAGGCTTTCGGGTTGGCGCATTTTCGTAGGCAAATGTTTTGTCAATCAACACTTCCTTAAAAACAACGCCTTCATTTTCAAAAGCTTTCATGACTAAATGATGCACCGGCCAAAAATTAATTTCCGGGTGCGAATCGGTTCCTAAACCATCTTGGTTGGTGACCATCACCAATTCAAAATCCAGTTCAGAAGCAATTTTTCCCAAATATTGAAAGACTTTCGGGTAAAATTCCAATTTCTCAAAACTGTCTAACTGATAGTCGCTTGGTTCCAAAACCATCGTTCCGTCTCGGTCTATAAACAATACTTTTTGCTTCATTTTATAATGCTTTTAATGCTTCAATTAATTTTTTATTTTCTGATGCGGTCCCAACGGTCAAACGCAAACAATTTTCGCATAAAGGCTGGGTTGTCCGGTTTCTGATCACTATGCCTTTGGAAATCAATTCGTTGTATCGTTTGCTGGCATCATCCACTTTGACCAAAATGAAGTTGGCTTCGGTGGGATAAATCTTTTCCACAAATTTCACCTCATGAAAAACTTCAAGCAACGCTTCTCTTTCCGTTATAATTGATTCAATTTCAACTTGAATGCTGTCTTTGTCTTTCAATCTTTCCAAAGCCCTTTTTTGGGTCAATGCATTCACGTTGTAAGGCGGTTTAATTTTGTTTAAAACCGCAATAATTTCTGCGGAAGCATAACAAATTCCCAACCTTATTCCTGCCAAACCATAAGCTTTGGACAAAGTTTGCGTAATCACCAAGTTTGGATATTCATCAAATTCGTTGATCCAACTGTCTTTGTTGGAAAAATCGATATATGCTTCATCAATCACCACCAATCCTTTAAAATTTTGCATCAAATACACCACGCTTTCATCAGAAAATGAATTTCCTGTCGGATTGTTGGGCGAACACAAGAAAATAATTTTTGTATTTGCGTCAACAGCCTCTAAGATTTTTTCAATTTGCGGCTGAAAATCTTCCGAAAGCAACACTTCCCTGTTTTCAACGGCATTGATATTGGCCAAAACACCGTACATTCCGTAGGTTGGCGGAAGCGTAATCACATTGTCCGTTTTTGGTTCGCAAAACGCCCTGAAAATCAAATCCAGCACTTCATCGCTTCCATTTCCCAATAAAATTTGTTTTTCAGCAATGCCCTTTAATTTTCCCAACGCATTTTTTACGGAGATTTGCTGCGGGTCGGGATAGCGGTTTACGCCATTTTCGAACGGATTCTCATTGGCATCCAAGAAAATCATTTCTGCAGTGTCGAAATCTTCAAATTCATCTCTGGCCGATGAATAAGGTTTCATTGACTTCACGTTTTTCCTGACCAAATTACCTAAATTAAATATATTTTTTTCCATTTACGTCACCCTGAACTTGTTTCAGGGTCTCAAGTTATTAATATTCTATATGATGTGATTTCGAAACAGGTCCGCTTACCGGACAGGCAGATCCGAAATGACTATTATTCTGATTTTAAACTTTTTAATCGAAGTGTCACCGCATTTTTGTGCGCATCCAAACCTTCTGCTTCCGCCATCAGCTCGATGGTTTTTCCAATATTCACAATCCCTTTTTCTGAAATTTTCTGAAAGGTCATCGATTTTAGAAAAGAATCGAGATTTACGCCCGAGTATGCTTTTGAATAACCGTTGGTTGGTAAGGTATGGTTGGTTCCTGAAGCATAATCCCCGGCACTTTCCGGCGTGTAATTCCCAATAAAAACCGAACCCGCATTTTCAATGCCGTCGATATAAAAATCGTTGTCGTTGCTGCAAATTATAAAGTGCTCCGGACCGTATTCATTGATGATTTCCAGGGCAATTTCTTTGTTTTCCACAAAAATTAACTTCGAATTTTCTATGGATTTAGTGGCTGTTTTTTTGCGGGAAAGCAATGGCAGCTGGATTTCAATTTCTTTTTCAACTTCATTCAGCATTTCCATGGAAGTCGACACCAAAATCACCTGGCTGTCGGTTCCGTGTTCTGCCTGACTCAATAAATCGGAAGCCACAAAACTCGCGTTGGCTGAATCATCGGCAACAATTAACAATTCGCTCGGGCCCGCAGGCATATCAATTGCCACGCCGTATTTGGTTGCCAATTGTTTTGCAACGGTCACATACTGATTCCCTGGACCGAATATTTTATAAACTTTCGGGATGGTTTCCGTGCCAAATGTGAGTCCGGCAATCGCCTGAATTCCGCCTACTTTTAAAATTTTGGTGATGCCGCAAAGTTGTGCTGCGTAAAGAATGGCCGGATTTATTTCTCCTTTTTTATTGGGCGGCGAACACAAAACAACCTCTTTACAACCTGCAATTTGCGCCGGAACCGCCAACATCAACACCGATGAAAACAAGGGCGCTGTACCTCCCGGAATGTACAATCCAATTTTCTGGATCGGTCTTTTTTCCTGCCAGCATTCCACGCCTTCAACAGTTTCCACAAAAATTTTGGCCGTTTTTTGCGCCAAATGAAATTTTTCAATGGCTGATTTTGCCTGCTCAATGGCCGCTTTTAATTCATTAGATATCGCTTTTTCCGCTTCAGAAATTTCTTTTTCGGAAACACACAAATCATCCAATGAAACACCGTCAAAAATGGCGGTATATCTTTTTATGCCATCGTCGCCGTTTCTTTTTACATCGTCAAAAATAGAAGTCACCGTATTTTCAACAGCTTCAATGGTTTGTGTTGGTCTTTTTAACATGGAAATCCATGTTGTTTTTGGCGGATTTATTATTTTTTTCATCGTTTTTTAAATTGTGTAATCCTATCCCCAGCCCCTGCCGCGGCAGGTAAACTTTCCCTCCCGATAGCTATCGGGAGAAAGGGAGTTTGATTGGAATAAGAATACTATTTACTGCAAATAACTTTTAACTTTTAACTTTTAATATTTAACTTTTAATATTTAATATTTAACTTTTAGATAACCATTTTCTCAATAGGAACCACCAGCAAACCTTCTGCTCTCAAAAGTTTTAGCTCATCAATCACTTCCCAAAATCTGTCTTTTTCTATTACGGTATGAATGGAGCTCCATCCTGCTTCCGCCAAAGGCAAAACAGTCGGACTCCGCATTCCCGGAAGTATTTTAATGATTTCGGCAATTTTATCATTGGGTGCGTTCATTAAAATATAACGCGATTTTCTTGCTTTTAACACCGCTTCAATCCGAAATTGAAGTTTGTTCAAAATCACCTGGCTTTCTGCCGAAATTGTTGGCGAAACAGCCAAAACGGCTTCACTGTTCAGCATCACTTCAACTTCCTTTAAATTGTTTTTAAACAAAGTGCTTCCGCTCGAAACGATATCGCAAATGGCATCGGCCAAACCAATGCTTGGCGCAATCTCTACAGATCCGCTAATAACGTGAATATCAGGCGTTAAATTAAACTTCTTAAAGTATTCTTTTACGGTATTCGGATAAGAAGTGGCGATGCGCAGGCCTTCTAAATCGTTGATGTTTTTATATTTTAGGCCTTTCGGAACCGCCAAAGAAACGCGGCATTTTGAAAATCCGAGCCGTTCTATCACTTTAATTCCGTTGCCTTTTTCAATCAGCACATTGTCGCCAATAATGGCAATATCAACCACGCCGTCTTTTAAATACTGAGGAATATCCCCGTTTCTCAAATACAACACTTCCAAAGGAAAATTACTTGCTGAGGCTTTTAGCTGGTCTTTTCCGTTATCGATGGAAATGCCACAATCTTTTAAAAGTTGAAGAGAATCTTCGTTTAACCTGCCTGCTTTCTGAACTGCGATTTTTAATTTACTCATTTTATTTTTTGTTGTTAGGTTCGAGTAAATCAATGGATTCTAAAGAAAAAACCCGCTTGATCAACTCAAACGGGTTTTAAATATATGTTTAATTTTTACACAATACATTTTCAACTCACCTGAGTGCGATTATGAAAATGATGATGATGGTTTTGTGAAAAATTCATTGTTCTTTTTTATTGATGTGGCAAATATAGAAAAATGTTTCATACACAAACCGCTATTTTCGAAAATATTTACAAAATCATACGTTTTGTTAAATAATTAACAGTTTCTGGGCGTTCCCTGCCACCTGGCGGGTCGTGCTGTTCGCTGCAAGTCCTCGCCACGCCCAAAAGCGTGACTGCGGGCTTTTCACTGCCATCACTAACGCGAAATACAATTGCTATTTGTGATTTTCGATTTCCGATTTTAAAATTTTGATTTAGAATTATGGGACTGATTGCTCTTTAATTTTTTCATTCAGGAAATAATACCACATTCAGGGTGAGGGGGCTTTAATTTTTCAATCTTTCAATATTTTTGCCTTTTTTTAATTAAATTTGCGCATCCTAACATACAAAAAAATCAATTTATGATTCAATTCTTTGGAAACAAAAGCAGTAAAATATATGCTGTACAAACGTCAAAAGAACTTATCCAAACCGACATTCAAAAATTACACTGGCTTTTTGGCAACCAGGAAAAATTAGCTGAGGCATCTTTGGATGCTTTTTTTATTGGTCCGCGCGCCGCGATGGTGACGCCTTGGAGCACAAATGCCGTTGAAATTACCCAAAATATGGGAATAGAGGGCATTGTGAGAATAGAGGAATTTAACGCTACCATAGAAGATGCGCCATTTGATCCGATGATTTTTCAGAAATATCCCCAATTAAATCAGGATATTTTCACCATCCACATTGAGCCGGCCGCTATTTTAGAGATTGGAGACATTGCCGCTTATAACCAACAAGAAGGTTTGTCGTTAAACGAAGAAGAAATTGATTATTTAAATGAAATGAGCAAGCGAATCGGACGAAAATTGACCGATTCTGAGGTGTTCGGATTTTCACAAGTGAATTCTGAACATTGCCGACATAAAATTTTCAACGGCACTTTTGTGATTGACGGCCAAGAAATGCCTTCATCGCTTTTTAAACTCATCAGAAAAACTTCAGAAACGCATCCCAACGGCATTGTTTCTGCCTATAAAGACAATGTGGCTTTTGTGGAAGGTCCTGTTGTGGAGCAATTTGCGCCAAAAACACCGGACAAGCCCGATTTTTACCAAAAAACAGATTTTAAATCGGTGATTTCATTAAAAGCCGAAACGCATAATTTCCCAACAACCGTGGAACCTTTTAATGGTGCTGCAACAGGTTCAGGCGGAGAAATCAGAGACCGTTTGGCTGGCGGTAAGGGTTCTTTGCCTTTGGCTGGAACCGCAGTTTATATGACTTCCTATTCACGTTTAACGCAGGACCGACATTTCGAATCGCCTCAGGACCGACCTTGGGAAAATGGCATGGAAGCACGAAAATGGCTGTACCAAACGCCTTTGGATATTTTAATCAAAGCATCAAATGGCGCATCCGATTTCGGAAATAAATTCGGGCAGCCTTTAATTACGGGTTCTGTATTGACTTTTGAACACCAGGAATCCACTTCAGATTCGCTCAATACCGACACGCCCATTGCACCTTCACGCAAATTGGGTTATGATAAAGTGATTATGCAAGCCGGCGGCATTGGTTACGGAAAAGCAGATCAGGCTTTAAAAGACAAACCGGCTGCAGGCGATAAAATAGTGATTTTAGGCGGCGACAATTACCGAATCGGGATGGGCGGCGCAGCGGTTTCATCGGCTGATACCGGCGAATTTACCAGCGGCATCGAATTAAATGCCGTACAACGCTCCAATCCCGAAATGCAAAAAAGAGCAGCAAACGCCATTCGCGGAATGGTTGAAAGCGATCTAAATCCGATCATTTCCATACACGATCACGGGGCTGGCGGACATTTAAATTGCCTGTCTGAATTGGTAGAAGAAACCGGCGGATTGATCGATTTGGATAAATTGCCCATCGGCGATCCAACCCTTTCGGCCAAAGAAATTATTGGGAACGAGTCGCAAGAACGGATGGGATTGATCATCAGCAAAGAAAATGCGGGTATTTTAAAACGCGTTGCCGAAAGAGAACGCGCTCCGTACTATGAAGTCGGGGAAGTCACCAACAACGACCGATTCACTTTTGAATCTAAATCCACCGGAAAAAAACCAATGGATCTGGCCCTGACCGATATGTTCGGCAGTTCGCCAAAGACCATTATGAACGATATTACTGTCGATGTAAATTACAGTGAAATAACTTACAATCAGAAAGATATACATCTTTACTTAAATAAAATATTACAACTGGAAGCGGTGGCCTGCAAAGACTGGCTGACCAATAAAGTGGACCGTTGTGTTGGCGGAAAAGTGGCCAAACAACAATGCGTTGGTCCGTTGCAACTGCCCTTAAACAACTGCGGTGTGATGGCATTGGACTACAACGGAAAAGAAGGCATTGCCACTTCCATTGGCCATGCGCCAATCTCTGCGCTTATTGATCCGGTTGCAGGCAGCAAAAATGCGATTGCAGAGGCGTTGACCAACATTGTTTGGGCGCCATTACAAAACAATTTGGCTTCCATTTCCCTATCCGCAAACTGGATGTGGCCTTGCAAAAATGAAGGGGAAGATGCGCGTTTGTACAAAGCCGTGAAAGCGGTATCAGATTTTGCGATTGATTTGGGCATCAATGTTCCTACCGGAAAAGACTCCTTGTCCATGAAACAAAAATACCCGAATGACGAAGTGATTTCTCCGGGAACGGTGGTAATTACTGCGGCCGGACATTGTAATGATATTTCAAAAGTAGTTGAACCTTTAATTAAGGAAACACTCAATAACAAACTGTATTACATTAATTTATCCAACGACACTTATAAACTAGGAGGCTCATCATTTGGCCAGATCCATCATAAAATTGGAAAGGAAACGCCAACCATCAAAGATGCCGCTAAATTTAAAATCGCGTTTAACACCCTTCAAAAATTAATCAAAGAAGATCTGATTTTAGCCGGACACGATATTTCATCCGGAGGAATGATTACCACCTTGCTTGAAATGTGTTTCTCGCAGCAAACATTGGGATTGAAAATTGACCTTACCGCCATTGCGGAAGCCGATACGGTAAAATTGCTTTTTGCCGAAAACAGCGGGATTATTTTCCAAAGTGCCGATGAAAGTGTACCAGCAATTTTAGCCGAAAACAACATTGAATTTTTCGAGATCGGTTTTGCCGCTAAAAGTGAATGCGTAACCATCATCAATTTTGATGAAACACTTACCTTCAACATTGCCGAACTGCGTGATGTTTGGTATGACACGTCTTATTTGCTGGATCAAAAACAATGTGCCAACAACAAAGCGCTGGATCGTTATGAAAATTATAAAAATCAGCCTTTGCAATACGTATTTCCAAGCCATTTTACCGGTGCTTCGGCTCTGCTAAGCAGCCTAAAGCGGCCAAAAGCAGCCGTTATTCGTGAAAAGGGAAGCAATTCTGAACGCGAAATGGCGAATGCGATGTATTTGGCAGGTTTTGATGTAAAAGATGTGCATATGACCGATTTAATCAGCGGACGCGAAACCTTGGAAGACATTCAGTTTATCGGTGCTGTGGGCGGATTTTCAAACTCTGATGTTTTGGGTTCTGCCAAAGGCTGGGCGGGTGCCTTTTTGTACAACGAAAAAGCGAAAAACGCCTTGGACAATTTCTTCAAAAGAGAAGATACCTTATCCGTCGGAATTTGCAATGGCTGTCAGCTTTTTATGGAACTGGAAGTGATTAATCCCGAGCATGAAGTTCACGGAAAATTATTGCACAACGATTCCCACAAACACGAAAGCGGATTTACTTCGGTAACCATCCAGGAAAACAACTCGGTGATGCTTTCTACTTTGGCAGGCAGCACTTTGGGGGTTTGGATTTCACACGGCGAAGGAAAATTTAACTTGCCTATGGAAGAAAACGCATACAATATTGTGGCCAAATACGGTTATGATGCGTATCCGGCCAATCCAAACGGCTCCGATTACAATGTTGCGATGATGAGTTCAAAAGACGGCAGGCATTTGGTAATGATGCCGCATATTGAACGTTCCCTTTTTCAATGGAATTGGGCGTATTATCCTGAAGGCAGAAACGACGAGGTTTCACCTTGGGCAGAAGCATTTGTGAACGCCAGAAAATGGTTAACCAAAGAATAAAAATAAAGCTGTCTTAAAATAAAAAGACAGCGCATAAATAAATTCAGCATAAACGCTTTAAGGATTTATTAAACAGAATATCCTAAAGAGACCGTTATTTAAAACGGTCTCTTTTTCCAAAATTTCATAGGAACCCAGACAATGAAAACACCAAAAAAATACCAGTTTATAATTGATTTAGGAAGAGCGTTGCATACCTACGGAATTCCTTCCTATAAAATTCAGACCTATTTAACCAAAGTTGCAAAAACCCAGGGAATAAACGGAACCTTTATGGATTTGCCCACATGGATAAACTATGCTTTTTATGAAGATGAAGATGAACATACCTATAATTATTTAGAGTGCCTTCCTCCTGGCGTCCTAAACTTAGGGGCGTTATCACGTGTTGAGGAAGTAACGAATAAAATAATAGCAAAGGAGATTAGTCATTCTGAGGTGGAAGATGAATTGCAATTAATCAAAAATGAAACAAAAAAAATAAATCACGTAGTACAAACCCTCTCCTACTCAATTGCCGCCGGCGCATTTAGTTTAATGATTGGCACCAATTGGATTTCTTTTATTTTTGCTTTACTTTTAGGGGCATTGGTTTATTTAATCGTGTATTTATCGAATAAATCAAGCTATTTAGAGACTGTATTAGAATCCTTAATTTCTTTTGTGGTTACCGTACTCGCCTGTCTGATATATTTGGTTTTCCCCGAATTTAATGTCGGCATCACCATTCTGTCAGCCATTATAATCTTTATTCCCGGCTTGGCAATTACAACGGCTTTAGAAGAAATTACCTCAAAAAATTTGGTTTCTGGCGTTGCCAAATTATTCGATTCAATAATTTCTTTATTTAAACAATTTTTTGGCGTTTTACTGGGTTTGGCAGTGATGTCATCCGTGATTGACTTTAAGCTTTTGGTTCATACATCCGACATGCCTCATTGGATTATGTTTTGTGGGATTCCGCTGTTTTCAATGAGCCTTTTGGCTATCTTTCAGGTTCGTAAAAAGGACATGTTTTTGGGAGTGCTTACTGGCGTTTTCGTTTTTTTTATTACCGCGATACTCTCAGGATCAGGGGTTTTACTAAGTACTTTTTTTGGAACAATAGCTGCTGTTGCAATAAGCAGCTTGTTTAGCAGATATACAAAATCTCCAAAAACAGTTTATCTGACTCAGGGTATCGTAATGCTTGTTCCCGGCAGTAAATCTTTTATGGGACTTAGCAACTCATTTTTAAATTCATCCATCATTACCGCTGATAATTTATACCAGCAAGTGGCTTTTATTTTAATGGGAATCATTGGCGGATTGTTATTTGCCGGCGTTTTCAGAAACCAACAAGGAACAAAATAAGCAGCATACTTTGCTTTATTTATTCAAAATACGAGTATGGCATTTGAGAATGCCATAAAATGGTAAAAAATAAATTGTTAGCCAGTTGAAAGTGCTAAAATCTAAAAAAGGATTTCATTTTTTGTGAAATCCTTTTTTTTTTCTACTTTGCATTATCAATCATCTTTTATGGCAGAAAATTGTACGCGATTATTCGATTTTGCTTACCACCAATTGGCAACCAATCCGCAGGAAAAGTGTTTTAACACCAAAGTTGGAGATCGGTGGATTTCAACTTCCACCCAAAGTTATATTGATCAGGCGAATTGCATCAGCAGGGCTTTGCTGCGTTTGGGCGTAAAACCCAACGATAAAATTGCGGTGGTAACTGCCACAAACAGGGTTGAATGGAGCATTTTAGACGTGGCCGTTTTGCAAGTCGGCGCGGTGAACGTGCCCTTATACCCTACCATTTCTTCGAGCGATTATCAATACATCATCAACCATTCCGATGCTGTTTTGTGTTTTGTTTCCGATTCAGCTTTGGCGCATAAAGTATCAAAAATAAAAGACGATACCCAATTAAGGGATCTTTATTCTTTTGAAACTGTTGAAGGAATTTCAAGCTGGAATTCCCTGTTGAAATTGGGAGAAGACCAAAGCAATCAAACAGAAGTTGACTTGCTAAAAACACAAGTTCCAGGCACCAATTTAGCGACCATCATTTACACTTCAGGCACCACCGGCACCCCAAAAGGCGTGATGCTTTCCCATAAAAATATTGTTGAAAATGCTTTTTCAAGCGCCAAAGCACTGGATTTTACACCAGGCAATTATATGGTTTTGAGCTACTTGCCTGTTTGCCACATTTTTGAACGTTTTGCCTTGTATTATTATCAGTATATGGGATTTGAAGTTTATTTTGCGGAATCCATCGATAAATTGGGCGACAATTTAAGAGAGGTAAAACCACATTTTATTCCCGTTGTGCCGCGATTGCTGGAAAAAATTTACGATAAAATTGTGGACAAGGGAAGCAATTTAAAAGGGATCAAAAGAATGCTGTTCTTTTGGTCGCTTAATTTGGGCAAAAAATACGAACCTTATCAAAAAAATGGCTGGTGGTATCATTTTCAGCTAAATATTGCCAACAAATTGGTTTTCAGCAAATGGCGTGAAGCTTTGGGCGGAAATATTAAATTTCTGGTATCGGGAAGCGCACCGCTTCAACCAAATTTAATCCGTGTTTTTACGGCTGCGCAAATTCCAATATTTGAAGGCTACGGAATGACCGAAACTTCTCCCGGAATTTCCATCAACGATTTCAGAAATAAAGGCTTTAAAATTGGAACCGTGGGCCGAATTTTGGAGGATATGGAAGTGAAAATTGCCGAAGATGGCGAAATATTGGTAAAAGGCTCCAATGTGATGATGGGTTATTATAAAAATCCGGAATTAACCAATGAAACCATTGTACATGGTTTTTTGCATACCGGAGATATTGGGGAATTGGATGCGGACGGATTTCTAAAAATTACCGATCGCAAGAAAGAAATGTTTAAAACATCGGGCGGAAAATACATTGCGCCATCGGCCATTGAAGGATTGTTGAAAGAATCCCGGTTTATTGAACAGGCGATGGTGATTGGAGAAGGCCAAAAAATGCCGGCAGTGATTGTTCAGCCACATTACGAATTTTTATTGGAATGGGCAAAACGCAAAGAAATTGAATTTGACGGTTCAAATGAAGGCGTAATTCAGCATAAAAAAGTGATTAAACGCATTCAAAAAGAAATTGATAAAGTCAATGAGAAATTGGGTCAATGGGAACAGATTAAAGCCTTTGAGCTGACTTCTGAGATTTGGAGCATTGAAAACAATTTACTTACGCCCACCCTAAAAATGAAACGAAAAGTTATTTTAGAAAACTACAGTCATCTGTGGGCGAAAATCTATAAAAATTAATTTTCACGAATGCTATAAGCATTGTTGTGAGTTCACTTTAATTTTTATACTTTGCAAGAACACTAATTAACCCAAATAAAATGCCAAGAGAAATTACACGATTGTTCGATTTTGCCTATTACCAGCTCGAGAAATACAATTTAGAGAAGGCTTTTACCACAAAATACCATGGAAAATGGGTTTCAACTTCCACCCGGGAATATATTGATAAAGCCAACGCAATGAGCAGGGGATTGTTGAGATTGGGCGTAAAACCCGGTGATAAAATTGCTGTTATTACATCGGCCAACAGAACAGAGTGGAATATTTTAGATATTGGGATTATGCAATTGGGAGCCATCAGCATTCCTATTTATCCAACTATTTCTAAAGAAGAATATGCGTATATTTTCAATCATTCAGAAGCCATTTATTGCTTTTTGTCGGATGCGGTTCTTTATGAAAAAGCCATTTCGGCCAAAAAAAATGCACCTTCCATTAAAGAAATTTATTCTTTTGAAGAAATTGGAGGTTGCAAAAATTGGGAAGAAGTTTTAGAACTTGGTAAAGATGAAAGCAATCAGGCCGAAGTTGAAGCAGCGAAAAATTCAGTAAAACCGTTTGATTTGGCCACCATTATTTACACGTCGGGAACCACAGGGCAACCAAAAGGCGTAATGCTTTCCCATAACAACATTGTAACGAATGTTTTGGACAGTTTTCCCAGACTGCCTTTAATTTTAGGAACTACGAGAACCCTGAGTTTTTTACCGATTTGCCATATTTTTGAACGCATGTTGCACTACTTATATCAGTACTCAGGAACTTCCATTTATTTTGCGGAATCCATTGAAAAACTGGGGGAAAACATCAAAGAAACCAATCCAAGTTTAATGTCGGTTGTGCCGCGTTTACTGGAAAAAATATACGACGGCATCATCGCAAAAGGGTCTGAATTAACTGGAATTAAACGAATTTTATTCTTCTGGGCAGTTGAATTGGGATTAAAATATGAACCATACGGAAAAAACGGCTGGTGGTATGAACAACAATTGGCCATTGCCAACAAGATCATCTTTGTAAAATGGCGTGAGGCATTGGGCGGAAATTTAACCACCATGGTTTCAGGAAGCGCCGCTTTGCAGCCACGATTGGCCAGAGTATTTTCTGCAGCAAAAATGCAGGTGATGGAAGGTTACGGACTGACAGAAACATCTCCGGTAGTGTCCGTAAATATGTATAAAGGAAATCTTTTTAAAATTGGCTCTGTTGGAAAACCTATTGACAATGTGGAAGTTAAGATTGCAGAAGACGGCGAGATATTGGTGAAAGGCCCTAACATTATGCTTGGTTACTATAAAGATCCGGAAAAAACGAAAAGTGTGATGACCGGCGATTATTTCCATACTGGAGATAAAGGCGAAGTTGATGCAGAAGGTTTTCTTAAAATTACCGGACGCAAAAAAGAGATTTTTAAAACTTCGGGCGGAAAATACATCGTGCCAGCCTTGCTTGAAAATCAGATGAAACAATCCCGATTTATTGAGCAAATTATTGTGATTGGTGAAGGCCAAAAAATGCCAGCGGCGATTGTTCAGCCTAACTTCGATTTTCTAAGAAAATGGGCGAAAATACACCATGAACCTATCCTTCAAAACAATGAGGATTTAATTGAAAATCCGATTGTTATAGAACGAATTAACCAAGAAATTGAAGAAGGAAATAAAAGTTTCGGCAAGTGGGAAATGATTAAAAGATTTGAACTGACACCTGAAGTTTGGGGAATTGACAATGGTTTGTTAACGCCAACCATGAAACCAAAACGCGATGAAATTATTTCAAGATACAAACATCTTTACAATAAGATATATGAGATAAAGTAATAAGTTATTGGTTATATGTTATATGTTAAATGTTAAATTATAAGTCCGAAGACGGCAGACCGCAGACCGAAGTTGAAAAAGGTGATAGAAACCAATTAAAAACAATCAGGAAGTTCATATATATTGATCTGAATTAATTCCCCTCTTGGAATAAGTTGTATGATATATGTTTAAAAACGTGAAACTTGATCACGATAGCTATCGGGACTGAAACTTTTAATATTTAATCCTATCCCCAGCCTCCCGTACAAAAACGGGACAGGCTTTTCCAAAGGAAAGGGAGTTTGATTTGTAATTATAACATTATTTACAATTAAAAACTTTTAATATTTAATATTTTACTTTTAATATTTAATATTTAACTTCTAATATTTAATATTTTACTTTTAATATTTAATATTTAACTTCTAATATTTAATATTTAACTTCTAATATTTAATATTTAACTTTTAATATTTACCTTTTAATAAGTACTTTTACCATCCGAATAAAAAAATAATATATGGAACATTTTGTAGTATCAGCCCGTAAATACCGACCTCAAACTTTTGAGGACGTCATTGGGCAACAAGCCATTACAAACACGCTTGACAATGCTATAAAAAACAACCATTTGGCGCAGGCATTGTTGTTTACCGGTCCGAGAGGCGTCGGAAAAACAACCTGTGCGCGGATTTTGGCAAAAAAAATAAACCAGGCAAGCGGCGGCGACCTTGAGGAAGATTTTGCTTTTAACATTTTTGAACTGGATGCCGCTTCGAACAATTCGGTTGACGACATACGAAATTTAAACGACCAGGTTCGCATTCCGCCACAAACAGGAAAATACAAAGTGTATATTATTGATGAGGTTCATATGCTTTCTCAATCAGCTTTCAACGCGTTTTTAAAAACCTTGGAAGAACCGCCGGCACACGCCATTTTTATTTTGGCGACCACCGAAAAACATAAAATAATTCCGACCATACTTTCTCGCTGCCAGATATTTGATTTTAAACGTATTGGAGTGTTGGACACCAAAAAATATTTGGAGAAAATAGCCGTCCAGGAGCATATTGATGCGGAAGATGACGCCTTGCATATTATTGCCCAAAAAGCAGATGGCGCTTTGCGTGACGCACTTTCCATTTTTGACCGTGTGGTAAGTTTTTCAGGCAAAGAATTGACGCGTAAAGCAGTTACCGAAAACCTGAATGTGCTGGATTACGATGAATATTTTAAAACCACCGATTTGTTACTCGACAATAACATCCCGGAAGTTTTGGTTCATTTTAACACCATCTTGTCGAAAGGATTTGACGGAAACCACTTTATCACCGGACTGGCATCGCATTTTAGGGATTTGCTGGTGAGTAAGGATAAAATAACAATCGATTTGCTGGAAGTTGGCGACAACGCCAAAAAGAAATATTTGTCCCAATCAGAAAAATGTGATTTGAAATTTTTGTTGCAGGGAATTGAATTGGCAAACGACTGCGATTTGAAATACAAAAGCAGTAAAAATCAGCGATTGCTGGTTGAACTTGCCCTGATGCAACTGGCCTCTGTCACTTACGACGGAGAAAAAAAAAATAGCAAGCCTTATATAATTTCGGCGGTTGTTTTTAGATCAAAAATTGCCAAAAAAAGCAGCGCAAAATTTATAGTTAAAGAAGAAATTAAGGCTGTTGCAAAACAAGAAACGCCTGTAATTAACGTGGCACCGAAAATTGCCGCGCCAAGCACAGAAGTTGTAAAACCTGAATTGATCAATATGCCGAGAAGATCCTCCGGCCTTTCATTAAAAAGTTTAAAAACAAAAGCGGAAGTCGCAAAAATTGAAGTCGATTTTGAAGAAGTGGACGGATTGCCTGCGGATGATTTTTCGGAAAGCAAATTGTTGCTGCTATGGGAAGCTTACATCAATTTATTGATGGATGAAGGCAAAAAAAGTGTGGCATCGATTATGAATTCGAATGTGCCCAGCGTTGAAAACGGAATGATCCATTTTCAGTTGCCGAATGCGATGATGAAAGACCAGCTTGATCGTGCTAAATTTCCATTGGTAAAATATTTGCGCGAGAAACTGAACAATTTTAAATTGGATGTTGTTGTTGACGTAAATGAAGAAGAAACCAGGAAATATGCCTATACGCCAGATGAAAAATATCAGAAATTGAGAGAAAAAAACAGCGCAATTGAATTGTTGAAGAAGACTTTTGATTTGGACATTTAAATTCACTTGGGTGATTTGTAATTAGGTGAAAGTAAAAAGTGCCTAGAGTGCCTAAAGTCTATTAATATTTTAATTTTACTGATTTTTTAACCGCAAAACGCGCAAAGAAAAATCGCAATGGGCAAAGTTTTACACAAATTTCGGTATATTTCTTTGTGTAACTTAGGGATTCTCCGAGAATCTCCGTGTGATTAAAAAGCTGTTGCACAAAGATGCACAAAGGAAAAACACAGAGGTTCACAAAGTTTATGGCACAATAAATCATTGGCTTATTTATATTTAACCGCAAGCCGCGCTAAGAAAAATCGCTAAGGACGCTAAGAAATTTAATTAATAATTGTGTTAGGGGTTGCAGGGGAAAACCTTTTTGCGCTTTTTCTGCGAAAAAAGTTTGGAACGAAAGACCCGCCCGCTTTTTCGGCGGGAACACCCAAATAAAACCAATAAAATTAACCATAAATTTAATGCCTTATGTTAGGTTTAAAACTTCCTACCGACCCGCGCTGGGTGAACATTGCCGAAAAAAATATTGATGAAATTTTGATAGACCACGCACATTGCGAGCTGAAAGCTGCTTCAACAGCGAACTCGTTGATTATGAGTTTTCCGGAATATTCGGACTTGGTGACAGAAATGGTCGCGTTGGTGAAAGAGGAAATGAGCCATTTTAAGATGGTGCACGAACGGTTATTGAAACGGGACGTGATTTTGGGACACGACCGAAAAGACGTATATGTGAATAATTTGCTGAAATTTTTCCCGAAAGGCGGCAGCAGAACCACGCAATTGGTGCACAGATTGCTATATGCGGCGCTTATTGAGGCACGGAGCTGTGAGCGTTTCAGGCTGCTGTCGAAAAACATTAAGGACCCCGAACTGGCAAAATTTTACCGCGATTTAATGGCTTCGGAAGCAAATCATTATACCTTATTTTTAGGTTTTGCCCGTAAATATGGCGACCGCGAAGAAGTGGATAAAAAATGGAACGATTTGCTGGATTTTGAAGCCGAATTGATGAAAAATTTGGGAACGCAGGAATCAATTCATGGATAAATTTCATTTGAAAATTAATTTTGAATGTTGAATTATGGATGTTGAATAATTTTAAATCTCAACAAAAAAACAATTACACGATTTGAAAAATGTTCAGTAAAGAGGAAGCGGCGCAGTTGCGAAAAGAATTTTGGACAAGTTTTGGGAAATCTTTTCCGAGAAAATGGGTGTTGTACAATACGCAAATCAAGGATTTCAGCTTTAAGTTTGTGGCCGATAAAAACAAGGCATTGGTTTGTTTGGACATTGAATCGTTCGACAAGCATAAAAATCAGCTGCTTTTTGACCAGATTTTGGCGTTAAAAACCATTCTTACCGAAGAATATTTAGCAGAAATTATTTTTGATGCTGCTTATATGCTGGAAAACGGCAAGGCAATTCACCGGATTTATGTTGAACACCCAGAAAAATTCAACATTCACGATAAAAATACCTGGAGAGCGGCTTATGAATTTTTCAACAAAACCATGCATCAGTTTGAGTTGTTTTATAAGGATTATGAAGATTTTATAAAACAGGCTGTTTATCATTGAAAATTAATGTTGAATGTTGAATTTTAAATTTTGAATGTTAAATTATTTTAGCATCAACATATAAATCAATGATTAAGCAAATACAACTGTAAACAATTAAACGCATAAACGATTAAACAACTCAACAATAAACTAAAAACCGTATTTTTACACCTATGAACAATTCCATTATAAACGACACCATTATTGCTTTGGCCACCTCATCGGGTGTTGGCGCCATTGCGGTTGTTCGTTTATCGGGTGAAGATTCGATTGAAATTGTGAATCGGTTTTTTGTATCCAAATTCGGAAAAAAAGAGTTGAACAAGGTAAAATCGCATACCATTCATTTGGGGAATATTGTGGACGGGAATCGCGTGATCGATGAAGTTTTGGTTTCTGTTTTTAAGAATCCGCATTCCTATACCGGTGAAAATGTGGTTGAAATCAGCTGTCACGGCTCTGTTTACATTCAGCAGGAAATGATACAATTGTTCATCAAAAATGGCGTTCGAAATGCCAATGCGGGCGAGTTTACCTTGCGCGCTTTTTTGAACGGAAAAATGGACTTGACCCAAGCCGAAGCTGTTGCCGATTTAATTTCCTCCAATTCTGCAGCATCGCACCAAGTGGCTTTACAGCAAATGCGCGGCGGTTTTAGCAATGAAATTAAAAACCTGCGTCAGCAATTGCTGAATTTTGCCAGTCTGATAGAACTGGAACTCGATTTTTCTGAAGAAGATGTTGAATTTGCAGACAGGGCTGAATTTAACCGACTGGTGGAAAAAATAAGCTCGGTGTTGAAACGGCTGATTGATTCTTTTGCTTTGGGAAATGTGTTGAAAAACGGAATTCCGGTAGCGATTGTGGGCGAACCAAATGTGGGGAAATCGACGTTGCTGAACGCCTTGCTGAATGAGGAAAAAGCCATTGTGAGCCATATTGCAGGAACCACAAGAGATGCCATAGAAGATGAAATTGCCATAGACGGCGTTGCTTATCGGTTTGTGGATACCGCAGGAATCAGAACCACGGAAGATTTGGTTGAAAGTCTGGGTATTCAAAAAACATTCGAAAAAATTGATCAGGCGCAACTGGTTATTTACGTTTTCGATTTGGAAAAAATTAAAAACGGCCAACTTTCCCTTTCAGGAATTTTGGAAGAAATCAAAAAGATCAAAGACAACTATCCGAACAAACAATTGTTGATTATTGCAAATAAAGTGGATGTTGCCGATGCCGAATTGATCGAAAAAACAACTGAAGCTTTTCAGAACACTTCCCTCCTGTTTTTATCGGCAAAAGAGAAAATCGGGATTCATGAGCTCACTTCCACCCTCACCCAATTGGCCAACAAAGGCGCTTTAAGCAACAACGAAACCATTGTGAGCAATTCGCGTCATTTTGAAGCCTTGAACAACGCTTTAAAAGCGATTAAAGAAGTACAAAAAGGCATTGACAACAACATCAGCGCCGACTTGTTTGCCATCGACATCCGTCAGGCATTGTTTCATTTGGGTGAGATAACAGGTCAAGTCACTACTGAAGATTTGTTGGGGAATATTTTTGCTAATTTTTGTATCGGAAAGTAGCACACACAAAACCTAACACTGCTTTTTCCTACGCTGCCACTTATATAATTAATAAATTCAACATACAGGTGATCAGAAGCAATCTAAAAGTAGGTATTAACCGCAAATTCAAACTGATCAATAAAAATCTCTTTAAATGCAGTCATATTATTTTGCTCATAAAATAACAGCATCGCCTTTTTATATGCTATAGAATCAATTGTCCTAAAAGAAATTGGGCAGTAACCATGGCTGATAAGTATCGCATTGCTAATTATTCTTGCAGTTCTTTTATTTCCATCTCCAAATGCTTGTATATAAGAAAGTAAAACAAGGGTTAGCAATGCTTTTTCAAACACATTTCCTTTACCGTTTACCAAATCACACATATCAATTAATGTCTCTTTTATTTGATGTTCATTGTCTAAAGGCTTGTAATTTGTTCCGGAAATACCTACCCTTCTATTTCTGATATTGCGTTCTATTCCAAGATCTTTAATTAAAATACTATGTATATCTTCAATACTGGACATTTTTAAAGGTGATACATAACTTTTGTTATTTACAATAAAATCTATGGCATCTTTGTGGTTTAGAAGCATTACAGCTTCATCTTTTGATTTTCCGGAGGCTGTTTCTTTTTCTTTTAATAAGCGTTCAGTTTCTAAAAGAGAATAGGTATTGCCTTCTATTTGAGAGGATTTCCAACTTAAGTCAATCGCTAATCGTTCAAGCTCATTATGATATTCTGATTCAGATAAATTTAAAATATTTTCTTCGTACCTTTTTTGAAGTTTTTGAAGTTTTTGAAGCTCCTCCTTGGTGAAAAGGTTTACTTGATTTAAGGTGTTTTTTATTAAGTTGAAATTGAAGCTGTCTAAAATTTCTCGTTCATCAATTTCTTTTTCAAAATAACTGTTTAAATCCATTGGATAAAATAAATTATATGCCGGACTAATGATGTATTTTCTTCCCCTTCCCTTTCCAATTGTTGAAACAAGATTTTCATCAACTAATTTTGACAAGATACGTTTTACAGTGGCATAGCCAATTTCAATTTTTAATCCGTCGTAGATTTCTTTTGACGATATCGAAGGGTTTGCTTTTAAAAAAGAAAGTATTTCAAGACTCTTAGCATCTAGCATATTTTATAAATTTATTTTTGTGGCTCATTTTATTTGTAAATATAGCTCAAAAAATACCATAATTGAGCTTTAAAATTAATTTATATGAGCCTTAAATTATCAGAAACAAATTTAACCTATATTTTATAGCTCATAGAACTCTAAAATAAAGCTCATTTCTATAAGGAATTTGAGCTATATCTTAGAGCCAAGTGCGCTTTATAATTTTTTAAAAAACATATAAGTATTCAATTTCTTACACCGATTTTTCGGATATATTCGGTTCATGGCCATACCTTAATAATTAAAAGCACAAAAATTGGGGGAATAAGACAATATAATCTATATTTAGCAGGTAAGATGACAGAAAAAAATGGTCGTTGAATTTGCACTAATCATCTATAAACTGCCACAAAAATGTATTTGGAGCCTGTTATTCTCCGCTATAAATCACTTAAAACAAAATTGTAATGCGTTACCTAATTATTTTGTCAGTCCTTTTTGTCAATTCATTTTCAGCCTATTCGCAGAAGATGCCCTTGTTTGATGAAAATAATTTGCAAATCAATTGGGAATTGACAACCAATAATTATCATAAAGAAAATAAAGTGCTCACTTCTTTGAAGTTTACAAACAATGGAAAAACAAATTTTCCTGCCTCTGGATGGACAATTTATTTTAACTACAGCCGTAAAACCACGCCAACTTCAAACTCAAAGGATTTTGTGATTACACACGTAAATGGCGATATTAGCCAATTGAAGGCTACGCAAAGTTTCAAAGGATTAAAGCCAAATCAAAGCGTAGATTTTTCATTTATTTCCAATGGGAAGATTCTTAATCTCACCTATGCACCAGCGGGATTTTACATAGTTTGGGACACGAATCCCGAAAAAGGATACAGCATCAAAAATTATATTTTGAAACCAATTTCGGATGCTACCGTAAATTTTATTACCGCCCAAACCACTTATGGCAACAACAAAGTAATTTCAGCTATTCCTGTTGAAAATTTACCAAAAATTTTCCCTTCACCAAAATTCTTCAAAGATATTCAGGGAAAATTTGTGCTGGACAAAAATGTGAACATTCAATCAGATCCGGAATTTTTGGGTGAAGCCAATTATCTTTCGAATGAATTGTCTAAAGTTCTCGAAGGAATTATTGCCGTTAATTCAAACACCAATAACTTAAGTCAAATCATTTTAAAGAAAGCGAATTTAAGAAACGAAGCATATATACTTGACATCCAATCCGATAAAATTGAAATTTCAGCTTCAACAGAAAGTGGTGTTTTTTACGGAATTCAATCGTTGAAATCATTGATGCCAACAGATTCCTGGAAAAATAAATCAACATCAATTGCAATTCCAAATTGTGAGGTACAAGACGAACCTCGTTTTGCATACAGAGGTTTTATGTTTGATGTGGCGCGAAATTTCCAGACAAAAGAATCCATTTTCAAAATGCTGGACGTGATGTCATTTTATAAGATGAACAGTTTTCATTTTCATTTTAGTGACGACGAAGGCTGGAGAATTGAAATTCAGTCGTTGCCTGAACTTACCGAAGTTGGCGGAAAACGTGGCCATACAACCGACAGCAATTCATTCTTGCCGCCATCTTACGCATCCGGCCCTGATACAGGATTTTATCCGGGAAGCGGCTATTACTCCAGACAAGATTTTATCGAAATATTAAAATATGCCACAGAAAGACACATTAACGTAATTCCTGAAATAGAATCTCCCGGACATAGCAGAGCGGCCATTAAAGCGATGGATTCAAGGTATCGTAAATTTATGAAACTAGGCAATCAGCAAGAAGCCGAACGTTATTTACTGCGCGATTTAAATGACAAATCCGTTTATTCTTCCGCGCAAGGGTGGAACGATAATGTGATGTGTGTGGCCTTGCCGTCAACGTATCATTTTATGGAAAAAGTCATTGATGAGCTGTTGGCGATGTATAAAGATGCCGGCGCCCCAATTTCAACCATTCATATTGGCGGCGATGAAGTGCCGAAAGGAACCTGGAAACTTTCCCCGATTTCCAATAAATTAATTGCCGAAGATGACAAACTTAATTCCACCGATGATCTTTGGGTGTATTATTTTGACAAGATGAAAAAAAATACTTTCCAAACGCGGACTAACGCTTTCCGGCTGGGAGGAAATTGCGATGCAAAAAACGGTGTTGAACGGAAAAATTAAACACATTCCCAATCCCGATTTTGCCAATAAAGGTTTTAGGGCTTATGTTTGGAACAACGGAATTGGCTGGGGCAACGAAGATTTGCCTTACCGTTTGGCTAATGCTGGCTATAAAGTGGTGCTTTCAAGCGTAAGCAATCTGTATTTTGATTTGGCATACGAAAAAGCGGCCGATGAGCCCGGATATAATTGGGCGGGTTATAATGACACTGAAAAACCTTTTTATTTTATTCCTTTTGATTACTATAAAAACACCAAAGAAGACACCAATGGAAATCCGATTAAAGCAAATTTATTCGACGGCAAAGAGCGATTGACCGATTTTGGAAAATCGAATATTCTTGGAATTCAAGGGCAAATGTTTGGCGAAAATGTGCGGGATACCAATATGTTGGAATATTTATTGTTTCCAAAATTATTGGCCTTGGCAGAACGGGCCTGGGCTCAAAATCCTTCCTGGGCCACTGAAAAGAATCCAGAAATAAGCCATGTTTCTTATAATAAAGACTGGTCAGCATTTGTTAATGTTCTTGGTAAAAAAGAATTGCCTCGGTTGGATTATTATTCGGGCGGATTCAACTATCGCATTCCGCCTGTTGGTGCAATTATCGACTCAGGGAAAGTAAAAGCCAATATTCAGCAACTTGGATTTGTAATCCGTTACACAACTGATGGCTCCGAACCAACCATCAATAGTGAAATTTATACAAAACCCATTGAAGAAAAAGGAAAAATTATATTGGCCGCATTTTCAAACAACGGAAGAAAAGGGAAATCAACCATCATAGAAAATAACGAATAACCGCAATACATTATTTTCTTAGTATTAGATATGTTTTTTTTAACTAGTAAAAAAAAATGACAACATTCATAAACACCTTAGAAATTGAATTCGCTCAGCATGCAAATCCCAAAATTGCTTTGGAACAAAATGTATCTATGAGAAATCAGTTTGCAAAGCGAACATCTAAACTGCTTTAATACGTCATTAAAAAAATTCCTTTATTGGCATCCATAAAAATGCTGCCCAAAATTAAAACATCAGATTCCCCGCAAATTCCTTTAAGCTGATCTCGGATAGTTTTGCCTGGAACTTGGCATTGCTGTAACGCACAATGGCGTTGATATAATTGAGCTGCGCTGTTCTAAATTCGATGGTTGGTATGGTCCCAATCCTGAACTTTTCCATAGTGATATCGAGGTTTTCCTTTGCAATTGTTTCGTTGCTCCTTTCAAGCTCAATCAGACTGATATTGGTTAAATAGGTCTGGTAGGTTGTTCCAAGTTGTGATTGTAAAGTCTGTTTTTGCTGTTCAATTTCTAAATCGGTATTTTCAATTTGGATCTTTGCTATTTTTTCATTTTGGTTTTGCGTAAATCCGTCAAAAATATTCAGTCTGGCACTAAATCCGTAGTTCCAGCCTCTTGAATTGGTGCTGGTTGTAAAACCCAGGCTGGATTCCGATTCACTAAAAACGTATCCTGTACTGGCAACAATGGTTGGATATCGGCCTGCCCTGACTTGCTTCAACTGAAGTTGGGCAATATTTTTATTGATGATTTGTGCCTGCAATAAAGGATTCTGCTTTTGGGCAAGGGATTCGAGTTCAGGCAGAAAAAGTGGTTCCCCCAAACTTATTTCATCAATCACCTTAAAATCTGCATTCGTATCGCGGGCAAGAATTTCGTTAAGTCTAATCTTGGTATTCACAAACAGTTCCTTTTGTCGCAATATGGTGGTTAAATCTGTATTTAAATCCACTTTTGCATTCAGCACTTCCAATTTGGACGATTTTCCAATGGTAAAACGGTTATTGGCAAGATTTAACCTTTGTTCTGAAATAACAAGGGTACTGTCTAAAGCAGTAAGCTGCTGTTGTTGCTGCACCAGATCATAATAGGCAATCATCACATCGCTAACCCGGGTTAAAACAGCCAGTTTTAACTGTGCCTCACCCAGTTTTTCCAGTTCTTTCAGTTGATCATAGCGCGCAAACATGCGGAAGCCATCAAACAGCGTCCAATCCAACACCACCCCATAATTCAGGCTGTTATTTTTGGCATTGTCGAGTTCAATTAAATTTCCGTCGGCACGGGTTTGGGAACTGTTTTGAATGCTGTTATTGTTGTTTAGTGTAGCGCCAACTGATGGAAGCATTCCTGCATTCCCTATATTCACGCCGGCTTTGTCAATTTCCAGCTCGTTGGATGCAATCCTTATCTGAAAATTGTTCTCAAGGGCAATTTTCACAGCTTCTTCCACCGTGAGTAATTCTTGCGCATGAACCGCTGAAGCGAAAAAAAATAAAACTAAAAATTTAACTATATTATTCATTTAATTGGGTTTCCATTTTTAACAAGGTTTCCGGTTCGTCGAATTCGGGACGGTGTTTCTTTTCTCTGGACCACAGCATATAGATCGCAGGAATTATAAATAAAGTCAACATCAGCGAGAACATGGTACCGCCAATAATAACAACACCCATTCCTATTCTGCTGGTGGAAGCTGCGCCAAGCGCAATGGCAATAGGCAAAGCTCCCAAGGCGATGGTAAGGCTTGTCATAAGAATTGGCCTTAACCTGGTTTCTGATGCTTTTAAAATTGCTTCTCCTTTTGGCATTCCTTGTTCCCTGAGCTGATTAGCAAATTCCACGATTAAAATTCCGTTTTTGGTCACCAGCCCTATAAGCATGACTGTTCCTATCTGGCTGAAAATATTCCAGGTTTGCCCAAAGATCCATAATGAAAACATAGCGCCTGCCACTGCCATTGGAACCGTAAGGATGATGATGAACGGATCTATAAAACTTTCAAATTGTGCTGCCAGAATAAGGAAAATAAGCAACAATGCCAGTCCGAATGCAAACATCGTATTGGAACTGCTCTCCACAAAGTCTCTGGATTCCCCGGCAAGATCTGTGGTGAAATTCTCTCCCAGAACTTTTTCCTTAATGCGTTCCATGGCATCTATTCCGTCACTAATACTCATTCCGGGCGCCAAGCTTGCAGATACTGTAGCACTCATATAACGGTTGTTGTGGAATAACTGCGGCGGACTGCTTTGTTCTTCGGTAGTGACCAAATTATCAAGCTGTATGAGGAGTCCTTCTTTATTTCTTACAAACATAGAAGTAAGATCCATTGGGGCTGAGCGGTCTTTTTTGTCAAATTGGCCCATCACCTGATATTGTTTGCCATTCATCATAAAATACCCAAAACGTTGTCCGCTCAAAGCGAGTTGCAGTGTTTGTGCCACATCCAGAACAGAGACACCCAAACTTTGCGCTTTTTCACGGTCAATGGTTACATAGATCTCTGGTTTGTTGAATTTTAAGTTTACATCGGTATTGGAAAAAGTAGGATCTTTTCCTGCTTCTTCCATAAATTCAGGAATTTTCTCTTCAAGCTGTTGAAAATTAGGTGCCTGAATTACATATTGAATTGGCATTCCCCCACGGCGATTTACTGAAATGGTTGGAGATTCAGATACATTTACCCGCGCATTTGGATATTGACGCGTCCACTTTGTAAGATCGGCGGCAATTTCTTGTTGAGAACGTTCTCTTTCACCAGGTTGCACCAAGGCAATACGGGCACGACCGCTGTTTACCGAGGAAGAACCCCAGCCGGGAGAAGTAATGATGAGACTCACTTTCTTTTCGGGAATGGAATCGTTGATAAGTTCGGTAATCTCTGTCATAAATCGATCCATATAATCGTAAGAAGAGCCTTCGGGGGCCGTAGCGCCTAAACCTATAAAACTACGGTCATCATAAGGAGCCGTCTCCTTTTTCAGAAGTCCGTAAAACACCACTGTGATTACCAAACAAGCAATAAGAATTGGAAAACTCAACCATTTCTTTTTCATAAAAGCGCGAAGCGATTCGGCATAAGAAGTATTCATTTTTACAAAATACTTTTCCGTAAAATTGTAAAATTTGGACCTTTCCTGTTTGCCCGGTCTCATCAAATAGGCATTTAGCATTGGGGTCAATGTCAAAGCCACAAAAGCCGAGACTAGCACAGCTGCAGCCAAAACCACCCCAAATTCCCTAAACAATCTGCCCACAAATCCTTCCAAAAAAATGACCGGCAGAAAAACAGCCGCCAAGGTTACAGAAATGGAAATAACTGCGAAGAAAATCTCGTTAGAGCCTTTAATGGCAGCCTGAATTGGGTTCATTCCTTCTTCAACTTTTTTGTATATATTTTCAGTCACCACAATTCCGTCATCCACCACCAGCCCTGTAGCAAGCACAATGGCAAGAAGCGTGAGCACATTGATGGAATAACCAAACATCCACATAATGAAAAAAGTGGCTATCAGGGAAACAGGAATGTCAATCAGCGGCCTTAAAGCAATGGACCAATTTCTAAAAAACAGGTAAATGACCAAGATAACCAGAATGATGGCTATAGCCAGGGTTTCCACAACTTCAGTTACCGCTTTTCTTACAAATTCGGTATTGTCAATAACCACATTCAATTTAAAATCTTTGGGCAAATCTTTTTGAAGAAGCTCGTATTGCTTATAAAACGCATCGGCAATATCCAGGTAATTGCTCCCCGGCTGCGGAATAATGGCCATTGCAACCATGGGCTGACCGGAATCGCTTAGTTTGGTTTCTAGGTTTTCAGCTTCTAAAGTTGCTGTTCCTATATCGCTTAATCGCACCAAATTGTCGCCGTCGGCCCGAATGATAATATTGTTAAATTCTTCAACTGTAGAAAGGTTTCCTACTGTTTTTACGGCAAGTTCGGTGTTTGCACCGGTCAATTTACCCGTTGGTAATTCAACATTCTGAGAAGCCAAGGCTGCACGAACATCGCTAACCGTGGCTCCGTAAGAAGCCAGTTTTATGGGGTCAATCCACAGTCGCATCGCATATTTTCGTTGTCCCCAGATTTGAACGCTGCTTACGCCAGGAATTGTTTGAAGGCGCGGCGCGATTACATTATCGGCATAATCTGAAAGCTCCAGAACATTTTTGACATCACTTTGCACCGTCATAGAAATGATAGCATCTGAATCGGCATCGGATTTGGAAACAACGGGTGGCGCGTCTATATCCTGCGGAAGGCTTCGCACTGCCTGAGAAACTTTATCCCGAACATCATTTGCGGCTTCTTCCAGATTTTTATCCAGATTGAATTCTATATTGATATTGCTGGAACCTTGGTTGCTGGAAGAACTGATGTTTCTGATTCCGTCTATGGAATTGATCGCTTTTTCCAAAGGTTCGGTGATTTGCGACTCAATAATATCGGGGTTTGCGCCCGTATAATTGGTACGCACTGAGATGATGGCGGGATCTATGGAAGGAAATTCCCTCACCCCAAGATAGGTGAAACCGATGATCCCAAAAAGAACAATGGCGAGGTTCATTACAATGGTCAGAACCGGGCGTTTTATGCTTAACGTTGATAAACTCATTATAATGCTGGATTTTCTGCCGGTTGGACAAGATTTACTTTTACGGGTGTGCCGTTTCTAAGCATCATAACCCCAGAAGTAAGGATGGTGTCTCCAGGTTTTAAACCCGATAACACATTAACGGAACTCTCAGTTCGGGCACCGGTTTCAACAATCACTTCTTTTGCCAGACCGTTTTCAGAAACAAAAATCTTTTTTCCGTTTTGGATGGGAATTAGAGATTCTGTTGGAACCAGCAAAGCATCTTTCACTATGGCAAGCGGAAGAAAAACATTGGCAAAAGTCCCAGGAATTAATTTCCCTTCCATATTGTCGGCAATGGCACGCATTTTTAAGGTACGGGTGGTCAATTCCACTTCAGGCTCAATGGCGTAAATGGTTGCTGTATATTGTTCTTTCGCATTAGTGGTGGTGAAAGTGATTCTGTCTTTAAGCGCTATTTGCGAAGAATATTTTTCAGGAATAGAGAAAGTAATCTTTAATTGATCTGTATTCACCAATCTGGCAATAGGCGTTGTTGGCGTTACATAAGTGCCTTGCGAAATATAACGCAAACCTATAGTGCCTGAAAATGGGGCTCTCACGGTTGCCTTCGCCAATTGTGCAGCGACAAGTTGTGATTCTGCGCGGGCAAACTGAAAATCGGCTTCAGAAATATCGTATTCTTCCTGGCTAATAGCTTCTTTTGCCAAAAGGAGTTTTGCCCTGCGTTCATTTTCAGCGGCAAGTCTTTGGGCGGTCTGCACTTTTGCAAGACGTGCCCGAAGTTCAAGGTCGTTGACGGTAAATAAAATTTGTCCTTTTGTGACTTTGCTTCCCTCTTTGAATTTAATGCTTTCAACAATTCCTGGAATCTCGCTTCGTATTTCTATTTGTTCATTGGCTTCCAGCGTGCCCGAAAGAGAAAGGTTTTCGGCAAATTCCTGCGGTTTCAAAACCATTCCGACCACCGTGACTTTTGGCTGCCCACCGCTTTTTTGTTTTCCCTGGCTGTTTTCCTTTTTATTGTCACTGATTCTGTATATAGCCAATGCTGCGATACCTGCAACAAGGAGGATATAAATGATATGTTTAAATTTCATAAATTATTTGGGTAAATTGGCGTTTTTATCCGCCTTTAATTTCAACAAATATAAGACTATTGGTGATAATCCTAAAATTTTAACGTAATTATAACATAACAATTGTTACCGAAAATAAGCCATTTACCGATTATCTTCATTTTTGCTTATTGCTCCATCATTTATGGTATTCATAATCTGCATAAACAATATTTATCAAGATTTTTTGTGGTTAAACATTTATATTTGTTTTCATATACTAGCTAATTGGAAAACGTGAAAACAAAAATGACAACATTCATAAACACCTTAGAAATTGAATTAGCTCAATATGCAAATCCAAACATCGCTTTAGAACAAAAAGCCTATATGCGAAATCAATTTGAGTATTATGGCATTAAATCCGCAGAAAGACGTGAAATTCAAAAACCACTTTTCATCAAAGAATATCTGCCTAAAAAAGAGGAATTAGACAACATTGTTATAGCGCTCTGGGAAAAACCTCAGCGGGATTATCAATATTTTTCACAGGAACTTGCTTATAAATATGTAAAACATTTAGAGAAAAAGGACATTGAACTTTATGAATATATGGTTACGCATAAATCCTGGTGGGACACTATTGATTTTATTGCTGCCAAGTTGATGGGCGAATACTTTATAAAATTTCCCGAGCAAAGAGCTGCCTATGTCAAAAAATGGATCGACTCAAATAATATTTGGCTTCAAAGATGCGCCTTGTTGTTTCAATTGAAATACAAAGAAAATTTAGACACCGCTTTGCTGGGTTCCGTAATCAATTCACTATTGGGATCAAAAGAATTTTTTATCAACAAAGCCATTGGTTGGGTTTTAAGAGAATACAGTAAAACAAATCCTATTTGGGTTATAGAATTCGCCAACAAAACCGCATTGAGCAATTTGAGCAAAAAAGAAGCCTTGAGGTTAATTGGTTAAGAATACTTAAATTGAAAACAATTTGGAGTGAATTTTTATTTCAGTTTGCCTGGAGTAAATTACAAATATTGCGCTCAATTCAGAATGTCATCAAATTTCACGTCTTCAAACTTAATTAAACTTTCATTGAAATAGTATCTTTAATTATGTGATTTTTTAAATTATTTATTTTTTTAAATTTTTATTCCTGTATTTTACTTCTTTGAAAATCAGTGTTTTTCATAGTATATTCTACTTATTTTAATTATATTTGGTAATACCTTGATAAAATAAAATAAAATCATGAAGGATTTATCTTCAGTTGATGCTGCATTTACCAGGGAATTGAATAAGATTATCTATGCAAACCTGGAAAATGAACATTTTGGTGTAAATGAATTGGCTCTTGAAATAGGAATGAGCAGATTTAGCTTAAACCGGAAGCTGCATTTTATTTATCATAAAACAATCAACCAATATATCCGCGAATCAAGGCTACAACGCGCTATGGAAATGTTACAGCAGGAATCTGTAACCGCTTCAGAAGTGGCCTTTAAGGTAGGATTTAGCAGTCCGGCCTATTTTAGCACTTGTTTCTCAGAATATTATGGTTTTCCACCTGGTGAAGCAAAAAAAAGAGATTTGATTGATTCAGCTGAAAACCAGAATGAATTGACTTTAAAACCTTTAAGCAATAAGCAAGGTTCAAAACAAAAGATAAAAAAACTGCTTAAATGGAACAAACGAAGAAGGCGGGCAGTTTTTATTATTTCTATACTTATTTGGTCATTAGTTGGATTGATTTATTTTTTCAATTCTATAATAAACAACCCATTAGAAAATAAAAAGAAATCAATTGCTGTTTTGCCTTTTATTAATGACAGTAAGGATTCTGAGAATGTGTATTTTATAAACGGAGTCATGGAAGCCATTTTGGATAACCTATCTAAAATTGAAGATTTGGAAGTTCGTCCAAGAACATCTGTTGAGCAATATCGGAGTAACAAGACAAAAATGATACCTCAAATAGCACGGGAACTTGGCGTTAATTACATTATTGAAGGTAGTGGACAGAAAATTGGCAATCAAGTGATTCTATATATCCAGCTAATAGAAGCAAGTTCTAACAAGCATCTTTTTTCACATCAATACAATATGAAGCTGGAAAACATTTTTAACCTTCAAAGCGAGGTGGCTATAAAAATAGCTTCCGAAATTAATGCAATGATTTCTGTTGCAGAAAAGGAATTAATAAATAAAAAACCAACTACAAATTTTGCTGCAATGAATTCCTTTTTACAAGCTAATGATATTCATAATATTGCCGTATCGGAAGGAAAATGGGAACTTGACCTTAAAGCTGAACATTTATATAAAAGAGCTATAAAACTTGATTCTACCTATGCAGACCCTTATGTGGCACTTGGATGGATTATTTTCAAAAGAAATATAGATTCCGCATTTTATATGGCGAATAGGGCTTTACATTTTGATGCCGAAAATTCAGATGCCTATACCCTAAAAGGTAACATTTATAATTATAAAGGTATGGAGCGTGAAGCTGAAGAAGCTTATAGGAAATCCATAAAATATAAACCGAATAATTCTGACGCAATTCGTTATTTGGGTGAACTGTATTTTTTACAGGGAAATTGTTATAATGCTATTAAGCATCAATTGAAGGCATTTCATCAGAAAAATAATTTGATGCAGGAACGTTACAATCTTGAAAGTTTTAGTTGGAGCCTTTATAGTTTAGGGTTTTATGAAGAAGGAAAAATATATGCTACAAAACTGCTTGAGCAAAACAATGATTCAACCTATTATTATTGGGGTTTGGCAGCAATTGACCTAGACCTTGGAAACTTTAAATCAGCTCTTGAAACCGCTCATAAAATGTACGCAATCAATCCGGATAATCCTGATAATATATACTTGCTTTTTCTAACCAATTTATATTTAAGAGATTTTAACAAAGCTTCATTATTGATGCAAAAATATATAGCAGAGATAAAGAAACAGGGAAGAAAAATTGAACCAAATTACCTTTTCGGATTTGTTTATTTTGAAAATGGACAAAAAAAGGAAGCCGATTTTCATTTTAATGGGGCCATTAAAAAGCAGTTAGATATAATTAAACAGAATCAGCCAACTTCTACTTGCTTTGCTTATTTAGCTTTAGCAAAAATATATTCAGTTCGTAATGAAAAGGCAAAAGCACTGGAAAACATTAAAAAGGTTAAGGATTGTTTGGGTTTAACAATAATAAGAATAAAAGACTATAAAAATTGTACAATGTTTGACAATATCCGTCAGGAACCCGAATTTAAGAAATACTTGAAGGTAGCAGAAGCAAAATACCTTAAAGAGCATAATAAAGTTGAAAAATTATTACTTGCGGAAGGTATCCGCGTTTTGTCAGTAAAAAATTAGGCATTATTTCAACTTTTAAAAACATTTCCAACACTGAAATTTAGAGATACTCCAAAACTATTTCCTCTTTTACCTTCATTTCTTACCACATCTTACCACAACAATTTCAGCGTCATTTAAACATTCCAAATAAATAATAATAACTTTCGATAAAAATTGAAATAAATAATCAAATATTGAAAGTTTTTGTTTCAAAATTGTAATGTGACATTTGTTACTTTATTCGAATTTTACCTACAATTGGATGGAGGAATCCGAAAATCCTTAAACAGAGTAGGAAAAATTGTTATTAATCCATATTTAAAAATGAAAACAAAAAAATTATTGTTCAGAACAGCCTTTGTTGTGTCAACAGCACTTTTCATCCTTCTAGGTTCCTGCCAAATGGATGATGTTAATCCGGTGGTTCAGGATCCGATAATATTGTTAGGACGATCCTCCCAGAGCGATATAAATATTGGCAAACAGTACCGAAAAATTCTTTTTATAAGCAAAATTGATGGAGCAGATGATGAAATCTACGCCATGAATGCTGATGGCTCTAATATGGTGCGACTTACAGATAATGATGTTCCTGATGGACGAGCTACTTGGTCGGCAAACGGACAGCATATTGCTTTTACATCGGTTGGGACTGGTTCAAAAAAAGACATTTTCGTTATGAATGCCAACGGACAGGGACTTATCAACCTTACCAATTCAACGGCTGATGAGGAGTGGCCTGAATGGTCACCATCAGGTAACAAAATTATCTTCTCAAGTGACCGCGACGCTAACCCTGCAGGAAAACATGAAATATACAGCATAAATCTGGACGGCACAGAAATTACAAGACTGACGTACAGAACGGAAGATGATAAATGGCCATCTTATTCGCCAGATGGCAGTAAGATTGTTTTTCAATCGGGGTCACCCACTGATATATTTGTAATGAATGCAGACGGCAGTGGAATTGTGCAACTTACTACCGCTTCAATGCTTGACCAAATGCCCGCCTGGTCACCAGATGGAATGAAAATTGCCTTTATGAGCAACAGAGATGGAAATCCGGAGATATATGTAATGAATGCAGACGGATCGGGTCAGACAAATTTAACAAACTCTCCGGGCATGGATGCGCGGCCTTCATGGTCCAGAAAAGGTGATTTAATTGTATTTATTAGTGTGCGAGATGGCAATCAGGAGGTTTATACCATGAATGGTGATGGTACTAATCCTGTCAGGCTCACCGCAAATACAGTTTATGATGATTACCCATTTATAAAGTAATATTATTAAGCGGAGGAATCCGAAGATTCTTTAATAGAGTAGTAAAATTATCAACTAAAAATTTATATTATGAAAACATCAATTTATTTTATTTTAATTGCATCCATACTGTTTTTGGGATGCTCAAAAAGCGACGATGATTTAAATTCTGATTTAATCAATAGCCAATTAAAACCGGCATCAGAAAATCAGTTAAATGCAAAATCACCTAAAAAAGTAACTACTGTACATACAGATTCTTGGGATACTGATTTTGATTTATGGTGCGGCGATAACATCGTAGATCATCTCAGTGGAACTATGAATTATCATTGCGTCATGCAATTTGAAAATGATGTATTACTGTTTATGAATATGACTTATGATGGTTTTTTTACGGGAGAAACAGGGGAAGTGTTTATGTTTAAAGAAATTACAACTTTTGACCTTTCAAAGGGTGAGAACAGTAATTTTCATTTCAACGCTATTGGTGATAAGGGCAGTCATTTTATCGTTTCTGGAAAATATTTGAATGAAGACCCCTGGATAGCTATTGACAAAGCTAAATGCAGTGAATAAATGTTAAAATAAGATACTTATAACTCAGCATTTCAATTATTTTAAGCACTCAATAATATCAATTTATCGGGTGCTTTTTGAAACAGGTAATAAATTTCAAATTTGGTTAATATTTGTTAACTTTTCCGCTTTTATTAACCGACAAACATAGTACTCTTTAAAATTCGGGACTTTTCATCAACAAAGCCATTGGCTGGATTCTAAGAGAATACAGTAAAACAAATCCTATTTGGGTTATAGAATTCGCCAACAAAACCGCATTGAGCAATTTGAGCAAAAAAGAAGCCTTGAGGTTGATTGGTTAAGAATACTTAAATTGAAAACAATTTGGAGTAAACCCCTTGCTGAAAATCAGGAACCAAATATGACACTCAAAAAATTGAATTTGAATTTTTCAAAAAATTTTGGCAATTCCAGAGTCTTTAAACTATTAGCAAGAAGTTAATCGCTATAAATTGACAAATTAATAATTTGATAAAACAAACCTTATCCTTTTGCCGCTCTGTTTTCCTGTTCGGCCAATATTTCTTTTAAAAATCGTTCGGTTTGATTTTTCATTTCGTCTTCCGTAATATCCATTGCTTTTGGATTTTCGAGTAACTGCAGCCAAGGTTTTGGCGCATCAAAATCGTAACTTCCAAATACAATAACCGGCGTACCTTTTACAAGCACCTTGTCTTTTCCGGTCAAAATCCATTGATCTGCCCATTCATAAAGGTAGCGGGCATCTTTTTCCTGAAGTCGCATACAAGCATGTGATGCAGGATAACCCGGTAAACTATATTGATGCCAGGCTACACCCAACAAATTTTCTACATTAAAATTCCACCTCAATTCCCACTCATCATTAAAAGTACTGATGGATTCTTCAGCTTTCCAGTTGGTATAAAAAAGTCCGGTTGGCGTTGGATCTTGTTTTCTGCCCATATTTGTTGGTCCGGTGTAAATCAATTCCCCATTTTCATACGTGGCAAATGTTTGCGTTGGATAAGAGAAATAAATGATCTTATCAATGGCTGCAAGGTAAGGAACCGTCAATGGAAACGGAAGATAATATTCCATATCGCCAGTCATATCAACAGGCATAATGACAGAATCCATTTGCGCGAAATTTTCTTTATCGGTTCTGTTAACCGCAATGGCGATCCGCAGTTTTTTTGAATCCTTTATATTTAGTGACAGCCATTCTTTGGCATTTTCCATTTGATAAGTAACCGATTTCGGCTGTTGTCTTTTTATGGGTTCTTTTTTAACTTTGGCTTTCTCATTGCCATCGCAAGAAAAAAATAAGGCCAGAACTATAATATTTAATAAAATGAGTGATTTTTTCATATGTCGATTTTATACAGCAAATATGATCTTTGCAACTGGGTGAAGTGTTACACAATTATCTAAAAAAGTTACTATATTCACACATTTATGAAGCAACAATGGCTTTTTTATTAATAAAAAACATCTTGTCAAAAAAAATCTAAAAACATTTCTGAATGAACTTAAATGCCAAATAAAGAAAATATTGTATATTCCTTGTATGAAAAAGCACTATAACATTATTATTGCCGGAGCAGGCGGAATTGCAGAAGCAGCAGGTTTGATTTTAATGGAATGGAGCGAAGTGGCTCCTGCCCTTTTCATTGGAAACAGAACACTGGCAAAAGCACAAAAAGTTGCCAAATGGATAGAAGACGGAACAACAAAACCTTGCACCGTCAAAAGCTTTCATCTTCCGGAAAATGGCATTACTGAAGAAATGAAGAAAATTTTTAAGCAATGTGATCTTCTTTTAGATTGTTTGCCCGGAAGCCAAGCACCAAAAATGGCCCAATTTGCAAAAGATTTTCAGATGCATTACGCCAACCTTACCGAATATGTTGAGGAAACCAACGAAATAATGGCCTTGGCAAAAGATGCCAAAACAGGTTTTGTGCTTCAATCTGGTTTGGCTCCAGGTTATATAGATTTGCTCGCCAATAAACTTTTTCAGCAGTTTTGCAAGGATTTTGAAGTTGACAAAGTTGACAAGCTTGAATTTAAAGTTGGCGCGCTAACCAATCATGCTGTTGCACCGCATTACTACGGATTTACTTGGAGTCCGGTTGGCGTGGCCACCGAATATATTAAAGATGCTGTTGCGCTTAGGGATTTTAATAAAACCAACCTTTCTGCATTGTCTGAAAGAGCCACCATTATTATTGATGGCATTGCTTATGAGGAGGATTTAACATCGGGCGGTGCCGCCGATTTACCCGATGCTTTGGCAGGTAAAGTACGTTCTCTCGACTATAAAACATTGCGGCATCCGGGACATTATGCTTGGGTACAAGAACAACTTGCCCAATTGGGAAACAACACAAATATCATTAAAAACTTGCAGCAAAAAATGGAGGCCATCATTCCGCATATTGAAGATGACCAAATTGTTTTGTATGCTGCTGTTGAAGGAAAAGATGCGCAAGGGATTTTACGCAGAAGAGAAATATCAAAACGTATTCATCCGCAGAAAGCAGGAAAATACCAATTAAGAGCTATTCAAACAACCACAGCCGCTCCGTTGGTGCAAGCTGCACAACTGATGCTTGAAAATTCACTCGGTGGCGTAATTCTTCAAAGCCAGATTGATCCTGTAAAATTTTTAAACGGGAAATACATTGTGCCTGTTTATGGCAATGTGTAAAAAGAAAAAAACTGAAATTTTAAAAACTTACAAACACCAATTTTGAAATACATCACAAAAACTGTCTGGATTTTATCAATCGTGAGTTTGTTGACCGACACGGCAAGCGAAATGCTATATCCTATTATGCCTATTTATTTGAAGACCATCGGATTTTCAATTGTGCTAATCGGGATCCTTGAAGGCGTTGCGGAAGCTACGGCCGGATTGAGCAAAGGATATTTTGGAAAGCTTTCCGACAATTCAAGAAAACGTGTTCCTTTTGTGCAGCTTGGTTATGCGTTTAGTGCCATTTCTAAACCCATGATGGCCGTTTTTATATTTCCGCTGTGGATATTTTTTGCGCGAACCATTGACCGTTTCGGAAAAGGAATAAGAACTGGTGCCAGAGATGCCATTCTTTCTGATGAAGCAACGCCCGAAACTAAAGGAAAAGTTTTTGGATTTCACCGTTCCATGGACACTTTTGGCGCTGTTTTAGGTCCGGCATTGGCTTTGATTTACTTGTATTTCTATCCGGAAGACTACAAAACGCTATTTTTTATTGCATTTATTCCCGGACTTTTGGCGGTTTTGGCTTCTTTCTATTTAAAAGACAAAAAAGTAGTCCAGGAAAAAATAAAGGTTTCAACACCTTTATTCTCCTTTTTAAAATATTGGAAAGTAGGTCCGCCAGCCTACCGGAAATTAGTTGTTGGCCTCCTCCTGTTTACGCTTTTCAACAGTTCCGACGTTTTTCTTATTTTAAAAGCAAAACAATCCGGACTTGACGACACTGTGGTGATTGGCATTTATATTTTTTACAATCTTGTATATGCCTTATTTGCTTTTCCGGTTGGCATTTTGGCGGACAAAATAGGATTGAAAACCATTTTCATCTTGGGACTTTCCCTATTTTCCGCAGTATATTTTGGGATGGCAGTAAACACAAACTTGTATTTATTTTTTGGTTTATTTTTCCTTTACGGTGTTTATGCTGCTGCAACGGAAGGCATTTCTAAAGCGTGGATTTCAAACATCACCGACAAGAAAGACACTGCAACAGCCATAGGAACTTTTTCGGGTTTGCAAAGCATTTGCACGATGTTGGCAAGCTCCCTCACCGGAATTATCTGGTTCAACTTTGGCGCAACTGCTGCCTTTTTAACAACGGCAACCGTAACTTTATTGGTGATTGTTTATTTTTTTACCATTCCAAAACCAGTTTAATTTAAATTGAAAATGCAAAAACGTAACTTTTTATTAAACAACTAAAAAAAATAAAATGAAAATCGTGTTAAAATCAACCATCACTTGTCCGAACTGCGGACACAAAAAAGAAGAAACAATGCCAACAGACGCTTGCCAAAATTTTTATGATTGTGAGCATTGCAAAACTATTTTAAAACCTTTACAGGGTGACTGCTGCGTGTATTGCAGTTACGGAAGCGTTGCCTGTCCGTCCATTCAACAAAACAATAATTGTTGCTGACAATTAAGACAGCATTTATTCAATAATAATTTGCAATTCATACAGAAGTATAACCCAATTGGGTTTTTTGAACAAAATTCAAAGTTTGTTTAGTATCTTTGGAATTGGCAATTAAACGAAACTAAATGCGTAATTTTCCCCCAGCTTACCTAGAGTTTTAAAACATTGTAAGTAAGTTTAAAAAACAATTCAAAAATTATCCAGTTAAACAACCTTCGAAAAAAATATCAATAAAGATGGAGCCAATGCCAAAATCAGATAAAAAAAAGGTTGTTTCTAAAAAAGAAACTTTAGCCAAAATTAAGGAAGCAACACAAACAAAGGAACCTAAAAATATGCGTGTTCCTGTTTCAGAAAAAAATGCAAATTCTTTCACTGTGGTTGCCATAGGCGCATCGGCTGGCGGATTGGAAGCCGTAACACTGCTTTTACAAAATCTTTCTCCTGAAACCGGCATGGCATTTATTTATGTGCAACATTTAAGTCCCGACCACGAAAGCCTTCTTGTTCCCCTTTTGTCGAAGAAAACTGAAATGAAAGTGCAGGATATTGATGATATGGAGAAGTTAGTCCCTAACAATGTTTATGTAATTCCTTACAATAAAGAAATTGAAGTTATTGACGGCCATATACAGTTAATTCCGCGTCCACAAAATAAATCATCGAATCTGTCTATTGATGTGCTATTTTCTTCCTTGGCCGAAACGCATAAGGAAAATGTGATTGGCATTATATTGTCTGGCAGCGCCAGTGATGGAACACGCGGTTTGAGTGAAATAAAAGAAGCCGGAGGCATCACTTTTGCCCAGGACGATTCGGCAAAATTTACAAGTATGCCGCATTCGGCCATAGCCAGCGGTTTGGTTGATTTTGTGCTTTCTCCAAAAGAAATTGCTGAGGAATTAAACTGGATGAGCAAACACGATTTGATAATCAGGAGTCCTGAAAAACCCTCTTCAAAAAGTAAAATAGACAACAACAATAGTGACTTAAAAAAGATTTTTCAGATTTTACTGAAAAAAAAGAACGTTGATTTTAGTTTCTATAAATTAAATACCATTAAGCGACGAATGCTTCGCAGAATGCTGATCCATAAAATAGAGACCATAAAGCAATATGCCGATTTGTTGGCGAAAAACGATAATGAACTTGACTTGCTTTTTCAGGATTTGTTGATCAATGTCACTGAATTTTTTAGAGACACAGAGGCTTTTGAGCTTTTAAAAAAATCGATCTTTCCGATGTTGCTGAAAAGCAAATCGCAAAACGAAACCCTGCGTATTTGGGTTGCCGCTTGCGCCACCGGCGAAGAAGTCTATTCAATTGCTATGCTATTGCGCGAACTGCAAGGCAATAAAACCAAGCACATTCCTTTTCAAATTTTCGCTTCCGATTTAAGTGCATCGGCCATTGACATTGCCCGAAATGGAGAGTATTCCATAAACCAGTTAAAAAATGTTTCACCCAAAAGGCTTCAGCAGTTTTTTACAAAATCGAACAACAAATACCGTATTTCTAAAGCACTGAGAGATGTTTGTGTTTTTGCCCAACACAATATTTTACGCGATCCGCCATTTTCACGCATGGATTTTATCAGTTGCCGAAACCTGCTCATTTATCTCGACAATGCCGCACAGAAAAAGTCCATTTCAACTTTTCATTATGCTTTAAACGATGGCGGTTGTTTGATGCTGGGCAAATCGGAAACCATCGGAACCGCCGATGAACTTTTTACAATTGTTGATAAAAAATTTAAAATTTATTCCCGCAAAAAAAACTCTGGCGTTTATAAACTGCCTATTATCACCTCTCGTGCTGCGCAAACAAGCTTAACCGGAAAAAAGAGCGACGTTACTGCTATCCCAAAAAGACCGACTGTTGCAACGCATGGCAATCTCGGAAATGTATTTGATGCCGTTTTATTGGCACATTATATGCCGGCAAGCGTTATTATCAATCACGATATGGAAATTCTCCAATTTCGGGGTTCCACAGAAATGTATCTGAAGAATTCTCCGGGCAAAGCCAGTTTAAATATCTTAACCATGGTGTTGCCTGAAATTTCATTTGAACTGCGCAATGCCATTCATCACGCCATAAAAACAAAACATACCGTAAATAAATCGGGCATCGAAATAAATCCCAATAAACCTGAAACTGCTGTACAAGTTGTTAATTTAGAAGTTATGCCGCTTAAAATAGAAGGAGAAGAACCTTTATTGGTGGTGGTATTTACCTCTCAGCAAATAGACATCTTACATCATTCTAACAAAAGCGGAGAAAAAAATACAATTACAAAAGACAAAAGAATTAAAAAACTGGAAGAAGAATTGGTGGCTACCCGGGCCGATATGGGTTCAATTACACACGACCAGGAAGCGCTTAATGAAGAATTACAAAGCGCCAATGAAGAAATTGTTTCGAGCAATGAAGAATTACAGAGCCTAAATGAAGAATTGGAAACTTCGAAAGAAGAAATAGAATCAACCAACGAAGAGCTGATCACAAGCAATCAGGAATTGCTCGCACGAAACCAGCTGGTTGAAGAATTGTACACTTATAATGAAGCCATTCTGTCCACCCTTCATGAACCTATGATAGTGCTTGACAAAGACATTCGAATTAAGTCGGCCAACAAATCTTTTTATAAAACATTTCATGTAACTGAAGAAGAAAGTTTAGGGCAATCACTCTATAAGCTTGGCAACAACCAGTGGAATATACCGCGTTTGCGGGTATTATTGGAAGAAATTATTCCAAAAAACAACACTTTTCATGATTTTGAAGTGGAGCATGAATTTCCTGCAATCGGACACAAAATAATGCTTTTAAATGCACATCGCATTGTGAAGGAAAACACTAAAGAAGAATTGATAGTGCTTACTATTATAGATTATACCGAGGTTAGAAAATTACAAACTGAACTTCTGGAAAAAGAAAAGAAAATACTGGAAAAACAGTTAGAATCAGAAAAAAAAGCATGGAAGCTTATTGAAGAAAATAATGAGCGCTACGATATGATGCTGATGCAATCGCCATTTGCATTTGCCATATTCAAAGGAAAAGATATGGTCATTAGTCTTGCCAACGAAAGTGTTAAAGGTATTTGGGGAAAAGGACAACATATTGAAGGAAAAAAACTGCTGCAGGTTTTACCTGAAATTAAAAACGGACCACTTCCTGAAATGCTTGAAAAGGTTTACTCCACAGGCGTTCCCCAGCAAGGTTATGAATTTCTTATACCTATAAAACGCAACGGAGTATTAGAAGATGTATATTTCAATTTTGTTTTTCAGCCCTATTTGGAAGCTGATAAAACCATTTCGGGCGTTACCATGATTGCCTCTGAGGTTACAAGTCAATTCAATATGAAGGACGAATTAGTGGCAGCAAAAATAAATGCGGAGCACAAAACACAAATTGCTGAAGATGCCATGAAAGCAAAACAACAATTTTTGTCGAATATGAGCCATGAAATTCGTACCCCAATGAATGCCATTATCGGGTTTACAAAAGTGGTGTTGAAAACAGTCGTAAATGAAAAACAAAAAGAATATTTGAACGCCATAAAAACAAGCGGTGATTCTTTAATTGTGCTTATCAATGACATTCTTGATTTGGCAAAAGTTGATTCGGGGAAAATGTTCTTTGAGCAAACCCCTTTTAATATGAAGGAATCCATAACCGCCATTATTCAATTGTTTGAAACAAAAATTCAAGAAAACAATACCGATTTAATCGTAGCGTACGACTCAAAAATTCCGGAGGTTTTACTTGGTGACCCAATGCGTTTGCGCCAAATTATGTTAAATTTAATGAGCAATGCCGTTAAATTCACTTCAGGAGGAAAAATTAATGTAAACGTGCGTTTATTGAATGAAGATAAAAAGAAGGCCTCCCTTGAATTTGCAATTGCCGATACCGGAATTGGAATACCCGAAGATAAATTAGTTACTATTTTTGAAAATTTTCAACAAGCATCTACCGGTACTTCAAAAATGTATGGAGGAACCGGATTGGGACTTGCCATTGCCAAACAATTGGTTGAATCGCAAGGAGGAAGCATTCACGTAAAAAGTAACATTGACAAAGGTTCAACATTTAGTTTTATCATG